>Ga0247742_10001814_pt1 | contig 14407 bp, 12 predicted proteins | sample UWRJL208509C2_FD_180944 | JGI IMG/M metagenome (GOLD analysis project Ga0247742, IMG submission 180944) | Plant litter microbial communities from Arlington Agricultural Research Station in Wisconsin, United States - UWRJ-L208-509C-2 | ecosystem: Environmental > Terrestrial > Plant litter >...
AGGGCATTATCACCAGCCTGGTCCAACTCTTCTTCGCCTGGCGCGTATATATCTTGACGCGCAGCTGGTGCCTTGTCGGTCTTGTCATATTGGGTTCCCTGGCAGGAGGAGGTAAGGCTACTGATTTGTCGCGGCCCAAAGACGCGAGAATTGACGTTTTCCCAATGTACTCTCAGCTGGAGCGATTGCAACTGCTTTCGAAGTGGGACGTACACCGGAATTCGTTCGATTTAGAGAGTTCAAGGTAGGAACTTGTCTCTTTGGTCGCCGCGGATTGGTGATATATATTACCGCACCAGTATGTTGTCATAATATGGCTCGTTGCTGAAAGCGTCACCGACCTTCTCATCACATCAACGCTTGTTTGGCATTTGTGAGTGTTCTGGATTCATATCTTTGTGCATTAGGTCCTCACCTGGTGTAGGGTACGCTCTCTAACACCCGCTACTGTTTCGTTCACATAACTCTATTTGTATCATATACAGAGGAAACATAAGACAGGTTTCCAAGCATCTGATCTTATGGTGGATCGAATCATTCGCAGTAAGCTCTCATAATGCACATCCCTGTCTTGTTACAGCTTCCTCACGATATCTCGTTTCTTAGTAACCGTCCAAACAGGCCTCATAACATCTCTCGTCGCAACACTGGATCTTATTTTGTTCTTGACCGATGTGAGCACTCGTGACCTTTACCATACGAAATGATGGATTAACCTCTTGTCCGGCAGCCGACTGGAACGTGGGTTCCCTCTACATTTATCGGAAGACAGTGCTCATTTCGCCAACAGGCATCTTATCTTCAACTTCCCACTATGCAAGCTGTACACAAACTCTCTGATGAGTAGCCTCAACTCTCGACGGGGATGGAAATTTGGCTCCTCTGATCGAGAATCGACGCGCCATTCCGCAGGAGAAACAGGAGTGATCTCATCAGGTGCCTTTCTGCATACTCCGCCACTCAGTCCCGTCGGCCCAACGGGTTCTCCGAATAGTGCATTTTCGATACGACAGGTGCATCACTCATTGAGCGATAGCTCGGTATCCTCTCCCATTGGAGGTAGAGTATCTAGACCGTCGGTTCGTGCTCTTTTAAAATTTGGCTCAAACATCGCCCGACCAATCTGACTTTCAGGCAGCCATCACGTACACCAACGAAAGGGGGTCTAAGGGTATTTCCGTGCGGATTGAATCGCATCGATCGATGGACGATACATTGGCACCATCTGGATTACACAACTCTGATTCCTTGCCCAATCAATGGTCTGATACTGGGGCAGGTTTGGCAGCACATTCCAGGACCAGACCACATAGCATCTCCGTCTCTTTGAACACGAATGGAACTGACATGACTCTTAAAGGTTCTGAAGACGTCAAAATCGACTGAGGCCTCTCGAGAATCGGAAGATACGTAGGAGCTGATGAGTCCTATTTCTTGGTGAAAGCAATGACGAAGACGTTCATTTTGCTATTCTGATAACTAGTGCTCCGTCATGTTGGCTATGTCGAAATTAATAGAGGAATTTCTTCATGCTGAACCTACCACATTCAAACTCTTATGTTGACCAATCAAGACCCCTCGCGTGAGTTGTAGTGGTCCAAATTCATGGGGAAGAGCGGCTGCTTTCTGGCACCAGTGTCCGTTGTGCCTCTCCCGCCAAGCCGTGTGTATTCAAACGACAATCACTGAATCACCAAATGCTCCACGAGGAATTGAAGATTGAACTATTGAGTGTTTATGAGATCTATCTATCTCTATACATTCGCGTCCTTCCCTGCAGCAGGTCGAATGCCACGTACGATTGATATTTTACGCAAATTCGTGCTAGCGTCGGAGCCTTTGTTATCTATAGGGAGAATTTAAACAGGCGGCATAAGAAAGTCCCAGGCTGTCTTATGCGGCGTTCAATAACTGTCGATTGTGGCTGTATTAGGATGGAACGAGGTGCGAAGTCATGAAAATCGTTCCGCGCTGGCCGAACTCATTCAATCGGCACGACTGAGGCTTGAGTCCTTTGTATGACGAATGGTCTGCAATTTTCAACGCCACCACAGGAAATCTTCGCCTCCGCTATTACATAAGGGTGACACGAAAGATCATCCACCTTGTGGTCCTCTGCCCATTTGGCGGGAGAAAGCAACGGCCTGATGCTGAGCAATTTCAAGCAACGATCACAATCATTGCTACTACTGAGGCTATTGCGAACGGGTCTGAGTCTGTGTTACTCCTGATTCTTTCTGGTAGAGATTATGTTCAGTTCTGATGTTTTATATGATAAGGTAATCTTCTCTGACGACCAATTCAAAGATGCCTACAGGTACCGTATCTCAGTTCAGCGAAAACATTGCTGCAATTCCCTCGAGTAGCTCTTCTGCTGAAACTAGTTCATCTACCTTGGTATCTCTTGCAATCGAATCTAAGTTTCTACAAGTTAAGATGTGGACAGCCCTTGGTCGCGTACTTTTTTTTGCAGACGGTGAACGTCTGCAAACAGCAAGTCTCAAAGTTGGTGCGAAATTGAAGCTTTTCAGTGATAACGCGGGAAGAGTTCTTTCGGCCAAACTACGGGTTTTGAACAGAAATATGACCTTCAGGCAGTGTTTTGGGGGTTTAGACGTGACTGTTAAAAATTGAAGGCCGTCATAGAGCATCTCAGGATGACAGCAGCTGCAGGCTATCACCATCTGATTACGCTCTTTCGAGATGACGAGATGGTTGCTCCACGAGGACAGTCATGAAATTCAAGAAAGGGTTGTGAAAGCAAAATGATTGGGCCAGGATCCAGGGAAGCGCCGTATTGTTTGGCGCAACCTGATGCAACAAATACATTGGTCAGCTATAGGTGCTTGTCACGAATTATTGCTGCTACTTGGCTGCTACTGCCCAAACAAAACCCAAACCCTCATCTTGACCCATGCTAATACTGGATGAAAGTCTTCTAGGATGCTTGAGACACAGGAGCTCTGTTCGCTATCCGGTTTCACAACCTTCATGTCCTTTGCTATGAAAATTTAAACATTTCGAGCACCGCTGACATGGTAACCTTCTACCTTTCTAAGGTGATACTCCTTTAGGAATCCCGACCCTCAAGGACAGGCATGTACTGGGTTGGAAGAGCAAGGTGCCTGTCAGGGCTTCTCCAATTGGCAGAATTTTGGCAGATCCAACCTTCATGAGAATGGTTTGTCTTGCGTTTAGCCTGCCTGGTGAAGACTGAAGGCCAGAGGAGGCCGAAATTTGGATCCGCTTTTCCAACGTTCAATGGGTAGTTCCTCATTTCAAATAGGGGGCCCTTTTCATTCATGCAGTTCCGGTATTTGCTTGTTCGCTTCATCAGGAACCGGAAACGCACACGACATGCCTCACGCGAGAACTTTCAGGTTCGCAAGCAAATAAACCCGTACCTAGATATCATCGGCATTCACATTCTGGGGTATGGCAAGCGCATCAGGGTGTTCTCATTTCGAATGCGATATAAGAGCTCACTCACTCTCTCAATTCGTACCTCGTTCTTCGTCCTCTTCTCACCGTCGCGGGTGAAGTCCAGCAAGAATGTCCGCGCCTATGAATCCCGCTGAGATTGCGTGAGTGTCCCTCTGCACTTCATATATCATCGTCTGACCGCTAACCGTTTCTCTCTCTGCAGTCATGGCTACATGTTCATCGGCTTCTCAATGAACATTCTTCTGCTAGGGGTCATGATTACACAGGTTTACTTGTACTATGTGCAGTACAAAAAGTGAGTTTTTCACGCTTCCGAGTGCTAGACCTCACTAACCACACTGTACTTCAGAGACAAGCTGTGGATCAAGATATTCGTGAGTTTGACAACTCGAGCTCATCAGGTTGATTTTGAACAGATGAATTTCCTAGGTTGCCGTTCTGTTTATTGCCGACCTCGTGAACTCTGGATTCAGTTTCGCCTACATGTACACCTCCCTGATAAAGCATTTTGGTAAGGTCGACATGGTTTCACAAAACCTGAGTTACTAAATGTCGTGCTTAGGGGACGCTGAGTATCTTGGAAGTGCTGATTGGCGTAAGTTACCCCTGTTAGATCTTATTCTACTCAACTGACCAATTCCTTGTAGTGTTTGCAACTGGTAAGCATCGTCTGCATTCGCATATATGGTTGTTAACGCCGACGCTGATCACCGTTCAGAGCCTTCCGTCACTGTAGGTGCTTTGTGAGAGAATCAAATCCCCAAATGCTAAATAACTCGGTTCTTTTAGGGTCTCATCGCTACCGCAGTCCAGTTTTTCTTTGCGTGGCGACTCTGGGTTTTGACCAAGACCTGGATTTATTCTGGAGCGGTCGCCGCGCTAGCCATCACCGGAGGAGGCACGCCTTCCACCCTATTTTCATATTGCAGACAGGCCTAATTATAATTTTCAGTGACCGCCGTTCTCACCGCCTATGAAGTTGGTAAAACACCTCACTTTGTCGATTTCCGCAACTTCAAGCAAACCGTTATTGTTTGGCTCGCGTCCGAGGTGATTGGAGACATGATCATTACGACTGTCCTTGTGTGGCATCTGTAAGCGCCTACGCTATCATTGTTGACTTGCATTTTCTAACCGCGTTCATCACAGTGTAAGTCCCGGTCTCAAAGCATAGAAGAGAAATCCAAGATTTACGTCCTTTATGTCTACAGCGTAAGCACAAGACCGGTTTCCAGCGTTCAGACATGATTGTCGATCGAATTATTCGAGGTAACGATCATATTTATCTCGTCCTTCCACAGACTAATCCGTCATCACCCCAGTGACCGTCCAAACCGGTCTATTGACCATGATTTTCGCCTCGCTCGATCTGATCTACTACTTGGCAGATGTACGCCCTAGACGTTTTTCACTCTGAAACCCTTATTAACAGTCCCTAATAGCCAAAGGGAACGCATTTGCTCTTCAACTTCCCCCTTAGCAAGCTCTATTCCAACTCGTTGATGAGCAGTCTGAACTCCCGTAGTGGCTGGCAATTCAGTGGTGCTACCACCACTGACTCTGAAGGAATTATGACCACAGGCCAGCTTAAACGGGTCCAGCTCAACAGCAAAGCGGTGGGTGTTCTCGCTATCCATCTATGTCGAGGCGTACTCAACATTTGGAAACTCGTTCCTAGGGTGATATGGTCAACCTCGACGGTCGTTCACATCCAGAAGTCTTCGTCCATGTCGAATCACATGAGCTCCGGGATGTTCAGGACAAATCGGACCTGACCGAAAAGCCTTCGCGTTCCCAATCAGAGTCGGAGTCGGGTCAAGACGAGAAATGGACTGACAATCCCACATGGTCAGCTGCGTAATTTGAGGGTACAGGTGGATGGATATATATCTAGGTATTGGTCATGTAGACTGTAGACGTTCTTTTGGGGCTTGTGGGTGTCGGGACTGTATCCCCAGTAAAATAGTATAAAATTACGAGTAACTAGTAGCGTAGCTTCATGGAAGACAATGGGTCAAGGAAAATTAACCGTTGATTCATGAGTTCATATTGGCAGGGTCATTCTTCATAGGTCACGGTGTGGCTTGCTAAATAATCGCGCGTCCTCCCACGTGACCATATACTCCACCTTCGAAACCTGCCCTAAACATCTTTCTCCTATCTGGCCTGCCAAAGCAATCTCGATCTTTGGAGAGTTCTCCCAACAGCGTATTGCAGAAGAAAGATAAGGCACGTTAATTCTAACATGATCTTCGACAACTTCTTTACACATCTTATTTAGTTGACCATCGTTGACGCGTAGCAAAGCTGCTAGCGCCGACAGGAAGTATCTAGGCACTTCTTACCAAAGACCCTAGTGACTTGTAGTGTCATAGGACTACACACTTGAACCCTGCTTTCACTGTCGTTGGCACTGCCCTGATAGTGGTATCTTCAACCTCCTGTTGGTGAGAGTCATATCGGTCTAATCACCGGTTTCAACCAAAGCTAATCTGTTCCCGTTACGCAGACAATCATGATCTTCAGTGATTGGAGTTGAGATGCTTGTGATATGCTGGACTGTTAATCTGAAACTCAGGTATTATCTTATTATATGTTTATCCAAGTCATTGCTCATCTGATATTCCCCAGACTAACAGTGTCCGCTTTGCGATTTCGGATACATGCATTTTGTTGCGTCAGCTAGCGATTTTTATGCCGTACGCATCTCGGACTCGAATTCCGAGGCATTCAACAACTCTGCTATTCATGCTCGTGTATTCGAGCTCTATCGCAACTGTTGTTCATGACCGGAAGACCCAGAAAATCAAATACCCCAGGACACCCTTTCCGACAGCATATTCCGCAACAATAGGATGCCTCTATGGACTAGAAATAACCTATTTCTCTTGTTGTCGACTACTTTCCAGCTTGCCAATATATCGCCGGAACTTAGAGCTATTTCGCCTGGACCTTGAGTGGATGCCCCTCCATGACCATTGAGACAAAGCTTAAATGGCATACCGCGCTTCTGCAGCCTGCCCTAAAGTATCGTATTAGTTAAGAACTAGACCCAAGTCGCTAAATATCAGGGGCTTCTTCCCATTCCACCACCTCTGAGAGGGACATTGGTGCGGGTGTTCGCTGAGGTGCGTCTTAGTGTTCTGATTCGCGATGGACTGGGCTGATCCGTCTGTTAGATTTGCTATCAGTTGAATCTGATTAGCCGGGGACGTTTCATTACTCAAGTCAGTAGAAATCTAACCAGTCTTCATCTTGGACATCGCTGATGATCAGGTTGCTTACAGAATGGTTTTCCAATTCCAATGGTGCCTAGCTGACGGCCAAGGTGGGAGCTGTCGTGGTTTATCATAGTGAGTCTACAATATAATATCACAATTAAAAGATCTAAATCAGCCTCGAAGGATCGATCTAAGTCCCAAACGCGGGCAGTTGACTATTGTGCAGACCTAGTCTGCACTAACCTGTAATCAGGTGCACGCTATAGCGCGCTGTTATCAGACTCGTTTCCGATTGGAAATTATCTGATATCTCTCGACAAATCGTCGAACCAGCCACACAGACCCCTTGGAAGTAGAGAAGCCTTCTGTATCGATTCAGTTCATGTAGCACCTACAATGACACAGTGCTTCACTCGCCTTCTTCTCACTCATGAAGTTGAAACCTGCGTACAAATTGAAGCCACGTCTCCTTAAGAGACCGACCGATTACGCACAAAACCCCCTCCGTCTTCTTTGAGACTTTTCACAAAAGTAAACAATGAACCTGCCGCTGTTGCCCTGATTATTACGACCTCGTACCTCCGCTGAAGCTGCTGGTAACTGTGCCTATTGGTGTACAACTGCGACTGCCAGAGTATTTCCCGGGACCAAGAAGTGTTGTGCTAATATTTACACTAGAAAAGTGAGTTTTGAGACGGCTTCAAGTTCCCTGAGTCTGGCTGCTGCTGCCCTGATTTGATTTGAACTCCTCCGAACGGTTGTGACATCGACTCCTGCATCCCAGTACTCATCGTACTTATCTCCCGACATTCATAAGCCTGAAGTTAGTATTTTCTTTCTCCTCCAATCCATTGAATAGAACTGATAATGATTCCAGTTTCCAAACCTTGATTCAGACCAAGTCGCCATGTCTGTTGAGCATATATCGCCCTTCTCCTCGATGGTGGAAAACAACGATATCCCATCTGAAGATGAAATCACTGCAATACAGCAATATCTTATTTCTCCCTTATCCGAGGCCACAGCACTCGACGAAGAGATTGCTCAAATGCAAACAGCGCTAAAGGCAGTCCAAGAGAGACGAGAGGCACTATCCCTCACAATAGGAACTCATAAGGCGCTCATCTCACCACTACGACGATATCCTGATATTTTGCAAGAAATCTTTTATCATTGCTTGCCAACTGCACACGATGCGAAGATGAATTCCTTGGAAGCACCTCTCGTACTCACCCACGTCTGCCGCGGCTGGAGGAATCTCGCACACTCAATCCCATCACTTTGGTCCTCTATCTTCATATGCGTTCCAGACTCCTATCAAGTTGACTATATTCTTCACGAGGACGAACTCGACCAACAGGAAGCCGAAAAAGCTCAGGTGGAACTGAAACTGGTCGGCGTTGGAGAGTGGCTGTCGAGGTCGGGAGCGTGTCCTCTCAGCATATCATTTGTCGAAAATTCGGATGGATTTGTAGAAAGCCTCTGTGGGGCTTTCCTGGATGCCATTCGACCATTCGCATCGCGGTGGAAGCGCTTGGTCCTTAGGCTCAACGGCCAAGCCCCGTCCCTCAATCACTTTACATCAATACTTTCACAGGAAGTGAGAAACCTCGAAGAACTCGTACTCGACGTCGCCTCCTATAACGACCCCACCTCATTTTCACCTGACTTAGGCCGTGACGGCTGGCGCAGGAGTGGGCTAATTCAAGCGCCAAAGCTCAAGCGTGTAGCGTTCACTCACATCGACGAGAACGTCGCAGCGTTTCAGCTCCCTTGGTCCCAGCTGACACACTTTTCGTTCGAACTGAACAGACAACGCCACGTCAAGTCTCTGTCTGCTAGTGAAATCATCGAGATCCTGCGTCAATGTCCAAACCTTGTATCAATTCAGGTGGAAATAGGAAGAATCGAAGAGGAACTTGTTGATGCAGGGGGCGACATAAACCAGATTAGGCCTGCACCAGTCTGGAGCCACGAACAAGTTATTATGCACCACCTTCTCTACCTTTCCATCCACACTGCTGTGGATCTCTCTCAAATTTTCCCGCTCATACAAGCCCCTTTGTTACGAGAATTCTCGTTCTTTGGCATGCCCTTCCCATGCTTTGGAGTCCCAAGTCTCTTATCATTTCTCTCGTGCGTCCCAACTATCAGACGCCTCTCTATCGACCCTCGCTGTTTTACTCCTAAACATCTTTCCCAATGCCTTGCTTCATGCTCTATGATCACATCCCTAAGGTTCTGCATGGGCTTTGTCAACGACGGCTGGTATCGCACTACCTATTCCAGGGGCGGGTCAGCGCAATTCGATCATGCAATGCTGGCGCTGATCACCCCCACGGAGGAGGAGGATGGCGGCGAATATCTCTGCCGATATCTGAGAGAATTTCAAAGTTCAACTTCTAGTGCAGGTTTCACGGCGAAGATGGTTTACGACTTTGTCGTTGCCCGGCAGCGGCAAGCTCGAAACGGATACCCGAAGCTTAACGTTGTTAGTGTCCGCTTCCTGGACAATAAGAACATGGACTTATTGGATACTTTACGGGACGAGGACGACTTTGAACTCACAACTATCCATCCAACGCCAGTTAATCCACGTGTTTATGCCGCTAGGAGATATATGGAGGCCGTCGCACGGTATCCCCTCTACTCGACCACAGCCGAGTCCGAGGAGTTTGACCAGCTGGATGTGAGAATGTTCTCAGTGCCCAAGTCCTAATAGAGGATATCTCAGCGTTTGTGATTACACAGATCTTGGTATGCACTCTGTAGTTATTCATTTGAGTATATAGGTTACAGACCAGCGGAAAGTGCGAAAGTGTCCAACAAGACCCACTGTCTTACAAGCGTCTTACGTAGATCATGATGGAGGTGGTGCATGCTAACTCTATTTTGATCATGTGCATGAGGACCCGGCCTCGTGGCCGGTCATATTCAAGATGCTCTTAAATGAGGTCTGCATGACTTCGCCGTCGTTGGACCTTTCCCCCCAACCACCACCCCAAGATGCAATTGCCCTCTCACGTGTCTAGTCGTTGTACGAGTATGTCGAGCTCCTTAATATTCCCAGTCTCGGAATGATTCTCAAGTGTATTCCCTTTAGCTTTGGGCTCCTGGTGTGGCCTCAAGACACTGCACAGGCGGCAGCACCCCGACGATTTGACAGGAGACTGGGTATGTACTGGCTGGTTTCTCCAGTGGACTTTGTAACATCGCTTATCTTTCTCGATAGAGGAAAGCAGTTGATCTACCTAAAGTTGCTCCGTTACACGCCTACTACCCGTGTATTACGGTTCCACTGAAGAGAAGGCCGAATTTTCATGTGAGTGCCTTACGAGTTAGCTCCAACATCTCCCCGTAGTGACTCGTCATCTGCAACATCCTGTAGCCCATGATATAAGTCCTAAACGTAGGCTTTGTTGGTTGCTCAGGTCATCCATCCTGTGGTTGGCTGCAGCGACAAACGTCTTTCCAGCGACTCCGAGAACTTGGAGACCTTGGAATTGACAGGTAGTACGCGATCGAGTTCTCCAGCACCTGGAGGGCTTGCCCGCACGCGGACTTGGCCTGACGGTCATGTTCGTTGGCAAATATGCTGTTCATACTTACTTATGGACTGCGTGTTTGCTTGATGAGATGATTTCTGCCAGATACGACATGCACGATCATTATTTCTTCTCCAATTACTGTCTTTACTTTCCAACATTCGGAATTTTCCGTCACTGCCCGTCCACCTTCGTAGTGATAGAATTTGTAATATGTGCGTACACAGCCGAGAGAATGCAGGTGGTTATTTGTAAAGCGAGCAGGGTCTTTCCAGCTTGAGAAGAGATATAAACAGTGATACGATGGCCTAGGCAAGCACTTTCTCGTACCTCGCTCTCCGTTGAGATATTAGGAGGGAAAGAGATCGAGGTAGATCGAGGTCAGTGGTGATATTTGGTACGAACTATTGAGTGGTATGGTGCACAAAGCTGCTCTAGGAGCAACGGGAGACCAAAATCCATGCATTCGAAAAGAAAGCCGATCGCGTCCAGGCAAATGCCTATTTTTAGTTGATTGCTGTTCTATAAATACTGTACTTACATCGGTTAGGCGCCAGGATCGCATCAGACTGCCAGATGATCGTCCTTTCGGCTACAGGCTCGCATTGCCAAACATATACTACCCACCGTCACTTCCACTCCTAGAACTTGAAAGAGGATACAAATCCTAATACAGTCCGTAGCTGACGGCACTAAATTCCTTAAGGTCTATTTATACCGGGCTTGAGACGTGCCGATCAGAGGTCATGAGAGTAGAAATGGCTCCAATATGCAATCAATCATCCAGCTTCAGCTGTTGGGTTGCATCCGTCCGGGTTAATTTAGTATGTATTTATGTAAATCAACTACAGGTGCAGAATGGTTATGTCATCTAGGCATTCACGATCAGAATCAAAGCCGTCCTGTTGATTAAAATGAGTGATAAGTCAGGATTGAAATACGGTGCAACTTACAGAGATACTGAGAGCCACGAGTAAGTCTTGACCGAGGTGGAAAGACGAAGTTTGCAACTCCTCTACCGTCGGGACCCATAAATATGGGAGCATGCAGTGTATATCAGAGACGAAGTGACCCCCTTCCGGTTTAAACACATTTTGAATGCTGTCTGGAATTTTCACACCTCCAATAACAGATAGGCGAGCATTGGACGACTCTTTCCTGTCAAAGATATCCAAATAGGAATCTTCAGGTCGCTTCTTCTCTATATTTGATAGTGCCATTTTGATACTGAAAAGATTGAAGTCCAAGATCGTCAGACTTGCGGGTATTCTATCACCGGTATAATCTTGATTGTCGTATTCTATGTAGCGCTGCCCGGCGCACAGTGTCATTTCGTGGCGAAAGCTGTCCCCTTTGAACCACCGGCTGATGGGTGGACCCCAGTTTGACCAAGGAATCGGCTCAAGGATGTTCCGAATTCCAGAACCGTTCGTTGTGTAATCCAGAGGGAGGAGATTCAGGAGAGATTGTCGATGTACGATCATGACAAATTCGTCAGACGTATACGGCTCCTCTTCCCTCCCAATATTGTGGAATTGGTCTTCCACAGTCTCTTCGTCGACTGCCTCCATGTAGAAAACGATAACAGCGCTCGCGGGGTCCGGGAGATATGGTGGTATATCGACTGTTTTTTTGTTAACGGCGTAAGATAAACGAGAGCTGGGATTTGGACTGCTTCGACAGAGAAAATCTGATATGAAGTGCTGTTCGCGCATTGGTGGGAGTTCAATAGAATGGACCAAGCAGACTTCAAGGTCCTCTAGAGAGCCGGTAGGTGGAATATGATATATGTGCCGACAGTTCCAGTCGGAGTCGGTGGTTATGATGACATCCTCGTCGAGGAAGGCAAAACCTCCAGGAGAGACCTCTAGACGTTCCTGCATATATGATAGAACGATCACGTTAAATAAAATTTAGAAGGCTAAGGAATACGATGTGACTGACCGCTTTGAATCTGCCTGTGCGCCAATCCAATATATACAGAAATCCGCGTTGTACCCTGGGAGTCGCGGCACTGCTGACAGTACCAAATTTTCACCGCATATTTCTACCTGTATCACAGCCAGTTGTTCCTTTGTGACGCTGGGAATTGAAACAACAGGGAAACGGGCCAAGGGATGAGGTTTCATCGTTGAGCATTGCAGAAAGGTCAGGTGAAGGGTTGATGTCGTCTTATTGTATTTATATCGTTCGCCGAGATAATGGTAGTCGTGCACGTCGTCTGCAGCGACGGGAACGATCAGATCTAGAGATTCGATGGCCAATCCGCATGCAAGAAGTGCCATTGGAGAAGTAAATGATATCCAATCGTCTGAGCTAAGAGACGTGGTCTCTGCGAGTGGAAGAGGGAGAACACGGAGAATACTGGTATCATCACGGTTGTCTTCAGACTCTCCGTACCAGCCTTGGACGTACGCAGTCGGTGTGATATAAAATAGGCTGGAGAGTTCACCTGTCGGTTTTTATCGAGACCTTTGTCTGCTTGTCCATCCCAAACCGCATCCACCATTCTTTCTCCCTTTGTTTCAGTTCTACAAGCTTAGAGGGAATAGAAGCTGAGCAGCTGGTGTTATCGATCATCCCAAATTGCTGGAGTGTTGCATAGTATTGCAACGCAGGGGATTCCAGAATCAGGTTGAAGAGGGCACGGCAGGTCTTTTTGCAGGCAAGATGGGTCATAAGGTCAACATGTCGCAGAATTTCAACCAGCGTCTCTGGTGGAAGTTCAAGAAAATGTGTACGCAACATGAAGGGGGGAACTAGGTTTGCCTGGACTTGAACAGGAAGGAATGAAAAGCTATGGGTGCGGATCTCGTGGCACGCGGTTGCAACATGTTCTGATATGGGCAGCCAGGGCTTCATATCGTGGCAGACAAATTTATTTCAATGGAATTGGGGCGTCTATCAGATAATCTGCTCCCCTTGAGCTTTCCAAACACACCTTACTTCACCGCACTTGGGCGTGATTTTGTGAGCCTGGGTCCCACTGGCGATTATCTCTAAGCAATCAGAATGGCTCCATCCATTGAACAATCATGACTGCTCCGCTGCCTTCTTCCCAGATTGGCGGAAGACTTCCAGAGCTTCCCATGCTTTTCCTGACACAATACTCTGGCGAGCTAGGTTTGTACCCTCGGGAAAACTCGTGGCAACACCGGCCACGACGAGCAATGCAGAGGCATTCATCAACACGAAGTCCATCACTGGAATCAGTGTAACAGGGACCTTATCACCCGCTGTGAGCAACCTCTTGAAGGTCTCCGCATTTTCTTGAGGACTTCCTCCAACCACAGACGACAATGGATGGGTAGGTAGTCCGAAATCGGATGGATTCAAAACGCTCTTCGTCACCTTCCCGTCCTTCAGCTCCCAGACGTGAGTAGGGCCCGCACAACTGATCTCGTCTAGCCTTTCGAAGCCGCACACGACGAGAGCGCGCTGGACTCCGCCTTCACCCAATGACTGAGCGAATGTAGAACCGATCTCTGGTTCTGCAACGCCTAAGACCATTCCCCTTGGTCGAGCGGGGTTGATAAGTGGGCCTAGGACATTGAACATGGTGCGGAATGGTAGAGCTTTGCGGTAGGGCGCAATAGATGCCAACGAGGGGTGGTAATGAGGTGCGAGAATAAAGGTAAAGGGAACTCGGGGAATGGGCATGGGTGTCCCGGGCGTTGGTGCAGTGAACAGACAGTCTAAGGATTCAAGGAGGTCTGCTGAACCTGATGAAGATGTCGATGCTCGACTTCCGTGCTATATTTCAATAAATGGCCCTTCAGACACAAGACGATTGGCACGATCCAAACGGAGTAAATACCTTGATAACTCTTGCACCTGCTCCAGCAGCCACAATCGCAGCCGTGGTGCTCACATTGAACAGGTTGTAGCCATCGCCGCCAGTCCCAACAATGTCGACAACGAAATCATTCTCCGTGTCTTCAATGGCGGCCTTCAAAGCTCGTTCCCGAAGTACACTTGCTGCTGCTGCCAGCGATTCTGGACGTCTCTCGACGCGGTGAATGTGCAATGCGGTCAGAAACGCGCCGATCTGGGCTGGATGTAGAGCATCTGGTGCGAAAAGATGATTGAGAGCCTCTTTGAGATCATCAGCGCCGAAATATTCTGGTGTCTGCACAAGCTTGTTTAGGAGCGGTTTGAAGCTCTGGGATGTATAGTCGCCCATGGCAGGCAGCTACT
>Ga0247742_10001815_pt1 | contig 14390 bp, 17 predicted proteins | sample UWRJL208509C2_FD_180944 | JGI IMG/M metagenome (GOLD analysis project Ga0247742, IMG submission 180944) | Plant litter microbial communities from Arlington Agricultural Research Station in Wisconsin, United States - UWRJ-L208-509C-2 | ecosystem: Environmental > Terrestrial > Plant litter >...
CCGCGCGATGAGTGGCGCCTGGGCGACGCGACGATACGCGTGCGTCGTTATCACGAGTGCACGGATAGCGAGGTCATACGTAAGTGGGCGATACGCGGGCATGGGTTCGCGTATCGCCAGCAATGGGCGGTTGCGGACGATGTTCTCGAAGGGCGCCTGGCGCTGGTTAACGCACCGGAATGGTCGGCGCCGTCACCCATCCATGCGATGTATCACGCGAATACGTACCAGCCGCCCCGCGTTCGTCGGTTCATCGACTTTCTGCAAGTAGCGATGGTGGAGAGGCTCTCGTCGACCGGTCTACCGCAAAATCGTTGACGGCCAACGGGACCGACGGAAGAATCAACCAGCCCACAGGGGGCGCTTCGGAAGGGAACAGGGATGAAGGACTTGATCGCGGCACTCTGCCTGTTCGCGGCGTCGGCATCGTGCTTCGCGCAGGCAAAGCTACCTAAGGCCGCTGTGATCGACGATGTGGTCTATACGCGGCCCGCTCGGCTGGTCGACATCGGCGGTGGTCAGCGGCTCAATCTGTATTGCCTTGGCTCCGGTTCGCCGACGGTGATTCTCGATGCGGGCATGGGAGATTCGACCATCTCCTGGGCGATGGTCCAGCCGGCGATGGCGAAGACCACGCGCGTCTGTTCGTTCGACCGCGCAGGTCTTGGTTTCAGCGATGCTGCTCGGCGAACGTCAACGCCGGTCAATCAGGTTGAAGACCTACATGCCTTGCTGCGGGCTGCCGGTATCAAGCCGCCCTATGTCATGGTTGGCCATTCTCTGGCGGGTATGAACGTTCGCGTGTACGCGGACAAGTACCGCGATGACGTCGTTGGCATGGTGATCGTCGACGGCTCGCACGAAGACCAGTCAGCCGAAGGGTGGGCATTGAGCGCGCCGGGCGATAAAGAGAAATACGACCGGTACCTGGAAGACCAGCACGCGTGCATCGATGCGGCTCGGCAGGGGCTCGCACCGGGCACGAAGATGTTCGAGAAGTGCCTGGGCGATACCAAGGATCCGCGCTTCAGCGCCGCGATCAACCAGGCGCAGGTGATCTATGGCGCCACGGAGAAGTGGCAGGCGGCCGTGGCGTCCGAGCGAGAGAACGTGTTCTACGCCAGCGCGGACGAGACCCGAAAGACCCGTAGCGATTTCGGCGACATGCCGATCATCGTGCTTACGCATTCTCCCTTTCCTACGCGCACTGGCGAATCGCAGAATGAGCGCAACCGCAAGACGCTGTCGTGGGAAGGTCTTCATCTGCGTGTGGCGGCCATGTCCACGCGTGGTGTGAACGAAATCGTTCCCGATGCGGGGCACTACATCCAGTACGACAAGCCGCAGGTGGTTATCGATGCGGTGAATCAGGCGGTGTGGATTTCGCGCGGGCGTTAAGAGCGCGCGCGTTCCGCGATCGCTGCGAGCATGCGGCGATCGTCTTCGGGCAGGGCGTCGAACCATGCGGCTTCTTCGCCGGGTTCGGGTAGGACGTGGCCGAACTCGGCCATGAGGCTGGGGCGGATTTCGCTCAGGTAAACCCAGATGCTTTGCGTCGGCCTGCCCGATGCCGCTGCTACGTCGCGGACGAGGCGTTCCACTAATGTTCGCTTCTGGTCGTCGGTGCGGCCGCTGCGGACATGGCCGTGGACGAAGAGGGTGTCGCCTTGTAGCGGTACGCCGCCGATGAACCAGTCTTCGCCGGGGGCGTGGTCGAAGACGACCTGGGCGAAGTAGGTATTGGCGCCGGTGATGTCGGCGTGGGCGGTTGTTATGGCCTGGGCGATGCGTTGTTTGGTTGTGGGGTTGAGATCGGAGAGGGTGCAGCGGACGATGTACGTTGGCATGGTGGTTTCCGTTGGGCGGTTGTCGCGAGCACCCGATCGCCGATGAATCGGCTCCTACCAAGCAAGAGCGTGCTTATGTCGCGTATTGGGCTTCGCCGTTGCCGAAGGACCAGTTTTCCTTGGCGTTTTCGACCAGGTTGATGAAGACGTCCTGGGGCTGCATGCCGACGGAGGCGACCATGTTTTTCACGATGGCGGCGAACAGGGCTTTCTTCTGTTCGACGGTGCGGCCTTCCCTCATGGTGATCTGCACGGCGACGAAGTTGTCGCCGCGTTCTATGCCGAGATAGGTGCGATCGAAGACGAGGCCGCCCGGGTCGTGCTCGGCGATGACCTGGAAGCGGTCGTCTTTCGGGGCGCCGATGCTGGTGAGGGCGTCGTAGACGGCCTCGCCCAGCTTGCTGCGGTAGGCGGCGTCTTTGCCGCGAATCAGGTCGATGCGTACGAAGGGCATGGGAATCTCCCGTAGGGATGAAGCAGGGGATGGATCAGGCGTTGAGCCCGACGCTGAGTCGGGTCAGTTCGGAAATCGCGCTTTCGAGTACCTGCCAGCGGTCGGCGCCGTAGGTCCCGACTACGCGGGTCTGCGCGTCATCCCAGAGCTGGCGCGCCTTGGTAAGCAGGGAATCTCCCTCCGCGGTGAGGGTGACCGTCTTGGCCCGGCCTTTCGTCGGCGAGGCGATGGCGATCCAGCCCGCCGAGGTCATTGGCGTCAGCATGCGGTAGAGCGAGGTGCGGTCCATGACCATCTCATCGGCCAGGCGGCTTAACGCCAGTTCCGGCTCGCGCCAGATAGCCTTGAGGATGCCGAACTGGGCCACGGTGACCCCCAACGGCGCCAGCGTGTCGTCGTAGAGCCGGCTGAGGGCGCGCGTGGCCTTGCGCATCGTGGTGCACGCGCAGGGCAGTTCGGTGGCTGGTATGGACTGATGCATATACATAGTGTAAATACATCATATAGAAAGTCAATGGCACCCGGAGGCTCGAATTCCCATGAAGTACGCCACCTATCGCCATGAGGGCGAAGTCCATGTCGGTCTGGTCTCGGACGACGGCCTCACCGTGACCCCGCTGGCCAACGAAGGCGGCCCGGTGACTGACCTTCACGACGTGTTTGCAGGCACGTCCAGGGCGACTGGCTCGTCGATCGCCCTCGCCGAGGTAGCACTGCTTGCGCCCATTCCCCGCCCACGTCGCAACATCTTCTGCGTCGGCAAGAACTACGCCGCCCACGCGAAGGAGTTCGCCGGCAGCGGTTTCGATGCCGGCCACACCGGTGCTCCCGAGGAACTGCCGACCGATCCCATCGTGTTCACCAAGGCGCCCGAGTGTGTCATCGGCCAGGGCGCGGCCATCTGGTCAGCGGAGGGCGTGACCGACTTCCTCGATTACGAGGCCGAGCTGGCCGTGATCATCGGCATCGGCGGGCGAGGCATTACTCGCCAGGATGCCATGCGCCACGTCTGGGGTTACACCATCATCAACGACGTGACGGCGCGCGACTGGCAGAAGCGCCACAAGCAATGGTTCCTGGGCAAGTCGTTCGACACGTTCGCCCCGATGGGGCCGTTCGCCGTTACGGTCGACGCGATCGATGGCGCCGCGCTGGATCTGTCCTGCCGCGTAAACGGCGAGCTTCGCCAACACGCGAATACACGTGACCTGATCTTCGACATCCCGACGCTTATCGAAACGATATCGGCAGGCATCACCCTGATGCCGGGCGACATCATCGCCACGGGTACGCCAGAAGGGGTGGGCATTGGACGGAAGCCTCCGACGCCGCTGCGTCGCGGGGACCTCATCGAGATCGAGATTGCCGGTATCGGCCGGCTGGAGAACCGCGTCGGCTGAAAACGTCTGGCTTGCGTGGACGACCCGGGCTCGTTCGGAGGAACCAGGGTCACGGACGACTCAAGCCGCCTGCAAATCTTCGTCGTGCGCGGTAACAACCGCATCGATCGTCGCCTGACCCAGTGCGAACATGGTGCTCGCCACGAGCTCACGGCGTAGTGCCTCGCGCTGCCGGAAGGCCGAACGGTGCTTGCTCGCAACGTCGAGTTCGCAGCGCTCCGGCTCGGTCGAGGGCAGGTCGAAGAAGCCGTCGCGGGCGAGTACGCCGCCGGATTCGATCCAGAAGGTGTCGTAGCTGGCCTTGATCCGCCCCGCACGCGCATGGTCATCGTTGCTGATGCCGCGCAGACGCGACAGCCCGTGGCTGGCGGCGAAGCCATAGAGCAGCGAGAGCAGGAGATTCTTCGGACGCAGGCCGTGGCACTGGCGGGTGACCAGGCGCACGCGCTCCTGGCCGTCTTCGGTGTTCGGACCCTGCAAACAACCGACCAGAAGTTCGCCCGATGAAGGCAGGATGGTGATCGTGGCCGAGAAGAGGAGTGTGTCGTCCGCCGTGGCCAACGCGATGTTCAACTCGCCTTCGCAGCCCTTGCGGGTGGGCGGCATGAGCAGCACGCGCAGTGGCTCGCCGTTCTTCATGGCGGCTTCCGCGAGAACGACCTGACCCTCGGCAATCATGCGCTCGAGTAGTCCCTGCGGCAGGGCAGAGACGACGAAACCGTAGTGGTCCATCAGCGCATCGAGGCGCTTGCGAGCGCCGAAACGGCGGCTGATGAACCGGTGCTGCCAGCGCTCGACCAGGCGTCCATCGCGTTGAGCGGTGGCGCGCAGGGCGGGGTGGCTCTGGAGAAGGCCGAGCCAGCGAAGATGGCGAAGGGGCGCCACGAGGCAACGGGCGGCGTAGCCCGCTGCATAGACGCGAGAAGAGCGCCGCGACTGCCAGTCGTTACGACGGCGGAAGCTCTGAACAATCCGTTGCAGGGCAATCAAGGGGGGGGACTTCGCGGGGACGAGCGCGGAGTCTCTTCGTAGAATCTTTCGACAACCTTTCAGTTTTCGAAAGGAGATGCGACAACCCATTTCGGGGTCACGCTTCGAGCGGATCGCCCTCGTGCAGTTCGTCCATCCAGCCGCGCCGCCGGTGCAGCGCCCATTCCACGTGTTGGGCGAACAGCACGTCGATGGGGCCACCCTGGGCCATGGCCGTGAGGCGTCCTTCGGTCACATTGCCCAGGTGCTCGGCCTGTTCGGCAAAGCCGACGATGCCTTCTGCCTCCAGTTGGGAAAGGACGATCTGCAGGTTGCGATGGCGGGCGGTCTGTACGGGCATGGGCGAACGACTCCGGAGTCTCCTGTAAAGGATCGGCGAGCGTCGCGCGGCCTTTAGTCCGCGTGTGTGAAGGCGATCACAGGAATCCGTTGCGCCTGGCCCAGGCGGCGAACAGGGACGGCCACGCGGCGACCTCCGAACCCGGCGGGCCCATGCCCCAGCCATGACCGCCCGTGTCGAACACGTGCAGCTCGGTTTCCACGCCGTTCCTCTCCAACGCGTCATGCATGATCAGGCTGTTGCCGATGTTCGCGATGGGATCGTCCTTGGCCTGGGCGAGGAAGGTGGGCGGCGTCGCGCGGGTCACGTGCAGCTGCACCGAATAGGCCTGGACCGAATCGTCCTGGGTGGACAGTTCGCGACCCGAGCGCGTGGTGTCGTAGGGTTGCTGCAGCGAGATGACCGGGTAGATCAGCGCGGCGAAATCCGGTCGCGCGGAAAGCCGGTCGGCGGCATCCACGGCGGGATAGAGCGAGTCGGCGAAGCGCGTTTCGGTAATGCCAGCGAGATTGCCGCCGGCCGAGAAGCCAATCAGGCCGATATGGGCCGGATCCACGCCGAGTTCGTGGGCGTGCTCACGGAGCACGCGAACGGCACGTTGCGCATCCTGGAAGGGCGCAACGGCTGGCCAGTGATCGGCGGGCAGGCGGTAGTAGAGCACCACGGCCGTCACACCTTGTGTCGCTAGCCACGTCGCCGTCGGCATCACTTCCTGGCCGATCCCGATGCGCGCATAGCCACCGCCACCGATCACGATCACGGCGGTGCCGTTGGGGTGGCGCGGCGTGTAGATATCGATGCGCGGCCGGCTCACGTTGGACACGGCACCGACATGGCTACCTTTTCTGTACACACGCTCGGGGCCTTGCGGACCATCGCCACCCGGGGGTGCGGCGGGCCACAGGTCGATGCTGATGGGCTTGCCTGCATCGGGAGGCGATGGCTCGGCGGCGTTGCCGGGGCAGGCGATGAAGAAGGTCGCGGCTAGAAGCGCGATCCGAAACAGGTGCATGGGGTTCGCCTGAGGACTCAGTTCCCGGCCGACCCTATCAGCCCGCCGCTTTCTGTTGGCTTGCGGACTTGCCCACCTCCGCCCACTCGGGCAGGGCCGCATTCACCTGGTTCAGCAGGTCGTCGAGATCGTGGGACTTGCGCGCCAGCTCGTCCGCTCGCTCCGCTTCGCGCCGTTGCTCCTGATCGTAGTCGCCGCTGGCGCCCGTGGCCGCTTCGACGATCAGGCGGGCGTATTCGCCGACCAGATCCGGGGAGGGCACCCGGAACCAGATCTTGTTCTCCACCCAGCGGATATCCGGCGAGGTGTGCCGCGAGAAGACCGCTTCGCAACGTGCGGCGAACAGGCGTAGCCAGGGGTCGGTGGGCGCGTTGCTCAACTCAGCAAGGACGCAGTAGCCGACGTCGTCCTGCCGGGCGGCGGAAAACCCGCTGACGCGGGGGCCTAGATGGGTGATCGTGGTCATGGCGGCTCCGGGAATCCCCTCGATGTATAAGCCGCCGCTTGTGGAGGAGCCGCGAAGCGATCCCGCATCGTTTTCACACATAAACGCGCCGTGTACGCGATGCTGGTTCTAATCCGGCCACGGGCGCCATGCGCCAATCGGATCACTCGGTGAGAGACGAAGTCAGGCGAGCGCGCGATACCCAGGTCATGCAAGAGGTCTTGCAGGGTCGACGGACGGGGCTGGCCGGGCTGGCGCCCTTTGCCGGGCCCGCCGTGGTCGTGTCCGTGGCCTATATCGATCCCGGTAACTTTGCGACCAATATCCAGGCCGGCGCGCGGTACGGGTATGGGCTGCTGTGGGTGGTGGTGCTGGCCAACCTGGTGGCGATGCTGTTTCAGAGCCTGTCGGCGCGACTGGGCATCGTGACGGGACGCGACCTTGCGCAGCTTTGCCGCGAGCGCCTGCCCAAGCCGCTGGTCTACGTGATGTGGGTGGTCAGCGAACTGGCGGCGATGGCGACCGACCTTGCCGAATTCCTGGGCGGGGCGATCGGCCTGAGCCTGTTGTTCCATTTGCCACTGCTGGTGGGCATGGCGATCACGGGCATCGTGACGTATGCGCTGCTGTTGCTCGAGGGTATGGGCTACCGGCGGCTCGAGCTGGCCATCGGTGCGCTGGTGGGCGTGGTCGGCCTTTCCTATCTGGTCGAGCTGTTCGTCGCCCCGGTCGGCTGGGTGTCGCTGGGCCAGCAGATTTTCGTGCCGAGCCTGCCCGACGGCGCGGCCGTGGCGATCGCGGTAGGCATCATCGGCGCGACGGTCATGCCGCATGCGCTGTTCCTGCATTCGGGTCTTACCGAGCGTCGCGCGCGTCCGAAGAGCGACATGGAGCGGCGACGCATCATCCGGTTGTCCAATCTCGAAGTGGTCCTGGCGCTGACCGTGGCCGGGCTGATCAACCTGGCGATGGTGGTGATGGCGGCCGGTGCGTTTCATGGAAGCCACCCGGACGTGGCCAGGATCGAAACGGCCTACCAGACGCTGGTGCCACTGCTCGGCGGTGCGGCGGCGACAATCTTCTTGATCTCGCTCGTCGCGTCCGGTTTTTCCAGTTCCGTGGTGGGCACCATGGCGGGGCAGATGATCATGCAGGGCTTCGTCGCCTTCCGCATTCCGCTGTGGGTGCGTCGCTCCGTCACGATGGTGCCTAGCTTCGCCGTGGTGATCGCCGGCGTGGATGCGACGCGTGCGCTGGTGATGAGCCAGGTGGCGTTGAGTATCGCCTTGCCGTTCCCGATGATTGCGCTGGTGTGGTTCACCAGCCGCCGCGACATCATGGGTATGTTCCGCAATCGCTGGCCTGTCGTCGCACTGGCGAGCCTCGGCGCGCTCGTCGTGCTCAGCCTCAACGTGGTGTTGCTGCTCGATGTTGCGGGCGTGATTTCGCTTTGATAGCTGCGCTCAGGGGTGCGGCGCAGGATGGTCGAGGCCTCCGACCGTGCGCAGGACCAGTCGGCTCAATGCGGACGTACGCGAAACCCACGGAAGCGCGCTGTGCCGGATGCGCGCCACGATGGAATTGCCGCTGCGCGCCACGGATGTCACGGCGTGCACGCGACGCACGACACCCTTGTGCACCGCGTGGCGCTCGCGGTGGTAACGCTCGAGCGCGTCCATCGGGTTGGTCCCCGGCGCGGTGAGGTACATCGCGAAGGCGGCAGCGTCTTCGATGCCGAGATTCATGCCACGCGCGCCCACCGGTGAATGCACGTGTGCCGCGTCGCCGCCGAGTGCGATGCGATCGATGGCGCAGCGATCCGCAACGCGGTGCGCGATATGAAACGACGACTCCCATACGGGTTCGCTGGCGACGGTGCCGGGCGGTAGCCGTGAAAGCGGATCGGGCATGTTCGAAATGACGCGCCAGATTTCCTGGTTGAGTGCCAGCAGGAAGATCATGCCCTCGGGGAAGAACAGGATGTGAGCGTGGTCGAGGTCGAGCGGCGTGTCCAGTGGAACATCGTACAGCGGCCATGGTTCCGGATAGGACGAGCCGGAAAAGCCGATCTCGAGTGTCTTGCGGAAATCGCTGCGCGCACCGTCGGCGGCAAAGACGGCCGAGTAGCCGTGTTCGCCGTCGCTGGCGCCATTGAGCGCCACGCGAACCTCGTCGTCGTCCTGGCCCACGCACCCGGCACGAACGCCGCGCTCCACGTGGACATTTCGCGCGAGCAGGGCCTCGGTCAGGAATGCCTCACTGCGTTCCTGCGATAGCACGGTGAGGCCATAGCGCGGATGCATCGATTCGGCTTCGACGGTGGCGAGAAGCTGGCCGTTCTCGTGAAAGCGCACGCCGCGGATGCGACGGCCTTCGGCGAGCATGCGTTCGGTGACGCCGGTTTCAGCCAACAGGTCGAGCGTGCGGGGATTCACCACCAGGGCACGTGAATGTGGCGCTGGCTGCATCGCGGAATCCACGATACGCGCCCTGACGCCGCGCATATCGAGCAGCAGCGCGGCGGCTAGCCCTGTGGGGCCGGCCCCGGCGATCAGGACGGACGGCTGGCGCATGCGCGTGCTCGGCAAGGGTCGACCAGCCGATCATAGCGATGGAATGTCAGCGCGACGTCACCGCGGCATCGGGCCGGGGTTCCAATGTGTCGAGCGACGACAGCGTGGTATGTAGCGCGGTTTCGAGCGGCGTGGACGGAACGGTCCCAAGCAACTCTCGCAGCCGCGTGCCGTCCAGTTCGATCGGCGTGCGCCAGAGGTAGCGCATCTTGCGCAGCTCCCGCAGCGTTTCGGAGAAGGGCGCTGCCAGGGTGACCAGTGGCCAGGCGAAGGCACGCAACGGTAATTCGGCTCGCCCGGATGCGCGCCGCATCGCGGCATGGAGGGTCTCGCCCGTGAGGTAGTGCCCGGCGAAATGAAAGCGCGCAAAGGTGTCGAGGCGCGCTTCCTCGTCGAGCAGCGCGACGATGGTCGCGGCGACGTCCGGCAGGTAGGCCCACGCGTGGCCCAGCTCGCGTGGTCCCGGATAGTGCATGACGCGGAGCGGCTTGCCGGGTTTGACCACACCCTGCGCGAACCAGTTGTTTCCCGCTTGTGGGCCGTAGAAATCGCCGCAACGCAGGATCAGTGAACGCACGCCGTCACGCGCAGCCGTGGCCATGCGCCGTTCCAGTTCGACGCGGATCTCGCCTTTGCGTGTGGGCGCGTTGTGCGGGCTTTCCTCACGCAGTAGCGGAAACGCGTCGGGACCGTAGTTGTAGATGGTGCCGGGTAACACGATGCGTGCACCGACGGCGCGTGCGGCGGCAATCGTGTTGTCGATCATCGGCAGCACCTGACGCTCCCAGTCCCGGTAACCGGGAGGGTTCACGGCATGCACGATCACCTGGACGCCTGCTGCCGCGGCGAGGACATCCGCTGCATTCATGGCGTCGCCCTTGAGCCACTGGACCGGGCCGTCGGTTGGCATGGCGCGACGGGTGAGGGCCTTGACCGTCCACCCGTTATCGATGAGTGCCTGTGCGGTGGCACCGCCGACGCCGCCGGTGGCGCCCAGGACAAGTGCGGTTCGGCTGGTGGTCGTCTGCATGGCGCTCTCCGGTCGGAATGCCAAGAGTCTGGCCGCGCACGGGCCATACGGGAATTGCCTAAAAGTGTTGATGTGATATACGTTTTTGTATGGATGCGAATGGACCGGCCTGGGATCTTTTCCGCTCTTTCCTCGCGGTGCTCCGCGAGGGAAGCCTTTCGGGCGCGGCGCGAGTGCTCGGGATGACCCAGCCGAGTCTGGGTCGGCATATCCGCGAACTGGAGGCATCGCTCGGCGTGCCGCTGTTCTCCCGGGCCTCGCACGGACTGGTTCCGACGGACGCTGCGATCGAGCTTCGGCCCCATGCGGAAACCATGGCGGCCGCCGCGGCTTCCGTCCTGAGGGCGGCGTCGGGCGCGAAAGACGAATTGCGCGGTGTCGTGCGCATCACCGCCGCCGAAGTGATGGGTGTGGAGGTATTACCACCCATCCTGGCAGCGATGCGGCGTCGTTTCCCGGGCATCATCGTCGAGCTTTCCACCACCAACCGGACGGAAAACCTGCTGCGTCGCGACGCCGATATCGCAGTGCGCAGTGCGCCGCCGGACCAGGACGCGCTGGTGGCTCGCAAGGTGTGCGTTATTCCGCTCGGCCTCTTTGCGCACCCCGACTACCTCGCTGCAGCGGGGCGGCCGAAGACGCTGGCCGACCTGACCGGGCACGCCTTGATCGGGTATGACGAAGAGCCGCCCTATGTCCGGAACGCTCGGCCGCTCGGCATGCCCTATGAACGTGGCCTCTTCAGCCTCCGCACGAATAATGACCTCGCGGCGCTGGCTGCGATGCGCGCTGGCTTCGGTATCGGGGTCTGTCAGGCTCCGCTGGCCCGACGTTCCGGCCTCGTGAGGCTATTTTCCAAGGCCGTCGATCTTCCGCTGCCGGTGTGGATAGTCATGCACGAGGATCAGCGTGCGAGCCGGCGCATCCGCGCCGTGTTCGACCATCTGGCCGAGGGGATGGCGGCCTACGGCGGCAGTCGAACGGGCGCAAAACTGCTAACCTCCGGCGCCTGACCGACCGGAGATGTGCCATGAGCCTGATCCAGACCCCCGTTTCTTACGGCGAGCTGATCGACAAGATGACGATCCTTCAGATCAAGCTGCAGGAAATCAAGGACGACGCCAAGCTCGCCAACGTGCGTAACGAGCTCGAACTGCTCGACGCGACGTGGAAGAACGACAAGGCTTCCGAAACCGACATCGCCGACGAAACCGCGCGCCTGCTCGCGGTAAACCAGCGCCTGTGGAAGATCGAGGACGACATCCGCATGAAGGAGCGCGCCCAGGCCTTCGACCAGGAATTCATCCAGCTCGCCCGCTCGGTGTACATCGAGAACGACGAGCGCGCGGCGATCAAGCGCGAGATCAACATGAAGCTCGGTTCCACGCTGGTCGAAGAAAAGTCATACCAGGATTACCGCGCTCCGCAGGCCTGACATTGCCGTAGAAGCGGCTCCCACAGGTCTGCGGCTAGCCTGGCAGGGACAGTCGCAAATATCCTGCGCAGGCCTCGAAGCGCGCGATCATTTCGTCGACCTCGATCAGATCCATGACGCCGGGCTTTTCGATCTTCGTGCCCCACGGAATTTCTGAGGCCGGCTTGCCGAAGAACTTGCGCGAGGCGTCGTCGTATTTGTCGACGCACCAGCGGCGGTCCGAGTAGGGGCCGGAGCGTTCCGGATTGCTCGCCGCATGCAGGCCGAGCACCTTCACGCCGGCCGCGTTGGCCATGTGCATCGGGCCCGAATCCGGGGTGAGGATCATGGCGCTGCGCGAGAGCAGTGCCATGAAGCGCTTTAGCGTGTCCTTGCCCGTGAGGTCCATCGGCGCCTGTTTCACTGCGGCGAGGATGCTGTCCGCGAGGGCGCGTTCCGGCTCGGAAGGTCCGCCGACCAAAACCACGCGCATGCCGCGGGCCATCGCGTGATCGATCAATGCGGCATAGCGCTCGACGCGCCAGTTACGCACCGTGTGGCTCGACATCGGGCTGACCAGCAAGGTCGGGGCGTCGCCTGGCAGCTGTTCCATCGCCCAGGCGTGGGCTTCCTCGGGAACCGGGATATCCCAGCGCACCTCGGTCTGCTTCAGGCCGAGGGGCTCGATGAAGCTGGCCATGGCGTCGAGGACGTGCTCGCCCGTGCGCGCGGCAATGCGTTCGTTGACGAAAAGGCCATGCAGGTCCTTCGAACGGGCATGGTCGTAGCCGATGCGCCGGTCAGCCTTTACGGAAAGGCTCAACAGGTTGGAGCGCAAGGCCACCTGCATGTGCAGGAGGGCGTCGAAGCGCCGACCGGCGAGGGCCTCGCGCACGGCGCGTACGCCCGCACGGCCCTGGCCCTTGTCGAAGGTGATGAACTCCACGCCGGGAAGATCGCCTACCAGGCGGCGTTCGAGCTTGCCGATGATCCAGGTGAGTCGCGTCCGCGGTGCCTTTTCCTGCAATGTCCGGATCAGGGGCGTGACGTGCGTTACATCGCCGATCGCGGATGTGCGCATGATGCAGAGACTGGAGTCTCCCGGCGGGAGGGGACGGCTTGTTAGACTGGGCACGATCGGATCACCGGATAGGAGGCCGCCGGAGGGCGGCCCGATAATGACTGAACAACGAGTAGCGGAGGCGGCGGGCGGCACGATTCTGTTCGACGCGGCCCGTACACCTCAAGTCGATAGCCTCTGGTTCTCGCCCACCCACTGGAGCGAGCGTGATGCCCTGCGCTCGCAGGCCGGCGGTCGCGGAGGCGTTGCCGTGATCGAAACGCCGGCTGGCGAAGCGGTGCTTCGCCATTACCGCCGAGGCGGCATGGTGGCCCGAATCTTCGGCGATCGCTATCTGTTCACGGGGCGGAGTCGCACCCGCAGCGTACGTGAATTCAGGTTGCTGGCCGAGCTGGAGCGCCGCGGCCTGCCGGTGTCGCCGCCGCTGGCGTCGCGTTTCGTGCGTTACTGGCTGCGCTACTCGGCCGATCTGATCACCCTGCGCATTCCCGACGCTGCCACGCTGGCAGAGCGCCTCAACGATGGCGCTTTCAATGCCACCCTGGCGGGGAAGGTGGGCGAGCTGATCGCCCGCTTCCACCGTGAAGGTGCCTGGCATGCTGACCTCAATGCCCACAATATCCTGGTGAACCCGCAAGGCCTTTACCTCATCGACTTCGACCGCGGCCGGTTGCGTCGACCGGCAGCGCACTGGCGGCGTGCGAACCTGGCCCGCCTGAAACGTTCCCTCATCAAGATCGGCGCCCGCGACGCCGGGGGCGACACCTTCGACGCCGAGCTCTGGCCGGCCCTGATCGACCATTACGAGCGGAGTCTGAAAGGGTGAGCTGGAACCTGCATTTCCTCGGAACCGGTGCCGCGCATGCCGTGGAGCTCGGCTCGTCCGCCGTCGTGGTCGAGCGAGATGGTCGGCCGCTGCTCCTGGTGGACTGCGGGCCGGACACCCTGGATCGCTACATCGCGGCTTACGGCGCCCCGCCGCCGGCCCTTTACGTCACGCACGTGCACATGGACCACGTGGCCGGCATGGAGCGGCTGTTCTTCCGCCTCTGGTTCGACGAAGCCCTGCGTGGCCGCACCCGCGTATACCTGCATGCGGCGCTCCTGCCGTGGCTGCAGGGCAGGGTGGCCGACTACCCCGGCGCGCTGGCCGAGGGGGGCGTGAACTACTGGGAAGCCTTCCACCTCATCCCCTGCACGAGGGGGTTCTGGCACGAAGGTGAGTGGTTCGACGTGTTCCCGACACGCCACCACGTGCAGGGCACCTCCTATGGCCTCGCACTGCGTGGCAGCTTCGTCTACACCGGCGATACCCGTCCCGTTCCCGAGGCGCTCGCGCTCCATGGGGCACACGGCGAGCTGATCGCCCACGACTGTGGCGTCGTGGGGAATCCGTCGCACACGGGCGTGGACGATCTCGAACGCGAGTACCCGGACGAGATTCGCGCGCGGCTGGCGCTGTACCACTACGGCAGCGTCGACGACGGCGAAACCCTGGTCTCACGCGGATACCGGATCGCCCGTCCGGGCGAGCGACTGCCGCTTCCGGAGCCACAACCACCCCGTGCCACGGCCGGTTGATGCCGTTTCTGCGCTCTGCCCTTGTCTCGCCGCACCGCTGAAGTTATCCTTCCGCTTCTTTGCCGGACAGGAAGCCGGGGAAGAGGATGTACAAGTGTGGAGAGGTGTCCGAGTGGTTGAAGGAGCACGCCTGGAAAGTGTGTATACGCTAATAACGTATCGAGGGTTCGAATCCCTCTCTCTCCGCCAGTTTCAAACGTCTTTATGGTGACCCTGTCGGTCC
>Ga0247742_10001816_pt1 | contig 14389 bp, 12 predicted proteins | sample UWRJL208509C2_FD_180944 | JGI IMG/M metagenome (GOLD analysis project Ga0247742, IMG submission 180944) | Plant litter microbial communities from Arlington Agricultural Research Station in Wisconsin, United States - UWRJ-L208-509C-2 | ecosystem: Environmental > Terrestrial > Plant litter >...
GCTATATCGGCGTGCCGGTGGAAGGCCCGTTCAAGCCCGACCATTACCGCTACTGATCGCCTCGGTGATGATAGAGCGTCTACCCGAGCTGTCCGCCCCGGTGCCCGATGCCTTGTCGACGGTGCGGAACCGCATCGTCGACATCGCCAGGGCGGCTTCGTTCGAAGTCGCCGCCCGGGATGGCAAGGCGATCGATGCGGTGCTCGCACGGCTCGATCCCGGCACCCAGGTCTCGATCACCTGGCTGCCCCAGGACGATGACGATGCCCGCGTCGCCGCCGCGCGGCGGCTGCACGAAGGGGGCTTCACGCCGATCCCGCATATCGCCGCGCGCATGGTGCACAGCGAGGCGCATCTTCGTCAATTGACCAGCCGGCTTGCCGATACCGGAGTGGAGCAGCTGCTGGTCATCAGCGGCGATATCAAGCAGGCAACCGGACCGTTCAACGATAGCACAGCGCTCATCGACAGCCCGGCCTTCGGTCATCCGGCGCTTCGCCATATCTGGGTCGGCGGCTATCCCGAGGGCCACCCGGCGATCGACTCTGCACGACTCGTCGGCACGCTCGACGCAAAGATCGCCGCGATCACGGCACAGGGCATGACCGCCGGCGTGATCACCCAATTCTGCTTCGATTCAGCGCCGATCCTCGGGTGGATGGAGGATTTCCGCGGGCGCCATGAATCGGTTAAGATGCGGATCGGCCTTGCCGGTCCCGCAGGTATCCGCACCCTGATGCGCTATGCCGCCCTTTGCGGTGTCGGCGCTTCGGCGAAGATCATCGCGTCGCGCGGTGCGTCGATCGCGCGACTGCTCACCGAAGCCGCGCCCGACCCGATCATCCGCGATCTCGCGGCCACGGCGCGGTTTCAGCAACTCCAGCCGATGGGCATTCATCTCTTTCCGTTCGGCGGGCTCGACCGCACCGCCAGGTGGGTCGAGGCAGTGGCCGCCGGCGATTTCGACTTCAACAAATCGGAACTGGGCTTCCGGATTCTGGAGCGGACGTGATGCGGGACTCCTATCTGCTCACCCTGTCCTGCATCGACCGTCCCGGTATCGTCGCGGCGATCTCAGGTTTTCTGACCGATAGCGGCGGCAATATCATCGAGGCGCAGCAATTCGACGATGCCGAGACCGGCCGCTTCTTCATGCGCGTCGAATTCTCGCTCGACGGCCGCACGCCGTTCACCGCGATGCGCGAGGCCTTCGCGCCGCTCGCCGAGCTGTTCGCGATCAACTGGCAGATGCGCGCGAGCGCCGAGCGGCGACGGGTGCTGATCCTCGTCTCCAAATTCGATCACTGCCTGGTGGACCTCCTGTATCGTCGGCGGATGGGCGACCTCCAGATGGACATCGCCGCCGTGGTCTCGAACCATCCGCGCGAGGCGCTGCAGCCAGCGCTGGTCGACGATGTGCCGTTCCATCATCTGCCGGTGACGGCGGCCACCAAGAGGCAGCAGGAACAACAGATCCAGGCGCTGATCGAGAACACCGGCGCCGAGCTCGTGATCCTCGCGCGCTACATGCAGATACTGTCGGATACGATGGCCGGCTTTCTGTCGGGTCGGTGCATCAACATCCACCACAGCTTCCTCCCCGGCTTCAAAGGCGCAAAACCCTATCACCAGGCCCATGCCCGGGGGGTGAAGATGATCGGCGCGACCGCGCATTATGTCACGTCCGATCTCGATGAGGGCCCGATCATCGTGCAGGATGTGGAGTCCATCACCCATGCCGACAGGCCCGACGCGCTCGTCGCCAAGGGACGCGACATCGAACGCCGGGTCCTCGCCAAGGCGGTCAAGCTCCATCTTGAGGATCGCGTCCTGCTGAACGGGGCAAAGACGGTGGTCTTCCGCAACTGACGAAGCCCCGGCGGCCTTTCGTCAGCGCAGTGCCCCATCCGTCGTGAGGCGGCGGTGAAGCCGCACCAGATCGCGCCGGCTGGCGATGCCGAGTTTGCCATAGGCGCGGCGGCGATAGGTGACGATACTGTGCGGCGAGAGCTGCTTGCGCAGCGCGATCTCCTCCTGCGTCTCGCCCAGGATCATCGCCGCCGAGATTTCCGCCTCGCGGATGCTGAGACCGCAGCGCAGCGCGAGCAGCCCCTCGACCAGCGCCGCCTCGTTGAGGAGATGCCCTCCCGCCGTGACGATATGGTGATGGCGTTCGATCGCCGCGACGAGCAGCCGGGCATGGTCCTCGAGCCGTGCGATGTCGCCCGGCGAAAAAGGACGATTGCCGGCGCTGCGATAGCCATTGGCGATGAATCCCGGCCGGCCGGGTCCAAGGATCGACACCCGTTCGGTGATGCCCGCTCGATCATAGCAGGCGGCGCGGTAGCGCGGGTCGGCAATCTCCGAGGCGCGCCGGCGCACTACCGCCGGCACTGCCCCGGGACAATGCACGAGCCGGGTGACCTGTGGATCCGAACGCCAGAAACCCCGGGCATAATCGCGCGACGCGCTGAGCGGGAATCCCGCAAAAGGCGGGCAATCGCCTTCAGCGAACAGCAGCTGAAGCCCCTGCTGATCGCGGCGGAACACCGAGCACAGCTCGACCCCGGCGACCGCCCGCATTGCAGCAAGGAACCGGGCGGGAAAGGCGGCGCTGCCGATCGCGGCGACAAGCTCGGCCAGGGCGTCCCCCACCCCCTTCTCCGCCGATCCGGGGGACGCCGCCCCCTCTCCTTCCCGCGCCACCGTCCGGGCGGGCAGGCCGGTCATGCCTCGAGCAGCCCCGTGCGGGCGCTCCAGTCGATCACCGTATCGAGGCAGCGGGCGAGCAGTTCGGGCTGGCCGAGATAATAATGGGTCGCACCCTCAAGGACGACATATTCCTTGTCGGGCGTCGCCAGCGCCGCGAAGATCGCCGGATTGTGGGTCGAGGGCACCGCCTCATCGGCCGTGTTCTCGATCAGCAGCACCGGCGTCCGGGTGATCTTCGCAGCGTTGAGCGGACCTTTGGCGTTCGAGCGGTCATAGCTCCACTGGCTCAGCCAGGAGCGCAGCGTCGTATAACGCGCCAGCCCTACGGGACCGACATTCACCGCGCGCGGATCGCCCATATAGCTCCAGCCAAGACGCCGGCCCGAGGGGTCGACCGCGGGATCGAACCAGCGCACGTCGCACATGGTCCGGTGGACGACAAAGGCGCGCTCCTGCTCCGCCCCACCGAGCGCCTTGAGGCGCGCCAGCTCCTTCTCGGCCCAGGCCGTGATCCGCCGGTTGCGGAGGCGCTGTGCCTCCCGGAAGCGCGCGACGAACGCGGGGGTATAGGGCGGCTGGCTCGGACAGTCGGGTGAATAGATATCGAGCTCGAGGTCGCGCGTGTCGGGGTCAAGCTCATCCACGATCGAGGGGTCGAGCCATTCGGTAAGCGTCTCGGCGCGCGACAGATGGGCCGCGATGAAGATCACGCCGTCCGCCGGCTGAAGTCCGGCGCCCACAAGATCGACCGGATCCCCGGCGGGCGTGTGCGTGATGGTCGGCGCCTCGGCCTGGGCCTGGTAGAAAAGCGAGAGCGAGCCGCCCCCCGACCAGCCGAGCAGCACGACCTTGTCATAGCCAAGCACCCCGCGCGCATGGGCAATCCATTTGCCGAGGTCGATCGCGACCTTTTCCTGGATCAGCGCGCTGTCGTTGCGCGGATAGCGGCTCGCGGCGCACAAGACGTCCAGCCCGGCATCAGCCAGGGCGATCGGCATCGGCAGCAGGTGCAGCACCGAGGTCGGATGCATGAAGATATAGACGGTGCGCGATGTCGAGCCGGGGCTGCGCATCAGCTGTCCCTCCAGGTTCACCTGCCCGGAATTGCCGGCAAAACCATAGGTCTCCGTGAATTTCGGGTTGTCGGGAAAGGAAAGGATCAGCGGCGTCCGCGTCCAGTCGGTCTTGGTCTGGCTCGAAGGCATGGGAATCACTCCGCCGTCACGGGGCTGTCGGCGAACGCCACGCGCGTCGCGTCATAGCGGAACAGCCATTCATAGCGATCGACGACTCTGTCAGGCGCCCATTGCGCGTTGACATAGACCTCGGCCGCCTCCGGGTCGGCTAGCGCCGGGTTGTGGAAGCGTTCGGTATTGGCAAAGGCGCCCTGCACTGCACGCGTGGTACGCGGGATACGGGCTTGCTGATAGCGGTCGAGCGCCTCGTCGATCGAGTCGAATTCCTCGAAGGCGCGGGCCAGGATGAAGGCATCCTCAAGCGCCATGACCGCCCCTTGGGCGAGGAACGGCAACGACGGATGGCAGGCGTCTCCAAGCAGCGCCACCCGGCCCTCGACCCAGCGCTGCATCGGCGGGCGCGCGATGAGGGCCCATTTGAATGGCTGCGGGATCGCCGCGATATAGTCGTGCACGTCTGCATGCCAGCCTGGATAATCGTCATGATATTCCTGGTTGGTGCCGGGGGTCGACCAGGATTCGGTCGTCCAGTCCCGCCGCTCGATCACGCTGGTGAAGTTGATCAGCTCGCCGCGCCGGATCGGGTAATGGATGACGTGACCGCCGGGTCCGACCCAATTGACTCCGATCGGCCTTGTCAGCCGCTCCGGCAGCGCCGCGACGGGGATGACGCCGCGCCAGGCAACGATGCCCGTGAAGGTCGCCGGCCCAGATCCGAACAGCAGCTCGCGCATCCTGGAATGGACGCCGTCCGCCCCGATCACGACATCGAAACTGGCGGAAGGCTTGTTGTCGAACGCCAGCGTCACGCCGCTGCCGGTCTGGCTGAGCGCGACGAAGCGATGATCAAGGCGAACCGACCCAGGCGATGCTGCCTCAACCGCCCTGACCAGGATCTGGTGGAGATCGTTGCGATGAAGGGTGAGATAGGGAAAGCCGTAGCGCGCCTGCGAGTCAGTGCCGAGATCGAACAGCTTCCAGCTATCCCCGGTGTTCCACAGCCGGATCTCCTTGCCCTCGGGCTCGAAGCAGACCGCGCGGATGTCTTTCTCGAGCCCGAGCTCGAACAGCACCCGGATCCCGTTCGGGCTGATCTGCAGTCCCGCCCCGACTTCCTGGAGCTGGTTCGCCTGTTCAAAGACGGTCACGTCATGGCCCTTGCGCAGCAAGGCCAGCGCTGCGGTCAACCCTCCGATGCCCCCGCCGACGATGCCGAACCCAGGATTGTTCTTCAAAATCGCTACCCCTTGCCTGCGCTCGCGATGTTGATGCTGAACAGCATTCGTCATCAATCGGTTGGGCGAGCGTCGTGTTTCTGTCTTTTCGGTGCCCCCAACGGAGACCAGCGCGCTACAGCGCGATCGCGACCGCCTTGGTTTCGGTATAGGCGTCGATGCCCTCGCGGCCGTTCTCGCGGCCCCATCCCGACTGTTTGAATCCGCCAAAAGGCAATGCAGGGTCGAGCCCGCCGCCATTGACGCGCACGGTGCCCGCCTTGAGCTTGCGCGCAAGCCGGTGGGCGGCGGACAGGTTGTTGGTCCAGATCACCGCGCCAAGACCGTATTCAGTCGCATTCGCCTCGGCCGCGATCCGGTCGAGGTCCTCATCGCCGAACGACATGGCGCACAGCACCGGCCCGAAAATCTCCTCGCGTCGCACCGACATAGCCGCATCGGTGCCCGTGAGCACGGCGGGCGCCACATAGAAGCCGGGCGCGTCCATCACACGCGCGCCGGTCCTCAGCGTCGCGCCGTCGGCGACCCCCTGGTCGATATAGCCGCGCACGCGGTCGCGCTGCGCGGGCGAGATCACCGGTCCCATCTGCGTGTCGGCTTCCAGGCCGGAGCCGAGTTTGATCGCGTCGGCGATCTTCGCGACGCCCTCCACCACGGCCTCGAAATGCCGCTCATGCACGAACAGCCTGGAGCCGGCATTGCAGACCTGGCCGGCATTGGTGAAGATCGACCGCGCCGCGCCCTCGATCGCTCGGGCCGGGTCCGCATCGGGCAGCACGATGACCGGCGTCTTGCCGCCCAGCTCGAGCGTCACACGCTTGAAATTGCCTGCTGCCGCGCGGAGGATCAGCCGGCCGACCTCGGTCGAGCCGGTGAAGGTAACCTTGTCCACGCCAGGATGCGCCGTCAGCGCCGCACCGGTCGTCTCGCCAAAGCCCGTCAGCAGATTGAACGCCCCGGGCGGAAAACCGATCTCCTCGATCAGATGCGCGAGCCGCAGCGCGGTGAGCGACGTCTCCTCGGCCGGCTTGAGGATTACCGCGCAGCCAGCGGCGAGCGCCGGGGCGATCTTGGCGGCGGCCATGGCAAGCGGCGCATTCCATGGCACGATCTGCGCCACGACACCGACTGGCTCGCGCAGTGTATAGGCGTGCCAGTTGCCCATGCCCGACAAGGCGATCGTCTCGCCGTTCAGCTTGGTCGCCCAGCCGGCATTGTAGCGCAGGGTCTCGATCGCGTGCGGGATATGGAAGAATTTGGCGTCGCGCACCGGCATGCCATTGTCGAGCGTCTCCAGCGCGGCGAACTCGTCGATATTCTCCTCGAGCGCATCCGCAAGCCGGTTGAGCAGGCGCGCGCGGACAGCAGGCTTCATCTCCGTCCAGGCCGGATCCTCCATCGCGCCGCGTGCGGCGGCCACGGCGGTATCGACATCGGCAGCGCGCGCCTCGGCGATCTCGGCCAGGCGGTCACCAGTCGCCGGATCCTGGGTAGGAAAGCGCCGGCCGTCGGCCGGGTCGGCCCAGCGGCCACCGATGAACAGCTGGTGCCGAGTCGCGGCGAATGCGCGGGCCTTGTCCAGCGACGGCACCAATGGCCGCTCCAACGTCGCGTCGCTCGTCATTCCAGACCTCTCTTTTGTGCACCCGTCATCGCGGCGGAGGCGTCCCGGATGCCGTCGGACGACCGCCTTTCGCATCCCATCATAACGAGCGGCATTATATCTTGTCGAATGCTATTTGCCATGCCAGAACGCAAGCAACAGCCGCCGCGAGCATTCGGGCCGCATGTCGAGGTGGAGAGGAACGCCGGATCGCTTCATGCGGAACCGGTGCTAAGAGGCTCAGGATGCAGGCATTCGACTATATTGTAATTGGCGCCGGATCGGCGGGCTGCGTGCTCGCCAACCGCCTGAGCGAGAGCGGCAAGGACCAGGTCCTGCTGATCGAAGCAGGCGGCGAGGACGATAGCTGGCTGTTCCGCATGCCGCTCGGATTCATGATGACGGCGGCCAATCCCGTCTATGATTGGGGCTATCTGAGCGAGCCCGACTCCAAGATGGCCGGCCGGTCCCTGCCCTTGCCCCGCGGCCGCGTACTTGGCGGGTCTTCCTCGGTGAACGGCATGATCTACATGCGGGGCCATTCAAGCGACTATGACGGATGGCGACAGATGGGGGCCGCCGGCTGGGGTTATGCCGACGTCCTGCCCTATTTCCGGCGGATGGAATCGAGCTGGCGCGGTGCCGGGCGCTATCATGGCGATCAGGGACCGCTTGCAGTGACCCCGGTCGGCGGGGATCATCTCCTGCGCGAGCCGATCCGGCGATCGGTGGTCGCCGCCGGCTTTCAGGAAAGCGAGGATCTGAGCGGTGACCGGCAGGAGGGCTTTTCCGCCTGCGAGGTGACGGTCGACCGCCGCGGGCGGCGGGCGAGCACCGCCGCGGCCTATCTGCGCCCCGCGCTCAAACGACCGAACCTCACCCTGATCTCCGGGGCGCAGGTGACCAGGATCGTGATCAGGAACAAGCGCGCGACCGGCGTCGAATATCGCAGGAACGGCGTCGCCGGCCAGGCCGCCGCGCGCAAGGAAGTGGTGCTGAGTGGCGGTGCCTATAATTCGCCCCAGTTGCTGATGCTGTCGGGGATCGGGCCGGCCGAGCACCTGGCGGCGCTCGGCATCGAGGTCGTGGCCGACAGGCCCGGCGTCGGCCGCGATCTGTCGGAGCATCCGCTCGTCTATATGAGCTTCGCCGCGCGTCAGCCGACCACGTTTCTTGCTGCGCTGCGCTCGGACCGAGCCGCACTCTCCGTGCTGCGCTGGGCGACAACGGGCACCGGTGCCTTTGCCAGCCAGATTACCAGCGGCGTCCTGATGCTGCGCACCCGTCCCGAGCTCGAGCGACCCGATATCCAGCTCGTTTTCCTGCCCGTGCGGCTCGACGCCAAGCTCTGGCATCCCTTGATCGGCAAGCGTCAGAGCCATGTGCTGTCAGTGATGGTGATGCAGTTGCATCCCGAGAGCCGCGGCAGCGTGGCGCTGCGGTCCGCGGACCCGCTCGACAAGCCCCGGATCGACCTTAATCTCCTGTCTACCCCGACCGATTTTGCCGATATCCGCGGCGGGATCGCCGCGGTGCGGTCGATCTTCGCGCAATCGCCGCTCAGAGAGATGATCGAGGGAGAACTCTCGCCCGGCGGCAGCGCCGATCTCGACAGCTTCATCCGCAACAACCTCAAGATCACCCAGCATCCGGCGGGAACCTGCCGCATGGGGGAGGATCCGGCCGCGGTGGTCGACAGCGCACTTCGCGTGAAGGGGGTGAAGGGGCTGCGCGTGGTCGATGCATCGGTCATGCCGAGCGTGCCGGGCGCGAACATCAATGCAGCGGTCATCATGATCGCCGAGCGCGCTTCCGACCTGATCCGGGGTATCGCGCCGCTCGCGCCGCGGGACTGATCGCGGCCTGATGGACCTGACCTTCACCGAGGATGAGCACCATTTCCGCGCCGAGGCGCGCGCCTATCTGCTCGACAAGGTGCCGGCGCGGATCCGCGAGGCCGTTTACGAGGAAAAGCCGCTGCCGCGGGCCTGGATGGTCGAGGCTCAGCAGATCCTGAATGCCGCCGGGTACGCCGTGCCGCACTGGCCGGTCGCCTGGGGAGGCCGCGACTGGTCGGCGGTCAAGCGCGCGATCCTCGCCGAGGAGATCGACCGCTGCGCCGTGCCCAAGCCGCTGGCGTTCAACGTGGCGCTGGTCGGACCGGTCATCGCTGCCTTCGGTTCGGAGGCGCAGAGGCGCCGCTTCCTCGCGCCGATCGCCAATCTCGACCTTTGGTTCTGCCAGGGCTTTTCGGAGCCGGAGGCTGGCTCGGATCTGGCCGCGCTCAAGACATCGGCCGTGCGCGACGGCGATGTGTACCGAGTCAGCGGTCAGAAGATCTGGACGACCTATGCTCATGAGGCGGACTGGATCTTCTGCCTGGTGCGAACCGATGCCGGCGGGCGAAAGCAGCAGGGCATCTCCTTTCTCCTCATCGACATGGCCAGCCCCGGCATCACCGTACGGCCGATCGCCACGATCGACGGCTATCACCATGTCAACGAGGTCTATTTCGACGGTGTGGCGGTCCCTGCGGAAAATCTGGTCGGCGAAGAAGGCAGGGGCTGGGACTATGCCAAATATCTGCTCGGTCAGGAGCGGACCTCAATGGGCAATGTCGGCTTCTCGAGACGACGGCTCGACCGGGTCCGTGCCCTCGCCGCCGAGACGGCGGGCGAGCACCGGCAGCTGATCGACGATCCGGCCTTCCGCCGACGCCTGACGCTCGCCGAGATCGAGCTGAAGGCACTGGAGATCCTGCAGATGCGGGTCGTCGCCAGCGCGGGCGATCCGGCTGTCGGCGCCGACCCCAAGACCTCGATCCTCAAGATAAAGGGCGGCGAGATGCTCCAGTTGGCGGCCGCCCTGCTGCTCGACACGCTGGGCCCCGAGGCGCTGACCGCCGGCGTTGCCGCGACCGGCGACAATGCCGACTTCCAGGGACTTGATGCGCGGTCGGCGCTGTTGTCGGCCTATTTCAGCTCGCGCAAATATTCGATCTTCGGCGGCTCGAGCGAGATTCAGCGCACCATCCTCGCCAAGACGGTGCTGGGACTGGGACGACAGGCATGAACTTCGATCCCAGCGAAGAACAGCGCCTGCTCGCCGATGCCGTGGGCAAGTTGCTCGAGGCGCATGCCGCCGTCCCCCGCGATCCCGGGAAGGTCTGGCGCGATTATGCGGATCTCGGGTTGCTTGCCCTGCCGTTCCCGAGCCAGCTCGGCGGACTGGGCGGCGGTCCCGAGACGATCATGCTGGTGATGGAAGCTTATGGCCGTTCGCTGGCCGATGCCCCCTATCTGCAGTCGATCCTGCTTGCCGGCCGGGTCCTCGCGCTCGCCGGTGCCGCCGAGTCGCTTGCCCCGCTGCTGTCAGGCGAGCGCCGGGCGGCGCTTTGTCTTTATGAGCCCGGAGCGCGGTATCGCTGGGACACCCCGACAAGCAGCGCGACGCGCACGCAGCAGGGCTGGACGGTGCGCGGCCACAAGCTTGCCGTGCTCGATGCCCCAGGCGTCGACATGCTGCTCTGGCCCGCCGCAACCGCAGACGGCCTCGGCCTGTTCCTCGTGCCGGTAAGGACGCCGGGACTCACGCTGGATGCGCGGCCGACCCCGGACGGGCGGCCAGCGGCCGATGTCCAGCTGGCCGACATAACCCTTCCCGCCGACGCGGCGATCTGCCCGCCCGGACAGAGCCGGGCGATCCTCGCCGAGGCGATTGACGGGGCGACGGCCGCGCTGTGCAGCGAGGCAATCGGTGCGATGGAGGCGCTCCTTGCGATCACGATCGACTATCTGGGGGTTCGTCACCAGTTCGGCGCCGCGCTTGGCAGTTTCCAGGCGCTGCAGCACCGCGCGGCCGACATGCTGGTGGCGATCGAACAGGCGCGGTCGATCACGATCTTCGCGATCTCCCGGCTCGACGCACCCGCCGGGCAACGCCATGTCGCGGTCGCGGCGGCAAAGGCGCTCGTCAACCGCTCGGCGCGCTTTGTCGGCAGCGAGGCAATCCAGCTGCACGGCGGCATGGGTCTTGCTGCCGAATATCCCGCCGGACGCTATTTCCAGCGCCTGACCGTCATCGAGACGCTGCTCGGTGATACCGAGCATCTGTTGAGCGAGGTCGAGCGCGGCGGCGGCCTCGCTATCTGATCGAGCGCCGCGCCGGTGCCGATTCGGGCAGCACCGGCGGCTCGTCCCGCCGCCGCCGGTCGCCTATGCCTCGCGCTTGTTCACGACTTCGACCAGGAGGCGCGACGCGGTGACCGAGGCCGGCCAGGACGCGTAGAAAGCGAGGTGAAGCATCGCTTCGCCCAGTTCCTCCTTGGTGACCCCATTGTCGAGGGCGAGCCCGAGATGCGCCTCGAGCTGCTGATGGCGGTTGGCCGCCATCAGCGCCGCCACGGTCAGCAGCGACCGGTCGCGTTTCGACAGGCCGTCGCGCTCCCACACTTCGCCATAGAGGATTCGATCGGTCATCTCGACAAAGGCCGGCGCGACGCTGGCGAGTTCGCTGCCCTTGGCGGCGCTGGGTCGTTCCATGATGTCTATTCCGTATCGCGAATATAATTGCCGTGCCCCGGCTTGAAGGTCTTTTCGTCGAGGAACTGGGTCAGGCCCTTTTCGCGACCCTTTTCGCGATCGACAAAGGTGGTCTGGTCCCCCTTGGCGGTCAGATACTCCGCGGCGAGTTCCCAATCCATCTCCCGCGCATATTTATAGGCCATGCGGGCCTGGCGCAGCACGGTCGGATTCTTGCCGAGCAGATTCTGGGCAAGCTCGCGGGTACGCTGCTTCAGATCCTCGGCCGGCACGGCCTCGTTCACCAGGCCGAGTTCTCTCGCACGGCGACCATCGAACTTCTCCCCGGTCATGACATAATAGAGCGCCTCGCGATCGCCCATCACGGTCGAGATCGCCTTGGAGACGACGCCGCCGGGGATGATGCCCCAGTTGATCTCGGACAGGCCGAACACCGCATCCTGATCGGCGATGGCAAGATCGCAGCAGATGAGCGGCGTGAAGGCGCCGCCGAAACACCAGCCATTGACCATCGCGATCGTCGGCTTGGCGTAGAACATCAAGGTCCGCCACTGCCAGGCGCGAGTCTCGCGATACGCCCGATGCCGCTCGACATCGCTGATATCATCGGTCGCGCGGAAAAAACCCTCGAGATCCATGCCGGCCGAAAAGGCCTCGCCGCTGCCGGTCAGCACGATGACGCCGCAGCGATCATCGAGCTCCAGCGCGTCGAGGACCTGATTCATCTCGCGCGCCAGTTCGACGCTCATCGCGTTGCGCTTTTCCGGCCGGTTGAGGTGCACCCAGGCAATGCCGTCCTCGAACTCCACCAGCACGGTATTGCCGCCGGGGATTGGCCTGGTGTCAGTGTCTGTGGTCATGATATCCATCTCGTCCTTCAGCCTTGTCCTGACGCTCTGGTGACGATCAGCGCGTCGAGCGCGACCGCGCCCTCGCCTTCCGCCAGCACCATGAGCGGGTTGATATCGATTTCCTCGATCCCGAGCCCGGCGCGCATCGCCGCGCCGATTCTGACCACCACGTCGGCGACAGCAGCGATGTCGCGCGGCGGGCGGCCGCGGAAGGCCCCGAGCAGCCGCGCGCCGCGCAGGGCCCGGATGCGGTCGACCGCACGCGCAGGAGAGATATCGGCGGGGAGAAGCTCGGCCGCATCGAGCGCCTCGATCAGCACGCCGCCAAGGCCGACCAGGACCGAGGGTCCCCAGTCGGGGTGGTGACGCGCGCCGACCACCAGCTCGACCCCCGGCGCCGACATCTGCTCGACCAGCACGCCGTCAAGGGCGACCGGTCCGAGATTGTCCATCAGCCGCGCCCAGCCGGCCCGCAATTGTCCATCGTCGCCAAGATTGAGGATCACGCCGCCGACATCGCTCTTGTGCGACAGCGCCACGGCCTGGGCCTTGAGCACGACCGGGAAGCCAACGCGGTCGGCAATGTCGAGCGCTTCCTCCAGGGTTGCCGCAAGGTCACCCTCGGGCACGCGGACGCCGATCTCGCGCAGAAACGCCTTGCCGACATATTCGGGCTTCACACCGCCCTCGCTCCAGCCGGCAAGGCCCGTCGCAACCGGCGTGCGATCAGCCATGCCGTGGAGCGCCTCGGCATAGCGGCCGACTGCGGCAAAGGCCCGCATCGCCCGCTCGGGTGACCGGAACAAGGGCGTTTCGCTGTCCCGCATCGCCGCGAGGAAAGCGGGATCGAGCTCCGATTCATCGCCGGTGATCGCGACCGCCACCGGCTTGGTGGCGCGAACCGCCTCGGGCACGATCGCATCGGCCTTGGCGCGCTGCTGGGACGGACCACCACCGGTCATCGGGAGAAGCACTGCACCAACCCCGGGGTCCGCCAGCATGGCGGCGGTCGTCAGCCCGAAAATGCTTCCCTTGGCGAAGCCCGAGGTACCGATATCGAGCGGGTTGTCGATCTCCATGCCCGGCAACAGCTCGCTTAGGCGTTCACGGGTCCGGGGGGTGATATCGGCGACCGGCAGCGCGACATCCTCGGCAAAGTCGAACGCCATGCCGCGGATCGCGCCGGAGTTGGTGATGATCGCGAGATCGCCTGGCGGGGGCGCGGGAAAGCGATGGAGCAGCGCGACGGCGTCGAACAGTTCGTCCATCGTATCGACCAGGACGACCGCCTCATTCTCGACCGAGCTGCGCATCAGCGCATAATCACCGACCATCGATCCGGTATGCGAGGCCGCGGCCTCCTGGCCGCGCTTGCTGCGCCCGGGATGGACCATCACGAGCGGTATGCCGGCCGCGCGCGCCTTGCGCGCCGCAGCCAGGAAACGGGCCGGATCGCGCACCTGCTCGATATACAGGGCGACCGCATCAGCCTTGCCCTCGGCGATCACGAACTCGATCAGGTCGCTGGCATGGACGACCGCTTCATTGCCCGTCGCCACCGACAGCGCCACCGCGATGCCCCGCCCCTGCATCGCCGCGCGGATCCCCGAAGCGGTCGCACCGCTCTGGGCGATCACGGCAACGCTGCGGCGAGCCCCCAGAGGACGCGGATGCACCGGCTCGAAGGTCAGCGCGCTGTTATCGGCATAATTCACATAACCGAGGCAGTTCGGCCCGAGCAGCGCCATGCCTGCCTCGCGGCAGACCGCGGCAATTGCCGCCTGCTCGCGCTGCCCTTCCTCGCCCGCCTCGGCAAAGCCGGAGGCGAACACGACCACCCCTCCGACACCGCGCCGCGCGCTTGCCTCGATCGAGGGCAGGATCGCGACGCGCGGCACGTTCAGCACCAGCGCATCGACGCCGTCGGGGAGATCGTCGACCGATCGCACGCATGGCCGGCCGTTGATCTCGTCGCGGGTCGGACTGATCAGATGGATGTCGCCGGCAAAACCGAACCGCTCGCAATTGGCGAGCATCACGCCGCCCATTGTCGCGGAATCAGGCGAGGCACCGGCGATCGCGATGGCGCCAGGCCGCAGCATCCGTGCAAGACCGCCCCGCAAGGCGTGCGGCACGGCATCCTGTGCCGGCGTCGGAGCAGGAACAGCTGTCACCAAGCCGTCTCCTGTCGGAGCTCATCCTGTAGCTGCAACCCGATCCCTCCCTGGCTTATGACCTCGTTATGCGGATC
>Ga0247742_10001817_pt1 | contig 14380 bp, 9 predicted proteins | sample UWRJL208509C2_FD_180944 | JGI IMG/M metagenome (GOLD analysis project Ga0247742, IMG submission 180944) | Plant litter microbial communities from Arlington Agricultural Research Station in Wisconsin, United States - UWRJ-L208-509C-2 | ecosystem: Environmental > Terrestrial > Plant litter >...
ATGACACTGATGTAGTTTAATCTAATATGGAATGACATAATAGATGAGTATTACTATAAATAAACCTATCATTTTAGGAATTTATTTTTCAACTGAAGTTCAGTGAAGTTCAGCTTCAGTGAACTTCAGTGAGATTCAGTGAACTTCAGTGAAGTTCTATTTGGCTGAGAGGCCTATCCCAACCTATAAACATATATCTAAAAATAGAAAAAAAAACTCAAAAAATTTCTCTTATCTGAGGTTTCCAAATCTGGTTAAATCATGTGACTAGCTTCTTGTCTCTATAAGAAAAACACAAAAAACCATGAAAAACCTAACACTTTTTTTAAAGTTTTGACTTAAAATGCTCTTGATCAAATAAGGGAACACATTACTGATGTAATTTAATCTGATATAGGATAACATAATAAATTAATATTAACAGAAATAAAATTACTATTTTAGGGATTTTTTTGGTATAGAAGTTCACTGAACTTCACTGAACTTCACTGAACATCACTGAAGTTCACTGAAGTCAGACTGAAGTCCGTGGGCCAGAGGAAAGTATAGCCCTACTGATTTCCAAAAACGATCAAAACAACAGCATTTCGTAGTCGCCTGCCGTAAAACACTTGGGAGTGCACCCCAGTTTCGAGTGATACTGTATCTTTAATCTTGGTCATGCCCCGCTTTGAGCTGATCAATGCAATTTAAGCGTCTAATAGAGAATAACACGTGTGTCACAGTGGGCAGGGCACTTTTCTTTTCCACGAAACGGGCAGGGAAGAGAGGATATATCAGTGAACTGTTGTCGTCTGATTCATAGAAATAAAGCCTTGCCCGATATGTAGCTTGTTTTGGCATACTTAGAGGAAAAATTAGTGCCCGAATTCTAATTTAGAAAGATGAATGCCTGTTGTCCAGTCAAATAGTTATCTTGTCGACCAAGACTTTGGCAGGGAAAATACGCAGATGTACATGTCACATATTCTCCTGGAAAACACGATGTTGTCCGCCAAAAATCACGGGACATTCAATTAAAATTTTTGTTCGCATCTTTCTAAATTAGAATTCGGGCACTAAGTTTTTCCTCTAAGTATGCCAAAACAAGCTACATATCGGCAAGGCTTTATTTCTATGAATCAGACGACAACAATTCACTGATATATCCTCTCTTCCCTGCCCGTTTCGTGGAAAAGAAAAGTGCCCTGCCCGCTGTGTGTGCCTTGTTGTGGGGCAGTGTTCTCAAAATATGATACCCCTCTTTTCAGTTCCAGGGACTCGGATGCGAACTAAATACAATGTGCCTTTTACGTTAGGTGATCCGCAGATATACACACTATTGGTAGTAGCGGAAGACCACTATACCACACTCTACCCATTCACCTATGCTCGGTTAATCATTCCCCGACATCCAGCCACCGTGTCCCATTTTATTCACTAACACCTCATTGGGAACAAGCGCCTGGTAGATGTCGACCTCGGACCACTCAAGCCGTATTCTAGCCTTCCATTTCACACCTCTGCTTTACAGCATGCATAGTCATCTAACCTTTTTTGTGTAGATTGGGGTCTATAAGTAATGTGCTATACTCGAGTATGTGATATTTAGTTTCTTGTCATGTAGAGTATGAAACGACTTCAACCGTCCTGTGCGTTGACTGACTAGGTTTGAACTATGTTTTTTAAACATGCAGAAACCTCATGGACTACTCGAACACGACACACGCATGTGGTATTGATGCACGGGATCTCCCCTACGCTAGTGACAGCAATAAATGAAACGAATCACAGACAGCAGGTGCCATATCCTGAACATGATGCAAATTCATGGCGAGCTCCCTTGAGCGTAGGTGAAGTTCGAGGATTAGTGGTGCAGACCTTTCCCTTCTCTGTCCCACAATTCACAAATTGAACCCAAGTATAGACGATATCTGCGCTACCCATAGAGATAGTCTGAAAGCACACTGGACATCAAACGAATACTCCATGCGGATGTAATTATAGATTTCAGCAATATAAAGAACATACGGGGCAGATATTTCCTAGAGCAAAAAATGATACCCGAGAATGTGAGCTCGTAGTTTCGTGAGACCCCGTAAAAATATCAAAGTGATTTATGTGTGGCATTGTAATAGGTCACTAGGCCGCAAGATAGCAGAGAACCAAGGAAGATAGGACGGATGCTGCTTCACATCATTCTCCAAACCATTTCGCCTTTCCATCCTCGTCATAGAGAGGGAATACAAGAGCTTCGAACGGCCGTTGTCAAAAACAAGCTGGTCCCATCAAATTCATTGCTGAGGGGTCATGTAATCAAGCTGGGCTACAACTGAGCGATAAGCTGATCTGGGTGGGGATGAAGGGACAAAACCGGCGGAGAGATCTGCATTATATCATGAACGTACGTCAAAGGTCATGCAGCTGATGGTCATGACGCTGAAATGAAATTACGATTGGCCCGTACTTTTGCAGTGCTAGCTCATACAGTAAGTAATCGGCACCTAATTCTGAGAATATTCTCGATGTTGACATTGTCATAAACTTCAGCTTAAAAAATAGCCACGCGGACGCCTGTATGCTACCTCATCTTTGCCCGAATGCATGATTTCGTCGATTGGTACTTTATACAATTTAAAATACAGTATGATAGATAAATAAAATAGAGCGCTGAATACTATACATTTTTTTCCAAGCCCGGAGACTCATCATACCATTGAATCAGGCATTGAAGTACTAGATGAAGCCACAGACGCCTCCATATCAGTATCGACAATTATCACGCTCGGAATCTCGACCTCATTAATGTCTAGATTCTCATTTTCATTTTCATTCACGCTCACCCCACACCCTATCCGCGCCTCGAGCACCGGGTCATTCCCAAATTCATCATGAACCGTCCATCTATGGCCATGTCCCAAGGCGTTCTGGTTCTGATCATTTGCGTTGTCGTCACGCACAGTAGTTTTCTTGAACATCATCGCCGTTCCCCTCCACTCACAGGAGAGTTCACTCATATTCGTAGCTAGATGTTCCCATTCGCGGAGATGGAGGAGGAATCGAGCTGTCATCATCCCAGAAACACTGTGAAGGTTGTTTATTCAGCACTGTTGAGTGTAAACTGAGACGCCACAATGCTACGCACGGAAGACTTAAGGCGTTGATGAGCTTTGCCATGAATGAGCTTGGCTATAGTTCGAAATTGGACAGAAGAAAGGTTAAGTGACCGTAGACAAGATCGTGTGGTCATGCGCTTACAGGAGCAGCCTTGAGTCAAGGGTTCGATTTTGACATTAGCATGGACTCTGTCATCGATTGTGTTCTGCTCACCAGTTGTAGAATGAGGGCCGTTATCGAGAACGTAGTTACGAAACTAGCAAATCTTAGTGTCAATATCCAAATATACAGGTGAGTAAGCTCACAAAAAATATAGAAGCCCTGAGGTTGGTCAGCATCGCTCATCCTCATGTCGAGGGATTGGAAAACACGTACCTTGCTCAAGAACTAGATAAGTCAACCCTTTCTTCTGTGTATGCACCCCTCCAGCTGCGCCAGCTCGGAGTGCTTTATAACTCCTCAGAGTGGTGAAGACCGCGGAAAATACTTCATAAACAACGGTGAATATCGCAAGAAGATCGGTCACTGGCGGTAAGGTGTCGGTAAGAGAACACATGTAAGACAAAGAGGGCGTACCGCTAGATTTGAATTGGTGACTACTTCAGCCCTTGTACATATGATTCGACGAGAAATAATGGTACTCACATTTTGTCGCCTTTACTTCCGCTGCAAACTACATTCGGGGTGTGCAACTATTGAATTTTTCCGACAAATCAGTAAATACGTCCAAGCTGGTTAATTTGACGACGTACCGCTCCTAGCATGAATACCGTGAACCCCAATGACCCGAAAAGAGCCAATACCCACTTGTTCCTGCTAAACACTGCATATGTTCTTGCACCCCATACAGCTTTGTAAGATAAGCAATGAGGTGGGTTCAATTTTGGTCGATGAAAGAAACGGTAACTCACTGAGGACGGCTGCTCTTCCGATGATACTCAAGGCCGAACATAATTGATATCCTGCGTCGCAGCTTTTTTTCACACGCGTAAGCCGTCAACAGGAAACTCCAGAATGGCTGAAGGTGTACTATGGCGGCCCAATGACATCAATATAACTCAATTTGCCTAGTTATTGAGGTCACTCACCCTTAGAGTTTTGAGCTTGTCGCTAATTGCGAGTATGTATAAGACGTTGACGACCAACGCATACCTACATGCAATGTAGAGCGCAGTCGAGATCGTGAATTTCTTCCTCCAGAAGTACTTGACTTCACGCGTCCATGTGAGGCTGTAGTCGTAGTAGAGTAGAGCTTTCATAGCTAATTGTTAGATTATATCGCTATCTTAGAATGGTAGAGGGAAAACACACCCAGGCTGGCGTATTGAATGGAAAGTTTGATGGTGCTAGGCGATGAGATATCAGCTCGAGCTTCAAGAATGATAAAAGTGGGAGGTACTCACCGTGCCTCCAGGGCGCTTGGTGCCATATTTCTTTACCGGAAAGAAAGAGGACAAATGAACAGGACCTTCCAGGGCACGGGCGCTCTTAAAGGAGATCGTTATAAATACATCTACTGACATCGTCACACAGCAGCCGACACTGCCTGTATTCATTTGGAAGGTCGAAGGACTTTGGCGTGAGTTCTATCCTCATACGTATCTCCTTCGATGCAATAATAGCACCCAACAACTTCGAAAGAAGTGGGGAACTGCGAGGTGGAAAAGCAAGGTTCATGGGCTCCTGCCGCCAAGCTGATATTGCGGAAAGGTGTAATTCAAGAGATGATGAAGAGGATATTCGTCCTGTGGTTTGTGAAATTCTATCGCGATGCAAGCAACATTCAACATACCGGACAAGTTAGTCAGGCGGTACACAATAGCCGTACAGGTCGACGGTGGTCGATTCGTTGAGGCAAGAGTATCAAGAACTTTGGGCCATCCAGCGCCGAAGAAGGAGAATGAACACAAGTATTAAACTAAGGGCGAGGGCGAGAAGCACACGTCACTGAATACCATGCTGTGCATCAGCGCCTTGGAGACGGAGTGAAACACCTTCCGGGGATGAAATCAGATTTGCCGAAGGGAGTCAGTGAACATTCCCCGCATCGAGTCATCGGAAAATCACTGTTGACCAAAGGAGGTTCGGTTGAACCAGTGCCACTCGCAGAAGATTGGTATAGAAAGGAAATTACGGCGAACCTGTGCGCGCAGTAGAAGTATTATAGTTTGTAAGAATAGATTCGGGATCTGCTTGGAGGATTTGATTCAAAATGGAAGGATGATGCATCGGCGGCAGCTCCCGACACCGAACGTTTTCCTGTTGAGCTCTAATTTTGTGTGAGTCAGAGTATCAATAACGAATGGAAAAGGTTAGAGGATCCACGAAGATCAGAAGGCTCCTGCACTGAACCAGTGATCTAGCCCACCAACTAGAGCGCGCCCCATCGAATAATAGATAGTTGAATCAGGATAGTAAACTTGGAGAGGTGTTTATCATGGTGAGCGATCGAGACAGCCATAAGGCGCGATACACCAATTAGAAGAGGCTCCCGGTAGCTACGACTTGAGAGCGGCTATGTGTATGCGACCGTTCTATGAGAAAATACAATCGGGAGCAATTCTTCGTAAAAGAAACTTGGATGGTAGTCCCCTCGTTCGAGATGAACATCGAATGACGAGCATAGCGCAGTTTTATGGGTGAAAAGATTGGGTCAAGAACTTTGCAAGGAAGCAGCAACGTTTGATAACAAAGAGAAGGTCCTAGAGACGAGATACTTCTCGACAGTGCATCGAGATGGTTTCAACCAAAAATCTCCAAAACCATTATACACGCTTGAAGATGACATGTGAATAACCCAGCGATTGACGGTAAAGCAGATGCCAATGCCGATGGTCCTTGTGAGATTTTCCTGATGGCAGCTGGAAAAACGGGGTGAAGGAAATAGAACGAAGAGAAGATGCCCGAACGTGGGCCTTGTTTAGCGGAGGAGTAGAAAACAGTGTCAAGCGGTAGGCCGGCATAGTGCAAAAAAGTTATGTGTATCTGACTCTTGGAACGAAATCATGACGAAAGGCAAAGCGAGGATCAAGACATCCTCCGTTCAAAAATGAGAAGTCTAGTAGAGAAAGACCGTGTAAAGCCTTCTTCGAGCAAAGTGGGTTTCATCACATTACTCGCACCTGGTCAAATTGAGCGCCCGAATGCAAAGAAAGAAAGAAAAGTCACAATAAAAACGCAATAGTAGAACACTCTTCGATAGCGCATTGACATTGAGCCAAAAAACCAAATCATTAGTTCTGCTACTATGCTCGAAGGAGAGATGTAGATGATCCAGCGAGTAAAAGGTAGACCTCGTGCCGATGGTGGTTTATAAAGAGCTGCAGGATGGTTTATGAGCAATGAGCGAAGGGAAGTCAATATTGCGAGAAGATGCATCCCTCATCTCTTGGAATCGAAACATAATGGAAAATGCCACGACTCTTATAAAAAAAACCATGAAGCAGGTGTCCAACGTAGAATAGGGACAAAAGAGGAGCCACGGAGCAAGAATTGAAATATTAATGAAGAGAAGGCAAGCGAAGCGTACCACGGACCTTAGATATATGGTGGATATCTCTTTCACGTCCGTTTGTTTGAGGCTGTGCCAGCTACTTACATCCTCTGCCGAACCCACTCTCCGTTTCAAGATGGAAGGGGCTTCATCTCGAACTTCGGTAATAACCATCATGATCTCACCAATCGAAAATTCAAACCTACCGTTCGATATCATTTCCGAGGTCATCCATCATCTTGAATCCGACGCCAATGCCCTAACTCTGAGAGCTTTATCAACAACTTGTCATATTTTGCGCGGACCTTCCCAAATAAAATTGTTCTGCAAACTCACAATCCTGGTGACATCCGGTCAACCATCTGCATCTAAACATGACCCACCAACATACTTTTCCTTGAACGACTTATTTAACACCTCCCCTTATCTCGCCACATATGTCCGCCACCTCACCGTCACGTTCAAACCGCCCTACCCACCCACGGTCTCCATCATCGCATCAGTCCTTGACAAAATGTGTTCAATCACGAGTTTGGGAATCAATCATGTTGTCTGGCCCCATGAATATCCCGAAAAGATTCCACAATTGCGAGAATGCGCCAGCGTAGTTCTTTGTCGTCCTACTCTTCGAAAGCTGGATCTTAGTCAGTACGGTGAACTGCCTGCCTCGGTCTGGCAGATCCCAACCCTCACAGACATTGATCTTGGTTATTGGTGGGTCGAGGACGTCGATATGAGTGATTCTCGCCCTATTGTTATGAGGCACTTGGCCATTTCATGGATACTCCTAGAGGACCAGGGCGCCCCAAGCAGATTGAGAACGTTTCTACGGATCTCACCTCTTTTGACCCATCTCACGGTATCGTGCATTAATGGTGAGTCTTCTCATGTTATTTCTAACTAATAATACTGATCTACTTGTTCATTTTTCAGGCACATTTGGAACCTCCCTCTTTCTGTAATCGCAGAAGAACTCATAGAGCTTTCCTTATCTAATGGAAATGTTCTCCAAAAGATCCGAATCGACCTCTGCTACTACGATAGTGTGTACAGAGGAGAGTTTCTTGGGCAATTCGAGGATTTCGACAAGGCCGTTTACTGGACAAGATTCCGTCATTTACGAGAGCTGGAGGTCAATATCTACGAGTATGATACAATTACCGTCACAGATTGGCCACGGACGGAGACACATATCAAAGACATCGAAATGGGAATTTGTAATAGCTTCAAGGGACTTAAGAACGGAGGCGGTGACGAAGTGATGATCAAAGCGTCCACCGTAAACGCAAATTTGCTCTAGTAGATATTTTCATCACTGTATCAGCTGTATTTTATTCAGACCTATGTACGAAGAATTTATCGTTAGGAGACCTCCGGATCTGAGGTTAATAGTTGTTGGAGACGAAAATCTCGAATGTGAAGTAAAGGCTGGAGCTCGCACTGACCGCTCTCGATCCTTGAGACCTTAAAAGCTCATGGAAGCTGTCACAGGCGGCCGAAATCAGCCAATGTCTGGTTTAACGACGTAGGATAAAGTCATCCCATGCTTAGATTGAACCTCGTTCAACCTATCAGTCAGGAGCTCCTGCTGGGCACCGGAAGCCTAGCTCATATAGAGAACTTATTGCGTAGCCGCCATTCAAGGGTGAGCTGGTGCTTATTATAGTAGCGGCTATGTAGCAATCCGACACCGCCTGAGAAACAAAACCTCACGATCGATTACCATCCTTCATCTTAAGCCTCCACAGCGACGATAGCCCACGATGGTTTCATACAAGACTCTATCATTCGATGTTATCTCTGAATTCATCAGTCATCTGAATCTCGACACCGACACCCTGACTCTTCGAGCTCTATCGATGTCATGTGTTGCATTACTTACTTGAACCATCCCAAAGGAAGCTGTTCAGCAGACTCGAAATCCTGGTGGTTTCGTCATCTCACGACAACCCTCGGCCAATATTCTTCAACTTGCGCAGGATTTTCAACACCTCTCCTCATCTTGCCACATATGTCCGCCACCTCGCTGTCACATTTCACAAACCATGCGCTGAAACCTCCTTTGTCATTGCGTTCCTGAAGAAACTGAGCTCGGTCCTGAGTCTGCAAATTAGACATGGGCTCTGGGATTTATATTCGATGGGATATCCACAATGGCCTCAATTCGTCAGCACCACCATTCTTCATCCGTCTCTTCAACGACTCGATCTTTGGAGGGATGCTGTACTTCCCAAAGCAGTGTGGCAATTTCCAGCCCTCAGATTAATCAAACTCGGAACGTGGAGGATCGAGAACATTGACTCGGACAAGGGTCTCCCTAGTTTAACGAGGTGTTTAGCCATGTCATGGTCGAATGATGACCCCCTTGGCATATTAAGTTCGTTTCTGAGGATCTCGCCTCTTTTGATTTATCTCAAGGTGTCGGAAAGCCTAAACCGTAGGCCTACTCGATATTCTCACAATTCGGCGGTGAATCTGCTCCATACGACCACCGTTGAGTACGCCAGGGTGTACCTTGAGCGAATTTCCAAACGATAGGGTTCGCTGCCCAATGGCGGCTGAAGTGGGTGGCCGGAGCGCGATTTTCTCCTCGCGCTTCCGATTCAAGTCCAATGCCCCCAGCACACCATACGCAAATACAGTCGTGTGTTTCCCAATTCAGGTTCAAGTGAGAAATCTTGGAGTAGACCTACGGTTTTGCATGCAGCTGTCATGCTATCGGGTCTAATTTGCCGTTGGCGGGACGCGACGGTGCGCCGTCAACCATATTGGGCCGACCGTTGTTTGGTTCAGCCAAAGCGTGTCTGTTTGTGTCTTTCCTTCGTTCCTATCTTTTTTTCCCCCTATGGCTTCAAGATCTTGAATCTCATATCTCAGACCCGAACCAGCTCATGGGTCCTCCAGCTTTCACTCGCAAAGGGTGTATGTGCGGTGCTCTCAACCCGAACCGAGCCCACACCTCTCGTTGGATTGCTCTGGGAATATTGTTCTGCTGGGCTATAGGGAACCTGTAGAACGAGGTGATTTGAAAAGCAAAAACTGTACGTTCCATATGATCTCCTCTGCGCGAAATGCAATTTTTTCAACCTACTCTAGTGACATCATTGAGATGTGTGAATTTCATTCAATCTCCGGACAGCCTCGGTTGTCGGATTGGCTCAACTTTGGTACGCTTGGTCCATTCTGCCGTTCTTCATACCCACCAATCCTCAGCATACTTTAGCTAACTTATCCGCTTACACTTTGGTCTCTACCTGCTCGAAACCCGTTTCTCTTAATTGCCTTGAATACCTTCGTCTCACTCATTGTCTTAACTATACTGAATGCGGCCGTGGACTCGAGAGGGAGTTCGTGACGCAGGAACATCAATGACAAGCAAACCTCGTGTGCTCATGATCATCACGTCGATGACGACCTCTTTTTTAGGTTCCTTCTGGGTTCTCTACACTCCGTAAGTTCTACTCACTAGTTCGAATCTAATATAGACCTACTCTATATGAAGATCTTCTCTCGTCATACCCGTTCATTTGCATATACGAATGGTTTTCAGGCTCACTCAAGACATTGCGTTTAACTGAAGCTCGAGTCGGAGATGCCTCATAGGACACTGCCACGTACGCTCCCCTCCTTTTCTACAACTATGTGTACTTCTTCCTTGTCAAATAGAACTAACCGAATCTTCTTTCACCTTCTCTAAGAACTGTACCAGCCATTCTGTTTCGGTCGTCAAGCGCAGACGTTAACCGCAGATCTGGAACCAAAGCCTGGGTTTTATTTCTTCGAATCGAAGTCACCACCTGGTATACAACAAGCCGCGCTTTAGCTCTCGAAGCACTGCGAGCTGGATGATATATCTGTGGTAGGAGTTTTCTATGATACTAGCCACTCCTTGTTTATACCACTGATATTCCGCGTTCTCCAGACCTTGACGGTATCTATCAACTCTACAAACAATTTCTCGATGGGCAGTCCGACTCGTTGAGATCAACTACCTATCTGGGCACGGTTCAACGTCTGGATCCCGAGTCGACGTCTTGGCTATTCCTCGGCACCGGTCCGATACATCCTTTCGCCCATGGCATTCTGATTTTTTTTGGACGTGTTCTTTGACAGGATGTAATTTCTTTGCTAGAAACAGTTCTCCTGCTGTCCACTCTTAAAGCGTCCAACGCATTCCTCGAAGCATAAAGAGCTCTAATGTAAATATTTTGATCAATTTCATGTACTGCTCCGTTGTGAATCACCTGGGGGGATAATGACTTGGCGTGATATTATGTTCTAGAGCCAAGATTAACATTTAGGCCAAGGACCCTGCTCGCGGAGTCGTGGGCAAGGGTCAAGAGAGTTGCTATAAATGAGCCCAAGATAGTGGAAACGCAAACATCACAGAGGAACAAAAAGACCCGTAAAATGTGAATATGCCATCCAGCCGCCCTCATTTGCGCCCTTGTAGGCTACTGGCGGCAGTATCGACGATCCTCCGCCTCAATCTCTCGTGTGCTCACCGCTGAAGGGAAATGGAGGTGTCGTTGGAGATTCCCTCTGATGAACTGGCCAGCATTGCCTACGACCTGTATGTCTTCCGCTGGAACCGTATCGATTAACACTAATAATCTTGGTTTCGTGCTTCACAGGATGGCGGCAAAAATGTTCTCCTTGGCATCTTGCGGTGCGCTTCATACTGAATAGATTATAATTTCTTCATCGGACTAACGGTCTACTCAACAGTCATGCTTTTCTACGACATAGCAATCACTTTCGGCCAGGAAGTGGAAATTATATGGGCCAGGAAGTTCTCTATGGTTAGCTTGCTGTGGTTTCTGGTGCGTCATTCTCGTGAGGATAGTTCCACTGCCAATTACGACTTTTGCGTTCATTCTTAGAACCGGTACCTCTCCCCCCTGGGTTATATCGTCGTTATAGTCTGTGAGTACTGCATGAAACGGACCTGGCTATATATCTTAGCAAGTATATATATAGCATTTCATGATCCCTCCTGGACGAAAGCAACCTGCGAGCGCTACGTGCTATTCCCAGAGGCTTTGAAGGTAGTCACCTCGTTTGTTATCGGAGGTAACTGTTGAACAGCTATTTTTCAAACTAACAAGCTGAACGAAAGTACAGTCATCTTTATTCTACGACTCTATGCTATCTACTCCCGGTCATCTCTCATTGCCGCCTTTGGTGCAGCACTTCTAGTCGCTGAACTCGCAGTCAAGATCGTAGGTCGTTTAGCACATGTGGAATAATTTTGCATTGATTTCCATTTTAGTATGCCTTCACCGACGGCACCAGCCTCCGCTTACCTGCAGGTGAGGGTGTCATTGGTCAATGATCTGGGCGTCCGCTGACTGTGATGTGTTTTCAGGTCTCGTTGGGTGTATCCTAGTCGGAAGGAATCATAGGTTTGTGCTTCTGCTTTCTTTGCTGTTTCGTTCACACGATCTTCTATAGACGATTCGTCTACACCTGGATCGCTGAACTTGTCTTCGGTGAGTCTAGATTCACGCCGCTCAATTTTCACGATTTAGAGACTCCTGTATGCTCAATTTCGCAGACTCCGCCATCTTTTTTATGACTCTTCATCGTGTCGTTGTGTATAACCACCAATTGAAAGGTGGAACTCGGAACCTCGTTCATCTGATTCTACGTGACGGTAATTCGCGAAAGTCCTAAGTATTTTCCATAACTGATGATTATGAACCCAGGTGTCATTTACTTTGCCGTCATTTTTGCAGCCAATGTGGCTACCACGGTGATTTTCCTGGTATGTGCTTTCCATGTTATCTGCTTGATCCTGATATTAACTATTCGAAGGTTGCTCCCGTATGTGTTCCCCACCTGTTCAGGGCTCGAAAATTTAATGACTCTCTTGGGGTGAATTTAGGATAATTTGAAGGCTATTACTGCAAGTTTTAGCACTCTGTAAGCACTGATAGATCGGATTGTATAGACAACTGAACGTCATATTTCTTCTCAGAATAACGAGCTTGATGACTTCAAGGCTAATTCTGAACCTCCGGAATGCATGTGCAAACGTAACCACCGTCGAAATTCATGTATCTACATGTATGCATACTGTTCAGTCTATTAACTGTCTCTCTAACTTTCCCTCTTCATTTAGGTAAACAAGAGGATATTTTCCCAGCGTCTGGAGCGAACCATCATGAACTGGCAATCCGAAGTCATTGAAGGAATTATGGTGAGATGCGAGGTCTTTATGGAGCTTTGCGGCGTTATCTTGCAATATTGGCTTCAGGTGATTAAAATCTACCAGTGCATCGCGGAGGCCCTACCTTTCCTTCTGCATGTGCTCTTGCGCTTGGGAGGCTGTTATTTTTTATGTTAAACCATGTATTATAATAATAAGTTTGCCTTGAGATTAGTAGATATTACAGAAGGGTATGTTTCCGCAGTCTTCACGAATAAATCTTCACTGGACGTTGTCGCTTGTACGCTCTTTTTCTTTTTTTGCAGCTTTTATGGCTTAGTGTAGTCCGTAAGGAAGTTTGATTTCTATGCCTTGTAATTCGCATAGGCAAACCCCGATTCGAGGCAGCTTCAGTGATGACCTTCGTATTAGAGCAGTAATAAAATTGTTGCCAGGAGTAAATTTTCTGTTGTTTGACGACTACAAAGTAGTTTTTTAGTAACATTTAGTACTGCGGCGCGCGAGATCATGAGCTTGGCAACGCGTATAATTTTGGCGCTGGTAAAATTACAAAAAGGTGAGCATCGGCCCTGAATCACTCACAGCTTAGTCGAGAACAACAGTCGACGAACGCAGTGGGGCGAGATACCATTCTACCGTCTACTCCTTGTATTCATCTTGAACGAATAAAGCGCGGAAAGTGACAATATAGCAATAATGTGAATGTTGTTGGCCGCGTTAGTTGACATCAGAGGTCGCGGTTGAAAACAAGAAAGAATCAGTCGTGTAGGTGTAAAAGAGCTCCAGGATTCCCAAACAAAGGGAATGAAGGAGAAAAAAATAGCATGCAAAACAACAGACACACACTAGGTTGCTCTTTTCCCTCAACTAAAGTCTGGAGCGCTGAGATGTTCACCCAGACACTGAGAGTCGAGCTGTCCATGTGGTTTGACCCGGTATATATCCGCGATGTGGACCCCATCGAGGTCTGCAGGTAATAAAAAAAAATTGAAGGTGCTTGTTTGAATACCAGAGACAGCTCTGGAAGAGTTGGAGTCTGGTTTATCCAAACAGAGAGACAAACAGCGGGAAACGTTCCTGTCAACCAGCTGTAATGTAGTGTGGTAATCGAGAATCGGATAGACCGAAATCTCTAGTACGCAAGTTGGTGCGAAGGGCGGCGCGAGTACAGCAGCGGTCGTCTGCCGTAGCGTGAGAGTGAATCCGAAAATAGATGGTGAAACGGGGTGAGGAAGTGAATGGGAGAGGAGTGAGGGGTCGTCGTCGAAACGGGGTGCGCGGATGCGTTCGAAAAGGGAAAAAGGGCGTCAGAAAGGCGTCAAGGCGTTAGGGCGTCAGATCGTGCGTTCGTTCGTTGAGTTCTCGTCGTAAGAACTTGGTTTAAATTCGTAGTTCGTCGTGCTTCGTACTGGTGAGTGAAGGTCGTGGGATTCACTGAAGCTATCCTACGATACAAGGTAGTTTTTATACCTACTCGTAGCTAGTATTCAGGGGTATAAAGTATCAGGAGCCAGAGGTGAAAGGGGTCCGCAAAAGATAGATATAGTAGAAATATAGTCCTCGTGATAAAATGAGTCGGAAAATCAGAGAAAGGTCAAAATAAAAGATCATAACCTGGA
>Ga0247742_10001819_pt1 | contig 14375 bp, 14 predicted proteins | sample UWRJL208509C2_FD_180944 | JGI IMG/M metagenome (GOLD analysis project Ga0247742, IMG submission 180944) | Plant litter microbial communities from Arlington Agricultural Research Station in Wisconsin, United States - UWRJ-L208-509C-2 | ecosystem: Environmental > Terrestrial > Plant litter >...
GCCACCTCCGTATACTTGCCGACTCTGATGCGGGGTGGAGCAGTCTGGCAGCTCGTCGGGCTCATAACCCGAAGGTCGTAGGTTCGAATCCTACCCCCGCTACCAGGATTCCTAAAAGCGCGAACCTCACGGTTCGCGCTTTTTTTTGTTCTTTCCGCTATACTTGGCGGCTCTGATGCGGGGTGGAGCAGTCTGGCAGCTCGTCGGGCTCATAACCCGAAGGTCGTAGGTTCGAATCCTACCCCCGCTACCAGTTATTTCTTAAAAGCGCGGACCTTACGGTTCGCGCTTTTTTTGTGCATGCGGCAGGGTTCAATGAATGCACCGGCCTCTTCGCGTCGGCCGTCTTGCTGACACGACGCCTTCCATTGAACCTACATGGGCTGGCTTGACTGTCGATACGCGGAACAACATAATTTCAATCGACAGGTAAGTCCTGGGGTTACCGCGATACCCAAGAAGGCGTCGTAAGCGCGTTGTACACGCGTCGGTCCCAGGGGCTGTCATCTCATTCAAAGGCTCCCGGACGGGAGCCTTTTGCTTTTCAGAACAAGGGAATGCGGTTTGTATATCTACACGGATGAAAGCGGTGACCTGGGATGGCAGTTTGAGGCCCCCTATGGCCGAAGAGGATCCAGTCGATACCTCGCGATCTTCGCGGCATGCGTCCCTGACGAAAAGTGTCATCACCTCGAGCGAGTCGTGCGGGACATGTACAAGGCGAGCCGGTGGGGCACCACCAAAGAACGGAAGTGGATCGACGCTAGCGAGCCATCGCGGCTCCACTTTGCTCGTCAGGCGGCATCATTGCTGGGAAGACATGACGACATCTCGTATCACGCAATCGTCGTGTACAAGCCCAACGTAAAAGCCCATCTAAGAAGCGACTCGAATAAGCTGTACAACTACATGGTGAAGCTGCTGCTTATCGACGAGATGAAAAAACACGAACGTGTGCACTTCATCCCGGACAACCGATCGGTGAAGGTCGAGAGTGGGCATTCGTTGCACGACTATCTGCAGACGACGTTGTGGTTTGAATCCGACGTCAGCACGGTGCTGCGCACTACCAGTACCGATAGCAGGCAATGTCGGGCATTGCAGTTTGCTGATTTTATGGCGGGCGCAACGGCGGCGTGTTTTGAGCAGGGTAAGGGTCAATACCTTGCGACCCCAGGACTCGAGCTCAACCTTCGAAAGCTCTACTTCTGAGAAGATGGTCCTCGTGATGTCGGATGCACAGGATGGGTATGCCGAGTCGACACCTATCTCAGCTTTTGCGGCCGCAAGAGAGCATGATGTCCAGCTACTCTGAAGGCGACACCATGGAAACGATCTACGTAGTGCAGGGTTTCAAGACCGGGAAGCGAGGCAGGACCGAAGCCATGACGCCCCTGTCGTTCAAAACGGAATCCGAGGCGCGGCGCAGGGCCGTGAAAATGGGCGAGACCTGTCTGGGTGTGATCGCGTTTGCGCAGGCGGCGAACCCTGAAACGGGCGACTACGCGGATCCCATCATGCTCGAGAGCATCGGCGTCGTACCCGAGATGTGATGGCAAACGAGGCGAGAGCATGAGCCTGGTGACAATCGTTGAGGCCAACCTGACGACCACCGGCGTGGGCTTGCTCATCGTCGCTGTCTCATTGAACCGGCTGCTCGGCATGCTGTGGCCGTTCGCACTCGTCGTTCCCCTCATACCGGTGTTCCTGCTCGCGTACTCGGGCTACCCCGATGCGGTGCACCTGTGGAGCTATCTGCCGATCGGCCTGGCGATCTACGTCCGGAAGAAGGTCGGCACGTTTCCCCGGGATTTGTCCTGAGCTTAGGTATTGCCTTGGGGCTGTCACGAAAACATCGTCCAATGCCAGCTCTGTAAGCTGTTTCTAAGGTCAGGCCTTGTGAGCGCGACCGCCATGGACCCCGTGATCCGATCTGCCCGGGCCCTGAGTCCTGCGGCCTTCGCTGTTGCCCCGTTGGTTGCCGTGCTCTTCGCGATCGCCACGCCATTTGTCGTGCCGGATAGCCCGGTGGCGCCGGACGAGGCGGTAATGCATTTGCCGCTTACAGCGATGTTCGGGGCTGCCTATGGCTACGGCGCCATGTTCCTGGTCGGCGTTCCCGCGGCGATCGTTTTGCGTCGTGCAGCGATAGGCTTCGCCCTCGCATATGTTCTTGCGGCTTTACTGACCGGTGCGGTCGCGGGCCTGCTATCCGGATGGAGCGGACCGATGGTGGCCTGGGGCAGTGTCGCCGGTGCTGCCACTGGACTGGCCTTTCTCGGCTTGAACGTCGGCATGGCACCGGATGCGGATCCGCCTGGCCGCTGATACAGGGAGACGCGACGGCTGCTGGCCTCGCTGATATCCTGCCATCAAGGGCGGTCCTCTCTCACTTCACTATCGAGTGCTTCGATGCATGCATTGATGCGTTGCATGTTGTTGTTTTGTCTGGTCGTCGTGTCCGGATGTAACCAGGATGCGTTGATCGCGAAGTTCACGCCGCATCCTGAAGCGGAGATAGGCAGGCAGGCGATCGACGACTGGCGAACCGGGCACATGGATCGCGTGAAGCCCTTGCTCGCCGGGCAGATTGCCGACCTCGCGGACACGCTCGCTGCTGAAGCATCGCAGATGCCCTCGGTGGCGCCGATATCCGTAAAAGTGATCAAGGCCTCGACGTCCTTCGGCAGCGGCGTGAAGCGTTACGACCTCGCCTATGAATACACGTTCGAGGGCCGCTGGATGATCGCGGACGTCGTCATCTTCAAGGACGGCGATCACCGCAAGATCGTTGGCATGCACGCGCGGATGGAAGACCAGTCGCTCGAGCAGAGCAATGCGTTCACGCTCGCCGGCAAGGGCGCCGTGCATTACCTCGTGTTGTTGCTCACCATCGTCTCGCCGCTCGTTTGCCTGACCGCTTTCGTGCTCTGCCTGCGCACGCCGATGCGCCGATACAAGGTGCGGTGGGCATTATTCACCCTGGTGGGTTTTGCGACCCTGCAGTTCAACTGGACGACGGGGGCGGCGAGCCTGCGCCCGGTCTCCTTCCAACTGTTCGGCGCTTCCGCTTTTGCCGAACTCTACGGTCCCTGGACTCTTGGCGTATCGATTCCCGTCGGCGCGATCTGGTTCCTGATCCGGCGCAAGGCGCTGACCGTACGCCGACGTGAGATCAGGGAGCCGTCGGAGCAACCGCCGTAGAATGCGGGCCTAGTCCGCCGCTTCCGCCACGAAGCGGTTCCTGCCTGCGTGCTTGGCGCGGTAGAGGGCGCGGTCCGCGTGGGTGACCACGCCATGCATCTTCTCGGGCTCACGCGTCGCCACGCCGATGCTGACGGTAACGCGGCTGTCGATGCCGTTGATGTGCTCGAGCTGGGCGTCGTAGACCACGCGGTTCATGCGCCGGGCAACGACCTGGGCCCCCTCCTGATCGGTTCCTGGCAGAAGAACCACGAATTCCTCGCCACCATACCGGGCGATGAAATCCGTCGGGCGTCGTAGCGCACCGGCGAGCAGGCGGGCGACCGAGCGGAGCGCGACATCGCCTTCGGGGTGGCCGAGCGTGTCGTTGAATGTCTTGAAGTGATCGATATCGATCATCAGCACGCTGAGCGGGCGTTGCTCGCGCACGGAAGCTTTCGTTCGTTCGTCCAGGGCCTGGTCGAAAGCGCGGCGGTTCGGGATGCCGGTCAGCTCGTCCAGCAGGGACACGCGTTCGACGGTGGACAAGGCCTCGGCCAGGCGATCGCGGGTACGGGCAAACCAGAACTGGGTCTGGGTGACGCGCACCACGTAGGCGAGCATGGCCAGGGCGAGCACGCTGCGGCCAAACATGCCTTGCCGCTCGGTGATGCCCAGGCTGAGGGCGAAGATCGCAGCTAACAACAAGCCAGGGGCCAGGCTCATCGATAGCTGGCGAGCCCAGGCATGCCGGATCGGTACAAATGGCCTGGGTGTGGCATTCGCGTGAAGCAGGCAGATAAGCGCGATGAAGGGCACCGTTGGCAGGACATCGGCGATGCGCTGCAGGGCGATCGCAGCCGGGTAGAGCTCGTCGTGATTGTGGATGCCGACACAGATCGCATAAAGCGCCAGGAAGGCGGTACCGATCCCGAAAAAGCGACGGTCGCCTTCGTTGGGCGCCGTGAGGTAGCGCACCAGGAACGTGCCCAAAAGGAAGAGGTTCTCGACGTCGAAAGCCACGACGACCCAGTCCATGTCCTCCGTCTTGAGGAAGCCGTTGCCGTCAGTCAGGTCGCGTACGCCCAGGTAACAGAGCACCACCAGCAGGATCAGAAGAATCCCGTCGACGACCCGGCGCGGATGCGAGGAGGGCTCATCGGATGTGGTGACGGCGGCGTAGAGCAGGGGTGCGCCGTAACTGACGAAGAGGACATACGTCGAAACGAGGTTTTCGTCCGTCCCCGATCGTGCGATGGCATAGCTCATGCCCGCGATCCAGCAGCCGATGCCGAGTGCCAGGCACACCATGTAGCGTCGGTCGTAACCTGTCTTGCGCAGGCAGAGCACGACATAGGCAAACGCGAGTACGGCGGAGAAAAGCATCGCGAAGTCGGCGAGCTCGGGCGTATGCGCGTGTACGGCCGAAGGGATGAGCAGGTGCACCACCGGCAACGCCGCGACCAGCGCGGCGTAGATCACGTAGTGACTGAGTGGTTGCCTGACCATGCCTCATCCCCAAATGCGGCGGTACCCGGCCCCATCCTGACACGATCGCAGGGACGTGCCAAAAAAATGCGGCGCCGAAGCGCCGCGGAAAGCCAATGATCCGGGGGAGGGCCATTGGGATGGGACGAGGGACACATTAGGGGGATTTCATACGCCCGTCTGTCGGCCCGTGCCTACACATTTTCGGCGACTCGCGATGGCGTCGTTCGGTTCGGTCGAAATTCTCAAGTTAACGCTGGAAATTCCTGTCACTTTGGGTGTTTGACATTCCAAGGAGCAACACGACATGGCGGTTCCATCCGATATCACGGTGCGTTATGCAACGTACGTCGACGTCGTCCAGGCGACGCCAGACGAGCGCATGGAAAGGGTTCGCCGCGGTTTGCCGCCCGCATGGCTTGGGCAACTGGCGCATGACCTGCGCGTGCCCGATCGCGACCTGGCGCTCTATCTCGGACTCAACCGCGCCACGCTGCGGCGGCGCGTCGTCGACGAGGAGCGCCTCAGCACGCAGGAATCGGAAGGCCTGATGGCGATGGTGTCACTCGCCGGACAAGTGATCATGGCGTGTCGACAGCCATCGGTCGAACGCGCCATCGTCGCGGATCCGCTCACCTGGCTGGGTCGGTGGCTGCGCACGCCGGTGACCGGCGCAGAGGGCCGTCCGGCACCCATTCAGTACATGGATGTGGCGGAGGGCAGGGCGGTCGTCGCAGCGTGGCTGGCGGCGACGCTCAGGCCGGAAGGGTCGCCCTGAGCTTTCATTGCCGACACGCCATATCGGCAAGAACGCAAGAAGATACGGATGCGTAAGCATCGACCGATCGTCCTGAGCCGCCTGAAAGTGGGGCGGCCGGAAAAAATCGTTGTCCGTTTTTGCGGTGCCCGTCACGACAGCCCGTCGGTCGGCTTGCAAATACACCCCCCGGAAAGCGTAGCGAAAGATTCGCGTCGCATGGCTGAAAGGGAAACAGGGGAGCAAGACGCGGAATGGTGGGGAGATCGTGATTTCCTGCGCTTTATCGACCACAAGGCAGGGACTACGGGGAACCGGCGGGGAACGTGCCGCTTAGCCAGATCGCCAGCGTGTCAGGGCTTCCGCCTTGGCGGAGGCAAAAACGGGCTAACGAAGGATCACACATGAAGATCGATGCTTTTGCTCTTGGGGTTACGCGCAAAACGGTTTTGACCATGGCCATTGCACTGGCGATGACCTCACTTTCCGCGCACGCGGAAGACGCATGGGTTTCCACACATACCAAGGCCGCGATGCTCCCGGTCGCCGCACCGCAGGCGCTTGCTGCGAGCTCCACGGCGACGACGCCGGTGGCCAGCGGTTACGCACTGAACATGACCGGCTCGCCGCACATCGAAGGCGCGGCCGTTACCGCACTCGAAGCCGATCATCCGCTGCACGTCGTGGTCAGCCTCAAGCTGCGCAATCCCGACCAACTGCAGACTTTCCTCGCCGGCGTGACCACGCCAGGCAACGCGCAGTACGGCAAGTTCCTCTCGCCCGCGCAGTTCAAGGCGCAGTTCGGTCCGACGCAGGCGCAGGTCGACGCGGTCGTCGCGCACCTGCAGCAGGCGGGCTTCAGCAACATCGAAGTGGCGCCCAACAACCTGCTGATCTCCGCCGACGGTAACGCCGGCGCCGCGACGACAGGCTTCCACACGTCGATCAAGCGTTTCACTTCAAATGGCCGCGAGTTCTTCGCCAACGACACCCCGGCACTCGTTCCGGCGGCGCTCGGCGACGCCGTCGGTTCGGTGCTCGGTCTGCAGAACGTGTCGGTCAAGCACACGTTGCACCACGTCTATCATCCGGAGAACGTCACCGTGCCCGGCCCGGCGTCGAGCACGCAGGCCGCCGCCGCTGTCGCGGCGCATCACCCGCAGGATTTCGCCGCCATCTACGGCGCGAGCGGTCTGCCGGCAGCGACCAACACCGCCGTCGGTATCATCACCTGGGGCTCGATCACCCAGACGGTGACCGATCTGAACAGCTTTACGTCGGGCGCGGGCCTGGCCACCGTCAATTCGACGATCACCAAGGTCGGCAGCGGTACCTTCGCCAACGACAACGACTCGAACGGTGAATGGTCCCTCGACAGCCAGGACATCATCGGCATCTCCGGTGGCGTGAAGCAGCTGATCTTCTACACCTCGCCCAATGGCGACTCGAACTCCAGCGGCATCACCGATGCGGGTATCACCGCGACATACAACCGGGCGGTGACCGACAACATCGTCAAGCTGGTCAACGTGTCGCTCGGCGAAGACGAAACGGCGGCCGAAGAGTCCGGCACCCAGGCAGCGGACGATGCGATCTTCCAGCAGGCTGTGGCCCAGGGTCAGACGTTCTCCATCGCCTCGGGCGATGCGGGCGTCTACCAGTGGTCCACCGATCCGACCTCCGGTTCGCCCGGTTACGTGGCCAACTCCGCCGGTACGGTGAAGATCGATCTCACCCATTATTCGGTCAGTGAGCCGGCGAGCTCGCCGTACGTGATCCAGGTGGGTGGCACGCAGTTGTCGACCAGCGGAACGACGTGGTCCGGCGAAACCGTGTGGAACGAAGGCCTCTCGGCCATCGCGCCCAGCCAGGGCGACAACAACCAGCGCCTGTGGGCGACCGGTGGCGGCACCAGTCTCTATGAGACCGCGCCGTCGTGGCAGTCCGTCGTGTCGAGCTCGACCAAGCGCGTGGGTCCGGATCTTGCGTTCGATGCCGCCTCGGCATCGGGTGCGCTGATCATCATCGCTGGCCAGACCGAGCAGGTCGGCGGTACCAGCCTGGCCTCGCCGTTGTTCGTCGGTGCGTTCGCGCGTATCGAATCCGCCGCCAACAACGCCATCGGCTTCCCGGCGTCGAAGTTCTACGGTGCCTTCCCGACGCAGACGTCGCTGCTGCACGACGTGACGTCGGGTAACAACGGTTACCAGAATCACGGGTACACCGCCGCCACGGGCTTCGACGAGACGACGGGCTTCGGCAGCTTCGACATCGGCAAGCTCAACACCTACGCGCAGGCCAACTGGGTCACCGGTGGCGGCGGTGGCACAAACGTTCCGCCAGTGGCGAACTTCAGCGTCGCGACCAGCGGCCTCACCGCGACCTTTACCGATAGCTCGACGGATAGCGACGGCAGCATCGCCTCGCATGCCTGGAACTTCGGTGACGGCAGCACGTCGACGGCGACGAGCCCGAGCCACACGTATGCGTCGGCCGGCACGTACACGGTCAGCGAGACGGTGACCGACAACGCCGGTGCCACCAATGCCAAGAGCTCGTCGGTGACGGTCACGTCCAGCGGTGGTGGCGGTGGCAATACGCTGCAGAACGGTGTGGCGGTGACGGGCCTCTCGGCCGCGAAGAACGCCAAGCTCAACTACACCGTGGCGGTTCCCGCGGGCGCGAAGAACCTGAAGATCGTCATCTCGGGTGGTTCGGGCGATGCCGATCTCTACGTGAAGTTCGGCTCGGCACCGACGACGTCGACCTACGACTGCCGTCCGTACGTGACCGGGAACGCGGAGACCTGCTCGTTCACGACGCCGTCGACGGGTACGTACTACGTGATGCTCAATGCCTACGCCGCCTTCTCGGGCGTGTCGCTGAAGGCCACCTGGACCAACTAATCGTGGTTTGAGTGAGGAAGAGGGCGCCCCTTCGCAAGAAGGGGCGCTTTGTTTTTTTGTAGGCGCCGATGAATCGGCGCCTACAGGCGGCCATGGCGTGAATTGTCCGGCAATGGGCCCGCCTGGGCCTCTCCCTCTTGCAACAACAGGCGGAAAATGCGATCCATTCCCCACAGAGGATGCTCGCCATGACCGCTTTCGACACCGCCCTGATCGTCATCGATGCCCAGGAATCCTTTCGCCAGCGCCCTTACTGGCGGGAAGACGACGTGGCTACGTATATCGACCGCCAGCAAGCCCTCATCGATGGCGCGCGAAAGGCAGGCATTCCCGTTGTTCGTATCTTTCACGTGGAGGCGAGCGGCCCGTTCTCCGAAGCATCCGGTTTCGTGACCACCCTGGCGCCTTTGCACATCGAGCCCGCGGTCACTTTCCGCAAGCAGCGGCATAGCGCCCTGGTCGGCTCCGGACTCGATGTATGGCTGGTCGAGCACGGTATCCGTCGCATCATCGTGTCTGGTATCCGTACGGAGCAGTGCTGCGAAACAACCACCCGGCATGCCTCGGACCTCGGTTATGAGGTCGATTACGTCGGCGAGGCGACACTGACCTTCCCCATGACGGATCGCACCGGTCGCGAGTGGAGCGCTGCTGAGATTCGTGCACGCACCGAGCTCGTGCTGGAAGATCGCTTCGCGCGTATCGCCACGGTCGAGGAGGCGCTCGCCGGCGCGCTTCGCAAGGTCGCCTGATGAAACGTGCAGTGCCTCGTGTGATTCCCGTCTTCGTCGTGCTGCCGCCGCGCGTGCTGCTGCTCGATGTGGCGGGTCCGATCGAGGTGCTGCGCAAGGCCAACATCGAGCAGGAGGACGTGCATTTCGACGTTCACTTCGTCGGGCCGGCGCGCAAGCTCGGCAGCTCGATCGGCTTGGCGGTGACGGGCATCGCGCCCTTGCCGGCGCGTTTGCCGGACGGCGCCATGCTTGTGGTCCCAGGGCATGCGGACGTGCCACTGGGCGAGCCCGTTACCACCGCCGCGCAGAATGACCAGCACGAAACCGCCATCGTGACCTGGCTGGGTCGTGTGATCCGGCCGGGCATCCGGCTCGTGACGATCTGCTCCGGCGCCTTGCTGGCGGGGAGGGCGGGGCTGCTTGACGGCTTTGAATGCACGACGCACCACGGTTGCGTCGCCGAACTCGCCCACGACGCACCCGCCGCCCATGTGCGGGAGAACCGGCTCTACGTGGTGGACGGCGAGCGGATGACGAGTGCTGGCATCACCGCCGGCATCGATCTCATGCTGCATGTCGTTGCGGGTGAGGTGGGGCCGGGATGTGCGTTGGCAGTCGCGCGGTTTCTTGTCGTGTACCTGCGCCGGGCCGGAGGCGATCCCCAACTGTCGCCCTGGCTGGAAGGGCGCAATCACGTGCACCCTTCGATCCATCGTGCGCAGGACGCGGTCGCCGGCGATCCGGCGCGCGACTGGACGGTGCCGTCGCTGGCGCGCGAAGCGGCGACCAGCCCGCGCCACCTTTCGCGGCTGTTCAACGAACACGCAGGCATGAGTGTCACCGATTACGTGAATCGGATGCGGGTCGCCCTTGCCAGCGAACTGCTCGCCGGCTCGCGACTCGATATGGAAGCTGTCGCCGAGCGCTCGGGTTTTGGTTCCGCTCGCCAGTTACGAAGGGCCTGGGGGCGGTTGCATGCCGAACCGCCGAGCCGGTCGCGCGACGCGCTCGCCTGATCGTCAGCCGAAGAGGCGCCGGTGTGCACCATTCGCGTACCACTCGACCACGCGATCGGGAAGCAACGGTTCCACACTCATGCCGGCGGCGATGAACATGTCCAGCGTATCGATAAGTGCCCGGCGCAGGCGTTCGGCACCGGGATCGTCCGGCGCGTTGTGCGCAGCCCAATCGAGCGTGTCGACGACGCGTGCGGACCAGTCGTGGAGGCGATCGGCGCGTTCGTCCAGGTAAGCGCGCAGCCAGGGAACCAGGCTTCGGTCCAGTGTCAGGCCCTCTGCGTGGGCGATATCATCGAGTAGGGCGGCAACGTCCGCATGAACGCCCCGATACCATTCCGTATGGCCAGCGGCCGATACCGGCACGACGAGGGGCGCCACGGCCCGCTGCTCGGAAAACGTCTCGATCAGCCGTCGTTCGATACGCCGCGCGTGGACCACGCGCTCGGCGTCGAGGAGCAGCCCGCGCTCGAGATCGAAGAAGTCGTAGAAGCGGCGGTGCAGGGTGCTGAATCGCGTGAAGGGATCACGCGAGAAACCGACCTTCAAAAGGTCCTCGTCCCGGCACGGCAGAACGTAGACATACGCCTTGCCGCGCGACGCGAAGCGGGGGTAGGGGACATCGTCTTCCATCGGCCAAGTATGACGCTATGACGACCGCATTTATCTGCGGCACGGAATGTGCGCGGGGACCGTGACACCGTCGTGGCATCGTTGCATGATCGGCTCCCTATTCATGGATCGGTGGAGTGCCTGTGCAAGGACGTACATGTGATGGAAAAGGGTGCGGCTGGCTGGCGCGTTCTCGCGAGTTCGCCGCTGGGTGCCTGATGGTTGTTGCGGTGACGGCTGCCGGGGCAGGGATCGTTGAAGCGCAGACCGCTTCGACGGATGTCCCAACCTTCAAGGCCTTTCCCTGGGCTGCCTACGGGGTCCAGGTCTCAGGTGACGCACGTGATGCGGCAGGCGCGACGGTGCGCCTGACCAGTAAGGATGGCGAGGAAAAGCCCTTTGGCTCGGCCACGGCGACTGTCGACGGGACGTCGCTGCATCACCATCGCCTTCGCCTGTCTGCCGACCTGACAACACGCGGTTCCATCGACGGTGCCGCGATCTGGCTACGTGCGGATGCCGCGGGAAAATCCCGTGCCTTTATGAACTCGGAGAAGGATCTGGTCAACGACAGGACCGGCCCCGCGCATCGGCAGGTCGAGATCGATGTGCCGGACGATGTGGATCGCATCGCCTTCGGCGTGCTCCTGCAGAAGCATGGCGAGGTTACGGCCGACCGGCTCATCCTCCAGGATCTGGGCGAAGAGCCGTCCTCGTCGCTTGCCGAGCCGACCCTGGATGCCGCGATCGACACTGTTCGTAAGAACGCGTACCACGCACGGGATGTCGACTGGTCCAGCATCGAGCCTCAGGTGAGGGCGCGCGCAGGCACGGCGGGAAGGCTCTCCGATGTGCACGCGGCAATCAAGGTGTTGCTCGCATCGTTGAACGACCACCACAGCTTCTGGATGGATGCAGACAGGGCTACGGCCTATCGCCACAGTGGTCAGCCCCCGAGTGCCGCCACGGTCGAGAAACGCGGTATCGATCTTGGTTACCTTTCCATGCCCGGCTTCATGGGTACGGACCCGGCGCTTGCCGCAAACTTCGCCGCGACGCTGTCGAAAGCCATCGTGGACCTGTCGCCGCGCTGTGGATGGGTCGTGGATCTTCGTGCGGACAATGGCGGCAACATGTATCCCATGTTGGCCGGGCTGCGGCCGTTGCTCGGGGCGTCATCGGCGGCCTCGTTCGAGCGTGCCAATGGACACGTCACCCCGTTTCCAGTCATCGGCACGACGACCGTGGATCAGTCCGCCGTGCCGGTTGCCGTCTTGACGGGCCCGCACACGGCAAGCTCGGGCGAGGCCGTCGCGGTGGCCTTCCGGGGACGGCCGAATACCCGATCGTTCGGCGCGGGAACGGCGGGATTGTCGAGCGGAAATTCGGCGTTTCCGTTGCCGGACGGCAGCGAGATCCTTCTCATGACAACGATCGACCGGGATCGCGAGGGTCATCGCTACGGCGGTGTCCTCGAGCCCGATCAGGTCGTGGAGGATGCGCTAGCCGAGACGATGGCTGCAGCGTGGCTTCGCCAGACATGTCCGGGTGGCGCGAGCGAGGCGTCCCGTTAGGAGCGTATCCTCGGCGCCGTTATATTCGAACATCCGGGAGCGATGCATGCTGATCCACGGTAGCTGTCACTGCGGCAATCTTTCATTCGAACTGATCTGGCCTGTCGCATCGGAGACGATCGCCGCTCGGGCGTGCTCATGCACCTTCTGCGTGAAGCATGGTGCGAGGTGGACGGCGAATGCTGGCGCCGGACTGACAATTCATTGCAAGGATGCGTCGCTGGTTGAGGCGTATGCCTTCGGAACGAAGACCGCGGACTTCCATGTGTGCAAGGTATGCGGTGTGGTCGCCTGCTCGACGAGTCGCATCGAGCGAAGGCTGTATGCCGTCGTCAACGTCAACACATTCGACGACTTCGATGCCTCGCGGCTGGTGATCGGCGATGTGAATTTCGACGGCGAAGAGGAGCCCGCGCGGTTGGCCCGTCGTGCGGCGAACTGGATCGGCGACGTTCGTTTCGTCGGTTAGCCATCATCGCCATCCTGTCCCCCTACGCGAGGGGAGGGCGTTCCTTCAAGAGATTGGCTTCTGCGCTGACTTCATGACTTGGCAGGCTCACTCATGATCGCTTATCGACAAGCGATAAGCGACTGGGCTATGATTATTTCGTTCGCGCAACGGGATGCAGAAGCGCTCTTTGCCGGGTACCGGGTCAGGCGTTTCATTTGGTCGGATGGCGACGCGCGTGATGTAGAAATCGTTGATTACCATTGAAGGTGACCGTCATGCCCAAACGACTCCCGCCTGTTCACCCTGGCGAAATACTCCGCGAGGAGTACATGCGCCCCTATGGGCTTTCGAGCAACGCGCTCGCCTTAGCCCTGGGCGTGACCGCGGCCCGCATCAACGAAATCGCCAATGAGAGGCGTGGCGTCACCGCAGATACGGCCTTGCGGCTGGCCCGCTACTTTGGCGGCGATGCACGCGGTTGGCTGAACCTGCAGCAGAACTACGAACTGGAATGCGCCGAGCGTGCGATCGGCGATGCCCTGAAGGCCATCCGGCCCCGCGCCGCCTGACCCTCAAGCCACCTCGACCCGATTGCGCCCGGCGTTCTTCGCCCGATAGAGGGCCTCGTCCGCGGCCTGGATCAGTACGTGTACCTCGGGGTTGGTCGAGGTGCAGACGCCGACGCTGGTGGTGAAGGCGATCCAGTCGCCCGAGAAGGGCGCCGGGGCGCCTTCGATCCGGTTGCGCAGGCTCTCCGCCAGGCTGCTTGCCGTGTTCGGCGAGGCCCCGGGCAGGAGCAGCAGGAATTCCTCGCCGCCATAGCGGGAGAACAGGGCGTGCTCCGGGATGCCGCTGGCGCGGATGGTCTCGGCGAAGTGCTTGAGCACGGCGTCGCCGCCGGCGTGGCCCCATGAGTCGTTCACCGCCTTGAAATTGTCCAGGTCGAAGAGCAGGGCGGAGCTGCTGCGACCCCGCGTGGACGCGAGCCGGCGATTGGATTCGCGAACGACGGCGGTGCGGTTGAGCAGGCCGGTGAGTCCGTCGATCTCGGCGGCGCAGCGCAGGTCGTGCACCAGGCGCTGGGCGAGCATCAGGGTGAAGCCGGTGCTTAGCAGGAACGTGCAGAGAATGCCGAACAGATAATTCGACGTGGTGAGGATCGACGAGAGCAGTGCGTGCGAATCCATCTCAGGATGCAGTGAGACCGCTGCCCGAGTCAGGTAGAAGAACGTGTCGATGACGAAGACGAGCGCAGTGAACGCGCAGCCGGTCTTCAATTCGCGTGGCGCCCTGAACAACAGGAGCCAGATCATCCAGGCATCCCAGATGATGCTTTTCACGCCGAAGACCGTCGCTTCGATCGCCTGGGCGGGTGGATCGATGAAGAACGCGACCTGGATTGCCAGGAACAACCCGATCAACAGGGCTGGCCAGCGCCAGCGCAGGGGATACTTTATGTGGATGGCGATACCGCTGAGCATCGCGCCATTGGCGAAGGCTATCAGTACGCTCCCCACAATAGCCGAAAGAAATGACCCGTTCTCGTCATAGCCCTCGGCCAGCCCGGCAAGGGTGAGCAGCCAGAAGGCCGCGGCCCAGATGTGCAGGGCGAGCATCCCACGCAGCACCATGCTGAGCAGGGTGAAACTCAATG
>Ga0247742_10001820_pt1 | contig 14373 bp, 16 predicted proteins | sample UWRJL208509C2_FD_180944 | JGI IMG/M metagenome (GOLD analysis project Ga0247742, IMG submission 180944) | Plant litter microbial communities from Arlington Agricultural Research Station in Wisconsin, United States - UWRJ-L208-509C-2 | ecosystem: Environmental > Terrestrial > Plant litter >...
GAGGCGAGTCAGAGAGAAGCAAGATAAGAGAAACGAGGCAGTGCACGTGTGTCACGTGCACGAGAAGTGTTGTACAGTAAAGAAAGAAATGAAATTTGTAACACCCAGGCGCTATCTGTGACATGTCCTCGTTGTACTGCTACGTGCCAGACTTCGAGTTTTTACCCTCTCCAGGTCGTTTTGCCTCCCCCTTGCGCAATACTCAAACTCTGTGGCCACAAACCAGATTTCTGAGATCCCCTGGATGTTTCGCTTTGATTGGATTTCCTCTCGCACCTCTGGGTGAGTTCTCTGTCTTGGAACACACCATGTCCTCCTCCTCCCCCTCTTTAACCTTTTGCTTTGTCCCCTCACTTCATGTGCTCCGTTTTGCCCATTATCTACTTCATCAGAAGGCTATCAATGACGCCTTTCCAACACACCTACGCCCAAGCTAAACAACCCTCACGTTTGCAAGCAATCAACAAAATTGCTGAAATCAGACACCTGCGCTGCCAACCCCCACTCTGTCACCACTAGCTGCTGGATCTCGACGTTCAGGCTCTCTATCTAAACCTGTCGACGTCAGCTCTTGTTTAACCCCGCACTCAAGCCCGTGGTGCCAGTATTTGCTGCAGAATGCCTCTCATTTGTTCCAACTTCTATCTTGTGTCTCATTATATGATCTCCTGTGGTGCGTTTAGCGAGTCCTCTATCACCTTTAACAGATATAGTCAATGCATTTTCAATGCCCCCACACCCAAGTCAAACTACCTACGCATTCATGAGCAGTCAAGCATTTTGCGGAAATTGGACACATGGCTGATCTCCCCCACTTCATTTTCATCTGCCCATAAATTTGATGTTTGGCCTCTCATTTGTACTATATGTGGTTGAATACAACCTTTAGGTAGTTGTAAGATTATAGTCATTTAATATATAACAACCAAACTATCCAATGGGACTTGTTCTGCCGTGCCAAGGGCAACAGCCTCCATCACCAAGTACATATATAAGGGGAAACACAGTGGTCACCCGTTGAAGGCCTCCGGACTTTTCCAGTCATGTCAAACTTTACCCATGCACCTGACATTGCTTCGGGTTGATTACGCACGCTGGAGTAGACTGATCATGTAGTTGTAGAGATTTACGATTGTAAAATAACACATTCATGCTCCACCTCACATATTTGATGATAAAATTTTTATTAACTTGTACTAAAATAGTGTGGATGGCCTTGTACTGGTTGAATTAAACACTTGTAGTACTTGCTATACATTTTGACCCATGTAAACCAATCACTGGTACTATAGGTGAAGTACCATTTTATTGTATTTACAACCTCCCAAGGATATGTAAATTACTTCCTATTTTACTCAGAGTGAAGGGAGAACACCGAAAACCAACCAATTCTTCCCTCTTCTAATATTTTACTACATGTCACTTGTAGACACCACTTTACTATTATAATAAGAAATAAAATTAAACTCGCCATCCCCCTTCTAATATTTTACTTGTTGCCTGTAGACACAGGGCGTGTGTTCAGACAGTATCACAGCCGCGGGCGCTTGTTTGGGCGTCGCCTCCGGCTCCGGGTTGCCGGGCTCACGCTGCGCGCTCGCAGATTTCAAACTCAGCTTACACGTAATCACTTCGCACGGACTGCCTCTTAAAGTATTAGATACCAATAGCCCTACTGGGCAGACCTGGACACTTGAACCAAGAGCCCAACCCAGAACTCAGAACCCAGAACCCAGAACCCAACTCAGAACCCAGTCCAACCTTTGAGGCTTGAGCAGTACGAACACTAAGCTGCCTAGATCACCCGATCGTGTGAAGTGGCTGTGCCTAGTCACTTGTGAGTCTGCGTGGATACCCACATGCGCGCGCGTGCGGCAGTCACGCATCATGGGCGCCTTTCAAATACCGAAATGATGCAGTCATCATGGCGCCTAAGGTGGACCTGCTAAAAATACTTTTCACAACAGACTTATATGCCTAAATTTTTGCCATAAATCCCCCGATGCTAGAGTGTTGAAATTTTGTTACATTCTGAGAACGAAAATCTCAATACTGAGAACAATACACAATCAGAGTCAGCCAATGGTGGACGCTATGTAAATTGGACAGATCTAATACACAGGTACCAAATGCCACTGTATCGTGTTCTGGCTATTTTACTTCCGGCTACAAACCTGAATTAGACTCCACAGGAACAGATCCTGACAATGCTAACCTGAATGACCCTGGAAACCTGTCAAACGCAAAAAGTCACCGGTGGTGAATTGGTTGTACCCCTAATTACATCACGTCTCTTCAGTTCTCCAACAACCCCTCTCATCGTTGCCACTCTAGAGAAACGTCCTGCATTTCTGCTTCCTCTAGGTCTATTCTTGAAGTTGAGGACGTGCACAGTACCATTTTCTGTTGCCAAACCTTCTTGGTCCAACTCAATGGCGTTCACCAGTTTATCGACTACAAGTGCTTCTGAAGCAGAGATCATAGCTCATCAGTGCGCATTTCGACATACATATGCCACCTGGGTGCCCACACCCATGAACTCCTCTTCCACTACATTCTCGACAATCAACCCAAATGCTATCTTTACCCCAGACTCATACTTTCGGAGGCCATCCCAGCGTCGTAACAAAATTACCACGTCTACCTTTGATACAGCATCCTCTGTGAAGAATGGGTACCATACGATCATTCCTCAAACACCTGCAGGACTTGCCCGTCCTGTTTTTCAAGGTTTCAAGCAACCCCCACTTTATCTCAAGCCCTATTTTGAGGACGACCCTTTTGAAAAACCACCACAGCCATTCAAAAACTACATTCCATTGCTCATGCAGCAGCCAATGCCCTATACCAACAACGCACTTGGCCACTGGAACCTCCCTAACTATCCCCCTAATGTAATGCCACCCATCGATCTTCTCACTATCAAACCCAACCTCGAAGAGATATCCCACTCTGCGCACCCATCTATTGTATATCGCCTTCGCTTCCGAAAAGCCAATTTCCAGGGTCAGTGCCTTTCAATAGGGCAGGAAGTCCATTTCCAAGCTACCAGATCATCGACCATTGGCTACTTTTTGATGCAGTTGGTCTCCTTTGATGCGGATAACGAAGGCCAGTATGGTTGCGTCCTTGCCCTATGCCTACGAAAGGATAGGAGTGGACAATATTATGACTGTGATACATCCTGCCCACCAGTAGAGATCCTTGTTCCCTTAATTCATTTGGGTGCATCGATCTTGGCTACACATGATGGTCAGAGTACTTCTACCAGCACCATCAGGCAAAAATGTCGCAATTTTGGTAAATATGTATGCCATCGCCTCAAAAGATTCGCTCGTCATTGGTGAGAGATATTCTTTATCTAATCTTCACGTTTTCATGAATTTTATCAAGAATATATTGGGAGAAAGAGTTCATTATTATGCTTGCCATTCATTTCTTTATCTACCATCGTTCTTTTCATCTATCATTCATTTAATCTACTATCATTCTCTCTATATCCTTCTTATAACTTTCGTTCCTTTACAATCACTCTCTTTGATGTTTCTCTAAGATTTGAAAGTTATATTAGCACTAGAATATAATGAGACATAATCTGCATATGCTATTTGTCCACCTCATTTGCATACACTATCTGTCTATCTTCATCTGTGTGCGCTGCCAGTGTCTGTCTACTCTGTCTGCGTGCGCTGTCTGTCTACTCCGTCTGCGTGCACTCTCTATCTACTTTATCTGCGTGCGCTCTCTGTCTATCTTCATCTGCGTGCACTGTCTGTCTACTCCATCTGCGTGCGCTGTCTGTCTACTCCATCTGCGTGCGCTGTCTGTCTACTCCATCTGCGTGCGGTGTCTGTCTCCTCCGTCTGCGTGCGCTCTCTGTCTATCTTCATCTGCGTGCACTGTCTGTCTACTCCATCTGCGTGCGCTCTCTGACTATCTTTATCTGCATGCATTGTTTGCCTACTCTGTCTGCATACGCTCTCTGTCAAATCTTCATCTGTGTGCAATGTCTGTCTATCCCATCTATCCACCTGGAATCTGCAGGGTAGAGTTCTCCTGAGTACCTAGTAACTAATGTCATTGTGTACACTTATTTTGTTGTTGCTCAGATTAGGATATAGCTGGTCAGCTGAATGGCAGTCTAGTCCCTCAAATTTTCCGAACAGCGATTCTAGGCTCAATCTAAAGCTCCCGGACTAAGATAGGAATATATTTTGGAAATTTTTCACATGGTCATGGCCCCTGATTGTGTAGATTTATCTTTGCCACTTATAGTCACACTCTTAGGTAACAAGTTCGATTCTTCACCATAACGGAGTTATTTGAACGATTAAAGGCCGCTTCTCTTGTAGGGCCCTATTATAGAGCACTACAAGTGAAGCGGTTTCTGACTTATCTCTTTTAGTGCCTCTATATTTCATCTAATTCTTTGGTGAATGGGAATACTCAAATTGAGCATTCGAAAAATGGACATCATGATGGAGCAGAAAACCTGAGATGCGCACCATTTATTTATTTTAGCTCAGGCCCAGCAAACTTGGAGCTGCCATTCAGGATATAGACACCAGCCCTGTAATATAGCGTAAGAAATTATGTCACAAGCACGGCGAACTCAGTGGCAACAAACACTAACACATTTGACAGCACTCTTGGATAAATAAATAGCGCATACTCATCTGATTTTTCTTTCTCCCAACCTTTTCTCACCATGGAAAGTTTTGAGCTTGAATCGCTTCCAGAGATTTATGTCTCTCCACCACCTCCAGCTATTTTTTCTGGTGATTCACCACCATTATCTACTACTGGAAGTCTGGTTCTACCACAACCAGCGCATCTCTTGACCCGGAAACCTTTGCGATCAATTTCGTCTCTTCCAACTCTACCACCTATGCCCTCATATCCACCACCACCAATCCCCAGATCTGGTACGCTCCCCTCAAGGCGCTCTCGCAATATCTCTGTCTCCAACTGCACGTCGCGTTCGTCACGTGATGTGAATCTGTCAGCCGATGATCACCGACGCCTTGCAGACCGCGCTGGAGCCAAACGCTTCGCTGAACCCCGGCCAGGTCGTAGTCTTCCTCCTCATTACCACCAACAGCCCCTTGGGTTTCGCGATGTTCCTCCAGACCCTTTCACTCAAGCAGAGACTGATGTGCGTCTCATGTCTACCCTTACGATCAGTGCCGACCTCGTGGAACGCAAGATGTGGGCCTCTAACTTTCCAGGAGCAGCTTGGGCGGTGAAGCTAACTCCGAAGGCCCATGATAATCTCAAGAGAGGTTTCGGCTCCCTCAATGCTGAGCGCAAAATTAGAAGAGGTACCCGCTTTGTGCTTGAGGGTGTTGTAGGAGGCTCATTCGAATACTTCTTCAACCGGGTTCGCTGGATCTCAGATGGAATTGCACACGCCGAGGTTGTTGGGTTCTCCTCAGATGGGTACACCGCTGCAGAGAGCCATGTAGCTTGGCCTCCCCTTATTATCGAACTTCCCAGTGAGTGCGTGGATATGGTTAACTCCTGGGAGAGTCCTCCACTGCGCGACGAAACCCAATCTGGCCTTTATCGCTGGAGTCCCTTGCGTTTCCGATCCCTTTTGCCTACTTTTGTGGTGAGCATACCTGTTTCTGTTTATTTGGCGAATCATTCTAACGACAGCTTTGTAGATCAGGGCAAGACAAGCACTGAATAGCTGGCGTTGATGATGGGTGACATAGTAGCTCCTCAAATAAAAATATCGTCTTCACTCGCATTTATCTGTTCTATCTCAAAATGATTCCACTTACAATAGAGCAGTCATTCATTTCAGCAATGAGCCAATATTCCATATCTCTGACCGACTAATCTAGCACTGTAATGTTCCTCGCCTCGTACCTCAACACGCCTCCATTTCTAGTTGAGGATATAACGATTCCCACATCGACTAGTTTTCCGGGTAGCGAGGTGAAGTCCGCGACACCAATTTTTCTAGATGGGAAGCACGATGAAATAGGTGGTTCATCCAGTGCCACATAACCGTTTGAGATTATCAACCGCATTTGCTCTCGGAACATCTCGTCGATTGGATATTGAAATAGGTTTGTTAGTTCAAAATGCGATACTTCATGGACCAATGTCAGACGCCTCAATAATATAGCCTTGTGCAAAATACCAACCTGTTCGGCGCGACTAGCGAGAACTCAGTAAATATGATCAGAGCAATAAATAAGCAGGTCTTACCAGATGCTTAAATATTGGGAAAGAGAATTCAAAGCATGGCTCGCCTTCGTAAGATTTAACGCCAGCTCCAGTGCCCTGCCCATCATCGTCGGCAGATATGCTCAGATGTTCAGCATGGGTGATTCCTTTTTTGAACCGATCGAGGATGCCGTTGCCATACTTCCGAGCGTAATGCAGTGTGGGTGGCCCCACAGCAAGTGTGAATTTGGAGTGAACGAAGAGATTACGAGCGGACTCGCTTGTAAAGTTTCCATGAGGGTGCATATTGAAATTATGTTGAAGGATTACACCCAGAATATGACATACGACCTTGCAGTCGCTATTGGAAGGGTAGAGGACAAGGGCATTTGGATCGTTCGCGATAGACTTCCACTCCACATCTTCAAGCAACTTATCTGACCCGAGATTTGACCATAAATCGAGCGACCTCAGTACGTGATCGTCTTTCCAAAAAGAACGGTTCAGAGTCTCAAGGCCGGTAACGGACAACCCACTTACTGAGAGCTCTAATTCTTGGTGTTTCATCCATTCTTTCCAGGATAGAGATGTGCGGTGTGAAGTGATTGTGGCAGAGGTCAAGATGTGGTTGTTGATAACAAAACAAGCTATTTACATCACGAACAGTGTATTACTAATCCAACCGAGCAGATCGTCCGTAATTTGGGCAACGCTGATTTGCGCACCCTAGACCTAATCTCCACATGAACCTGCAAGCGCCGAACGAGTCCTCAGCACTGACAACGCCCCCAATACATCCTTGATCTACGGCACCACCGATGCCGCCCCACCTGACAATTCCAACGCCGTCCCACCTATCCGAAAATCGCAGGACCACAGGACATGCCTCGCCGCAAGGTTCGTTCCAACGGGCAGTCGTCTTGTAGCTTCTAAGGCCCACCATGTACTTTTCGGTGGAGTCTTGACCTTCAGAATGCGAATCCGACATAATGTTTAGGCGACGGGCTGTGATGTTTGGGTAGAAATTGTAGAGCCGGGTGCCAGTCAGGATACATAGGTTAGAGGTGTTGGGTCCGGATAACAAATATGGAAGGGTTGAATCCGATGAAGAGATGATAATGTTTATGGAATGTCCAGATTTCTGTGGTAGAGAAAACCGTCAATAATTGAAGAGGACGATTGTTAGGTGGTTCACCTTGTTCCAGAGTCTGTAACGCATTGACATTGTGTGGTTGTGTGGGTATTCAGGACCGCCCGAGTACAGGACGGTGTATCCTTGAAGGGACAGCAGGAAGCGGCGAATTTGTTTTCCAGATGCCTCACTGGGACCAGGAACAAGAGGCGTTACAATATCCAGGGTATTCGGAGGATGCGCGCGGTAGAGGCGTTTCATGCACGGGTCTGCCATAATACACCTCGGAATTCCACCCATAATGTAGGCGTTGGATTTCTTGAGTAGGTTCAAGAGTTTGAAAATGTCCTCCGTCTTGACGAATCGGTTTAAGTAAAATAGTACTTGAAGCTCCATATAACGGTGAACACAAAGCCTGAACATCGTGTTCGCGTTGGATAGACGAACAAGGGTGCCCCAGGATATGTATTCAAAAATTGTGAGAGCCAGATCCAACGAACACAAAACACGCTCGAGAAGCTCTTTTCTTGACCGAGTAGAATGCATACCGCGATGTCCTGAAGGAGTGAACAAGAATTTAGGGTATGTGTGAGTCGTAAACTGCAGATGACACGCACCGTCGCGTAGAAATAGTTCAGGTGTCGGAGAGAGTAGCAGAAAAGCCTAAATTCAGTGGATTACTTATGGCATACCCGATATGTCGCGTTACATGCAAATGATCTTGAATAACACGACTGTGGTCTGCCGTGGTTGATAATTGTAACCTACCCTGACACGCCAGAAGACAAATCAAGGCCAGAGACAAACTTGAATGCTAATCTAACCCCAAATATAGAGATGACTGGATAAATTTATTGAAATTGTTGTCAGAGCGAACATACAGATTCGTGAGTTCATGGAAGGCTCCCATCGCGTATCAAGCTACAAGTGGTGTCAGTTTTGGTGTCGTCAACGACATGAGCAATGACAGATACCTGGAGAAGATTTCAAGGACATCAGGGATATCAGCCTCACCCAAATTGCAGACTTTTCCGGTGGCTGTTAACCTGATGACGAGTATATTGCCGTACCAATCCAGATCGGACCCTTCCTCGTGAGTGATAGATGTAGGTCTTCCCGCCAATCTCTCAGCCAAGATATTATGCATATCTTCGGGCTTCCGCCAGAACTGCAATGCATTAGGGCTGATTCAGAAATCTATTGTTTAAGCTCACCTCATACAAGTTATCCTGGTTGTTATAGACAAACGTGAAACTGCCATCCGAGGGACGGTTGTACTGGTGTCGACCTTTCTCTAGATCTATTACCAAATTGCTCGGGCCATCATAGTCGGGGATCCACATGTAGTAATCGAGATCATCTAATGCTGCACCCTTTCTCTCATCGTAGCTGACACCAGCGGCCAAGGGCACACTGACTATGTGAGGTACGTCTGTGTGAGCTGCGAGAAGGAGAGCCGTGAACACCACAGTATCTCCCTGGGGGAGTGTGAATAAACGATTGCTGTATCAAAGGTTTAGGATCTCACTGGAAGCGTACCCCGTAGACGTTGCAGTATCACTGGTATTGTGGATTCGTCAAACACCTGCATTTCACGAATGAAGAAGTGGCGAAGTCCCCTTTTGGCACTGTTCGCTTACTAAATTGCCTGTCCAGTCTCTCGGCTCAAAGCGTAGCATCTGAAGGGGAAAGAGAGGCGATTGCAGCCGAGTGACACAATACCTCCCGATGGGGTTGGGAAACAGACACCTGTCTCCCAAATGGAGTGACGAGGCTTTCTCCTGATTGCTGCCGAATATTATAACCATATGGATGTACCCTCAAGCCGGCTTCGTCCAAATCGTGTAGTTCAGTGAGAGCGCATCATGCAAGATCGACCATGCAGTGTACAGTCTTAAAGTGGACTATTTTTACACGGCGTAAATTTGAAACCAAAGGGTGTCTACCCAACCAATACACGTTAGAATGATAAGGTGCTCCTCAATTATCTAGACCTTTGTTCTGAATTCTGACGAAAATGTAATTGAACAGCTCAGACTTGCAAGAAAGAAGTCTATTATGCCTTGCGAACGAGACCCTGGGCGAGATAGCTCGTGCAAGTGATACACCTGCTATCCTTTGTCTGGGCCTCGTATGCAGGCGTATGCACCCTATCGCTTCGCGCATTTTATACCGCGACCCTATTCTCTTTGAATCCAGCACTCACTATTTTTTTGCAGTAATGGAGTCATATTCGACGACAACCATGGACTATGCACTATTTATCAAGACTCTGGCCGTCTCCATGACATCGGATTTTACAATGGATCCTATACCACCATTTTTTTCTCGAGCCCTGGCTCGGATGGAAAATTTATTCTCCTTAACAATCGCCATACCCCCATGCCACACTATTGCCCTCGCCGATCAGATGCGATCCTGCCAGCTATTCTGGAACGCTAAGCATTATCTCTGACGTGCCAGCTCTTGTTTGACCAGTGCTTACAGCTCGACCACCGTCTCATTGGCCCAAACCCTTCCAAATTTAATCCACCTCGACATGCAGGCCGGTCCCCCTCTTCTCGAGATCGTCAAATTTAGGAATATCACAACCCTCAAGCTTGTTCATCCTATGGATTTAGAAGCCATAAACGAGCTCGGTCAGGCATTAACTGCAGGCTCCTTTCCAAACTGTGCACTACAGCGCCTTGTCATGGAGATGCATGTGCTCTGCAGACGGGAAGCTGCTCAGGCGCTGATTTCCATCGGCACCGCGGCGTCATGTATTTCCTCTCTTGAGATATATTCCCTTGATATTGACGCCTTGGTGCGACTCAATTTTATTTTCATCTGATAATTCACTCATCACATTATTTTCAGGAGTCCTCGGCATTTTTATCAGAAAACCTCACACTATTCTCCAATCTCCAAACTTTTTCCATGAACAGGGCAGCGAGCCATATAATCATGCACGGCCTATCCACCAACAGTTTCCATTCAATTCAACTTGATCATATAACCTTAGCAGCAACGACTCGCCCCCAATTGAAAGCCCTTCAGTTCGGACTTGTCCAGTGGGTCAAATTTCAAGATCGATGGATAGAGGTCGGCCCTGTCTGTTTAGATGATCCTCGCTACGGCCACATAACTCAAGAAAGTCCAGCTTGGGTATTCCTCGACGGTGAAAGAGCTGAATATTTTGACAACATGGTATTGGAACCCCTCTCAATCGGCGATGTAAATTTTCTCCGAGATGCCAGAGGTGTAGAGGAATTCAATACGGCCACGGAAGATGGCGACTACGGTGAAGAATTTTTTATTCCATCAGACGAAGTACATGACATGTTTAGAACCCCGACAGATTTCTATTTCCCGACCTTTCCTGCTCAGTATCTTCCTCAAATTTACCCGGCCTTAGATTTGTAGAAATTAGTTATAAATACGTCAATAACGCTGTTTACAATTCTGAGCTGCTATGTAGATACGTCAGATCCTATATATATACATTTGACAGCTTCTCTAAAGTTTAACTTTGAAGGGGTCTTAGAAAAGTGGACCCCGTCGCATGGCGAGATCGTCCGCAAGACATGTCTACAAGCCCTTCTGCGGAGAAATTCACCGCCGCAACTGTCACCAATCACGGAATAGCGACGTCCGGGAACGAACTCAGGTATTTGCAGAGTGCCATTGACATTCTCAATCGCCTCGCCACTCATCGCCAGCTATATCAGAATCCGGACATTAACCAAATAGATGCAACATCATCACACGCGTCCGGCCGTTGCCAGCTACTTTGCCATTACGTCTTACAAGGACGATTTCCTCATTCCATTCGAACTCGTAATTACTCAGTCCAGTATGACCACTCTAACCGACACCACAAAAAGCGCACATAGGCAGCAGACATAGGCTGGGGAGTGGATCTGGTAGGTGAGTGGTTGCCGACAACGTTGTCAATCGATGGCAGAGTACCTCGGGCTAGCGTGCGCGGTCCTATTCAGAAACCGCTGGCCTAGGTGATGATGCCGAGGACTTAGACATCGCACCGGTTCGATACATCAACCATTCTCAGACATTTTTTAGCCTAAGAGTCCAGGGGTTTGATCAACACATGATTCGGTTGCGGCGTTGTAGGTTCATTAGATTGTGTGGGTTCACAAAAGAACGATTAATAAATCCTCATTTCATAACTCGGTTATAACTACCAGCACTGTTGCTTACACACGCCAGCGCCATCTATTTCTACTATTTCTTTAGCAATTGTCGAGAGATTGTTATAGTCGCTCGGATTATGGGTGACATAATAGCTCGGAATGATACCTCGCAATCTCTGGTCCAAAAGGAAAACTTTTATTTTGAAGCGCTCCCGATGCACCATGATGCCCATCTGGAAATTTTCTTGTTCCGTGAGGCCATTTCTGGAGGTTTCAGGCGTAGGACCCTTCAGTTTTACGAGTGAATCAACGGCGATTTGTCCATTCTTCTTCAATACTGTGCCAGGATGAGTCGAATCTATTCCATGAATGTGCATTAGCAAAGAGTGGCATAAGGATAGAAAAACAATTGATACTTACCATCTTGTCGCTTGAGATTCCGAATTTTGGAGTAAGTTTGGTCGGTCAACTCGCCGTTCCCTAGTAGGAGTGCTTTATTGTCGCGTATATCTCGTGTTGCTGAGATAACTCACCTGCGACAACTGAGACATCCCCATCAGCACCGAACAACGGATAGAAGCTTGTGCCAATCCAAAATTCCCAGAACCGGGGGAGCAGCTCTGGTTCTTTCACCGAACAGATGTTGCATATCTTTGAAACCGCACTATTAGAAATTTATTAGCTCACCGACGAGATAAACGTTCTTCAAACATACCTAGAGTTTTTTACTGAGTTGAAGGTTGTGTGGTTATTGTGACGATGGACGGCGTTGACAGTCATTATCTTTAGATTAGTCTAGTAGTTCGTAAATCTATTTATTTGAAACGAGAGTGTCACTACATCATTGTGAGAATTCCCTGCTAAACGGGGACTGCTGACAGCTCAGTACAAATGGGGCTCCTGATTATTTGCCGCCTGAGCGGCTGACAAGCAAGTGACCGGGTTTAACCCCAATTGAGCTTCCACTTGGGGTTATTTCTTTCGCTATCTGAGTGCTGTTTGCGACTCTCTGATGTTCTTAGGAGGATATATGGCCATGGTGGATTATGGTGAGACGAAAGAATTCGCCCATTGGTACCATGAGCGGTATTGCACAAGTCAGGTACGAGTCCATTACCCACCACATTTTCCTCAATGAAACGATGTTATTCAGCATACTCCGACGTGAATGCAAAATTCTCAATCTCGCAACAGAAATTCTCGACGACATATGTTGGATAGCTGGACGAGCGAACATTCTCAGTCTTGGGCTGGTTTGCAAACAAATGCAACCCATCACTGCACAAATTCTCTACCGTCGACCAACTATCGACGACAGAAATGTACATTCCTTTCTCTCCGTTATTTCTTCGTCATCCAAGAGTTCTTTGGACTACGGATCGCTCATAAATTCCCTTACGCTTCGCATTGTTGAAAATAGGACCATGGACATATATCCTCTCCTATGTCAAGCCTTCGCTCAAATGACAGGCCTCGTTTCGCTCACTCTGTCCATTCCTTCTTCCCTTTCGGACCCTCTTCTACAGCAGATGCGGAGCACGAGCATTGTACGGAGGAGCACCCCATTTTTTTCCAACATCTCCGCTCGTCTCGCTTGTACAAGTCGTACACACATCATTCCAGGGTTACCTACCTTATCGCGTCTTTCTATCCGAGGCGACATCTCCTTGGTCGACATCGCAGAATATCGAGAAATAACTTCTCTCGAGCTCCTCGTTCCCATGCGAATTTTGGACGTCCTCCACGTAGTTGCAAAACTTACGTTGAAGATTGCACCCAACCAAGCCATGCGACACTTGGCTCTGGACCTTGACACGGATAGAAGAGATGACACGCGCCGGGTGTTCGTTGCCATTAGCGATGCCATGCCGAACTTGGAATCATTTGAGATTTTCAGCCTTAATGATGATCTGTTGGTATGTTCTCTTTCCATAAATGTATCCTCATCCAACTCAAGCAAATCTCCAGGCGCTCTCAGAATACCTTTCGGAGAACCTCAATATATTTCCCAATCTTAAACACTTTGGGTTGAATGTCGACTCAGTCTACATCACTCTCTCGGGTGTCTGCAGTCAAGTCTGTCACACCTTACAGCGCAATCATTTATCCCTGGCGTCTACCACACGGCCACGGATGGAAAGTGCCCAGTTTGGTCGCGTTATTTGGAGAAGGAGCTTAGAAACATGGGTCGAAGACGGTTTTATTCGTCTAGACGGTCATGAATCTATTGTTCTCAGTCACAGTCTCAAACCTCCATGTTGTCTCCTCACGGACGGTGCTGACAATATTCACTATTTTTTATATGGAGAGGAAGGCAGTGAATCGACCAACGAAGACGATCCCATCCCAGACACCAGTGATATTGAAGTTCCACTGGATGCTGAATTGGAGACAGACCAGGCGATTGGTATATCACCTTCCAGTAGCGATAGGGTAGACACCAGCCGCGCCAGTTATCCTAGATATCCCGTACTTTACTGTCTCCCCCCTATTCCTGACCTTTAGATTAATTTAATCATCGTCAGTCAATGATGCCAGATTGCGCGCTATCTGTACTTGGTGCTCATCATCGTTTATGCCAATGCAATACGTCTTCAATACAGGAAACAAAGAGGACGAGGGCGTGGTCACTTCAGCAGACCCCTAAATAGTATCTCTAGGATAGGTTTAATTCCAGCATTTAAACCCATCTTAGAGATACCTATATACATAGTTATAGATATTTATACACTTTATTTAGACTATTTCTTTTCATAAATAGTTATTTCAGAAGCTATTTTTTTCTTCAAATATATATTTTAATGTCAGATTATAAGTATTTATTTATTAGAACTAATTCTTTGTTTGTTAGGGGTGCCAGAGGTCCTAAAATCAAAACAGGAATACTGGATTACTGGTTGCAGCTATTCTGTTTGCCAAAAGCTTGTCTAG
>Ga0247742_10001821_pt1 | contig 14369 bp, 13 predicted proteins | sample UWRJL208509C2_FD_180944 | JGI IMG/M metagenome (GOLD analysis project Ga0247742, IMG submission 180944) | Plant litter microbial communities from Arlington Agricultural Research Station in Wisconsin, United States - UWRJ-L208-509C-2 | ecosystem: Environmental > Terrestrial > Plant litter >...
AGGTGCCGACCGCTTCGCCGGGCGCGCGCATGAACGTGGTGGGTACCACGGCAAGATCGATGTGCCGCTGGAGGATCTCGAAGCTCTTCGAGCGATAGGCGGCACGCGTGCCCAGCGTATAGGCCTCCGGGGATGCGCCATAAGGCGGCATGACCGACCAGCCGTCGTGCAGCAGCGCGGTGAAGCGGCCGTCTTCGTCGGCGCCGATGGCGACGCGCTGCTCGGTCGCGCTGCGGCCGCCGATGATGCGGTAGACGCCCTCGCGGGTGAGCTGCAGCCGCAGCGGGCGGCCGACCATGCGCGCGACGGCGACCGCCACGACCTGGTGATCCCAGAACCCCTTGCCGCCAAACCCGCCACCGACATAGGGCGACAGCACGCGGACCTGCTCGCGCTTGAGCCCGAACAGCTTGGCCAGCGTCGCCGCCTCGGGCGAGATCATCTGCGTCGTATCGTGGACGGTGAGGTCGTCATCGCCCCAGGCGACAGTCAGCGCGTGCAGCTCGATCGCATTGTGGTTCTGCCACTGGGTCCGGTAGAGATTGTCGACCTTGTGCGGCGCCCGCTCCAGTTCGCGCTCGGCACGCCCGAGCGAGATGTGGTTGCGCTCGATCAGCAGCGACGGGATCACACGGGCGTTTGCCTTGGCATCCTCGAAACGCGTCTCGGTCGGCGCGGCGTCATAGTCGATCGCCACCAGCGACGCGGCATGGTCGGCCTGCTCCTGCGTCTCCGCCACCACCGCCGCGACGATCTGGCCATTATAGTGGACCTGATCGTCCTGCAGGATCGGCAAGCTGCTGTTGCCGACGGCACCCATGTCGGCCATCGATGTCAGTGCCGGACTGGCGACCCTCGGCATGTTGCGATGCGTGACGACCAGCAGCACGCCGGGTGCCGCTTCCGCCGCGGCGGTGTCGAGACGCGCGATCCGCCCCCGCGTGATCGTGCTGTGGACGAGCGCGGCGTAACAGAGATCGTCCATCGCTATTTCGGCCGAGAAGCGCGCCTGCCCCTGCACTTTGATCTCTCCATCGACGCGCGGCGCCTGGCGACCGATTTCGCCGCGCCGCCCGATCAGCGGATCGGGGGTGCCGCCGGGCAGCCACTGCGCCGGCACCCAGCTGAGCGCGCCGCGAACCGAGCCGATGATGACGTTCTGAACCCGGCTCATGCCCGCTCTCCGCTCAGTTCGGTGAGGACCGCCGCCAGCGTTCGCATCGCCAGCGGCACCTTGAAGGCATTGCCCGGCAGCGGTTCCGCGTCGGCGAATTCCGCCGCGGCAGCGCGCGCGAACGCCTCGGCCGTGGCCGGCCCGCCGCGCAATGCCGCCTCTGCCCGCAGCGCCCGCCACGGCTTGGCAGCGACGCCGCCGAGCGCGATGCGCACATCGACGATCCGGTCGCCGTCCAGCGCCAGCCCGGCCGCAACCGAGACGAGCGCGAAGGCGTAGCTCGCCCGGTCGCGTACCTTGCGGTACGTCGAGCGCGCCGCGACGTCCGACGGTGGCAGTTCGATGGCGACGATCATCTCGCCCGGCGCCAGGATCGTCTCGATGTCGGGCCGATCGCCGGGCAGCTGATGGAAATCGAGCAGCGCCACCGTGCGCACGCCGGCGGCATTCGCCAGGTGCAAACGGGCGTCGAGCGCCGCAAGCGCGACCGCCATGTCGGATGGATGCGTCGCGATGCAGGCCGGCGAAGCACCGAGGATCGCATGGTAGCGCGTGAATCCGCCCCGCGCGTCACAGCCGCTGCCGGGCTCGCGCTTGTTGCACCGCGATCCGGCGGCATCGGCGAAATACAGGCATCGCGTACGCTGCAACAGATTGCCGCCGACCGTCGCCATGTTGCGGATCTGCGCGGAGGCACCGCCCAGAATCGCCCGGGCGAGCATCGGATAGCGCGCTCGCACCAGGGGGTGCGCGGCGACGGCGGCGTTGCGCGCCGCCGCGCCGATGACCAGGCTGCCGTCCGCCGCTTCCTCGATCAGCGCCGACAGGCCGGACACATCGACCAACACGGCCGGCCGTTCGACGCCCTTGCGCATCAGGTCCACGAGGTTGGTCCCGCCGCCGAGCAGGCGGTGGCCGTGCAGTGCGCTGAGCCGGATCGCATCGACCGCGCCGTCCGCGCGCAGATACGAGACCGGGGTCATGGCGCGCGCTCCGCCGCGACCGCCATGATCGCGTCGACGATGCCGTTGTGTGCGCCGCACCGACACAGATTGCCGCTCATCCGCTCGCGCACCTCGTCGCGCGAGAGCACCACCGGCCCCGAGAGATCGCGCGTGATATAGCTCGGCACGCCGGCCTCGACCTCGGCGAGCATCGCCGATGCGGCGCAGATCTGGCCGGGGGTGCAATAGCCGCATTGCAACCCGTCATGCTCCAGAAAGGCGCTCTGCAGCGGATGCAGGCCATCGGCGCCCAGCCCTTCGATCGTGATCACCGCGCGGCCATCCGCCTGCGCGGCGAGCATCAGGCAGGAGAGGACCCGCTCGCCATCGACCAGCACGGTGCAGGCGCCGCAGGCACCCTGGTTGCAGCCGACCTTGGTGCCCGTGAGGTGCAATCGATCGCGGAGCAGATCGAGCAGCGAGACGCGCACGTCATCGGGTGGCGTGACGTCGGTTCCGTTGATCCTGATCGCCATTAGCCGCTCCCGTCGCCCAAATCACCACATTACGACGAAGTTCGCACTATTCAAGCATCGTATGAAATGATCTTCGTCATCATGCCGATAAGCTGCTGCCGCTCCGCCCCGGTCAGCGGCTCCAACATGCGCAGATGCAGCGCACCGTACATCGCCGACATCGCGTCCACCCGCTTCTGTCCGGCCTTGGTCAGTCGGAGCGCGACCGAGCGGCGATCCGCTTCCGGACGGTGCCGCTCGAGCAGGTCGCGCTTGGCGAGACGGTCGGTCGCCGAGGAAATCGTGGTGTTCGCGACACCGAGGAAGCGCGCCGCATCGGTCGGGCCGCAATCGGCATGCTTGGCGACATAGAAAAGCACCTGCTTGTCCAGTTCGTTGAGCGGCTTTTCGGGGCTCAGCGCTTCCACCAGCTTGTAGCGGCGCGTGAACAGGTCGAACGCCTCACCGAGCGCGGCGAGTTCTTCATCGGTGGGCATGGTCATGGCAGCAGCATAACCGCGCGCGGTCCAACCTTGCCAGCCGCTTTTGCGACGGGCGATCTTCGCTTCCGCAGATTACTTCTCATCGGTTCGATAACGCGAACCAAACCATCTTCGGCAAGTAACGTCCGGATGACGACGAAGCGAATTCGGCACTTTTGCAGTCGGGTCGAAACATGGGTGCGAACCTGAACGGTTGGCGGCTTTTTGAAACCGTCCCGTTCGAGACTGAATGACTGGGATTAGGGCGCAAAGCCGACCGGCTGGTTCGCGCGACACGAATGGCGGGTTTCAGCAAGAGCCGCCGCTCGCATCAACGACGCTGAATGTCTTGAGCTGGTCGTTAGCTGACGGCCGATGAGCTACCTCCCAACGTCAGCTTTGCCGTTTTGATCTGCTGAAAGCTGCCTGTCAGCAACCGACCCACAAGCGGCTCAACCGCCTTTGCAGAAGCTGCCAGTCGGCAATGCGCCCCAATAGCAGCCGTTCAGCAGAGCTAAGCGCAAGCCTAAAACCTGCCGTTCGTTCATCGCGCCAGGATCGGCCGACGTTGGACTTAGCTGTCGCTCCGCCAGCCGTGTCTCCAGTGGCAGCTTCTGACAATAAGCGGACGTTCCGTTCGTCGTCGCCGCTCGGGCTTCCGCAACCGCGCGCACCAATCGCTTCTGCCGTCATTCGTCCCTCCGCCGAAACGCCGCGACGAGCGCGTCCATGACCGCGGCGAGCGCCGATCCTGCAGGACCCGGCGCGCGCAACATCCACACGGCCCAGGGAGGCGGTGCGTAGGCTTCGAGCACCATCACGAGACCGCCGGACGCCAGGAACTGCGCCGTGCCCTCCGAGCCAGCCTGCGCGATCCCGGCTCCGAGCGCGGCCGCTGCGCGCATGCCGTCCGATCCGTCGACGACAAGCGCGAAGTCGGGTTGAAGACGGCGCGTGCCGCCAGACGCGCGAAACAGCCAGGGCATCATGCGCCCCGTCGCCGGAAAGCGCACGCCGATCAGCCGATGCTCTACGAGGTCGTCGGGCGTCTGCGGCACGCCATGCTTGGCGAGGTAGGCGGGAGCGGCGAGGGTGATTAGCGGCAACGGGGCGAGGCGGCGGGCGAGGAGGCTCGCGTCGGCGATGCGGGGAGCGATTCGCACCGCGAGATCCCAGCGGCCGCCACCGAGGTCGGCGAAGTGGTCATCGAAGGCAAGCTCCACACGCAGCGCCGGATGACAATCGAGAAGCGGTGCCAGTGCGTGCAACAGCGTCGGAGCGAGCGAGGCGGCGGCAGTCACGCGCACCGTACCCGCGACGCCGACCGGTGCGCCGAGCCGGCTGGCGGCCGCTGCGAGCGCGAGGGCCGGGCCTCGGACCTCGGCGAGGAAGCGCTCACCGTCCGGCGTGAGGGAGAGTGCGCGGGTCGAGCGACGGAACAGGCGCGCACCGTGCGCGGTCTCGAAGCGGCCGACCAGGCGGGCGACGGCGGCCGGGGTCACGCCTAGCAAGCGCGCGGCCCCGGCGAAGGAGCCAGCCTCTGCAACGCGGAGAACGACGACGGCGGCGCGTAAAGTGTCCATATCGCAGTCGATACATTGTGTTGCTTCAGTTTCAACACCGCCTGTCCTGCCCTTATCGACCGCCCGCTCTTAGCTTTTAGGTATCAGAAGCGGAGAGAGAAGATGCGCATTGGGATTGTAGGCGTCGGGCCGGTGGGGCAAACCCTGGGCACCATCTGGGCGCGCGCGGGTCACGACGTGGCCTTCGGCTCGCGTGACGCTGGTCGGGCAGCGGCGGCAGTGATGGGCCTTGCCGGTGCGCGCGCGACGAACCAGGAAGAGGCGGCGGCGTTCGGCGAAATTGTGTTGTGGACGCCGCGCGGCGTGATGCCCGCCGACCCGAAGACACTCGCCGGAAAGATCGTACTCGACCCCAACAACCGCGAGCCTGATCCGGGCTGCGATTACGCCTCGCCGCGGCCCCATGGACCAGGCTTCGCCGCGCAGATCCAGGCGGCCGCACCACAGGCGCGTGTGGTGAAAGCATTCAATACCATAGTGATGCGGTTGCTGAGGGAGAACCCAGAACGGCTGACCGCGTCGGGCACACAGGTGTTGCTGGCTGGCGACGACTCGGAGGCAAAGGCGGTGGCCGCCGCGTTGGCGGCCGACGCAGGGCTTGGAGCGGTGGATCTCGGGGGACTGGACGCGGCGTGGCTGGCAGAGACGATGGCCGACGCATTCCGTCAGGCCATGAGGACCAGCCCCGCCGGATGGCGCCAGGCGCTGGTGTTCGCTGACCTCGCAGAGCGGCCCAACTGATGGACATCACCGCACAGCCGTCGCTCGCATTCGAACAAGCACGTCCGTTGGCATCGTCGTTCGACCTCACCGGCAAGCGCGTCGTCGTTGTGGGCGGCAAGAAGGCGATCGGCCTCGGGGTCGCGCAGGTCGCCCACGCCATGGGGGCTGCCGTCACCGTTGCCAGCCGGCGCAATGTCTCGGTCGAGGAGGATAGGCAGCTGGCGGGGTTTGACCAGGTCGTTCTGGACATCAGCGACGAGGCGGCCGTGCAAGCCGCATTCCAGGCCATCGGCCCCTTTGACCACCTCGTCGTCACCGCCGGACCGGCGCTCGGATCCTGGGGATCGTTCATGGACCCCGACATGCGCGGCGCCCGCAGCTATCTGGAGGACAAGTTCCTGGGCACATGGGCCTGCGCTCGACACGCCGCCCCGCACCTGCGTGCCGGCGGCTCGATGACCTTCCTCTCGGGCGGCACCGGAGCCCGGGCGAAGCTCGGATTGACTGCGGTGACGTCGACCTTCGCGGCAGTCGAAGCCCTGTCGCAATCGCTCGCCCTGGAATTGGCCCCGATCCGCGTCAACACGATCCGACCCGGATTCATCGATACCGATTTCTGGGACGTGCTGCCTCTAGCAGACGTGGAGGAAATCCGTGCCAAGGTCCGCGCTAACTTCCCAGCCAGGCGGCTGGGGACGGCAGCCGATGTCGGGCACGCGGCCGTCTTTCTCATGACGAACCCGTACGTCACCGGGACGGTGCTCGAAGTCTCCGGCGGCGAGCTGTTAATCGATTGGATTTTCTGACTTCGAATGGCGGTTCCGGCATGAGCGGTCGCTCCGAGCCTAATCGCTCAACGTCGTGAATGGGTCGACAGCTGCCGTGCGCCGCCAACGGCGGGCGGCGGCAGCTTTCCTAGATCGATCTCCTAAAAGCTGTCTGTCGGCAAGCGGCCGAATAGCTGCCGGACAGTTTTTGGTGTGACCTGTCGGTCGGCAATGCGCCCCAATTCAAGTCGTTCGCGATGCGCCATGTGATCCTAAAAGCAGCCGTGGGAAACGGTGGGGATGCTAAGAAGGTAGCGCGGGGACGTCGTCTTGCACTAGTTCGCTGGTTCGGCCTTTGAGGTGCGGCGTGCGCTTGATCTCGGCTGTTTACTCTGGGTCGACGCCGCCACGCGGCGCTGGCGAGTGATGAGTGCGGACGCACGTCAGGCCAAAGACGTGAGCGTACCCAAAAACGCCCGCACCTTGGAACTGGACAGACGGCGTGAGTTCTGGAGCGCCCAGATTTCCACCTTTGGGCCATCATGCGCCCCCAACGATACGAGCCGGCCGGCGTCAATATCCCCCGCCACCATCAATTTGGGCACGAGGGCGACGCCCGCACCGGCGAGAACGGCATCCCGCACCATCAAGAAGGACGAGAACCGCAATCTGAACCGTGGGTGCAAATAATGGACCCCGGTGTCTGTCCTGATCCGCCAGGAGACGTCGTCTGGGGCTCCAACCCGGTCGACTGCCGGTACCGGGTGATCGACAGCTTCCCGCTCCGAATGGAGCGTAACCGGCATCCCAGGCGGCGCTATCAGCAAGCGTTCGTCCCCGAGGATGCGGCGCCCGACCAGCCGCTCGTCCGGGCTGGGATCGATCCGGATCACGAGGTCATAATTTTCGTCGATCGGATCGACTTTGCGGTCCTCGGCCACGATCTCGAGATCAACCTGCGGATAGGCGGCAGCGAAGCTGGTGGCGAGCTTTGGCAGGAGCACATGCGCCAACACGATCGGCGCGCTCACCCGCAGCTTGCCTGCGGGTACGGACGCGCCGCTCGCCACGGCCTGCTCGGCTTCGATGATCTCGGCAAGCGGGCCAAGCGTGCGTTCGTGCAACGCGCGGCCTTCTCCGGTCAGACGCAGCGTTCTTGACCCCCGGTCGATCAGCCGCACACCAAGGCTTGCCTCCAGTTCCGACACTTTCCGCGAAAGCGTTGCCTTTGGCCGACCGCTGGCGCGGCTTGCCCGTCCGAACCCTCCGTGCGTTGCAACCAGGTTGAAATCGACAAGCGATGGAAGATCCATGTAGTGATCCATATGTGAGACGGTGGGTCTCAAACATGCCATCTCCTACGCATTTTCGAAACAGCTACATTGTCTCCAGCGACGAAGAGCCGCCCTACTCGATCAAGGAGATACGACATGACGATTTTGGTCACTGGCAGCACCGGAACCATCGGAACCCAGGTGCTCAGCTTTCTCGACGGGCATGGCGCCGACATCCGCGCGCTGACCCGCTCGCCTGAGAAGGCCAACCTGCCGGAGGGCGTCACCGCGGTGAAGGGCGACCTCGCCGACATCGACAGCATCCGCGCGGCGCTGGACGGGGTCAGCACATTCTTCCTGCTCGCTCCCAACGCACCCGACGAACTGACCCAGGCGATGCTCGCGCTCAACGCAGCGCGCGAGGCCGGTGTGAAGGGGATCGTCTACCTCTCGGTGTTCAAGGGCGAGGCATATGCCGACGTTCCCCACTTCGCGAGCAAGATGACCGTCGAGCGCATGATCCATGCCTATGACCTGCCCGCAACGATCCTGCGGCCTGCCTATTTCATCCAGAACGACATGCGGCAGAAGGACGCGCTGCTCGGTGGCGGTGTCTACGGCATGCCGGTCGGCGCCAAGGGAATTTCAATGGTCGATGTCCGCGACATCGGCGAGGCGGCCGCTAAGGAGTTGTTGCGGCGCGAGCACGCAAGCGCACCGCTTTCCCGCGAGATCTACGAACTGGCGGGCCCCGACGCCCTCACCGGCGATACCCTCGCGACCCTTTGGAGCGAGATCCTCGGACGGCCAATCGCCTATGCGGGCGATGATCTGGACGGCCTGGAACAGCGCCTCAAAAGTTTCGGTCCGGCCTGGCTCGCCTACGACATGAGGCTGATGATGCGCCGCTACCAGGAGGACGGGGCCGTCGCGACCGACGAAGACGTCACTCGTCTCACGGCACTGCTCGGCCATGCGCCGCGTCCATACCGCGATTTTGCTGAAACCGCCGCTGCCGGTTGGTCACAAGGCTGACTGGCGGCCGCGCCGGTCCTTTAGATCGGCGCGGCCGCACCCCTCCTTACGAACTCTTCAAGGACGATCGTGGTGACCGAGATCTATCACAAGGAGCATCTGCTCGATCGCGCCGCGATGGTGGCGATGCGCGCTATGATCGCGCTCCAGCCAGCGGCCGATCTCGGCCCGGATGGCCGCGCCGCGTTCGACGAGCTGATGGCCATGACCCCGCCGGCCGACACCGTCATCTACGAGGCCGCCGAGATCGGTGGCGTTTCCGGCTGGTGGTGCCGCACAGCCGAGGCGACGCCGGGCGCCGCGATCCTCTATCTTCATGGCGGTGCATATGTCCTCGGCTCGGCCCAGGCGTATCGGAACTTCGTGGGCCAGATAGCGCTACGCGCCAAGGTCGATGCGTTCGTCCCGGACTACGGCCTCGCGCCCGAACGGCCATTTCCGGCTGGCGTCGATGACGCGGAGGCGGTCTACAAAGGGCTGGTTGCTGCGGGCATATCCCGGATCGCGATCGTCGGCGACTCGGCAGGTGGCGGGCTGGCGCTGGTCACCACCACGCGGATGACCGCCGCCGCGCGAGACGGCTTGGCGCCGAAACCGGCCGCCGCGGTCGCGATGTCCCCCTGGACCGATCTTGCCCTGACCGGCGACAGCGTGACGACCCGCGCCGGTCACGATCCGGTGCTGACCCATGGCGCGCTGGAGCAGGCTCGCATCACCTATCTCGGAGACACCGATCCGAAGGAGTCGCGGGCGTCGCCCTTGTATGGCGACCTGACGGGCCTGCCGCCGGTGATGCTCCATGTCGGTGAGGACGAGATCCTGCTCGACGATGCGCGGCGCATGGTCGATCGCATCGGGAGCGCCGGTTCGACCGCCGATCTGCACGTCTGGCAGGGCATGGTCCATGTGTTCCCGGCGAATCTGGCCCTACTGCGCGCCGCGTCGGAAGCGCTCGATATCGCGGCGACGTTCCTGGGTCACAATCTGCGCGGACAATCGCCCACGCCTGTCGCCAGCAATTTTCAAACGGAGAAAATGCCATGACCCGTATCCTGTTCGTCGGCCAGAAGCCCGAGACCGTGGACTTCTCCGACCCGTCGCTGCCGCCGGGGTTCGATGCGGAAAAGATCAATGCCGGCATCGCCGTGGCGGTCGCGAAAATCCACGAGCGCGGCTGGGATGGCGATACCTGCATGATCGCGCCGGACGACGCGGGAATCGCCATGCTCGAAACGCAGCTGACCGGTGCGCACTATGACTGCGTCGTGATCGGCGGCGGACTTCGGATTCCACCGAAGGGTCTCGCTTTGTTCGAAAGGGTGGTGAACGCGGTTCACAAGGCGGCCCCGAACGCGACGATCGCGTTCAACACCCGTCCGGGAGATACGGCGGACGCAGCGGCTCGTACCCTCCAGCCGGCCGACTAGCCGACCACAGCGTCGGCGGATCGCCGGACGACAGTTGCGCTATGAATGGATCGCATCGATGGACTTCGAAAATGCTCTGCTCGTCGACGCTTCGATTCTGGCCTTGGTCGCCACAGAAGCGCGCAGACGTGCCGGAGCGAGCGGTATTTGCGCTTCGATCGTCGCAAACGCTTAGTGGGCGTGGGGACTTGGCTGGCTCAGCGGGCCGGCGGACTGTGGAGCCACCTTACCTGGCGATGGCCCGGCCTCGGACGTACATAAGTACAGGTTCCTTGGGTTGAAATCGCGACAGCCCGCTGTGACGGGCTTCGCCGGACCGCCAGTCGCGCTAACACGCAGCCATGGCGAAATATGATTCGCAACGGGATCATCTGGAAGGACGGCAGCCCGATGATCACCCTGTCCTTCGCGACCATCGCGCGGATTGTCGGCGGGTTGCCGCAATCCGCGTCGGACTATCGCTCCTGGTGGTCGGACGAGCGTGGCAGCTCGCGTCACGTCCAGGCGCGGGCATGGACTGCGGCAGGCTATTTCGCGGAGCCCGATCTGGTCAACGCCCTCGTGCAGTTCCGCAGGGCTTGAAGGCTTGCGGAAATGGGGAATGCCTTCCCCTGATGTCGAACCCTGCGGTTTCGCCATACCCATCTGCGGGGCCGGGCCCCGCAACGCCCCTTGAAGCGGTGAGGGGCTGAGGACGCACACTGCCGCCTGACGGCGGACAGGGAGCGGCGCCTGACCGCGGCCCCTCGGCATTCCGGCGACGCGATCGGGCGGCGCGCCCGGTTTCGGCGCGGACGACATCTGCCGCCCGGCGCTCGAAGCCCGGTTCGACGCCGCTTTTCCAATCGCTCTGCCGGGTGCCTGGTTCTTGTGGCGGGCGGCATTGCCGCCCGAGTTCGATGCGGTCGCCGCTGGCGCGGCGGCGTCATTCGTTGCCGCTCCCCGGAAGGGAGGTGGTCGGCGCTCCCGTCTAGGCCCGCCGCGGGCGGCGGCAACCGGCGCTGCGCGCCGGTCCTTCACTCACGTTCCGGCCTTGCAGGTGCCTCCGCCCGCTCGAAGCGGGCCTCTCTGGTCGCCTTCGCCGCCCACCCCCCTTCCGGGGTGCGGTGTGGTTTTGGGATCAGGAGAAAAAGGATGGCGGTTCAGGCCAGGCGGAGCCGTGCCCCGGTTAGGGCAGCATCCAGGGCGACCGGGGGAGCGGCGGCTGGGTCGCGCGGCGCGGGCCGTGCGGCGGTACCGGAGCGGGGGAGCCTCTACGAGGAAGTCACCGCGCGGGTCATCGCCGAGATGGAAGCCGGGCGTTTCCCCTGGGTGCAGCCGTGGAGCGGCACGGCGGCGCAGCCCTGCCTGCCGCGCAATGCCGCATCCGGACGGCCTTATTCGGGGATCAACGTCCTGATCCTGTGGGGCGAGGCGATCGCGCGCGGCTATTCGGGGCAGGGCTGGCTGACCTTCCGTCAGGCGTTGGCGAGCGGCGGCGGCGTGCGCAAAGGCGAGCGCGGCGTGACCATTTGCTATGCCGACCGGTTCACCCCCGAGAGGGAGCGCGAACGCGCCGTGGCCGAGGGTGGGGAGCCGGGTTCGGTCGCCTTTCTCAAGCGCTTCACCGTCTTCAACACCGATCAGATCGACTGGGGCGACAATCCGCGTCCGGCGTTCGCGGTCGAGCCGCCACCCCTGCCCGAGCGCGAGATCGTGCCCATCGGCGAGGCGCTGATCGCCGCGACCGGCGCCGACTTCCGGATCGGCGGGGCCGAGGCCTATTATTCCCCAGCGTTCGACTATGTGCAGGTCCCGCCGCAACCGGCCTTCCCGCATCAGGTCGACTATTACCGGACCGCCACGCACGAACTTGGCCATTGGACCGGCCATCGCTCCCGGCTGGCACGCGACCAGAGCGGCGCGTTCGGGACGGCGCTTTACGCGCGCGAGGAGCTGGTCGCCGAGCTGAGCGCTGCGTTCGTCTGCGCCACGCTCGGCATCGAACCGAACGTGCGCCATGCCGACTATCTGGCATCGTGGCTGGCGGTCCTGCGCGCCGATGATCGCGCGATCTTCAAGGCCGCGAGCCTTGCCGCCAAGTCTGCCGACTATCTGCTCGGCTTCCTCGCCGATCCCGCCGCCGATGCCGTCCAGGCCTCCAGCTTCGAGGAAATGGCGGCATGACGCTCCTTCCCGGTGCGCTGCGTGCGGCGCTGCTCGCCAATGGCGCCGAGCGGCCCGACGACCCGGTGCCGCTACTCAAATTGTTCAATCCGCTAGGTCCGGCGACCTGGCTTGCCACCGAGCTCGGGGGCGACGGCGACACGCGGTTCGGCCTCGCCGATCTGGAGTTCGGCTGTCCCGAGCTTGGCACTTTCAGCCTGTCCGAGATCGCCGCGCTGCGCCGGCCCTTGGGCCTTCGCATCGTGCGCGACCGCCATTTCGTCGGCGCCTATCCGCTGTCGATCTACGCCGCCGCCGCGAGTGCGGCGGGCGCGATCACCGACAATCGGCTGGCGCTGGAGCGCGCCGCCATCGCCGCGCGCGGCACAGGTTCCGACGATCCCGAGCTTCCGCCGCGAGGCGGTTGACGCGCGCGCCCGTTCGGCGCGCAAATCCGGCTCCGCCCACCCAGTCCAAGCGTGCGGAGCCGGTCCACCAGCAAAGGATGGACCATCATGAAACTCGACCATATCCCGCTTGGCAAGCTCAGCGTTGCCGCCGTCAACATGCGCGACGGCAGGAAAGCGCCCGACATCGCCGATATCCTCCCCTCGGTTCGTGCGCGCGGCGTGCTCGTGCCGCTGATCGTCCGGCCGATGGCCGAGGCGCCCGAGGCGCCCGAGGCGTTCGAGATCGTCGCCGGACGGCGGCGCTACCACGCCGCCAAGCGGATCGCCGAGGAGAACGGGGCGGAGACCTCGCTGCCCTGCGCCATCGTCGCGGCGGGCGACGACGCCGCCGCGCTGGAGGCCTCGCTTCTCGAGAATTTCGCGCGGGAAAACCCCCACGAAACCGAACTTTGGGCGAGCTTCACCAAGCTGGTCCGGCAGGGGCGGACGCCCGAGGAACTGGCCGCGACCTTCGGCTTTTCCGAGCGGCAGGTCGCCCAGATCCTCGCGCTCGGCAATCTCATGCCGCGCATCCGCGACCTCTACCGCGCCGAGAAGATCGACGTCGCGACCGTGCGGTTCCTGACCATGGCGACCAAGGCGCAGCAGCGCGAATGGCTGGCGATCCTCGCCGATCCGGACCGCCACGCCCCGACCGGCCACCAGTTGCGGCAATGGCTGTTCGGCGGCCAGTCGATCTCGACCGAGCACGCCTTGTTCGATCTCGACGGCTATGGCGGCACCATCGTCGCCGACCTGTTCGGGAGCCAGGGCTATTTCGCCGATGCGAGCCAGTTCTGGGAGGCGCAGCGCGCCGCCGTGGAGGAGAAAAGACAGGCCTATCTCGCCGACGGCTGGGCCGAGGTGGCGGTGCTCGAACCCGGCCAGCATTTCAGCAGCTACGAATATCAGCGCACCCCCAAGCGCAAGGGTGGGCGCGTCTATATCGCGCTCAGTCCGCGGGGCGAGGTCGTCTTCCACGAAGGCTATCTGACCGACAAGGAAGCCCGCAGGCGCGCCAAGGGCGAGGAAGGACAGGCGAGCGAGCGCCCGGCGCGCGCCGAGGTGACCGCCGCGCTCGGCAATTATATCGACCTCCACCGCCACGCGGCGGTGCGCGCCGCCTTGATCGACCGGCCCGGCGTCGCGCTCCGGATGATCCTCGCGCACATGATTTCGGGCTCGCATTTGTTCCGCGTGGCGCCCGACCCGGAGCATCCGGCGAACGACGCGATCGGCGCGAGCGTCGCCGCGAGTCCGGCGGCGCGGCTGTTCGCGCTGCGCCGCCGCGCGGCGCGGGTGATGGCCGGTCTCGACGATGGCGACGGGCCCGTGGCGGGGGCTGGCGAGGACGGCACCAGCGCCGTCTTCGTGCGCCTGCTGGCGCTCGACGACGCCTCGCTCCTCGCCATCCTGGCGGTGGTGATGGCGGAGAGTCTCGTCTCGGGAAGCGCCATGGTCGAGGCGGCGGGCCAACATCTCGGGCTCGGCGCGGCGGCACCCTTCACCCCCGACGACTGTTTCCTCGACCTGCTCAAGGACCGCGAGGTCCTGACCGCGATGGTCGCCGAAGTGGCGGGCGAGGCGGTCGCCCAGGCCAATGCGTCGGAGAAGATCGCGGTGCAGCGCGGGATCGTCCGCGACTGCCTGAGGGGCGGCAACGGACGCGCCAAGGTCGAGGGCTGGGTGCCGCGCTGGCTCGCGTTCCCGCCCGCCGCCTATACCGAGCGCGGCGGGGTGAACGCGGTGCGCAACTGGCAGCGCGTGGCCGGACTGTTCGCCCCGCAAGCCGATACGGACGCGCAGGGCGTGCCGTTCGAGGGCGCGGGGAACCCGGCGGTGGAGGGCGGC
>Ga0247742_10001823_pt1 | contig 14356 bp, 13 predicted proteins | sample UWRJL208509C2_FD_180944 | JGI IMG/M metagenome (GOLD analysis project Ga0247742, IMG submission 180944) | Plant litter microbial communities from Arlington Agricultural Research Station in Wisconsin, United States - UWRJ-L208-509C-2 | ecosystem: Environmental > Terrestrial > Plant litter >...
CAGAAACACTCACCTGACTCGATCACACCACGTTTAATTTTAGGAACATGCGATGCGCGACTTGAACTATCAGCTCAAGCAGCTGTGCGACCGCAATCGCGATGGCAGCTATGCCACGCAGTCCGACCGCGCGCGGATACTCTCGCACGTGGCCAACCAGTTGCACGATCTCGGATATCGCCATATGAACGCTGACAGTCTGCGTCCCAAGCATGTGGACGCGCTGGTGCAGCAGTGGAAGGCCGATGGCGTCAGCGCAGGTACGATGAAGAACCGAATGAGCGCCATGCGATGGTGGGCACAGAAGATCGGCAAGGACAACATCATCGCGCGCGTTAACGGCCGCTACGATATCGACAAGCGCACCTTTGTCACCAACGTCTCCAAGGCCAAGGTGCTTGATGATGCGCGCCTGGTGAAGATCACGGATGCCTACACGGCGATGTCGCTGCGGCTGCAATCGGCGTTTGGCTTGAGGCGCGAGGAGAGCATCAAGATCGTTCCCGTTTGGGCCGACGGCGGCGATCGACTGAAGCTGAAGGATACGTGGACCAAAGGCGGCAAGTATCGCGAGATCGCCATCCGCACGCCTGAACAACGGACAGCGCTTAATGAAGCCAAGCGGCTTGCGGCTGGCAGGAGCCTCATTCCATCTGACCTGCAATACCGCGATCAGCTTCAGCGCTTTCGCGCGCAGTGCGATAAGGCGGGAATTCACGGTGTTCATGGACTGCGCCACAACTACGCGCAAGAGCGCTATCGCCAGCTCACCGGCTGGCAATGCCCTGCACGAGGTGGCCTTCGGTCATCTCAGTTAGGGCCGGAGCAAAAGCAACGTGATCTCTCGGCGCGTTTGCTATTATCGGAAGAGATGGGACACGGCCGAGAGCAAATTACGGCGGTATACTTGGGCCGTTAGACTACGTCATATGCTTAAGTGTAGTGGTCGCGACTTGACCTGACAGTTGCAGGCTTCAAACCGGGTAACTGTCAGATCAAGTCGCGACCACTACAGGTTGTCGGCGTTGGCATTTGCGCGTGCGCTGGCCTTTGCTTATTGAAGGAGCCGCATCATCAAGATAATCGTTGATCTTAAAATTTCCGCCGTTCGTCATGCTCCAGACTTTCTTGCGCGGCAAGTCGCAGTTCTTTATGGGTCACACGATGGCAGTTAGCGCATAGGCATTCCAGATCACTGAGCGTGGTGATGTGTCCCTGTGCCATGTCGCTGACCTGAACTGTCTTGTGGTGGACTTCAATGCAGGCGTCCCCCAGGTCCAGCCCATACTTGGCTGCCGGATCATCATTGCACCGCTCGCAGAACAATCGCCCATGCACACGTTTGAATTGCGCTTTCTTCGCGACGGATAAGCCAGGTGCGCGTTCCGACCGCCAGTGGGCGACTAGGCGGCGGCCGCCTTCAATCCATTCCGGGTCCACTTCCATCATGAGCGCCGGCGCGACAGGCTCCCCGTTGGGGACAATGGTATACCCCGCCTCGAGCAGAATGCGGAAACATGGGGAGCCTTCACCTCCGGTGAAATTGCGCGGTTCAACGGGCTCCCCCAGTGCCAGTGCAAGCGCGACGCCCAAGACTGCCTTTGGCGGCAAGCGTTGATCGTTCACTACCAGATCGAAGTCAGTCGATGGGCCGAAAGTATGAGAGGCCGTGCCGTTCAGCAGCTGCTGGATCGCCAACCAGATATATTCAGGCGTCGCGCGGGCTAGAACTTCTGCCGGATATCGGTACAGGTGGCGGTTGTCTTTGGATATGTGCGATGTTGTTTCTTTTGCCCATCGAAATGCCCACGTGCGTACCTTGTACTCTGCGTTTTGAAGCGCATCACGCCACGGTACGTATGCTACGCCAGGAAGGTCTTCAGCTGCACGGGCGATGGCCTGGAAATCGGTCGGGTTCCAAGTTCTTGACCGTGCCGCGGCCTGCAGTTCTTTGATTGGGAAAGCCCAGCTCCGGCCATCCGTACCCCACGCTTTGTCAAATGGTTGATCGGCTGCGCATCCCAGCGGCGGCAAGTCGCATAAATAGCATGCAAAGTCGATGCGGGATTGGATGTTGCCTTGAACCCGGCCGTAGGTGCGCAGTGCTCCTAGGCCAATGGCGGCGGCCTCAGCGTTTGAAAACGGTGGAATTAGGCCGGCATTTGCAAGCGCGCGTTGACTCAGCCACTGCAGTAGTTCGGTGGTGCGCGTGGCGACGTCGGTTGTGGTCGCGGCCGGCGGCCTTTCCGTGGCGTTCGGCAGCCCAAGGGTTCGTCTGGCGTACCACAGGGCCCTTGCCGAAAATTCCTGCGGGTAATCGACGACAATCTGCTCATAGGTCAGGTCTGGCCGGTTTTCTTCCAGTAACACGTCGTAGCCAGGCGTCGTTTCATTTTTGCAGACCGACTTTTCAACGGCGTCAATCAATCCGAGGTCCCGTGCTTGCTTTAAGGTGCGGCCGGCGTTGCTGCCGCGCTGTCGTTTGATCGCAAGGTATTGTCCGATTACTTGGACAATCCTGCGATCTACGGCATCTAGTCTTAAGGTATCCTCCGCCAAGTAGTCGAGTACTTCCGCTTCTCCAATGAGCGTTGCCTGTCTGTTCAGCGCCGCGATGGCATCGGCGTCCAGCAGCGCCTTCGCGGCCAGGTTTTTTTCCTGTTGCTTCAGGCTTTGCCAATCCTTGATATTGCTTATGTAGCGTTGAATCTTGTTGTCCATTGATGCGCGTCCTGTTAGCGGGAAGGTCTGTAGATGGCTGAGTGTTTTGTCTTCGGCATCAGATCAGATAAGGAAATTGGATGCCGTTTCATCCTTGCAGTTGTCGCGTTAAGGAATCTAAATCCATGGGCAACCAACGACCTGCTCAGCCGTTTTTTTTTGTTCCAAAAGCGGAAGTTTCGAGCCATCGTGAGCTTGAAGTTAAAGGTATCGATCAGCGGCCTAGTAGCACTCATCCGAGCACCATGCAAGAATCTTCTCCAACGCATTAGGCTCAAAGATACTGTGGGTCAGACCACCTGATTGGACAGACGCCTTTTGCGAACTTATTGAGCGGAGCTGCAGCCGTAAGGCTGCTTACTATCTCGTCAGGAAGCAATGGCTAGATCAGCATAAAGAGCATCGATCCGAGAGCGCATTTTCGCTGCGATTTCGCCCTTAACGATGCTTGAGACTTTAGCGCTTGTATTTCCCTTGATGTGCAGCCTGTCTATAGAGTAAGTGAACGGCGCGCTCATGATCCGAGCGAAGTTTCGCGTCTTGTCGAAACTGTATATTACAGTGCACGTTCCCGTGTTTTGAGCTAGTTCGAACTCGTAATCAACGACCAGTTTTATGACGAAGAAATAGTCGAAATAGTCCTCGGAAGAGAAGATTGAGATGTCGTTCAGCTTGTCGCCGTCGATCTTTAGGTTTCGCATCGTCCCTTCCATCCACTTGATTCCCGGATCGTCTGGCAGCGCTTCTTTGGATTCGTTCCTTCGGATGTTTACGTCAACGATGACGCCGAGCCCCTTGTTTGCGCCGAACTCTGCAGCTAGCCTCAGCATGAACAGGATGCGGTTTTTGTTGTTGAATGACTGAAACAGTATTTTTCTCGGTTCTCCGTTGTCGCTGACCCCATCGTTCTTGAGTCTCTGCGTTAGCGACTTTACGAGCTGGTCGTTAATCAGTCCGGTTTCCTTGGAGGATCGCTGCGACAGTATTTCTAGCTTCAGCGCGCCGGCTTTCTGTTCGATTAGGATCTTCGCGGAGAAATTGAGATCACGGCCCAGCAGGTCCTGACTGTAGTCCGTTCGGTTGATAGCGTAGTCAATCGAGGCGCTGTGGGTTCCGTTGAACGAAACGGAAGGGTTGGACGCGAAAGTCACGCCGGGAATGCCGTCGAGTTGGACGAGCGTGACGAGGTCGCTTGCCAAAGCCTTGACGCTGCTCTGCCAGTTCGCATTGTCTGAAACGAGCTGTATGTCCTGCGGCTGTTCCTTTGGTCGGGTTTCCCTGGATATCGATGCTTCGAGAAGGGCAACGAACTCGAACGGACGGAGGATGGTCGTGGAAAGTATGGGGATCGTGCTGCTCTTCTCCGTATTGAAGCAGAAGACGCCTTTTCCGCGCAATGCGTTCGCTACCTCGCCGTAGGAGATGTGCTCGCTGCCGAGCAAGATCCGAAGCTGCTCTCCGTAGGGAAGCCAGTTTTCTGCCTCTACCTTTTCCTTGATCGTTTCAGACATTATTGCCCCAGCGCGTTTAGGTTGGTCGTATTGAAGCAGAACGGTACGAACTTCTTCTTCCTGCCGACGAACGGAAGTTCGGACGCGACTACGTCATTTGCATGGTGGGCCGCGTTGTAGTCCGGGAACCCTATGCGTATCTCGTGTGGCCAAGCTCCCGCGAAGCCAAGCGCCAGCGAGAGCGCTCGGCGGTAGCAGTCCTGTTCGAACTGCTGGTTGACGTAAAGGTACAAGGTTTCTTTTTCGGAGGATCTCGCCTTGATCGGTATCACGTCGGAAACCACCAGCTCCAAAGGGAGCACGCTGCCGTGCCGCTCGTCCAGGCGGTTCACTAGCCCGCCGGTCTCGGGGTAGAAGAAATCGAACTGGTCGATGCTCGCTTCGGCTTTAATATGCGTGATTGCCGTTAGGATAAAATGGATCCTCGCGCCGTCCACGACGTACACGTTCTTGCTGCACTTTTCGTCCAGCGACCTCACGTTCTTCACTATCGACAAGACATCCTTGCTGGCGCTTGAGGTTTCAGAGCTGGTCCAGATCAGCAGGCCGGAATGTTCTTTGTGCTTGCGACTCTTGTGATTGGAAAGCAAGTTGGAAAGGGTCGAGTCGTACTGCGCGCAGGAAATGATCTCGTTGGTCTCCTCCAAATGGTGCTTGAAGTCGTTCTTAAGCTCACTTTCCTTCTCCGCGTATCCGTTGAGGTTGTTCTTTACCGAAATGTGGACGACGTCCGTCCTGCTGTCGTAGAAGGGGTTGTTGTAGATAAAAACGAGGTCGTCGCCGTGGCTGCGCCTCTGGTTGTCGGACGCAGTCTTGTGGTCCGTGTTATTGCAATGGATCGGAACGGACTGCAGGCTGGATTCCCAGCCGATCAGCTCTAGGAACGCCTTGGCCAATCTCTCCCCGATTTCGCCAGACCGCTTCGAGTCTTCTCCGCTCATCGAGCGTCTCCCATGTCAATAGTAATTGTTATGCGTCTTCCATCCTTTGAAGACTCGGTCCTGATCGACGCCGGCTGACCTTTTCCGCTAACTAGCAGGTCGATGCCGGAAGCGATCCGGATTCTCTTGAATGCTGACCTCGTGGCGCTTTGCACTGCCTTCTGGTCGAGGGGCAGCCCGGTTTCCAGCCTAATTCCTGTCGAGGAAGCTGTAGCCTCAACGATTTCTTCCGAGCGCGCCTCCCCGACGAACCTGCTGTTGATTTCCATGAGGCCGTCCAAAGTCGGAGTCTCGGACGCCAGCAGGGCGTGGAACTCATTTTTGTACTCGGACACCCTCGACGGCTCTGATATCTCCTGAACGGTCGCCTTCACGATCTTTCCTACGTATTGCGCGGACGATTTCGCAGTCGCGGCGGGCCTCGCCTTCAGGAAGTCGTCTATCCAGTATGTAGTGGTGGAGTTGCCGCGCTCGGCCGCGAGCACGTGAAGTCCGTCCTCGACGATAAGCGCCGCCTTCTGAACGTCCCTCGGGTCGATGCCCTCGTTGTCTTGCAGGACGAGGGCTCCGCTCTCGTTCACTACTGACAGGAACTTCTCCTTTGACTCCGCCTTGAACAGGCCTACGGCGCGAGTTTCCTTGGCGCCGACCCTTATGCCGGAAAACAGCATTACGAAAAGGTCGCCACCGGCCACGTTTGGATGCGTAGTCTTGCTGTACAGGTGCTTCGCGATCTTTTCTGCGGCCTGGAGGAAGGCCCGTTCGTCCCGGAAGATCTCGTTCGCGTACACGAGAATCTCGTTGAGGTTGACGTCGGACTCGTGGTAGAAGGCAAAGTCCTTCGCGCCGCTCTTGACCCTCCCTAGGTAGTCCCTAAGAATAATGTCCGAGATCGACTGAGTAAGGACGGGTTCAGAGTTGGAAAGAGTAATCCCTTCGTCGCGGGTCCGGTTTCCGACGTGATGGGCGACGAGCCTGTTGAGCTGAGCGAGCCCTATGTCCATGTGGTATTTCCAATTTCTAAGGATTGGTGGCTGAGGGAGGGCGGGGCCGACAGCGCCGTCGTTTCCGCGCCAAAATGTTTGGTGAAGTTGCCAATTGGTTGCTATTTGTCAAAGACATAGTAGCAGCTTGCTGTATGGATATTTCTCTCACTTTCTATCACTTTCGATAGTCGCGAACAGGCAAAAGCTGGCAGATGTTGAAAATATGCAGAACCTTGGCCTGTGATGCCGACCGCCTTCGAAAGGCGTGATTGGCCCCTTTCCCGAAGCACGATACGCCCTAGCGAAGCGGTTTCATCTTGCGCCACTGCAGCTACGTCCTTATCGCCCGGGAGTCTCGTGATATCCTGCATATTCGGCATTTACACGTTCGGCAGCTGCGTCTTGATGTCGATTGCCGCGATCGTCACGCCGCCCGACTTTGGTCTGCCGGCCAATTTAGTTACGCAAAAATCGTCTGACTGAGCCGTATTTTTTCCGTATTTCGTCCTGATTCAAATTAATACCTGCGGCGGAACTAATGTAAGTTATCGTCCCCCATAGGTCGGCAACGGACTTCCCCTTTTTTTTGTGAACATAGACGGAGTACTCATCCAGTGTTTGAGTGGAGATGAGTCTGGCAGGCTCGTTCAGTCCTGACCTGCGCCATCCGAACGTCAAGCTCGTTTTTTCTAGTGTTGTTAGGTCTATGGAGGAAAATATGGGGGCGCTTACGAACTCGATGCCTGCGGCTGGAAAGCAGACTGCGGCATCGTATATCAATCCATCCAGTTCTACCCATGAATGGTCGAAATGCGTTTTCTCACTGATTACTTCTCCAATGCAAAGAGTAGGCGAAAAGCCTAGCTCGGAAAAAATAACGTAAATCGCGGCGGAAGTGTCATGGCAGGCTCCTGGCCATGATTCTATGCATATCTTTTCCAACGTCACGCAAAAGGCATCGACGAGCTGATCGCTGTTGCGTATCTTCCCCCCCAATGCCTGCGCTCTCCGAATCCACATGATGACCTGCTCGACTTCAAAAGCCATTTATTCCTCTCCGTCTTGATGCTAAGTTATTCGAACAGTTTTTGCGGAAATGCGTTGTGAGCGACGGTGCGCGGCAAGTCTCCGTTCGAGCCTCGGACGCGCAGGCTTTTGCTGGCAGGAGCCTCAATGGTGATGCTTTGCTGTTCGTCGGATGTGCCCGATAGCAGAATCTTTATTTCGTCAAAGTTCAACGCACATAGGGTGTCTTGGCCGCAAACTAGGCAAAGGAACACGGATTGGCTTTTCTTCGCCATCTTCTTTATTGCGGCGACTTCATCGGGCTTGAACGTGAACTGCCAAGTTGGGCCGCTGTTAGTCCTATATTTCACCAGGACGTGTCGGTCACTGTTAATGAGGTAATGACCTTGCTTGGAAGAGCCGGAATTGAGGGCCTTGAACGACTGATGGCGAACGATCTGCGACAGGGCTGCCCCGTGGTAGATGTCCTGCTCTTGAACTTTCATGCGCTGCTCCGTAGTGAGGAAATTAAAAATGCAAAATGGCAATACTGCGGCTGAGTATGGTGGGGAGATTGCGTTTAATCAAGGTGAGCTGCTTAAGGAGCAGAGCAATTGCTACGACCTGTTGCGTAGACAAGACCACCAATTCTCACAATCCGCCATTGTCTTTGACCGACCGCGCATATTGCCGAAGACCGAAAATCGGTGTTTTCAAAAAATCACTAAAGTTCATCTCGCGCAAAATCTCAGTATCTTGCTGGCGATGCCGATACCTTGTCGCACAAGTCCGACGCGGCGGAGGCGATCCTGTACGCGCTCAAGCTGTGGCCGGCGCTACTGCGCTACTGCGACGACGGCGCCATCGAGATCGATAACCCGGCGGCTGAATGCGCCTTGCGTGGCGTGGCCATTGGCCGCCGCAACTACCTGTTCGCCGGCGCCGACAGCGGCGGCGAGCGCACTGCCGCGATCTACTCGCTGATCGGCGCGGCCAAGCTGAACGGTGTCGACCCCGAAGCCTGGTTGCGTCACGTGCTGACGCATATCGCCGATAATCCCGTTAATCGGGTTGATGAGTTCTTGCCCTGGAACTGCAACTTGCCAGTAGCCCTCTTATATACGCTGCTTCTCAGCGGAGTGATGCCATCATCGATCAATTTCTGATAGCACTCAAGACGTCGCTGGGCATACGCTTACTTCGCGACGAACACGCGAAACGGTAATTGAGATGAATCGCCTTCCGCGACATCGCGGTCGAAGTCCGCGCGTGAGTAATCGCGCGGATAATAGGAGAAGCTTTTAAGGTTGAAATATGCATCTGCATCCATGTAGCGTCGAGACAATTCTAGGCTTGCGGCTTCGGCAGACTTTGCATCGAAATCTTGGCTGAGATGCATCATTGATATCCCAGTATCGTTCGAACTATTAGGGTCGACAGGCACAGCACCGCTCTCTGCCCATTCATTCAAAAGAATGTCCGCAGTTTTCGGCGGGCCATATGCCACGACTGGGCCCACTGAAACCCCAGAGATTGAATCCTTATGCTCATCAAGAAACGAACGCGTTTCGTCGAATGTCTTGGTCGTTTCCCCTGCATATAACAAGACATTGACCTTAGCGGCGATGCCATGAACATTGCATGCTCGAAGCAAACTGGAGGCTCTTTTCAGGTATCTGTCCGGGTCCCGCGATTTGCGCATGTTAAGAATTTGCGCCGGTGATGCCGTTTCGAGCCCAAGATCAAGCACTTTCATACCGGCCTCGGCGAGACAAGCAATCGTTTCAGGTGTGAGTGCATCAACGCGGCTCTCTGTGCGCCATGAGATATTAAGGCCGGCGGCTCGGACCGCATTCGCCAAGCCGGTTCCCCATTTTTCATTTGGGGCGAACATTGATGATTGGAAATAGGGCCGTATCTCGCGATCGCCGTACTGATTCGCAACTGCCGCAAGCACACTGGCAATCTGCTCCGGCGCACGAAGCTTCTCTAGCCGGATATCCCGCTCCTCGCAGAAGGCGCAACCCATACCACACCCCCGTGACGCCTCAATGCTTGGCTGATAACGTTCGAAGCCCGGTACCAGAGGATGATTTAGGACGCCCTCAGGTGTCGGCGCGGGCAGGCGTCGCAGGATCGGCGCGCTTGTGAGGAGGCTTGCTATAATCGGTTCGGAAAGCCCTGGTATGAGGAGATTTGCCTCTGGCAGTTTCGCTTGCAACCAGTCCGGATCTGGTCCAACTACCCACCGCCCGCCGACAATTATCCTGGCGTCCGGATCAACGGCGCGCACTAACCGGCAAAAGATCTGCGCCCACGGGAGGGCGTAGAAACTAGGTATCGACAGCATTACCGGAAACCGAGATGGGAATACGCCTTTATCTAGCAGATTGGCGATCACGTCTGCGGGCTCGCTATGCTCGCCATGCACCAGTAAAGTCTCGTTCCCCCTTGAATTTAGGATCGTAGCCAGTGACAATGCGCCGTAGTTAAGATAGAGCTGTCGGCGCGCAAGCATATGATCGCGCTTTTTGGGTGATAACATGCCGGCGGAAACGAATACAACTGAATTTGAACGTGTCATTAAATACCAAAGTTGTTTTGAGTTTAAAAGGAAGGATACACGTGCCATTCATTAGTATCGAGGGTATTGACGGTAGCGGGAAGACAGAGCAGGTTAGGCTGCTTGTTGAGCGCCTCAGAAATGCTGGCCAGACTGTACTGCAGACAAAGGAACCGGATGGAGGGCACTTAGGTGCAGAGGTACGGGCGATATTGACTCGCGCTAACCGCCAACTTGCTCCGGTAGAGCAGCTCTTGCTGGTAAGCGCTGCTCGATTTGATCATGTGCGAAGTGTTATCCGCCCGGCACTGGAAAAGGACCAATGGGTTATCTCGGATCGCTTCATCGATTCGACTTATGCGTTTCAAGTCGCCGTGTCCGGCACCGAACTTCACAAGTTATTCCAGTCGACTCGCGAGATTGTCGTGGGGGCCACGCTCCCAGACCTGACTATTATCCTCGACCTACCGCTCGAGGTAGCTCGTGGCAGGATAGGACTGCGCCGCGACGGCGTTCTCGACCCGGCGGAGGCGACGCGAGACTTTGTCTCGATTCGCGAGGGCCTGCTCACCGTCGCACGCGAGGACCCGCAGCGCTGCCATGTGGTCGACGCAAACCAGACAGTAGGCGAGGTGGCACACGACATCTGGTGCATTATCGAACACTTGCTATGACGCGCAGCTGAGAATAGGCTAGCGGGCATCGCACATTGCCACAAATATGAAATCCGGAGCCGTCTCATGAACCCCCAGACCCGCAGCTTGCTTATCCAGCGTGTAATTGACTCGCTCGCGATTGTGGGACCTGGCTCGATCTTCGAACGGTTTGCAGTCGTGTTTGTTGAGCGGTTGTGTGACGTGAGACTTGTCCAGCGAGGGTCGTCGGTTGGCGGCAGTCCGGTCGGCGGCGCCCTTGACGCGGTGTCGGAAGATGGTCGTGTGGTGGTCGAGGCTTCGATCGTGAAGGGATACTTTTACGGTTCGATGTCCAAGCCGTGGGGCGATCTTGATCATACGCTGGCCCTGGCGCCGCTCGCCCGAGACATCTATCTGCTTAGTTCTCAACGCGCCGAGACGGGAGTGATCGAGGCGATGACTAGCACTGCCCTACAACAGGGGCGGATGGTCGGCAGGAATCTGCATCTCATGGACAGCCGGTCTATTGCAGAAGCTATCATTGACAGGCTGATGCTTTATGACGACGCTATCGACGACCTAGCCTCGCATCTTCCCGTCTTGGCCGAGATTCGCGATGATCACCCTGCATCTTTGAATGCACCGCCGCTGAGCGCGCACTATGTCAGAAATGAATTGGTTGACATGGAATTGGATCGGAGGCTTGAGGGCCAACCCTGCATAGAGGTCATTGGAATTGGTGGCATCGGCAAGTCTCAGGCAGCCGCTGCTTGTCTACTGCGCTACCAGGACCGCTTTCATTACAGATTCTGGGTGAATGGTCGAGATATCGAAAGCATCGAGCAGCTCTCCTCAGTACCGGTCCGGCGTGGGGGGGCCGAGCGCAACGTCAGTGCCCTACTGCGCAGACATCGCACGTTTTTGGTTGTGGACGATGCTAGTCCTAGCCTCTCGGTCGACCAGCTTGCCAATTTGTGTGGGCCAAATTCACGAATCCTGATCACGCGACAGAATCCTTCATCCGGAGCATTCGCAATGCCTACAATGGACGCTCAGCACGCCCGCACGTTGCTCTGTAGAGGCCTCGATAAGCCTCTGCCCAGAAAAGCGTTTCAAGCAATCTGGCGCGCTGTTGGGGGGCATCCGTTGAGCTTGGCGTTGCTTAATACCGCTGCGCGTCAAGGTGTGTCTTGGGACGAGCTCGCCGATGACTGCGCCAATGTCGCCAAGCTGCCGGTTGGCGGCGCTCGGCTCGCTGACCGTATCCTCGGGCGGCTTCGACCGGCGATTGAGGAGGAGCTGTGCCTGTTTCAGTGGGCGGACCAGAGTCATTGCGATCGCGCCTTCTTCAAACATGTGGTCGGTGTAATGCGTTTGAGAGCCTTTGAACAACATGGCCTGACCGTGCCTGAAGGCGCTGCGTCGATTCGTATTCACGATATCGTCTTCACGGCCCTGAAATCGTTGAATTGGCTAACCGCCGAGAAGGCGCGCGAGATCGACAATCAACTTGAGGCGTTCATTCTCCTGCAGATTCGCGGGGAAGGTCATGCCCTGCAGCTGATAGCCTCGCAACTACGAACCAAGATCGCCAGCAATGTCGAAAATGGTGATAAGCGTGCGGCCTTCCTATACGTCTTGTCGATGGTCTGGATGGGGAGCGCGATTCCGACCCATTTGTTGCCTGATCCACCAGAGGCGGCGCGGCAGCTCAGGCCGCTGGACGCAGCCAAAAATGACGTGGCCATTTTGGTCGTCCTTGAGTCGATCGAAGCGATCGGGCGCAGTCTTCGTCAGGTATCAGGACCTGATGCTGTTATTGCGTGGTTGCCGACAGTCCTTCCAGCATATGATGACCTCGCGGCCATGGCGGGCCTAAGTGCTCGGCAGGCCGCTGAGATCAAGCATCACCGTGCTAAGTCGCTCAGCACTATAGGAGAAGGTGCCGAAGCCGAACTCTTGTTTGAGGAGGCGGTAGCAACCTATCCCCTGAACGAGGCTAAGCTCCAGCTAGTACGGTCCCTCAGTCGCAAGTCGGGAGATCACGACAAGGCAAAGCAATATGCGTCAGAGATTATTGTGGCAAAGCTGGGTGGCAGCAGCGTCTCCCCGTCGCTTATGATGGCATTGGGCGATGCGCTTAATGGAGAGCGTCAGACCTGGGCAGGTGAGCTCATCGCACAGCACGAGGAGCTATTTCTGTCGGAAGCGCTGTACAGTGCTGCCATCGGTATACCGCAGGGCTATCACTCGGTCGCGAACTTCGTCCGCGCGCTAGTTTGGCATGCACCGGATCAGGTAGAGAGCGTAATGGCGCGCCTACCTGATCCATCGCCCTGGATGCTAGATGACGATCAGAGTCGCGGTGGCTACGCTGAGATTATGTTACTTGCGTCGGGTATTTGTGACCAATCAATTTATCTAAACCGCGCGCTGGAGGCTTATGAGACACTGAAAGTGCCGAACAATTACCAGAAGCGCAAATGGGGCGAGGCGCTCTACAAGCTCGGCCGCTACTCAGAAGCAGAGGCGATTCTTGAAACCATTGAAGAAAAGAATGGCAGGATCTGGTTGGCTCATAATCTCTCGCAGGTAAAATATGAGTTGGGCAAGTTCAAGGAAGCTCTTAATCTCGCTAACGAGTCCGTTTCTGGGGCGACTGGCATTAACGAAAAATACCGCAGCAGCTTTCTTCTGCAGCGGGGTAGGGTGAAGGTCGCACTGTGTGAGGATCCCGTTGACGACATCGCTGAGGGCCGTCGATATACAACGAACTCCGGGCTTCTCGAACAGTTTTCCGTTCTGTCCAATAATTCAAGACTCTAACTTTTGATTGGCAAGGTAAATTCGGGCACAACAATGCGTCTTTTTTGGAGCTGCCACAATGCATCGTAGACCAAGGACGGGAAGCGCAACAAATGCGGGCTTGAACTTCGGCGTATGCGGGTGAAAATAGCCCTGGATGCTTTGGGGGAAATGACTGGCTGAAAATTTCTGGAATTTAGAGACACAAGCGCTGTGCCAAACTTTGTTCTTCGCTGAGGTTGGCGGGCTCAACAGGAAATGGCCATTTCAATTGTCCATGAGCACATCGGGAGTCGTATGGACGAACAAGTGACTCTTTGAGGGACCGGGGAGGGATTTTTTGATACCTCTGGTGGCTCTATCATAGAGTATTCGATTCCGGCAAGCGTCTGAGAGGCAGGGGCCTTCGAAGATCAATCAGACTTGACCGATAACCGTGCTGTATCCGTCGTTCAATGTGGACGAGCGCAGTGTTTCGGAGGAAACCCTAGCAAATTAGTAGCCGAATATTGATTGACCAGTAAATGCGCCGTGCTTTGAAGAAGGAGTCGGGCAAATGACCGCTAACCGTTTCGCAAGCGTCTGGGACGCAGTTGAAGACACGCCGGAAGAGGCAGCGAACATGAAGGTTCGTTCGCAACTGATGGCGCAGCTGAAAAGCTATATCACTAAGTCAGGACTGAACCAAGGCGATGCTGCCAAGGTCGTTGGCATCACTCAGCCTCGCGTCTCCGATCTGATGCGCGGTAAGATCAATTTGTTCGGCATCGATGCGCTGGTGAATATGGCTGCCAAAGCCGGCCTGCGTGTTGAACTGCAACTGAGGGACGCAGCGTAACTGTTACGCTGGTCCCCCCCAGGCCTCCCGGCAATTCTCATTGCGCGGTAATCGTGGTCAGCATGGTGTAGAAGCTGCCTGTCAGTACGGGGCCGGCGCCCCCAGTCAACGCTGCCAGCTTGCCCGCTCAGCCGAAGGTGAAGACAAACGCCTCCGCACCCTTGTCGAGGAAGATTACTTCGAAACGCCGCGCCTTGACCTTGCCGCTTTGGCGCACCAGCTGGTACAGGCGGGTGGCGTCGATGATGCCATTGCCGTCGGCGTCGATGTCGGCGCCATGATCCGCGCCCGGGGCGCGGCCGTCGAGGGTGACCTTGATGCGTTGCTTGCCGCCGGCCTTGCCGGGACCGG
>Ga0247742_10001824_pt1 | contig 14342 bp, 12 predicted proteins | sample UWRJL208509C2_FD_180944 | JGI IMG/M metagenome (GOLD analysis project Ga0247742, IMG submission 180944) | Plant litter microbial communities from Arlington Agricultural Research Station in Wisconsin, United States - UWRJ-L208-509C-2 | ecosystem: Environmental > Terrestrial > Plant litter >...
GGACCTTCTCGTTGATCGAGTCGACCTCGTCCTGCATGGCCGAATTGATCAGCTGCTCTTCGACGCGTTCGCGGATGTTGATCGCCGCGTACGCGAAGAGAGCGCTCAGGCTGAAGCCGAACAGCGTGAAGGTGACTATCAGGCGAAAACGAAGCTTACGTCTGGACCGCATCCGGATCGACCATGCGGTATCCGATACCGTGACGCGTGTGAATCAGCGGCTTCTCGAAAGGTTTGTCGATGGCCGCACGCAGCCCATGGATGTGTACGCGCAAGGAGTCCGAATCCGGCAGCTCCTCGCCCCACACGCGCTGCTCGAGATCCTGCCGCGTCACCACGGACGGGCTGGCCTCCATCAGCGCCTGCAGCAGCTTCAGGCCGATCGGGTTGAGCTGGATGGACTTGCCCTCGCGGCTCACAGTGAGCGTATCGAGGTTGTAGGTCAGTCCGCCCACCTTGAGCACGCGGCTCTGCGGGCCCTTGCCCCGACGCGCCAGCACTTCCAGTCGCGCCGCCAGTTCCTGCAGGGCGAAGGGCTTGGTCATGTAGTCGTCGGCACCGGACTCGAAGCCCGTGAGCTTGTGCTCCAGCGAGTCGCGCGCCGTGAGCATCAGCACCGGCGTCTGCTTGTGCGCCTCGTGGCGGAGTTTCTTGGCGACATCCAGCCCGTCCATGCCCGGTAGGGTCAGGTCGAGCACGATGACGTCGAAATCGTGTACGACAGCCAGGTGCAGGCCGGTAACGCCGTCGCCGGCGAAATCGACGACATGGCCGCGATCCTCGAGGTAGTCCCCGATGTTCGTCGCGATGTCGGTGTTGTCTTCGATGACCAGAACGCGCATTCGGCACTCCATTGTGCGGTCGCGGGTGAGTCTTATCAGTATTGCGACCGGAAGCTTAACGCCGAATCCGTGAAGCGGACAGCAGTAAAAGAGAGGCCCGGACGGAAAACCGCCCGGGCCGAAAGAACTACTGCCCCGATACCGTCACCCCGCGTCGCGGAATCACAGTGCGACCTTTATAGGCGAGGCCCGTTTAAATCGCTGTTAATCCCTTCGGGGCCCTTGGGCGGCGGGCCTTGGCGAGCACGGGTCGCGCGGCAAGCTGGCGTTCGCAGTGGGCGATGATCGCGTCGGCGACGTCCACGCCGGTGCTGCCTTCGATCCCCTCCAGGCCCGGCGAGGCGTTTACTTCCAGCAACAGGGGGCCTCGGGACGAGCGCAGGAGGTCCACGCCGGCCACCTCCAGGCCCAGGGCCGAGGCGGCCTGGATCGCCACACGGCGCTCGTCGTCGGAGAGTTCGACCGAGGCCGCCGAGCCGCCCCGGTGCAGGTTGGCGCGGAACTCACCCGGCGCCGAGGAACGCTGCATGGCCGCCACGACCTGATCGCCGACCACGAAGCAGCGCAGATCGCTGCCGTTGGCCTCACGGATGAACTCCTGGACGAGGAAGTTGGCGTAGAGGCCGCGGAAGGCCTCGATCACGCTCTGCGAGGCCGAGCGCTTCTCGGCCAGCACCACGCCGGCACCCTGGGTGCCCTCGTTCAACTTGATGATGTGCGGCGGGTCACCCAGCATCGCGAGCAGGTCGGAGGTGTCGTCGGGGTTGTCGCCGAAGGCGGTCACCGGCATGTCCACGCCCTTCACGGCCAGCATCTGCAAGCTGCGCAGCTTGTCCCGGGCGCGCAGGACGGCATCGGACGGGTTGGGCGTGAACACCCCCATCAGTTCGAGCTGACGGAGCACGGCGGTGCCATAGAAGGTGCTGGAGGCGCCGATGCGCGGGATGACGCAGTCGATGGGCCCGAGCGGCTTGCCCTTGAAGTGGATCGCAAACATTTGCGGCGCGATGCTCATGTAGCAGCGCAGCGGATCGATCACGCGCACGGTGTGCTTGCGCTTGCGTGCCGCCTCCACCAGTCGCTGCGTGGAGTACAGCCGCGCGTTGCGCGACAGGATGGCGATCTTCATGTGGGTTCCCGGACCGCGCGGCGCGCTGTCTGTGAATAGGAAAGCGAGGGATCGACCTGGAAGCGCCCGATCAGCGCCGTCCGGCCGAGCAAAAGGGGAAACAGCATGTGCCGCCGGTCGGTCAGGTTCACTTCGGCGAGGAACGACTGCCCGGCCAGCTCGATCTCGGTCTGGATGAACCAGCGTGTGGTCGCATGGCCGCCGGAGTCCGTCACCGTGCGCTGGCCGATGGCCCTGGCCTCGCATGGCGCGGATACACCGCCCCGGCGCGTCGTACGCACCTGAAAGCGCAGCCAGGTGCCATCCGCCCGCTCATCGACCTCGAGCCACTCGACGTGCAGCGACGACGAGCGCGCTCCCGTATCGAGTTTGGCCTTGAGGACAGGGACGCCGAGCGACGGAAGTGCAAGCCGTTCGCGCCAGCCTAGGGTGATGACATCAGTCATGGGTCTGGTGCGAAGGTAGGGGGACGGCGGTGGACCGGGGGAACGGTCCGGATGCAAAAGCATGCCGAAGCTGGTGCCGGGTTTCAACCGGCACGATGGCAGGGGTGCCCCGGCCTGTCACGCCCATGAAATCGACGTGAACAGGCCAGGAGCCCTCGGACACCCTCAGCGGCTGAGGGCGCCCCGCCCACTCACCATCATGTAAATCGACGCCGCGACGCCGACCAGCGAGACGATGGCGACGTAGTGCGCCGGCCCCAGGCCGCCAGCCGTGGTGGCCAGATAGCCGACCAGGACGGGTGTCGCCGCACCGGCAATGGCATAGGCCACGTTGTAGGACACGGAAATCCCGGAGAAACGAATGGGCGGTGGGAACGAGGCCACCAGGACAGCCGGGACGATGCCCGCCACCCCGGCAAAGACGCCCGCGAGCGCATAGAGGGGAAACAGATGGACACCGCCGGACTGAAGATCGATGTACAGCGCATAGGTGCTGAGCGTCAGGCCGATCGACGAGAGCAGCATGGCGCGAGCGGTGCCCATCCAGTCGACCAGGAGACCGCCACCGATGCAGCCCAGGCACAGTGTGAACGCCGCGATGCTTCCGCCGGTAAAGGCGCGCGCCGGCTCGACATGAAACCGCGTCTGCATGACCGTCGGCGTCGTCAGGATGACCACCACGATGGCGGCAGTAAGCACCCAGGTCACCGCCATCGACAGCAGCACTCCCGGCAGATGGTCGCGAATGACGACCAGGGCGGGCAGCTCCTCGGCGAGTTCCTTGCGCTCACGCATGCGCGCGAACACGGGCGTCTCGCTCAGCCACCGACGCAGGTAGACCGCGATGAAGCCGAACGCGCCACCGAGGATGAAGGCGATGCGCCAGCCGTGGTCGAGCATGTCGGCTTCGGACAGGGTGGCGTTGAGCCATGCCGCCAGCAGCGAGCCCATGAGGATGCCCGCGGTGAGGCCGGCGGAAAGGCTGGCCACGGCAAGTCCCACGCGGCGCTTGGGCACATGCTCGGCCACGAACACCCAGGCACCGGGCACTTCGCCGCCTATGGCCAGGCCCTGCACCACGCGAAGCAGCGTCAGCAGGATGGGGGCGAACACCCCCAGCGTGGCATACGTCGGCAGGACACCGATGAGCAGCGTCGGCACCGCCATCAGGAAGACGCTGAGCGTGAACATCCGCTTGCGACCGATGCGATCCCCGAAGTGTGCCATGACGATGCCACCGAGCGGCCGCGCGAGGTAAGCCACGGCGAAAATGCCGAACGTCTGCAGCGTCGCCAGCCAGACCGCCGTGCCGGGCGGAAAGAACAGGTGCCCGATCGTCTTCGCGAAGTAGACGAAGATCACGAAATCGTAGAACTCCAGGGCGCCGCCGAGGGCCGAAAGGAGCAGGGTTTTCACATCGCCGCGGTCGAGCGTGCGGCGGTCCGTCATCTCAAGGGGTGCACTCATGGGCAGGAATCGATTGTCTGATGGCGAGGATTGAGTCGTGACCGTCGATTCTAGTGGACGGACACAAGCCGGAGCCTACCGAATTATCGGCCGTCATCCTATGGCGAAAAATGCTGCGAGGCCTCTCGTGAAACCGCCTGGAGACGCTGGCGATGAGTAGAGGTGAGTGTTGCGAGCCGTGATCCTTCATCTGCCACCTTGTTCTCGAAGCGAACGACGAGGAACTCGATCGCAGCGATGAGCTCGACCAAGCGCTGTCCGTAGATGGGCTCATGGTGTGCCAATCTGTTTCGCGCCTTGTAGACCAATTCGAGACGACTTGAGATGGCCGATCGACCGATCTCTTTGCCGGGAAATAGTGCTCTAAGGCCTCGCTTCCAAAGCGCGTCTTCGTAATCGGCCGAGAACAGGCGCTTCCAGAAAAACAGAGTCAATTGAGATACGAGCTGTCCGTGCGAGACGGCCAGCGTTCGCTGACGTGCATGGAAACGATCCCTGTGCCCGATCGTCTTCGGCACGCCGTTCGGAAACGCGACTTTGTCGAGGCGATGCTTCTCCGATTCCGTGAGTTTGGCGTAGGCCGCCTGGCGGGCCTGTCTTAGGGCGTCGTCGAGCTTTGCCGCCTCCGAGCCCCGCCAAGCGAAAGGCAACGCAGGCGACACAAGCCAATCGCGCGTTCCAACAATCGCGGCCAGGTGATCGCACACTGCATTTCTCAAACCAATTTCGAAAAGACAGATCACCGGCATCAACGCTGAGGCGATACGAATCGTCTGATCGTGCAAGCGGAGGGCACCCTGCTCCGTTCCGGAAATTCGCGCAAAGGCGGCGAGTCGCTCAGCGGAGAGCAATCTCACGATCGGACCGGCTTCTTCTTCCATCATCCCTGGCAGCCATGTGACTCGGGCCACACAGTAGCGACGCTCTCGAATGCTGGATGTCCGCGTCGTTGACAACCTTTGTAGGAGCTGGGACCATCAAGATGAAACGCCGGGATCATGTGGGCAGCGCGAAGCTCGTGACGCACACCCGGCGACCTCTCAGAAAGGCGCCCTCGTGGCGCCTTTCGTCTTTTTTGAGTTGGTCAGTTGAGCAGGTCGGCCACCGAATCCAGGATCTCCGCTGGACGGAACGGATAGCCCTCCACGTCCGCGCGCGTAGCGATACCACTGAGCACCAGCACCGTATGCAGGCCCGCCTCGATGCCCGCGACGACGTCGGTATCCATGCGGTCGCCGATCATGCCGGTGTTATGCGAGTGGGCACCGAGCTTGTTCATCGCTGAGCGGAACATCATCGGATTGGGCTTGCCGATCACGTAGGGCTCGCGACCGGTGCAGCGGGTGATCAGTGCCGCCACGGCGCCGGTAGCAGGCAGCGGACCTTCGGCGCTCGGGCTGGTCGCATCCGGATTGGTGCAGATGAAGCGTGCGCCATTGCCGATGAGCCGGATCGCCTTGGTGATCGCAGCGAACGAATAGGTTCGCGTTTCGCCCAGCACGACATAGTCCGGCGCGGTGTCGGTCATGATAAAGCCGGCCTCGTGGATCGCCGTGGTGAGACCCGCCTCGCCCATGACGAACGCCGAGCCGCCGGGTGACTGATCCTTCAGGAAGGTGGCCGTGGCCAGCGCCGAGGTCCAGAGCTGCTCTTCGGGCACGTCCAGCCCCGAGGTGCGCAGGCGCGCGCTCAGGTCGCGCGGGGTGAAGATCGAGTTGTTGGTCAGCACGAGGAAAGGAGTCCCCTGGTCCCGCCACTGGCGAATCAGCTCGGGCGCACCCGGGAGTGCCTTGTTTTCATGGACGAGCACGCCATCCATATCGGTAAGCCAGCAGGCAACGTTCTTGCGGTCGGACACGGCGATTCCTCGGAACAAACGGGACGTTGGGGACAAGAGTACCGCGCCGCCGTGCCGGTCGCTTGGTCGGAGCTATTCGCTGGCAAGCTTCTTGTGCATGGCGACGTATTCCTTCCGATATTTCTTCGCCAGCCCGGTCTTCTGCCGGTCGGTGAGAATCTTGCCACCAAGCTGGAAGAAGCTGCGCTCCTCCTCACGAAGGTGCTCGTGCAGCTCGTCAGAGAGCTTGCTCAGGTTAGCCGTCCACTTGCGGCCGGCGTGGCTCACCGTCTGGAGCTCCTCCACCAGGTCGTCCATCTTGTGGTGATCGGCCAGGGCGTCGCGCGACGGATGCAGCCCGCGGTCGTCCATCAGCATGGGTACGTAGAGGAAGCGCTCTTCGGCGGCCTCGTGCGCGGCCAGCTCGATGCGCAACGCGGTGAACAGTTCCACGCGATGCTCGCCGGGGTCGGAGCGCATCAGCTTGCGCATCAGGGAGCGCTGGATGACGTGGCTTTCGCGCAGGGCTTCGAAAATGGTTTCGGACATGGCGTTCCCGGCTTTGTCGTGGGGCTGCCATGGTCGCCGGTGTCATGTCAGGGTTTCGTCAGTGGCCGGGTGCGGGCAAGGCGGGATCCATCGAGTGCGAGCGACGCCGTGACCGAGGAATCGTCGGCCGAGCATTCGCAGCAAGGGCGTCTCCAGGAGGTGGTAGCTGAGGAGCCCCACGCCGAGACCGACCAGACCCATGGCAACGGCCAGCAGGGAACGATTGACTACGCCCACCCAGCCCAGATGATCGAACGCCGCGGCAACCCCGATGAAGATCACCGCGTGCCAGAGATAGATCGAGAAAGAGGCGTTACCCAGGTATTGCAGGGCGGCGGGCATGACGCGGCGCATGCCGCCTGACTCGAACGCCACCGTGCCGTAGACGACGAGGGCAGCCGGCAGGCCCCAGCAGCCCAGACGCAAGAGATAGGACAGCGCGGCCCGCCCTCCATCCGCCTGGAGCGGCAGCGACCCGAGAAGCAGCCATGCCATACCCACGCCAATCGCGGCGCACCGGAAACGGCATTCACCACGCTCGATCAGCACGCCGACCCCGATGCCCAGCAGAAACTCGAGAACAATGGGTGCGAAGACGTAATCCAGGGGGATGCGCAGGCCGAACACGGTGGCGAGAAAGGTGGCCACGCCGACGACGGCGAACCAGATCAGCCATCCCACGTGGACCCGTGTGGGGAACACCGCAAGACTCAGCGCGGTGACCGCATAGAAATAGATCTCGAACGTCAGCGTCCAGGCCGCCTGGACCCGAAAATTGGGAAGCCCGTCGATCAGGAAGAGCAGCTCGACCTGCGGCTTCTTCACGAAGGAACTCACCGGCGGCAACCAGATCATCATCACGCTCGCCGCGCCGAAGACGATCCAGTACAGCGGATAGATCCTGATGACGCGCTTCATCATGAATTCGTAAAGCGCCCTGCCCCGCCCGACCACCGCCGCCCGCGCCGCCGAGCGCCGGGTCACGTGGTAGATGATGAAGCCCGAAATGACGAAGAAGATATCGACGCCGGACGGTCCAACCGCCACGAACCAGGGCTTAGCCCAGTGCGTGCGCATCGGCGGCATGTCCCAGAACAGGTGGCTGGTCAGGACCATCAGGGCCGCGATGGCACGCAGGCCCTGGATGTTGCGGTAGTTCGTTCGTGCCGTTTCCATGAGGCGCGTGGCGGTCACAGCCCAAAACAGGTAGTGCCGCCCGCCGTGCAAATCGTTGCCTCGACACGTCGGGCCTGAGTAAGGCTCGGTTTAGTACGGCCTCGGGTCCGGCTCCTGCGCCACGCTCTTCCAGATGCCATTCAGGAGCAGATGCCGGGTGCGGGCAATGTAGCTCGTTCTAGCCGTAAGAAGCCTCGACCTGGCCTGGTCGCTGAAAGAAACAACCGTTCGTGAACGGTCGCACAGGGCCGACACGACGTTGGCCGTCGGCGCCGTCGCCGACGTCGACGACAGCTGCGTCTTACCCTCGCACAACGACGTCGGCAACCCAGAGAAGCTGCCGACGTAGACCTCCACACGATCGGCGTCACTCGCTTCAACCTGACTTGCTGGTTCACTCCAGGCATGACCGCGATCGTCGAAGGCTTCGAGCTGACCATCGGGCAAGTGGAACAGGAACGGCATCCGATCCATTCGGGCCGACCAGAGCTGATACGTATCGGAGGTTTCGACCGTCTTGGTTTCCGTCATGACGGTGCATCCCACCGACAAGCCGGTGATGGCGATAGCAGCCAGGGCGTACCCAAGCTTCCGGTAGAGGTGTGACATCCTGCGGTTTCTCCTAGGGATATGAAAAGGGATGGCGACTCGCCGATCCGGACCTGACGATCAGCGATCGTTCCAACCACCGCCCAGTGCTCGGATCAGGTCGACGCTGGCCTGTAGCTGGCGAGTGCGGACGCGTTCCGCCGTGCGCTCCGCGTTCAAGGCGGTCGCTTGCGCCGTGACCACCTCGAGGTAACTGACAACCCCTTCGTTGTAGCGGTTGGTCGCCAGCGCCTGCGATTGTCTTGCCGCGGCCGCGGCCGCGTTCTCCTGTTCGCCTTCTCGACCCAGCGCGCGTAACAGCAACAGGTTGTCTTCCACCTGCCGGAAGGCATTCAGCACCACACTGCGGTAGTGCGCCGAAGCGGCGGCGAACTCCGCCTTTGCCTCGGCCTCACGTCCTCGACGTAGACCGCCGTCGAGGAAATCCAGCGACACCGACGGTCCGAGGGTCCAGAACTGGTTCCCCGCGGCGAGCAGATCTCCATGGCCGACATCCTGCCAACCCAAGGCGGCGCCGAGACTCACGGTCGGATAGAACGCCGCGCGGGCCACCCCGATGCCTGCGTTGGCCGCATACGCGCGGCGCTCGGCGGCGGCGATGTCGGGCCGACGTTCCAGCAAGGTAGAAGGCACGCCCACGGGAATGGCCGGCACGGAGAGCGTTACGTCCTTCGCCGGAAGCGAGAACGTCGATGCCGGCTCGCCGATCAGGACAGCCATGGCGTTCTCGGTGAGCGCCCGCTGCACGCCCAGTTCGGTAGCCTGGGCCTGCGCGTCGGCATACAACGCATTGGCCCGCGCGAGATCGAGTCCCGAGGAGACGCCGCCGTCCATGCGATCCTGCGTCATCGTCCGGCCCTGGCCGAAGGCGACCAGGGAGTCGTCGAGAATCTGTCGCTCGACATCCTCGCCGCGAAGGCGAATGTAGAGATCCGCCAGCTGCGCCTGCAAGCTGAGCCGCGCGTTCGCGAGGTCGGACTCGGCCGCATCGCTGCGCGCCTTTCCCTGCGCCACTTCGTTGCGAATGCGCCCCCAAAGATCGAGGTCGTAGCCAGCGCGGAACCCGATCGTGCGCGTGTCGTATTCGTCAGGCTGACCGGATCCGCGTAGCGGGCGGTTATCCGACTGACGGTCATTCGTGGGGCTCACATCGACGCTGGCCTGGGGCGACTGTTGCGCGCCGAGCTCCTGCAGATAGGCCAGTGACGCGTCGCGACGCGCCTGCGCGACACCGATGTCCGCGTTGCCGGTGTTGAGCCTGTCTTCGAGTCCGTCCAGCACCGGGTCGCCATAGACCTGCCACCAAGGCGTCCGTGCGTTCGCGTCGTCGGGGTGCGCCTGGGTCCACCCCTGCGGATACGCCGCGGTTTTGTACGTCTCGGGAAGCTTGCCTGTTGTCGGTCTGACGTAGGCCGGCTCCAGCGAGCATCCGCCGACCATCAGCAACGCCGCTACAGAGGACAGGCGCAGCACCGACTCACGCATCCTTGGCACGTCGATGCCCTCCGTCCGTCGGCAACGCGAGCCGGACGTCGTCACCCTGGCTCAACGAATCGGTGGGGTGATCGATGATCCGGTCACGTGGCTGAAGGCCCCGATCGATCTCGAGCTTGTCCCCCAGGTCCATCGCAATGTGCACATCGCGAAGGATGACTTTATTGTCCTTGCCCAGGACGGCCACCTGCGGCCCGGCAGCGCGAAAAAGTAGCGTCGTCGCCGGCACCGTCACCGTATGGGCGGCGGCATGCGTGGTCAGCTGCACTTCGACGAAATCACCCGGCAGCAGATCCTGCTTCGGATTCTCCACCTCGAACTGGGCCAGCAGCGTCCCCGAGGCCCGGTTGATCGCCTGTGACGTGCCTATCAGCTTGCCTTCCACGGTTTCACCACCGTGGCCCAGCACCAGCAGCTTTACTTTCATGCCCGGCAAAATCGACGAGGCGTAGCCCTGCGGAACCTGCGTATACAGTCGCATCTGGTGCGTGTCGGCAACGGCGAAAAGAGGCTCGCCCCCGCTCGTGTTCGCGGTGATCAGGTCGCCGATGTCGGTGTTGCGCGCGGTCACCGTGCCGTCGAACGGGGCGACAATCCGCTTGAACGACTCGAGAGCGGCGAGGCGATCCACGTCGGCTCGTGCCGCCAACTGATTGGCTGCCGCCGTCTCCGCCTCGCTGGCCTTTTCGTCCGCTTCCTGATGCGACACCGAATGGGACTCGAGCAGGTTTTTCCAGCGTTTTGCCGTGGTCTCGGCCAGGCGTACACCCGCCTGGGCACGTGCGAGTTCGGCCTTCGCCTGCTCCAGCTGCTGATCGAGTTCCGGCGTTTCGATGGTGGCCAGCAACTGGCCCGCGACCACCTTCTGGCCAATGTCCGCGTGCCAGGCCTTCAGGTAGCCCGCGACGCGGGCATGGATGGGCGTGGCGATCCATGCATCGAGGTGACCCGGCAGGGTCAGTGCCTGCGTATCGCCCATGGCCGATGCCGAGATCACCTGCACACTCGGGGTCAACTGGGCCCGCGTCCACGTGCTGAGGTCGTGCGACTCCACGGCACGCAGTGACAGGCCGGCAACGACGCCGGTCACGGCAAGCGCCAGGCCGATGGCGAGCCACAGGCGAACGCGCGGAGGCCGCCTCGACAGGGCGACGGTGGGGTCATGCGACATGAGGCTGTTCCCCGATGAGGGTCTGTCTGGACGGGACGGCCACCGTCCGACCGTGGACAATGGCGAAGATGACCGGCACGAGGAGCAAGGTGGCGAACGTGGCGAACATGAGGCCACCGATCACGGCGCGGCCGAGCGGCGAGTTCTGCTCCTGGCTGAGCGCCATCGGCAACATGCCGATGATCATGGCCAGCGCCGTCATGCACACCGGGCGGAATCGCGTAAAGCCAGCCTCGAGCGCCGCCTTGACCGGGTCGCCGTGCTCGGCGAGGCGCTCGCGACAAAAGGTCACGACGAGAATCGCATTCGCTGTTGCCACACCCATGCACATGATCGCGCCAGTAAGTGCCGGCACCGACAGGCTGGTGTGCGTGAGGAACAATAGCCAGACGATACCGGCCAGTGCGGCAGGCAGTGCGGTGATGATGACGAACGGATCCACCCACGACTGGAAATTGACCACGATCAGCAGGTAGATCAGCAGCACGGCGCCAACGAGGCCAAGCAGCAGACCGCTGAAGGCCTGATTCATCGTCCCGACCTGACCGTGCAGGCTCACCAGGGATCCCTTTGGCCGCTGCGATGCGAAGCGCGCCAGCACGGCCTGTACGTCACTGGCGACGCCACCGAGATCTCGCCCCTGGATGGATGCGTAGATGTCGAACGCCGGCATGATGTTGTAGTGCGACACCACCGCATCGCTCGGGCCGCGGGTGAAGCTGGCCACGCCGCCCAGGATCTGCGTCGCACCGTCGCCGGAAGCCGTGACCGGCAGCGCCTTGAGGTCGGCCATGGAGTCCATCAGGTATTGAGGCGTCGCCGCCACAATGGCGTACGACACGCCATTTCTGGGGTTGAGCCAGAACGCTGGCGCCACCTGCGAACTGCCCGCCAGCGAGGCCACCATGCTGTTGGTGACGTCGCGCTCGGTGATGCCCAGGCTATCCGCCCGCACACGATCCACTTTCACGTTGAGCTGTGGATAGCTGGAGCTCTGTTGGAGGCGTACATCGACGATGCCGTCGACCTTGCGCAGTTCCTTCATGATCTTCTCGGCGTAGGCTTCATTCCCTGCCCTGTCCCGTCCCGCGATGGAGACATCCAGCGGCGAGGGCGCGCCGAAGTTGAGAATCTGGCTGGTCATGTCTGCGGGAAGGAATGCGAATTGCGTGCCGGCGAACTGACGCGGAAGCGTCTCGCGAAGTCGCTTGATGAAGCCGGCTGCCGGCCGGTGCCCATCCTTCAGCACGACCTGGATATCGCCGTCTTGCGAGCCGATGGTGCCGCTGCTGCTATAGACGAGGTTCACGCCGCTCATCGGCAAGCCGATGTTGTCGATGACGGTCTGCAGTTGGTCGGGTGGAATCACCTCGCGAATGGCACGCTCGATACGGTCGAATGTCGCCGCCGTTTCTTCCACGCGTGTGCCCATCGGCGCCCGCACGTGCAGGGATATCGCATCCGAGTCGACGGCCGGAAAGAAATCGCGACCCAGCGCGGGAACGAGAACAAAAGACAGCAGGACGAAGCCCATGAATCCCACGACGAATCGCCGACGATGTTCCATGGCAATGGCGAGCATGCCGTAGTAGCCATCGCGGACGAGGGTGAAGCGGTGCTCGAAGCCCGCCTGAAACGCCAGCAGAACGACGACGAGCGGGTGACGACGGACAGGACGATGCTGGTCGCCCTCGTGGTGATTGATGTAACTGTCCTCCGGATGCGCCCCCGCACCGGCTTCGACGCGATGGGGTTTGAGCAGGAACATGGCAAGCGTGGGGACCAGCGTGCGCGACAGGATGAACGAGGAGACCATGGCGAAGATCACCGCGAGCGCCATCGGGCGGAACAGGAAACCGGCGATGCCGTCGAGCATGAACATCGGCACGAAGACGATGCAGATGCACAGCAGCGACACGAAGGCTGGCGTCACGATCTGTTGGGCCCCGTCCATGATCGCGGCCATCACCCCTTTACCCTGCTCCAGATGCCAGTTGATGTTCTCGATGGTCACCGTGGCGTCATCCACGAGGATGCCTATCGCCAAGGCGAGCCCTCCGAGCGTCATGACGTTCAGCGTCTGCCCGAACAGCGACAGCAAGGTGATGGCGGAGAGGATCGATAGCGGAATGGATAGCGCGATGATGACGGTGGAGCGCCAGCTACCCAGGAACAGCAGGATCATCACCGAGGTAAGCACCGCGGCGATCACGCCCTCCCGCGCCACCGAGGCCACGGCCGACTTTACGAAGATGGACTGATCGCTGAGCAGACTCATCTTCAGCGAGGCCGGCTGCGTCTCCGCGATGAGGGGAAGCAACTTCTTGATGCCTGCGACCACGTCGAGCGTGGACGCATTGCCATTCTTCAACGCAGGCATGAGTACCGCGCGCTTGCCGTCGACGCGGACGATATTGTTCTGCGGCGGCGCGCCGTCACGAACGTGGGCGACGTCACCGATGGTGATGGTTGCCCCGTTGACGGTCTTGATCGGCAGGTCGTTCAGCTCGTCGATGGCCGAGGGACTGTTATTCAGCTGGACGTGGTATTCGAACGTACCGATTTTCGCCGTGCCCACAGGGATGATCTGGTTTTGCGCGGCCAGTGCGTTGCCCACATCCTGGGCAGATAACCCCTTCGCGGCCAACGCCTGCGGATTGAGGTCCAGGGTCACCTGCTTCTGCTTGCCACCGTACGGCGTCGGAATGGCTACCCCGGGCACGGAAATCAGCGTCGGCCGCATGAAGTTCTGGGCAATATCGCGGATGGTCGCTTCCGACAACACCGGGCTGGACAACGCCATTTGCAGCACGGGCACGGTGGATGCGTTGTAGTTGAGGATCAGCGGCGGCGTGATGCCCGGCGGCATCTGCTTCACTACCGTCTGCGAGATGGACGTGACCTGGGCCGTCGCGGTGCGGATATCCACGCCAGGCTGGAAGAAGATCTTTACGATGCCGACACCGGGCAACGACTGCGACTCGATGTGCTCGATATCGTTGACCGAGGTAGTGAGCTGTCGCTCGTAGTAGTAGATCACCCGTCCCGACATCTGATCGGGTGGCAGGCCGTTATACGTCCACACCACGCTGATCACCGGAATGCCGATGTTCGGAAAAATGTCGGTAGGTGTCCGCAACGCGGCAAGCGGCCCGGCGATGAGGATCAGCAGGGCCAGCACGATGAAGGTGTATGGCCGCGCCAGTGCGATGCGAACTAGCGCCAGCATGGGCTGACACCGGTCACGTGGCGTGATGCGTTACGAATCATCAGCGGTATGGATGGAATCCGACCTGGCAGGAGTGCCGCGAGTCAGTTTCCTTGCCGATGCTTTTGGAAATCTTTTGTCAGCGATTCGTCGGCCTGTCGACGGTCGGTGCGGCGGCGATGGAAATATGGACGACCAGTCCTTTTCCGGACGGCGCTTCGAGCAAGGTGATCCAGCCGTCATGCAGTTCGACGGCACGCTGGACGATGCTCAGGCCGAGGCCGAACCCTGTCCCTTCGCCTTCCGAGCCGCGGTGAAAGCGCTGAAAGGCCGCCTCGCGACGTTCGGCGGGAATACCGGGCCCGTCGTCGGAAACGGTGATCAAGGCCCGACCCTTATCGCGGCCGAGCGTGA
>Ga0247742_10001825_pt1 | contig 14334 bp, 8 predicted proteins | sample UWRJL208509C2_FD_180944 | JGI IMG/M metagenome (GOLD analysis project Ga0247742, IMG submission 180944) | Plant litter microbial communities from Arlington Agricultural Research Station in Wisconsin, United States - UWRJ-L208-509C-2 | ecosystem: Environmental > Terrestrial > Plant litter >...
CCGGAACACGTCAACGTCGGTGTCGGGGCGGACCTGACCATTAAGGAGCTCGCCGGCTTGGTTGCCGCCGTCGTCGGTTATGAGGGCGCCCTTGAATGGGACGCGACGAAACCCGACGGCACGCCCCGCAAGCTGATGGACGTGGAGAAGCTGGAGTCGCTCGGATGGGCCGCGGGCATCTCCTTGAAGGATGGGCTCGAGTCCACCTACGCCTGGTTCAACGAGAACCGAAACGGCCTCAGGGACTAGCTTGTGAAGCCGCTTCACGTTCTGCTCGCGGCTATGAGCCCGTCAACCTCGGCAGCACCAGCACCGGTGGAAGTTCTCAGGATCACTGAGTCGATCCTGCTCTCTGCCGCAGTGGTTTCCCATGTCGCGGCGGAATGCAACATCCGGGTGCTGCTGATCAAGGGTCCAGCAGCGACCAAAGTGGGGGCACGTCCCGTAAGACCATCCCTGGACCTGGACATTCTGCTCCATCGCTCGGACCTGAAGGCTCTGTTAAAGGCACTTGAGCAACGGGGGTGGGCGGCCAGAATCCCTGAAGTCTCCGAGGCGTTCCCTGATCACTCAACGACGCTCATCAACCCGGGGTGGCCCTCCGACATCGACGTCCACTGGAGGTTTCCCGGATTTTACGAGGATGAGTCTGAGGTTTTCGAACACCTTTGGGCTGCCAGGCAAAGCATCGAGCTGGGTGGTCGTCCCGCCTGGACGCTTTCGCGCAACGACGCCCTCCTGGTAACCCTCCTGCACGCCCTGCGAAGTCCGGCAAAGGGGGTCCTCCACGACGACGTCGCATTTTGCCTCCAGGAGATAAGGCAGTCCCCGCAGGCGCACTATGACAGGGCACTGGAACTCGGGGCAATAGGACCTCTGGGGCCGTTGTTTGCGGAGTTGCCGGAAACGCGGGCCTTTGACCTTGGTGAGCCGCCCTTTGATTGGGTACTTCGGACGACGGCGCAAAGGTCTGCCACTCTCCGTCTCTTCCACCTCATGGAGATTCCGTGGTCCAGGAAGCCGGCAGCGCTGTGGCAGGCGTTGGTTCCCTCCCGGGAGTCCATTAGCTGGCATGACCTGGACCTTCGCGACATGAACCATTGGCAGCAAACCTCGTTCAGGTTTCGCCGACTATGGCGGAGTTTGACCGAGGGCGTCCAGACCCTGCGGGAAGTCCGCGAAATCCGCGCCCGCATCCAGAAATAGGCGGGGCCCCACCGCGCGGCCGCCCCCACAGTTTTTGATCATCTTTGTCACTCTGAAAAGCGAGAACTCATGCGAATCACCGTCATAGGCACCGGATATCTGGGTGCCACCCATGCCGCCTGTATGGCCGAACTTGGCTTTGAGGTGCTTGGTCTTGATATTGACCCCGCAAGGGTCGCGTCGCTTTCAGAGGGACTGTTGCCGTTCCATGAACCCGGCCTGCCCGAACTTCTTCGGAAGCATGTGAAGAGCGGACGCCTTCGCTTCACCACTTCTTATCAGGAAGTAGGAGCGTGGGGCGATGTTCACTTCATTGGCGTGGGAACTCCCCAGCGCCCCGGAGAAGGTGCTGCCGACATGTCATTCGTGGATGCGGCAACCATCTCCCTCGCCCGAAACATCACCAGGGACGCCCTTATTGTGGGAAAGTCGACAGTTCCGGTGGGAACCACGAGGCGGCTGAAGACCCTTGTTCGTGACAACAAACGCCCCGGCGTCACAGTGAACGTTGCGTGGAATCCGGAATTCCTCAGGGAAGGCTTCGCAGTAGTAGATACTTTGACCCCGGACAGGCTGGTTATTGGTGTGGAATCGCCTGAGGACGAGTCAGTGTTGCGGCAGGTTTATGCGACCGCCCTCGGGGAAGGCGTGCCCTTGATCAGCACCGACTTTGAGACTGCAGAGCTGGTCAAGGTAGCTGCAAATGCTTTCCTCGCTACAAAAATATCCTTCATCAATGCCTTCTCTGAGGTAACAGAGGTCATTGGGGGAGATATTCGAACGCTTGCGGATGCCATTGGCCTCGACGCGCGTATCGGGCGGCGTTTCCTCAACGCCGGCATTGGGTTCGGTGGCGGATGCTTGCCTAAGGACATACGCGCACTTCAGGCACGCGCAGCTGAACTCGGCTTGGATCGAAGCATGCGATTCCTCGACGAGATGGACGGCATCAATTTGAGGCGTCGAGAGCGCGCTGTTGAGTTGGCCCGCGTGATGCTCGGTTCGATTCCCCACAGCAGGATCGCCATCCTTGGTGTTGCGTTCAAGCCCAACAGCGACGACGTCCGGGACTCACCGGCCCTGGACATCGCCAATAGGCTCTTCGACGAGGGTGCGGAGGTATCGATCTATGACCCGGCAGGCAACCTCAACGCCTCCCGGCGATCGCCTCAGCATAATTACGTACCCTCCACAGAAGATGCCGTCAGGAACGCAGATCTTATCCTTCTTCTTACCGAGTGGGACGAGTTCAAAGCCCTGACGCCGGAGGTTCTTTCCGCGCAAACGGGGACACGGAAGATCATTGACGGACGGAACATACTCAAGGTCCGGGAATGGGAAGATTCCGGCTGGTCGCTTGGTTCGCTCGGTCGCCGCTACGAGGCGAACATGGCGACAGAAGACCAACCAAAGCCGCAACTCCACATGAGTTCCGGCCCCTCCGCCTAGAGGCGGCTCTCAATCGATTGCCTCGACGGTGCCGCCGGCCGCACGGTAGCGCGGTACCGTCGGGCTACTGCTGCGCGGCTGGCCTGCGGGGGGATTCCGAGTTTTCGTCGAACCGAGGCCAGTTGGTTACGGAGAGTCGAGTCGGCAATTCCCAGTCGCTTCGCTACTTCAATCCGCGGCAGTTCCTCATCAGTGAGGAAGTAAGCATCGGCCGCCACTTCCTCAGCAGTCGTTAGGGGGACGTGATTTCGGCCAGTGGTGGGATCAAACGGCAAATGTGTTCCGTCGGCGGCGATGCTCCTGACCGCGGCAAGCAGGACGGGCAGCGTGGCTGTTTCCGGTACGTAGCCCCGTACGCCGAGATCCATCAGGCGTAGGACGCGCGAGCTGTGGAGCAGACCGCCGTAGACAAGCACCCTGTAGCTGTCATGGACCAGGTCCACCACATCGGCTTCAAGCTCCGGTAACGTCCCATCAACCACGGCCACGCGACCAGAAGAGACGGCGGGCAACGAGTTAGTGGCCCAATGGATCAGCGCCGTGAACTGCCGGTGCGTACTGACAACAAGTATCTGGGGCAACTCCGTGACTCCTGTCTTGTGGGTCAAGTGAAATAGTGGGGCGCTGAGGAAGGCTCCGGGCCGAAGCCTCAGGCTTGGGAGGCCTCACTGGAGCCCGATGTCAAGGGCTTGGGTGCATTCCGAATGAGATCTGCCAGTTGTTTTCGAGTGGTGGTATCGGTCTTCCGCAGAGCGTTGGAAATGTGGCTCTCCACAGTCCGGATGCTGATGCCGAATTGCTCCGCGATGTCCTGATTGCTCTGCTGCCCGGCGACGAGGGCAACTTCGATCTCCCTCATGGTCAGGGAAGAGCCGGGAGGCTCGGACCTGAAATCAAACAAGGTCCCCACCACACCGAAACGGGCAACGAAATCCTTTGCTGCTCTTCTGATCTGGCTGGCAATAGCAGGCTCCCCGCTGAGTTGGCACCTCTGCTCTGCTCCGCGAAGAAGCATGGACACTTGAAACGTGTCTCCGTCCAAGACGTAGGTGTCCAGTAAATGGCGTAGTCGTGGTAGATCCATCGCTATGGCGGCATCCGCAATGGTTAGGAGCTGGTGGTGTGCTGTCATGGAGCGGTCCTCCAGAATTTTTTGGAGGAGACCCCGGACTCGCGGGCCCGGGAGCAGTCCCAGCGCGAAAAGCCCCGTGTGCATGGCTTCGTAGACATAACCACGGGCAAGTGACTTTTCGATGATGCGGCTGGCTCGCTCGTCGAAGGCTTTGGCGCTCGCGGGGCGGCTTGCGGCGAGGTCGTGCAAACCCGTGCCGAAACCAGGTAGCGCACCAATATCCACTGCGTTGGATCCCGCCGACATCCCCAAGGAAGTCGCTGGCACCGCGTCCCGAAGTGAGGAGAGGCGCAGCATGGCCACGTGCAACGGCTCCACGATAAACCCAGGCTTGCCCAAGGAAAAGGCGCGCCCCATGAGATATTCGGCTTCGTCAAACAGACCGTGATGAAGAAGGGAAAGCGCTGCGATGTAACTCTGGCTGACGAAGGCTAACTGATCGACATTCTGCAAAGCCCTTTCCCGACACTCGAGAGCCATGACGAGGGCCGATTCTTCGCGGCCGCTGGAGAGCATTGCCATACCGCGGATAAATGACTCGAAAGGCTGGCAGCCATGTGCTCCCTCGGCGGAGTCCATAGCGCTCTGCGCCCTCTGTGGGTTGAGCTCATAGAGCTCCAGCATTCCCTTGATTATGGGGAGAATGTCGCTTTGTGGTCCGCGCCTGGGGGGATCACCTATAACCTCGTCCCGATCGCCGGGGATGCCGCTCTGTGATGCGTGAAGGAGTGCGATGACCCCTTCGGCTTCATGCCGCAGGCCCGGTTCTTTGGAAGACAGAGCCTGCATTGTCCCGATTGCGCCGGGCAGGTTCCTCTCGTGTGAGAACTGCCACCAAGCCAAAGACATACTGAACAAAAAGAGCTCTGGTAATTCACCGCCGTCGGAGTCGGTTTGGAGCAAAACTTCCTGGATTCGATGCGGGTTGGCAGGCGCTCCCCAATAGAATTTGAGGATCGCGACAGCATTGGCCAGGCTGCGATCACGTTGCCAGTTTTGGTAGCACAACTCTTCAAAGGCGTCGCGCCGCTGCTGGAAGTATCGCGTGGCGGCCGCGTGGTTGCTGCCCATTTCTCCGCGCACCTTGGAAATCGAAGCCGACAACATGTCATCTGTGGCTGCCGGAGTGGGGAGATCGCCTGGCCCTGCAATGACGTGATCAGTGACTGCGCTCTGGAGAATTCTCCGCGAGCTTAGCGTGTGGGCACGAAGGTAGTCATCCACTATCGGGGGAAAGACAGCAGCAAGTAGGGTTTCTTCCGGGCCTTGAATCACAGAGATCAACCCGTTGTATTCGAGGTTATCGAGGATGTCCTCACCCACAGTTGCCACCAATCGGTCAACAGGGCTGGGACCCAGAAGCGACAACTTGTTCAGAGCCCGGACTTCCTCCGGCCGCAGACCCTGGAGCAAGGCTTCCACGGTTCCGTTGAGATGTTCGTTCATCAGTTTGGGGCTGTTCATGCACCACTGACCGTCCTTAAGAATGATGCGCCCGCTGAGGGCCGAGGTCTGGAGGATGCGAACCGCCAACCGCAAATTGCCGCCGGATTTGGTCAGAACAGTCGCAACTACATTCACTTCCGCCGGATGCCCAAGGGTTTCGGTGATGAGTTTGCTGATTTGGTCATATTCCAGCGGTGCCAGGGCGACAGTGGCTTCGGGAATGCTCCCCAAGTAGCCTGAGGTTCTGGGCTGAAAGGGTCGATCATTCATGGTGGTAATCAGCGGGACATTGCTCCTTCTTCGCAGCACGTCCACTACTGCCAACGACTCGCGGTCCAGGTTCTCGAGATCGTCGATCGCTATCAGGTGCGCCCCGGACCTGGCCATCTGGACCGAGAGAAGGTCCACGATGCCGAGAATTCCGATTGTCCTGGAACGAAGATCCAAGCCCAGGGAAAGTACGCCGGCAAAAGGCACGGCAGCAAGCGCTGGAGCAGCGAACATGGTGTAAACAGTGGCGCCGTCTTCCTCCAGTTTCGCAACGACTCTCTTAAGGAGACTGGTTCGGCCACTGCCGGGTGCCCCGACGATTCTCACACCCAGACCTTTGGCAACGTAGTCCAGGACACATTTCATCTTCCGTGTATGCAACTGCTGACCCCTTATGGAGGCGGCTGTTCGACCACGTGACGCCGCCAAAAAGCCGTGCCTCTACTTGACAACTTCCAAGTGGGCCAAGGACTTGATTCGTGTCGAGGAACGGTTGGGGCCTTAGTACATTTGCACGGCAGTCATAGGCACGACGAAGGCGCCCCGGTACTTAGGCCTTGGCATTGGGGGAGAAGGAATGCCTGCCCTAGCTTCCAGCGCGGTCCTGCAGATGGTCCGGCAGCCGGTTTCCCGGGGCCCGGCCACGGATTTCCAGCAGTTCGCGGGCATGTGCATGCAACTTCTTGTCCTCGTCAGACACTGGTTCCCAGGCGGGGACGGGAACGGCCGTCCCCGTTTCGTCGCGCGCCACCATCACCGTGAGGCAATAGGTGGTGAGGTTCATGACCTTGGTTTTAGGGTCACCCGAGCGGACGTGAACCGCGATGTGCATACCCTTGGCGCCGGTGTAGACCAAGCGCGCCTCCACTTCTACGACGTGTCCGATCAGCAAGGGCCGGTAGAAGCGGACACCGCCGGAGAACACCGCCACGGTGTCCATGCCGCAGTAGCGGGAGGCGCACACGTAGGCGGCTTCGTCGATCCACTTCATCACGATGCCACCGTGGACCTTGCCGCCCCAGTTCACATCAGTGGGGGACGCCATGAACCGTAGGACGACGCGCTCGGCGGTCCCGGCGTCGGTATATTCCTGGGCGTTCATCGCGTTGACGATCTGTTCACGGACCTCAATGCGGGCCAGGGCGTGATCGCGCTGCTCGATCTCCGCAGCCGTTGACGGTTCATATTGCGGGACGGGAATCGGCTTGCCGTCCGGACCGACGGCAACGAAGATGACCATGCACTGGCTGTGCATGGTCTCCGGGCCGCCTTTGGGATCCCGTGAGCTGACAACGGTGTGAATGTGCATGGAGGAGCGCCCGGTGTAAACGATGGTGGAGGTCACTTCCACCATGTCGCCGCTGTTGACGGGATCCGTGAAGTGGATGTTGCCGACGTAGGCGGTGACACAATACGACTTGGACCAGCCAACTGCTGCTGCGTATGCGGCTTTGTCCACCCACTCAAGGACGGTCCCGGCGTCGACGGACCCGCTGTGTCCTACGTCCATGGGGGCCGCGAGGAAGCGGAGGGTCACTGAGTTGGCAGCATCATCGCTCATGGTGGCAGTTTACTGTCGCCAGGTTTCTGTTACGTGACGAAGTCCAAAGGCGGCGGTGTGCCTACCCGCGCTGGATGCCGAGGGTGGCGATGAGATCCTCATGGAGTTCGAACCAGACCCGGTGGAAGGAGTCGCGGTCGGTGGCCGTGAGCCACGCTGTGTCCTGGACAGCGAGCTTGAGTGCGCGCAACAGACGCTGGGAGTAGCCCTCAAAGCGAGGAAGCACGCCGGATAACTGCGCTTCGAGTGGACGCCACGACGCCAAGGCGCCTATCAGGACATCCATGGCCTCTTCACCGGGCGACGTTTGCAGTTGGACGGCGCTGCAGGCCTCCACGACGCCGGTGTTGATGTCCGCGAAATCGGCGTGGACAGCCATCACCGCGTCCCGTGCGCGCGCACGGTCCAGTTCCTCCGCCAGCAACCGCTCGTTTTCGCTTCTCCCGAGATTGGACAACGACCAACCGCTGACCCCAGCGAAAGTACTGTGCGAAACGAAGCCGTTCACCCCGGCGTCGATGAGCTGGAACTCCACCACCGCGGGGTCTTGCGAGAAGCGGGCCGCCACCGACTGTGTGTCAGCGAAACCAAGGAGGCGGACAGCGTGCAAGGTGAGGTGCGTCATTTTCCGTCCATCAGGCTGACTGTCCCCTGGGCTCCGTCGATGGCCAACGGTTCTCCATCGGCAAGCAGGTCCAGCGCATCCCGGACGCCCAGTACGGCAGGTATCCCAAACTCCCGGGCGACGATCGCAGCGTGTGACAACATTCCGCCGGTTTCCGTGACCACCGCTGATGCCATTCCGAAGAGAGGCGTCCAGGCGGGGTCGGTGGTGCGGCACACCAGAACATCGCCGGACTGGAAGCGACCGAACTCGTCGGGACCGTGGATGAGCCGGGCAGCGCCGAGGGCTCTACCAGTGCTGGCGCCGACTCCGGTAAGAATGGTCATCATTTGGCTATTTCTACCACTGAAAAGCATTTATCGACGATAAGCACTGCCCCGGCACTATGCGGCGCCGGGGCAATGCTTACCTCAAGAGACGGACTCACTTACCTCCCGTATATGCAATATTCGGCATGGAAGGAGCGTCCATGCCCACACCGATATAGAAGCTCGGGTGGGGCGGCTGGTTGTAGGCGATATTCTCGCGGGCAACCGAGAGCCGGTACACAGGATCGTGCATCAGGGTGCGGAGCCGGACGTCGGTACCGGACGTGGTGGTGTAGATCCGGAGCTCCGTGCTGTCCGCGGAACGCCAGGCAATTTCTTCCCGCCAGTCACCCAGCAGATCGGCCTGGATGGCAGGGTTGCCCTTGGTGCTGTTGTTGGTCAGCGCGCCGGTGGCCGTCAGCAGGCGATCGCTGTTTTGGGTGTTCCAGTTCCACTTGCTGATGCTCGGGGTGCCGCTGTTGCTTGCGACGTCCCAGTCGTGGTCCACGATTTCCCGGAGCAGATCGCCGTCCCACCACGCCAGGAAGTTTGCTGCCGGGATGTTGGTGGAGAGCAGCTCACCCTTGGCTGAGCGCAGTTCGCCTACCGGGGAGTTCCACGCAGCGTCGCCCCCAACGGCCCACCCTTCAGCGCCCAGGTAGCGCGGGTCGATATCTCCGGAGGCTCCACGGCCGGTATCCCTGGCCGCCGGAACGCTCCAGAGCACTTCACCTGTGGCGGAGTCGCGGAAGGTGGCTCCAAGGTTCCCGCTGGATGCCATGTCTTCGTGGACTGCAAAGGTTTCCAGGCCCGGACGGGATGGATCCAGGTCGCTGGTGTGGATGGCATCTCCATGGCCCAGGCCCGTGGTGTAGAGCGGCTGGCCATTGTCATCGATGGTCATGGAGCCGAAGATGAACTCGTCCTTGCCATCGGCATCCACATCAGCCACGGACAGGTTGTGGTTGCCCATACTCCGGTACTGATCGCCGGAAACGTTGGAGTCGAACACCCAGCGCTTCACGATTTTGCCGCCCACCAGGTCGTAGGTGGCCAGGACTGCGCGGGTGTAGTAACCGCGGCTGAACATCATGGACGGGTGCTCGCCGTCGAGGTAGGCGACGGCGCCCAGGAAGCGGTCCACGCGGTTGCCGTACGTGTCACCCCAGGCGCCCACGTCACCGCGCGGCGGGTCATACGCCACGGTGTCCATGATGGTGCCCGTCTGCCCATGGAAGACCGTCAGGAATTCCGGACCGGTAAGGACGTAACCGCTGCTGTTCCGGTGATCTGCGTTTGCATTGCCGATCACGGTACCAGCAGCGTCCCGGGTCCCGTCGGCGGTCTTCATGGCCACTTCAGCCTTGCCGTCGCCGTCGAAGTCGTAGGCCAGGAGTTGGGTGTAGTGCGCGCCGGCACGGATGTTCTGGCCGAGGTTGATGCGCCAGAGCTTGGTGCCATCCATGGTGTAGGCGTCCACGTAAACGGTGCCCGTGTACCCGGCCTGAGAATTGTCCTTGGAGTTGGACGGAGACCACATCTGGATGACCTCGTACCGGCCGTCGCCGTCGAGGTCGGCAACCGTGGCGTCACCGGCCGAGTAGCTGTAAGGCTGCCCGTCCTTGGTGTAATCGTCGGCTGGCTTATCCAGTTTGATGGCCAGGTAGTCCTGCGCCAAGGGGCTGAACTCCTTGGTCTCCTTCACGCCGCTGTTTCCACCGCCGGCTACTTTGATGACGTACTTCGAGGCCGCGGTCCCGGTGGTGTCCAGGTAACTGGTGCTGTTGGTGACGGGTGAGGACGTGATCTTCTTGCCGTCACGGAAAACGTCGAAGCCGATCTTGTCTTCATCGAGGCCGAGCATGCGCCAGCCGATCCGGATGCCCTCCGCCGTGGGTATCGCGACAGGTGCCCGGTCCAGCTTCTCCATCTGGCGGTCCAGAACCACCACGTCGTCGGTGCCGACGGTTTCAGACGGAGCCGATTCCCCGCCGGCGTTCAGGGCCGTCACCCGGTAGTAGTACTTGATGGTGGTCAGGACGGTGGTGTCGGTGAACTTCTTGTCGTCGGCTTTACCTACGTAGGTGAATGCCCCGTCAGCTGCCGTTGAGCGATAGACGAGGTACGCCGTCGAGCCCTTAACCTCGCCCCACTGAAGCGAAACGCTGGTCTTTTCCACCTTCTTGGTTTTCAGCTTCCCCGGTGCGGCGGGCGCTGCAGTTCCGGGGTCGATCAGCGGTACGTCCAAAGTGTTGGACGGGACGGACTCCAGGCCTGTGCGGTCTACGGCAGTGACGTAGTACTTGTAGGGCAGTCCCGCTGTGGCGGTGGTGTCCGAAAACGCGGGGTCGGCGACGTTCTCTGCAATCAGCTGCGCGGACGCCTCGAAGGGTGCCTGTCGGAACACGCGGTAGCTGGCGGCGTCGCCAACAGCGTCCCAGGAAAGCGCGACGACGGGTGGCTGGGCGGCTGCGTCGACGGACGTGGTTTTGAGGTTGGTGGGGCCAACCAGCAGCGGGGTTACTTCGAGCCCGTTGAGGCGCTGGCCGGATCCGCTGATGCTCAGGTTGAGTTGACCGTCGGTCACCAGGGCCTCGTTGATGACCTTGGTGGCGGACGCGGCTTTGCCGGAGGTGACGGTGCCGAAGCCCTTGCCTTCCACGGTGATGTCAGTCCGCGTGGAGCCGATCCAGTCGCTGTGGTAGGTCTTCAGGGCGTAGGTGCCGTTGGGGACGTCCAGCTGGAATTCGAAGCTGGCGCCGCTGAGGACGAAGTCCCGGAGCAGGTTGGTGGTGGTTGCGCCGCGGTCGCGGTCGCTGAGGACCGTGATGTCCTTGAAGCCGTAGCCACGCTCGGGAGAGTAGGCCATGGTGCGGTTGACCTCTGTGTAGCCGGCCTCTACGGGTGCGCCGACGGGTCCGAAGTCGAACTTGTACCTAGCCTGCTTGGTGGTCAGCGCCAGGGTATCGCTGTACTCGGACAGGCCTTTGCCGTTCATTGCTGCCACGCGGACGGTGTAGGCGGTGCCCTCAGCGAGGCCGTTCAGGTTGGTAGTGGGGATGGCGGATGTGGTGGCCAACTTGTAGGCGCTGTCCGGTTCAGTGGCCAGTTTGCGGTAGATCTTGTAAATGTCCGCTCCCTCAACCTGCTGCCATTTGAGCAGGGCGCCGGCGTTGGAGACGCTGCCGGCAACCAGGCCTTGCGGCTTGGCAGGAACGTTCGACGGCGGCGTGACCTCCTGGACGCGCGACGCCAGCGGAACGTTGAGCTGCTTCATGCCGCCGGCGAGCAGGCGGGCAATCTGGATGGCGCCGTATTCCTGGAAGTGGGTGTCGTCAGCGGTGCCGCTCGGACGCCCGGGGTACACACCGGCGTCGACATGGAGGAAGACCGACTTGGCTTCTTCCGGTCCGATTTGGTCGTAGTAGCCGCGGCTGAGGGCGGACAGATCCACCAGTGCCACGTTCTCTTCTGCCGCGAGTTCCTTCATCTTGTCCACGTACTCCGGGAAGCTGACGCGGAACTTGCCGGTGGCGGCGTCGAAGTCCCGGCGCCCCACTGGGGTCACCAGGATGGGGGTGGCGCCACGTTGGCGGGCACCGTTGACGTAAGTGCGCAGGTATTCCTTGTAGTCTGCCGGGGACGCGTAGCGGTCGTCGACGCCGATGGTTGCGTCATTGTGGCCGAACTGGACCATGAGGTAATCGCCGGGGTTGATGACGCGGAGGATCTCGTCAAGGCGGCCCTGGCTGATGAAGTTCTTGGAGCTACGGCCGCCGATCGCGTGGTTGTATACGGGGACTTTGTCGTCCAGGTAGCGGTCGATCATTTGGCCCCACCCCGCCTGGGGTGCGTAGCCGGGGTCGTACGTCTGCACGGTGGAGTCGCCGGCCAAATAAACACCCGGGTCCGTTGTTGCCGTGCGGGGAGCGCGGGCTGCGATGACCAGCGAGTTGATCTTGGCGGCGGTTCCGGTGATGTCCAGATTGAGTTGACCGTCCACCAAGGAGATGGGGAATTCCATTTCCAGGAACTGGCCGGCCGGCTTGTCGGTGGCCTGCACTTTGGCCATTTTCTCGGCCGTGATGGCGATGTTGGTGGCTTCCGTTGCGTCGCCGGCGATGAGCTTCACGGTGTAGTCGCCATTGGGAAGGTCCACTTGAAAGGAGCTGCCCTGAGCTTGGACGAAGTCGCTGCGCAGGGAGTCCGTGGTGCCCCTGTCAGTCCCGGAGGTGACGGCGGTGTCCGTGAAGCCGAACTTCGCGGTGGGGCTATAGGCGCTGCCTGCGTTCACTTGCGTGTATCCGTCGGCCACGGCGCCGGGGCCAAAGTCGAACTTGAACCCGCTTCCGGCTGGGGGGAGCGGCGTTTGGGCATGCGCTGCAGGGAGCCCTGTAAAGGCGAGGGCAGCCGAGGCGACGGCGGCAGTCAGGGCGGTTGCGCCTGTTCTGACCGCGCGTTGAGGGGGGTGTTTCACCGAACATCTCCTTTGATGACGCGTGGGGGTGAGTACCGGCCACACTGTCGGACTTTGTATCGTTTCATCAACCCGGGAGGCGCATCCATGGTGGTGTGGCGGAGGGAGGCCGCCGAATGAGGGATGAGAGTGGAGCGGCTGGAAAACGCTTGCCCGGTGGGACATGTTTACCAGTGTTTGAAATCACGAGTCAAGGAATTGACGGGAGTATTTGTTGTTTTGTGTTCATTGTCGTGAAGTGTGACAGCGTCACCCCAGTATCGACTTGCGACACAAATGAGAATCAATATCATTAACTCATGCCTCATCACCCCATTTTCATGTCCCCTGTCCTGGCCCCGCGCAACCGCCGCCTCCGCGCCCTGCCGATCGCCGCCGTCGGACTTTCTGCTCTGTTGCTGGCGTCCTGCGCCACTCCCGGCGGCTCGGTGGGCAAGGCGGTCGATGCAACGCCCTCGGCCGCCTCCACTCCCAGTGCGAAGGAGGCCGGCGCCCCCACTCCGCGGCTCGTCTATACCCACGACGCCGGCATTGCTGTATTGGACGCGACCTCACTTGAGCAGGTGGGAAGTGCGGAAATGTCCGGTTTCAATCGCCTGAATCCGGCCGGCGACGGCCGACACGTCTTCGTGTCCACAGGCGACTCCTTCCGCCTCTTCGACGCCGGCGCCTGGACCGAGCCGCATGGAGATCACAGCCACCACTACGTAGCTGAGCCCACGTTGACTGAGTTGGCTTTTGCGGCGGACAAGGCCGGTCACGTGGTACTGCATGGCGGCAAGACCGTGCTGTTCAACGATGGTTCCGGCAAGGTGGAGAGCTTCGAAACATCCGCGCTGGCCGCTGCCGTGGAGGATGGAAAGCTTCCTTCGACCGACGTCTACACCACGCCCGAGGCCCATCACGGTGTGGCAGTGGAGCTCGAAGACGGCAAGTTGCTGGTGACCCTCGGCAATGAGGAGGGCCGTTCCGGAATCGCCGTCCTCTCCGAAGGCAAAGGCCAGGACCGCAAGGAAGTACTGCGCAACGAAGAATGCCCCGGCGTTCACGGCGAGGCAGTAGCCGCAGGCGAGGCCGTAGTGGTCGGATGCGAAAACGGAATGCTGATTTACAAGGACGGCGCCATCACCAAGGTGGCCAGCCCTGACGCCTACGGGCGGATGGGGAACCAGGCGGGTTCAGAAAAATCGCCCGTCATTCTCGGTGACTACAAAGTGGATAAAGCCGCTGAGCTTGAGCGGCCTACGCGGGTCTCGCTGGTCAATACCGAAGCCGCCACTCTGAAGCTTGTGGACATCGGGGCCAGCTACTCCTTCCGTTCGTTGGGTCGCGGACCTTCGGGTGAAGCGCTGGTGCTCGGCACTGACGGTGGATTGCGCGTTATTGATCCAATCTCCGGCGAGATCACGTCCACCATTCCCGTTGTCGGCGCGTGGGAAGAGTCCACCACGTGGCAGGACCCGCGGCCCACGATCTTCGTTCAAGGCTCGACGGCGTTCGTCACCGAACCGGCCACCAGCACCATTCACGCGGTGGACCTGAAGGCGGGCAAAGTGAAGAAGTCGGCCCAGCTGGAGCATGTGCCGAACGAGCTGACGGGCGTCAAGGGCTAGAACCTTCTCTCACATCCCGGCCCCTTAATCCAGACGCTCTCTCACATTCCACTGCTTAAACGCCGACGGTCTCTCACTTTCCTGAAAGGAGTGAGAGAGCGTCGGTGTTTTGGGGCTGTTATGAACTGCTCCCCTGAAGTTGGACTGAGAATTTCAGTTCCGATTTGAGGGGAGCAGTTTTATGTGTTCGCGTAGTTCTTTGTCTGTGGTGCAGCGAGTGTCGGCTGTAGCGTGTTTTGAAAGGGGT
>Ga0247742_10001826_pt1 | contig 14332 bp, 6 predicted proteins | sample UWRJL208509C2_FD_180944 | JGI IMG/M metagenome (GOLD analysis project Ga0247742, IMG submission 180944) | Plant litter microbial communities from Arlington Agricultural Research Station in Wisconsin, United States - UWRJ-L208-509C-2 | ecosystem: Environmental > Terrestrial > Plant litter >...
TGCGCTGCGAGCAAGTTGGAGGATTGAGGGAATGCGCTGAATGGCGATGAAACAGGTCCTGAGATGTGTTGATACTGACTTGTGGGCGTAGCTGGAATCCGTGACAGAAGAGCCAATGAGATTGATCAGATGTGAGAACAGGGGGGGGGAGTGTCACAAGAGAAGAGGAGATGTGGCATGAGCTGAGGAGAGTATAAGGCACCCATAGTTTAAAAGTGTTGAGGGCTGCAAGAGCCGTCGCAGAAGGCGGAACAGTGAGCAAGTGTTGTTGAGTTTGACGCGGACGTTTGGTGTTAGACAAGGCGGTCATAGTCGGTTGGTTGTCGCCTGGTTGATGTTCGGCGTTGCCGGCTGCACAACTGCGAGTAGGCGATTGTCCATCCATCGTTCAAATCGTAGGCGTCTTTCGAACATGTGAACCTGTGAAGGGACGAAACCATTGAGCTTGGTCCGCGCATGTGCTCATTCGCCTCTCGGCCCGGCCTTGGGACTGCTACAAGACTTGGCGAAACTACCTACTTGATCTGAATAAAACCTGTGTTGAATTGTAACTCGAGGCGTCACACTTATACTTTGGCTGTGCTTCACAGCTTCAATAATCTGTATGCTATCCAGCACCCGGCAAGGCAGTACATTGGGCTGTGAAAGTAATCCAAACACCCTCAACTACACGAACCTCTTTGCCCATCTACCTACTTCTCGCTCCACCCGTAGCGGACCTGCCTGTGTTATTTTCCAAACTGCCTACACGCGCTAACATCCTAGCTCGTTACACACCATATTCAATCAGGATGTCTTGGGGTCCCTACCCCGCTGAAAGCAATGGGAGTACATCCGCTGCGCCGACTCAGGTCGCTTATAGCTACAGCTATGGACCGTCAGGTACGCTAGAGTTCGTTGTGTATATTCTGTCCCGAGTATTCTTAACGATATCGCTGTTAGCGTCGCTTTTCAACCACGCTGAAAATACCACCTTCACGAATAGTCAAATCTATGCGAACTGTACTACCCAGATACAAGCTCGTAGTACAGGTGCGTAACAAATTTGCGAATGTTCCATATGTTATGTTAAGGCGCACCTATCAACTCAGGACTAGATCTTCTTGGAAAGAATTCCGCACTTGGTGCAATCTACAACTCGTTAGAACGACACCAAATGGACGCACCAAAATGCCATCCCAACACACGCAAGGCAGTTATCAAGAAGATCATCGACTGGATAAGTGGAATAATCGACTCGGAGACTTTGATTATGTGGCTCTACGGTGCTGCTGGAGCAGGGAAATCCGCGATCGCCCATACGCTCGCCGAGATCTGCGAGACCTGTGGATGGCTCGTGGCGTCCTTCTTCTTCTGGAAGACAGCTGGCGAACGCAACAATGCGAATCGATTCGTCGCCACGATTGCTCATCAAATCGCTCTGTCTATCCCTGCGTCACGCGAACTCATTGCAGCAGCTGTCGACTACAATCCATTTAGCTTCAAACAATCCGTCGACGTCCAACTCAATAAGCTCATTATCGACCCACTTGAGCAACTCTTCTCCGCCGGATTGATCTCTGACATCTCCCCCCTCGTTATTATCATCGATGGCCTTGACGAGTGTCAAGGAGGAGATGTCCAGTCTAGCATCGTCAAGTCGCTGGTTGCCGCATTCCATCCCTCATCGCTCCGTATTCGCATTCTCATTGCGAGCCGTCCGGAAGTCCACCTCCAATCTACCTTCAATCCAACATCTATGCAACCTCATCTCTCACGACTTGCTCTATCCGACGAATATTCCTCCGATGAAGATATATATCGATTCTTAGAAGATTCATTCGATAAGATCAGACGTGAACATCCCCTCGCTTCCTACATTCCGTCTCCTTGGCCCTCCGCCGGCGTCCTTTGTGAGCTCACCCAGAAATCATCAGGCCAATTCATCTTCGCATCGACGACAGTCAAATATATCGGTGGAGACCCTCACCAGCTTCCACATCGTCGGTTAGATGTCATTCGTCGTCTCCAGCCTCCCAAGGGTGAGAAGGATATGCCGTATGCGGAGCTGAATTCCTTATATCACCACGTACTCTCTAATGTCGACAACATTGAAGTGGTCAAGCTGATCCTCGGGACCTTGATCGTCATTAACCCAGGGTCAGTAGAGGAGATTAACTCAACACACAAAATGGACAAATGGCTCTCTTGGCAACCTGGCGAATCAGAAGCTTGCTTGAGCCAGCTCGCATCTGTCATTGAATGTGACGCAGATGGCGATATATCTATTTTGCATGCCTCATTGTCGGACTTCCTACTCGATCCCTCTCGATCTCATCAATTCCACCTATGTCGAGAGTCTATTTTGGGCGACAGTGCAGCTCTTGGACTGCGCCATTTGCGCCAGCAGGAGAATGATGAAGATGGTGGGTCAATTTTACCTTCCTGGGAATTGATTCTTCGAGTATCAATATGCAATATGTTCAATTCCAGATTTTGGGCATTACCTGTGTGTTACCAGGGGCTGCATTTGCGCTGGTCCATGCTGCACCCCTCAACTTCGAGAGGAACTCAGTCAAATATCATTCCAGACTCTCCACAGCGTCAGTGATACGTTCAAGAATACTAAATTATTTTGGTATTTCTCGGAGGAGATCATCAAGATGCTGGAAAAACAGGTAAGCCGTGATTATTTAAATTGCGGCGAATCAGTTACCAACTGAGAATAGAATCTCCAGGAGCAATTCTCTCATCTCATCTCTGACCTTCAGGCTCTCTGCCTTCAATCAGTGTCTCACTCCTTAATTTCGCGGATCTATGAGGTGCAACACTCCCACATCCTTCAGGTTGAGGTCTCAGATCTCGCTTCGGTGTTTCCCTTATTCATTTTTGACGAGGCTTTAAACGAGGCTTTTGAAGAGACTGTCACGATATTATTCACCAAATATTCCCAAGACCAACAGCTCGAATTTACAGGACAGCATTACACAACAGTTGCTGAGTACTTTATGTGGATCTTCTTGGAATCAACGTAGGTCATAGGTTTCAAATCCTGTTATTCATGCGCTGATCAATCCCATTATTTTAGCCTCTGTCAGAGTGCTGATGAGTTTGACATGGCCGAGGACAAGAAAAAGCGAAACCACTCCAAGACCCTGTCGGTTTTGCTCTACATCGCTCATCTGCTTCCTCTCGCGTGCAAGTCTGATGAAATTCTGGAATATATTTTCCGTAGGGAAGATCGTCGTAGGAGCTGGCGTGGTCCAAGGAACTTTCATACAGATTTTACTTTGAACGGGTGGAATGATCATATCATTCAACCCGCTCGAGACGCGGTTCTCGACTATTACAAGGTATGCACCAAGTATCCCATCTATGCAGTGCTTGCGCTTATACCTAATCAACCAAACATTATTTATTCTCCGAATCAGCGCTACGCAAAGCCATCCGACCTCGAGGAGTACATGCGCCTCAATAATTTATCCTAGTCCTTCGGTCTTTTCTTTGGTTACATACCTTCGATGGATTCCCCATCAAAGCCTTCTGTGCTATACTCATCGAATAATTCCCCGCATTTTTGGCCTTGGAGAATTCTGTGGTACATATATCTTGCGAGTAAGATATACTGTATCTTCACGCCTCACTGCACACACCAAAACGAGCACTCGTTGAATATAGCACACCTAAGTGACTTCGCCGTCGCCAGCGCTTCACAAGCGTCGCTGCTCAAGCAAAATTAGTTGGGAAGATCTCGCTCTTGGGGGTGCGAGGGGAATATGAAAACAGGTTCATTATCAGGTCAAATATATTACGTGACTCCTACTTTGCTAAGACAGGAACATAAAGTACCCCTTCACTCGTTCAAGAAATCTCCCAGATCTCTGACTTCTTCATCGCACGAGTCCTTAGGTTTTGACGAACCGCCAAAGCCTTTCAACGTCCTCGATTGTCACCAAAACACACGAGAGTGTGTGTCAGGAAGTCGTGACCGAGAGACAATGGTATAATAGCAGGTGGGCAGTATGTGTCGAATACTGAGGCAAATCGACCGGTGTCGTCGAGAAACACTGTTAGATACGCGGTCTCAGTAGCACGTCTCCGTGTATCTGACCAAGGCAGGAAGGATGCAGCTTACTGTTAGGGGAAGAAATCCATAGTGTCGCCGCATCTTTGCAGTACGCATTGTCGACAAGATCACTGAGGACGATCGACACTTAGTTGTTATATTTCACCTTGAGCTCCGAAGACTCATTTTAGAATGAATAGTGTTCAAGTAGTGACCTGTATTATCGTCGTTAAATGCTTTCGTTCTAGGTGTGGAGACTACTTACCGTCAATCAATTCCGTCTTCTCAGAAAAGACCACCTCTTTCGAGCATCGAGTGATCACGAATGGGTTGAAATCTTTGAAACATCGTTTGTGACAATTAAACCGGATCTACGATACCGAAGTTCCTAACATGTCGACTCGAACGTCAGTATAAGCGGATATATATGCGCCCAAAGTATGAATGAAAGAGGAAATCATGGCAGACCACCCAACGCGGAGTCTCCGTGAGTCGTCGCCTCTGACTTAACCCTCTAAAAGGCAGCGGCGATATGGTATCGAAAATATACCGTTGGATAATCGTATCCTAATGGACACACTATTTACCACCTTCTGACCGTCTCCTGTCCGGCGACGAATCCTTCCTCCATCGCGAATGTCCTGAGACGAAAGTGGGTCTGAGCTCGTGTTGACCTTTATAAAACTGTCGTTGAAGAGTATATGCGGTGTTTAACCTTTAATAGCGCAGCGCTTGTTACGGTTGCGAGAGAGAGAAGTGTCAGTAAGAGACGAACCAGGGAAAAAGAAGCTATCGTATACATACCTGTACTTACCAGATTGCCAATCCGTAATGTCGTCGGCCCCTCTTTCGAATCTCGCCGTCCACAGATCTCGCCGTCCACAGATCTTCGTCGCGTGACTCTCCGAGATCGTTTCCAGCTTGGTGATGGAGATACGGTGAATATGCTCGAAGCGGGAGCGAGCTGAAAGGTATCGACGTAATCGTGGTTTTATCGTTTCGCACCTAATGCCATGACGTAGAAGAGACATTAGATTGTTGAACCGAGGTAATCATAGAACAGAACGTACCCTCGGCCGAAATAACTCGATGACTTCGACGGTTCTTTCCCTCAGAAACTTGGGTGTAGAGCGAACGTGTCTTCACGAACTCATTAGATTGGGTTTTGGAAGCATTTAAGTATAGCACGGCGTACCCGTCAAGTTCGACTGGCTAACCCGTGCTTTGCGAAGAGGCAGCTCTCCGAAATTCACCTGCGCTGGATATAGGACCAAGTTTCTGTAGCTCGAGGGCGTAAGGGTGTTCGAAGGAATGCAGGCAAGATAGACCTATGCGCTAGTGAGAAGATTGGGGGTAGATGAGAATCATGAGACCTACCAACGAGAATAATCTCAATATCCAACTTTCATGACGACCAATGTGGCTTGAGAAGGAGACATCGCTGGAGGAAGGATCTTGAGTTCTGGTCAACTCTTGAGATCTGCGGATGAAAGTAGTGAGGAGACCATTAAGGAAGCGATCCAAGGGCAAGACTTACGATGTCTGGCGTAGAGGAAGCTTGAAGCCCAGTTGATGGGGAGGTTTCGCGAGAGGAAAAGAGATATTGCACGCTTTTAGGAACTTGGTAAGCGCCGAGGCTTCGAAAGAGTTGAGCTCAAACTTTGAGGGCTGCAGAGAACAGGCCTCGCGGAAGATGCACCAGCACCACTACGTTGACTAAGCGTTGAAGGCGTCCAAGGTGGTCGCTCCCGAGTGCGCTAGCGGCGCGGACGCGTCGTGACGGTCAGAAGGCAAGGATGGTCATTGCGTACGGACTGTCGCTGGCATACATACGGGTGCATCGCCACTGATAGCTGACTAAGCTACTATTTAGGCGCGCGCGCCATGCCAAAGCCCACGGCTACAGCGTTGGCTGATTTGATGTTCGAACGAGCAAGGAAAGGTGGAGGGCTGGATCGATGAAATGATGGGCAGAAGAGAATTGAGATTGAAGCGAGGGAGCGGAATGGGAAGTACCATTTTTCAGAGGAGGGCAGAACCCAACTGGGCAGAAATGGAGGGTTCCATGATGTCGAGGGTATTGAAGAGAGAAGAGCCCGCTGAGGAGAGGCGATGCTCGGTCGAAAGCTGTTAGGATAAGTTATTGCCGAGTCTGACATCGGCCGTGAACAAGTCAGGAAGTAAGGATTCTGCGAATGGGTTCTATGGTGACGAGCCAGCCGCAAACCCTGATGTCGATGCAGTCAAGTCGATTGTTAGCGCGGTGGGGACTTGAAGTAAACGGACCAGAATTGGTTCCCACACGTTATCACGCAATCGGGAACCGATTCCAGCGACCTCAAGCTCGTTCTGGAGAAATGTTAACGACCATTGCTTGGCGACCATTACACCTGAATGTCTTCCACTCAATTCTGGTCTGTCCGCCAATATCTTCAAGATGGTGAACACAAAACGTGAGCAGATAGAGCAGTGTATGAGCGCCTGGCACCCTCTGCCATATGGCACGTCGACCATGGCTCGCTGGATGGACTGTGAAGTTTGGGGTATATTTGGGACCCGGGAATCTCATCTCATGCCTTGGGCCATATATTCTGGCCTTGCTTTGGATCTCCTGCGTCTAGTCTCCTCTTGAGAAATGTTACTTGCTGCCCCTTGGAGGTCTTGCATCGGTACTCGTAAAGTCTTGTGGACTCTTGTCCCCTGATCCACGCTTGTTATGGCACCCCAGACGACGCTATCGTGCTGCTTGGACCATCGTATTGACATGTCCTCCAGCTGAGTCTACCCACTTTCACCGCGATATAATTTCCGTCCATCGAGGAGTATTGATGCACCAAACATCCAATTTACATTCCGTTTCCAATTTGCGTAGGATCTTGTTCATGCGTCGCCGCCTTCAGGTCTTGTAAATGCCCTCATTCATATTTCTACGTTCCTATATTTTTAGCCGTTCATTCGCCCAAAATAATAGGTCTTCAGCTGCCTAGCCGGCGTCGTTCATAAATATAGTTATACCTCATCATATGCCGCACCCCTCAAGCAAATATGTTGGGGAGTTTCCGCATTTGAATGTGACAGGGCAACACCAAACCGAGTTCAATATCAGATCAGAATTGTTATGGCCCTTAGCTTTACTGAGCCAGGACTCAAAGTGTATCTAAGTACGGTCAATGGATCCAAGTAGCCAAATTCGAGATACTTAACACTTCACTTCTTCAAGAAGCTCCCAGATGCGTCGCCGTCTGACCCCCGAGTTCCTAGGTCGTAATGTTTCGCCAAAGCCCGAGTATACTAGATACTCACCGGGAAATACGAGAGAATGAATGAACTAGCACAGGAGAGTCTTAAGCTTCATGTCAATGGCTCACATCGAACATACGTGAGATCTCCGAATACAATTGCCATTTAGTATTACCATATTAACCTTGGGCTCCGAAAGGTCGTTGTCCGATGAACAGTGTATGAAAAGGGACCTGTATTATCGTTAACTGGTGTCACTATAGGTCCGGATAACGACCTACCACCTTCACATGCCAACCTCTCAACAAATTCCTTGCCTTCCGAGCGTCCAGCGATTATGAGGTGAAGTTGAATTTTTTGAGATTTCGAAAGTTCATTCATGAGGGTTAAGTTGGACGTACGAAGACAATGTCCCCCAACCTGTCGTTGATTATCTCCTCCTTGGCGACTTTCCTATCCGCCATGGTGACCTGCCTGATGCAAAGTTAGGATGAGGGCATGGTAACCTCGCCACAAGACCGTCAACAGTGTCTGTATGGAAGACTAGCCCATCTTTGATCTTCAACGACGCAGCGCTCGTCCTGGCTTCGAGAAAGAGGCGCGTCAGAAAAAGAATAAGCTAGGAAGAGGTCGCATACGCACAGGTACCCTTTCGCCAGTCCATCTGATTCTTAGTCGCCGCCTTTTTGACTCTGGCCCTCCGCCTGCCTTCACCATGCGACCTTGGAATCCGACTTTGATTCCGAACTAAGGCGTTTATGTAGACTATGAGCTCGAATTCGAGGACGATATTAATTTCATAGTCCTTATATTATTTAACGCCGAATCTGGTGAGGAAGAAGGGAGGTTAGATCGTTGAACTGAGGACAAGAGAACGTCAGAACGCACCCTGGGCCGGAGTAGCACGATGGCATCAATGCTCTTTCTTTCGGGAACTGGGGCAGGAAGAGGAAAGGTCTTCACAAAATCGTTAGACAGATCGTTAGAACTGTATGAATTTCAACCAGCTTACCCTTCATGTTCGACTGGCCAATCAAATACCTCGACACGATGACAACAGTCATTTGCGTTAGATATTGGAAAAAGTTGCTAACTCCAGGGGGGCAGCGCATTCGAGAGAAAGGCGATTAAAATCGACAATGACCTTGGAATCGAGAGTCTGTGAGCAGATCGAAGAAAGATGAGAGTCATGGAACACACCAAAGCGAAGAGCTGAACGGGATCAATCTCAGTGGGTGGGTAGTTTCATGACGAGCCGAACGTTCTCTAATGCGACTTAAAAAGAGAAGGAGATATCGGTGCGGGAACGACTGTGAATTCTTCACCTCTCGGAAGCTGCGATCGAATGTAGTGTGTGATTATCAAGGAACGGATAGAAGGACGAGACTTACGATGGCTTAAAGGAAGCTGAGTCAGACTTGACGGGAACGTTTCACGAGGGAAAGGGAGCAATGGCACAATTTTATGAATGTAGACGGCGCTGCTTCTTCGAGAGGGCTGATATCGAACGTTGAGGCTGCAGAGGAGAGTCGCCGCGGAGGGCGGACCAGCGCCACTACTTTGAGCAGGTTTTGGCGAGTTTGAGTTTCGAATGAGTCAGCCCGTGCTGAGAGTAAATTGGAAGACTGAGGGAAAAAGTAGCGTGTTGTGGAACAGGACGTGAGAGGTGTTGCTGATGTGGTAATGCTGGCTGTAATCAGGGAAAGGCATGGGCAGTGAGATCGAGGCAAGAAAGTACTATCATTGTCGCAGAGGATGATTGGGCGGGAATGGAGGCTTCATGACATCGAGGGTGCTGGTGCATATTGGGAGAGCTTGGAGATGTGAGCGGGATCGCAGAGGCTACTGGAGGTTGAAGCGTATATGCATGGCTGCTTGAACACCGAACCCCATCTTGTGCTGTGTTTCTCTTTTCTGGCAGGGGTTTCCCAGCGAGTGTTGTCCGATAATGTTCAACAGGTCTTCCGATCCGGATGCGTAGAGGTAGGCAGTCCTGAAGCGCAAATTAGAGGGCGAAGTGGATATGATCGTCTTGCTAGACACATCGTCTAGCCTGAGCGAGTTAAAAGAGAAGTCAGATCGTCGAACTGAGGTTGAGAGGGAGAAAAAACATACAGTGAACCTATCTATAACCTCCATATGTACTTTCTCCTGGAACGCGTTGGGTTGGAAGGAGGATCCTCGTGTGTAGGTTAGATTGAATATTGGAGGTCATGCAGTTCCAGTGAAACGCACCTCCAGGTTGAAATAGACAATCCCAATAAAGCGGCCACTCCGACAGCAAAAGAAGGGTGATATTCCTGTCCGGCTAGTGGATAGGGGCAGTCTGAGGAAGATGAGAACCTTAAGGACGGAGTGAGAGGATCTTGCCATAACGGAGAAGAGGAGGGGATCGAACTGGGCGGGAAGGAATGTGTCATCAGGACAAGGGGTTTCCAGTATAGCTCCGAGCTCGGATTGGGGTGGTCGATAAAGTCCTAGGTATCGGTGTCGTGCAAAAAATGAAACAAATTGTGGAGCGCGGTCTTGTGGACCAACGCTGCCACTGTTGATAAGGTTCGCGTTTGGAAGATTCAGCGTCGTCGAACAATGCAGCGAGTAACCGTCGATCACTGGTAGGATTTATTGGATCCAGGTTGACGGAGACAGTGCTGGAGAGAAGAAGATGGGAGAGGGTGGAGCCGCTACGTCGACCAGGTCCAGGTCTTTCGATGTGACACTGAAAGGACAAAACCATTGGCATTGGTCGTCGAGGTTGGTCCGCACGTGCTCGTTCGCCTCGGCCCGGGCCCGGCCTTAAGGCTGCCAGTGCCACAAAGACTTGGCTGGTCTCCTTCACACCATTTGATCTGAATAAAACCCGTGTTGAATTGCACCTCGAGGCGTCATGTGTATACTTTGGCAGTGCTGCACAGCTTCAAGAACATGCGTATGCCTGCCAGCACCGGGCAAAGCGGTGTGAAGGTAGTCCAAACACCCGTGAACTCGAACCTCTTGCTTGTCTACCTACCCCTCACCTCATCCATAGCAGACCCGTCTGCAATATTGTCCAAACTGTCTACACGCGCTGATATACTAGCCACCGTCTTCAGTCAGGATGTCTTGGGGCCCATACCCCGCCGAATCCAGTGAAAGTACGCCCGCATGGCCGAATCAGGTCGTTCATAGCTACAAATATGGACCATCAGGTGCGTTAAAACTCGTCGTTTATATTATTATCCTGATTATTCTTACTGGTATCACTGTTAGCATCGCTATTTAACAACACCATAAACCCCACCTTCACGAATAGTCAAATCAATACGAACTTCAATACTACCCAGATGCAAGCGCGTAGTACTGGTGTGTAGCAAAATTCATGAATACTTGATGCTTTACTCTAATAATGACCTATCAATCCAGGACTCAATATTCTTGGCAAGAATTCCGCGCTTGGTGCCATCTACAACTCCTTAGAACGTCAACGACTCGACCCACCAAAATGCCATCCGAACACGCGCAAGGCAGTCATCAAGAAAATAATCGCCTGGATACGTGGGATAATTGACTCAGAGGCCTTGATTATGTGGCTCTACGGTGCTGCTGGGGCAGGGAAGTCCGCCATCGCGCATACGCTCGCTGAGATCTGCGAGACCTACGGATGGCTCGTGGCGTCCTTCTTCTTCTGGAAGACGGCTAACAAACGCAACAATGCGAATCGATTCGTCGCGACGATTGCTCATCAAATCGCTTTGTCTATTCCTGCGTCACGCGAACTCATTGCAGCAGCTGTCGACTACAACCCATTTATCTTCAAACAATCCGTCGACGTCCAGCTCAGTAAACTCATTACCGAGCCGCTCGAGCAGCTTTTCTGCGCTGGAATGGTCTTTGACATCGCTCCCCTCGTTATCATCATTGATGGCCTTGATGAATGTCAAGGAGGAGATGTCCAGTCTGGCATCGTCAAGTCGCTGGTTGCCGCATTCCGTCACTCATCACTCCGTATTCGCATTCTCATCGCCAGCCGCCCAGAGGTCCACCTCCAATCCACCTTCAATCCAACATCTATGCAGCCTCATCTGTCACGACTTGTTCTATCCGACGAATATTCCCCCGGTGAAGATATCTATCGATTCCTAGAAGATTCATTCGACAAGATCAGACACGAACACCCCCTCGCCTCCTACATTCCATCTCCCTGGCCCTCAGCCGACGTCCTTCGTGAGCTCACACGGAAGTCATCGGGCCAATTTATCTTTGCATCAACGACAGTCAAGTATGTCGGTGGAGACCCTCTCCAGCTTCCACATCGTCGTTTAGACGTCATTCGTCGTCTCCAGCCTCCCAAGGGTGAGAAGGATATGCCGTACGCAGAGCTGAATTCTTTATACCACCATGTACTCTCGAACGTCGACAACATTGAAGCGGTCAAGCTGGTCCTCGGGATCTTGATCGTCGTTAACCCAGAGTTAATGGACGTTGATGAGATTAACTCAACACACAAAATGGACAAATGGCTCTCTTGGCAACCTGGCGAATCAGAAGCTTGCTTAAGCCAGCTCGCATCGCTCATTGAATGTAACGCATCCGGCAAGATATCTATTTTGCATAGCTCACTGTCGGACTTCCTACTCGATCCTTCTCGATCCCATCAATTCTACCTATGTCGAGAGTCCGTTTTGGGAGACAGTGTGGCTCTTGGACTGCGCCATTTGCGCCAGCAGGAGCATGATAAAGATGGTGTGCCAATTCTTCCTTCTGAGGAATTGATACTAATATGCAATATGTTCTATTCCAGATTTTGAGCATTACCTGTGGGTTACCAGGGGCTGCATTCACGCTGGTCCATGCTGCACCCTTCAACTTCAAGAGGAACTCAGTCAACTATCATTCCAGACTCTTTACAGCGTCTGTGAAATATCGAAGGCGACAAAGGAATTTTGGTATTTGTCGGTGGAGATCATCAAGATGCTGGAAAAACGGGTAAGCCGTGATTATTTAAATTGCAGTGAAACACTTACCAGCTGACGACAGAATCTCCAGGAGCAATTCGCTCATCTCATCTCTGACCTTCAGGCTGTCTGCCTTCGAACCCTGGGCATCTGTCAAGACAAAGAGCTACTTTCGCTGATCTATGAGGTGCAACACTTCCACATCTTTCAGGTTGAGGCCTCCCGGCCCGCTTCAGTTTTTCCCCTCTGGCCTTATAATGAATATTCTTATCCTTATCACTGGGTCGTCATGATGTTATTCACCAAGTACCCCCAATACCAACAGCTTGAATTTACAGAGGAGCATTACACAAAAGTTGCTGAGAAGATCATTGGTTGGACATGCCTACCGTAGGTCTTCCGTTTCAAATCCTGTTATTCATGCTCTGATTAATGCCATTATTTAAGCCACTTTAAGAGTGCTGATGAGTTTCACATGGCCGACGACGTGAAAAAGCGAAACCATTCCAAGAAGCTGTTGCTTTTGCTCTACCTCCCCCATGTGCTTCCTCGCGCGTGCAAGCATAAAGGAATTATGGAATATATCTTCAAATCAGAAGCCAGTAATGGCCGGAGAGCCAAGAACTTTCATGCAGATATTACTTTGGACGGGTGGAATGATACTATCATTCAACCCGCTCTAGACGCAGTTCTTGATTATTATAAGGTACGCACCACGTGTCTAATCTATGTAGTGCTGGCACTTACACCTATTCACTCGAACTTGATTTATTTTCTGAACTAGCGCTGCGCAGATCCACCCTACCTCGAGCTGTACATGCGCCTCAATAATCTATCCTAGTCCTTCTTTTCGTCGGTTATTTACCTTGGGTAGATTCTCCATGGATGCCTTCCGTGTTATATTTATTGAATAATGTCATCAATTTTTTGGCCCTAAACTCGCTGGAGCATCCTGTGCTACTGTACCTCAATGATTCAAATATAGTTTCGCACTTCACTGCACACATCAAACGAGCACTCGTTCTGTATCGGACATACAAGTGACTTAGGCGCCGACGGCCTCACCCTGTGCTGCACCGCTCAAGCAGATATGTTGGGAAGTATCCGCATTTGAATGTGATAGGGCAAGTGAGCAACACGAAGCTGAGTTCAATATCAGATCAGAATCGTTACGGCTCTTACTCTACTGAGACAGGACTGAAAGCGTATATATCAATGGATCCAACTAGCCAAATTTAAGATACTTAATGCTTCACTTCTTCAAGAAAGCTGCCAGCTGCTTCGCCGTCTCACCAAATGAGTTCCTGGGTCGGAATGTATCGCCAAAGCCTCCAATTTACTAGGTACTCACCGTAGAAGAGGATAATCGTGAGCTTCATGTCAAAGGCTCACATCGAACATATGCGCGGCGTACCTGGCCTAAAGTTTGGCACTGAACCGAGAGGCACTGGTACAATAGTACCGTCCAAGATGGGCGGTATTGTCGAGCACTTATGCGAACTCCTATCAATGGATGTCAGAGAAAGAACTGTAAGCTAAGTGGCGCTAGTATCACGTCACGATCCGTTCGGCCGGATGCATGAAGGACAGTGCTTAGTGGTGGGGGAAAATTTTTCATCGTTTCACTATATATATCCTTGTGGTACGCGTTGTTGAGGAGATCTCCGAGTACGATTGTACCATACTAATCTTGAGCTCCGAACGGTCGTTGTCCGATGAACTTCAGTGTACGAAAAGGGACCTGTATCATCGTTAAATGCTGTCATTCTAGGTGTGGATAATGCGAATAGGCGTTGATATGTACGTTGTACCAAACACGTACAACATACGGTTTCCAACGTGTACCACCCGTTGTACGTGCGTATGTGTGGGCAATAGGTAGTGCTACGTACAATCCCTAGGCTAAAATTCCTGTACTACCACTGAGAAAATAAATTGAATTGATATTGACGAATGCTCACCTATGCATAGTAGCTTAGTGTGAATTGCTCGGAGTAATTATTTCGAGCCAGTACTTTAGATAAAGCGTTCAGTATAAAAATTTCGAACAAGTACTTGTTCTGGATCACTCAGAGAAATATATTCGAGCCAGTAACTTGCATGGGGCACGCAG
>Ga0247742_10001830_pt1 | contig 14315 bp, 6 predicted proteins | sample UWRJL208509C2_FD_180944 | JGI IMG/M metagenome (GOLD analysis project Ga0247742, IMG submission 180944) | Plant litter microbial communities from Arlington Agricultural Research Station in Wisconsin, United States - UWRJ-L208-509C-2 | ecosystem: Environmental > Terrestrial > Plant litter >...
GGTGGTGTTCACGCCGTCATTGACGCTGTCGTCATCGAACCAGCGACTGGTGACCGTCTTGGTTTGAGTGTAGAACTGCACCACTTGCTTGCCATAAGGGCCGAGGTCGCCGAGCTTGGAACCGCGTGAGCCGGTGAAGCTGAAGAACGGCACTGGCACCGGGATCGGGATGTTGATGCCGACCTGGCCGACGTCGATTTCCGACTGGAACTTGCGCGCCGCCGCACCGCTCTGGGTGAACAGGCCAGTGCCGTTACCGAACGGGTTGGCGTTGACCAGGGCGATGGCCTGGTCGAGGGTGTCGACTTCCAGCACCACCAGCACCGGGCCGAAGATCTCCTGGGTGTAGATCTGCATGTCGGTTGTCACCCCGGAGAACAGGGTCGGGCCCACGAAGTTGCCCTGCTCGTAACCGGGAACGGAGATGTCGCGGCCGTCCAGCTCCAGCTTGGCGCCTTCCTTGATGCCGCTCTCGATCAGGTCGAGAATCCGCGCCTTGGCCTTTTTCGAGATCACCGGCCCGACGTCGGTGCCAGGCTCACTGCCGGCATTGACCTTGAGTTTCTGCGCCAGGGCCTTGAGGTCTGGCAGCCATTGCTTCGACGCACCGACCAGCACCACCACCGAAGTGGCCATGCAGCGTTGCCCGGCGGCACCGAAACCGGCGCCAACCAGCGCATTCAGCGCTTGTTCGCGATTGGCGTCCGGCAGCACCACGGCGTGGTTCTTCGCGCCCATCATCGACTGCACGCGCTTGCCATGCTTGCCGGCCAGGTCGTAGACGTGCGTGCCGACCGCCGTCGAGCCGACGAAGGAAACGGCCTTGATGTCCTTGTGGGTGCAGAGCGCATCCACCACGTCCTTGCCACCGTGAACCACGTTGAGCACACCGGCCGGAACACCGGCCTCGATGGCCAGTTCCACCAGCAGCATGGTCGACAGCGGATCCTGTTCCGACGGCTTGAGCACGAAGGTGTTGCCGCAGGCAATGGCCATCGGGAACATCCACAGCGGAATCATCGCCGGGAAGTTGAACGGGGTGATGCCGGCGCACACGCCGATGGGCTGGCGCAGGGTGTAAGTGTCGACACCGCTGGCGACGTTTTCAGCGAACTCGCCCATCTGCAGGGTACCGATGGAACAGGCATGCTCGACCACTTCCAGGCCACGGAAAATATCGCCCTCGGCGTCGGCGATGGTTTTGCCCTGTTCGTTGCTGAGCACCACGGCAATGCGCTTGGAGTGCTCGCGAATCAGCGCCTGGAGCTTGAGCATGATGCGCATGCGCGCGCCGATGGGCGTCAGCTTCCAGGTCTGGAAAGCGCGATGGGCGGCACTGATCGCCGCGTCGACTTCCTGCGCGGTGGCAAACGGCACCTTGGCCAGCACCTGCTGGGTCGCCGGGTTGACGATGTCGTGCCATTCGCTGGACTGGGACTCGACCCACTCGCCGTCGATCAACAGCTTGACCTTGTGCACCGTGGTTTCATTGGGCGTGAGCGATACGTTCATGCTGGTCTCCGAAGATTGTTCTTATTGGGGAGCCAAGGCGAGAAAGTCGCCTTGAGATGAGGCGTGTGCCGCGATGTGGTGATCGGACTGTTTCTGGAGTATAGATGTGCAAACTTCTAATAAGAACGCACATAAAAGCCGGTCCATCATGCAAAAAAACATCACGTCACTGGGGTCGCTGAACTGGGATGACCTCAAGTTTTTTCTCGAAGTCGCCCGCACCCGCAAGGCCAGCACCGCTGCCAAGCGGCTGGCGGTGGACTACACCACCGTGTCGCGGCGCATCAGTTCGCTGGAAGCGGCGCTGGGCACTCTGCTGTTCGAGAAATCCCGGACCAGCGGCTTCGTCCTGACCGCCGAAGGCCAGCGCCTGCTCGTCTATGCCGAGTCCATCGAAAGCACGTTGCACATGGCCTGCGAACAGGTGTCAGGTTCCGGTGTGGCGTTGTCCGGGCACGTGCGCATGGGCTGCACCGAAGGTTTCGGCAGCTTCTTCATCACCCCGCAACTGAGCCACTTCGTCGACGCCTACCCGGCGATCTCCGTGGACATCCTGCCCCTGCCGCACTTCATCAGCCTGTCCAAGCGCGAGGCGGACATCGTCATTGCCCTGGAACGCCCTGAGCACGGGCCGTACGTCTGCTGCAAACTCTGCGACTACAAACTGCAGCTGTACGCCACCCAGGATTACCTGGACAAACACCCGCCCATCCGCCGCCCGGCCGACCTGGGCAAGCATTCCTTCATCAGTTACGTCGACGACCTGGCGTTCAGCTCCGAGCTGCTGTACCTGGCCAATGTATTGCCCAACGCCAGCGCCAACCTGCGCAGCACCAGCGTCATCGCCCAGTTCGTGGCCGCGCAGCAGGGACGCTCGCTGGCGATCCTGCCGTGCTTCCTCGCCGCCCAGGACCCGCGCCTGCTGCCGGTGTTGCCGCAGGAGATCAACATCACCCGGCAGTTCTGGATGTACTGCCGCGAGGACCTGAGGAAGCTCAAGCGGATCACGTTGTTGTGGGATTACATCCGCGAGGTGACGGAGCGCAACCAGGGGTTATTGATGGGCGAACATCGAGAGATGGCGTTCGCCGACTAATCCGCACTCACCACAATCGACACCCGACGATTTTCGGTCCGGCCGGCGGCGGTGTCGTTGGTGGCCACCGGCTGGCTGGCGCCCAGGCCGCGGAGCTGGATGTTCTGTTCCTGCATGCCGATGGCGGTCAGCACCTTGGCCACGCTTTTCGCCCGGCGCACGGACAGTTGCTGGTTGTAGGCTTCCTTGCCCGACGCGTCGGTGTGACCGTCGATCCGCACGCGCTCAATGCCGACACCCAACAACGCCTTGCCGATGCGCTCGACGATTTCGGTGCTCTGTGGATTCAGGCTTTCGACATCACTGCCAAACAACACCTTGCCCGACAAACCGAACGCCCAGCCCTCGTCGGTCAATTCGAAACCTTGTTGCTTGAGCACCGCCACCTGGGCGGCAGTCAGGCCTTTTTGCGGGGCGGTCTGGCAGCCGGTCAGTGCCATGACCGCCATGAACAAAATGAGGGTGAAAAAACGCTGGGGAAATGCGAACACGGACATTAGCTCCTGGTTTGAACGTCGGCGACAGGGTGCTCCGACCCTGACGTGTGCTGTGCGCCTCGGGCGAGGCGTTTGGCCTGGTACATGGCGGCATCGGCCGCGTTGAGCAACGCCCCTGGCGTCACTCCATGATCGGGGTACACGGCGATGCCGATACTGAGGGACGTCAACACCTGCGTAGTGCCTGGCAATGCAATCGGCATTTCCATGCTCTCGAGGATCTTGTCGGCGATGCGCTCGGCGTCTTCGGTCTTGTGCAGCGGTGTCAGCAGGACGGCAAACTCATCGCCGCCCAGACGCGCCACCAGGTCGTCCTCGCGCAGTTGCGCGCGCACCCGATTGGCCACGGCCACCAGCACTGCATCGCCGGCGGCGTGGCCGAAGTTATCGTTGATCTCCTTGAACCGGTCGCTGTCGAGAAACAGCACCGCCACGCGCTCGTTGAGTTTGTTGGCGTTGCGCAGGGCACGCATCAGCCGCCCCTCGAAAAACGCCCGGTTCGGCAACCCGGTGAGGCTGTCGTGGCTGGCCTGGTGGGCCAGGGTCTCGTTTTCGTTTTGCAGGTGGGTCTGCCAGTTTTCCAGCTCATCGAGCAGGGCATTGAAGTCGTTGCCGAGGTTGTCGAGCTCGGCGATGGCGGCGGGAGGCACACGCCGGTCGAATGCCCGTTCGCTACGTGCGGCGTGCGCCACCGAAGCCAGACTGCGCAACGGGCCGGTGATCCCGCGAAGTTGCCGCCGCGCCAGGTACAGCGCCACCCAGGCGCTGACAGCCGTGCACAGCACGATACCCGCCAGGCCGCTGAGCAGGAAACGCATCAGGCTGCCACCGTAGCCAGTGAGTTGAATGCTGCCGACTTCGTGATCCTGATGGACGATCGGCAGGCGAATCGGTTTTTCCAGGAACACCTTGGCGATCTGCATTTCAAGGTCGGAAAAAAAACCGCTCTCCGGGCGCTGCCATCTCGCCAACAACCGACCTTCGGCATCCAGCACCTGGGCATCGGCCACTTCCTCGGTGGACGCGATCAAGGCCAGGGCTTCGGTGGCCGCCGGCTTGTCGTTGAACACCACCGCCGCTTCCACGGTGTAGTTGATCGAGCGTGCGATCAAATGCAGGTTGTGATCGGCATAGACCCGCAGGGCGAGGACACCCAGCAGTGTCAGCGAAATGCTGGCCATGGCCACCGCCACCAAGGCAACGATCAAATGACCGCGGCCGATGACCGAATGCAAGGTCGGGCGATGGCCCGCTGTGGACTGAGTCATGGCGCCGCCGACTTGCGACGCGAGAGTTGCAGCACGCTGGGATGAATGCGCACGCCGCTGCGGGCGACGGAATCCAGATTGACTTCGAAGGACACCTGCTCATCGCCAACCCGCAGGCAAAACAGACTGCCAACGGTGCAGGGGTCATCGCTTTCGCTGATGCTCAGCACCGGACGACCTGTCACCGAGGCGAACAGGCGGCTGCGCTCCTCACCGGTCAGCTTGCCGATGTACAGCGCATCGCACTCACTGACGATGGACGGGTTGTCGGCGAGCAAGCGGCGCACGGTCACGGGCCGGCCAGTGGCCTGGGTCGTGCCTTTGACCAGGTCGTCGGTGTACTCGGTCGGGCCGACGATGCACAAGCGCAGTTGGGTCGGCTCGACCGGCCAACGGGCATAACTGAGGATGCCGAGGACCACTTGCGTGACCGAGTGGGCGCGCTGATCGGCCATGCCGGGCGGGGTTTGCGCTTGCGCGAAAACCAGGCCACTGAACCCATAGAGAAAACCCGCGAACACGATTTTCTTGCAGCCAACGATGCGCTCTGTCGTCCTGACAGCCACCTTCATGCAGGGATTCTCTTCGCTTGTAACGGGATAATGCCGCAACGATAGCACAGCCCCGAAACACCCGCGAGGCCGCACCAGCCGGGGGCTCCAGCCATTTTTTTGGCGCCGGAACGGCGACCCTCACGCCCCGGACAGCGCATCCTCTTCCAGCGCCAGCATCAAGCCACTCAAACGCTTGACCTTGCGCCGTACCGCTTCCTCGAACACGCCGGCGCGCGGCTCGATCAAGGTGAACCAGTGCTTGGCCCGGGTGATGCCGGTATAGATCAGTTCCTTGGTCAGCACCGGGTTCAGGGCGTCCGGCAGAATCAGAGCGGTGTGGGCAAACTCCGAGCCCTGGGATTTGTGCACGGTCATGGCGTACACGGTTTCCACGTCATTCAAACGGCTCGGCAGGACAAAGCGCACGCCACCCTGGCCATCGTTGCGCGGGAAAGCCACCCGCAGCACCTGACGTCCCGCGTCCGGGCCGTCGCGCTCCGGCACCTTGAGCGCAATGCCGATGTCGCCGTTCATCAGGCCGAGCCCGTAGTCGTTGCGCGTCATCAGCACCGGCCGGCCTTCGTACCATTGCTGATTGCTGTCGATCAGCCGGGCCTTGAGCAGTGCGTCGGTCACCCGCTGATTGAGGCCCTCCACGCCCCAGGGTCCCTTGCGCACGGCACACAACAACTGGAACGCATCGAAGGCTTGCAGCACGTCGCGCGCCCAATCGGTCCAGCGGCCTTCGTCGAGACGGCTGTCCAGCGCAGGCCGACGCTCGCGCAGCAAGCGAAGGTAATGCCGATACCCCTGCGGACCGTCGCCATGGCCGTCGAGCAACAAACGCTCCAGCGCTCGATCCTGCTCACCTTTGAGCGGCAGGCAAAACACATCGTCGTGACTACGTGCCGTCAACAGGTTGCGGGCCTCTTCGGGTTGCTGCTGATTGACCCGGCGCGCCAGCAGGCCAATCCCACTGCCCTCGCCGAACCGGCGCGAGTGACGCAGCATCACCACCTGCTGCGCCAGCGGGTGGGTGCCGTGTCGATCTTCCTGCAAGCCACTGGTTTGCAGTTGTTCACCACTGACGGCCTGCAGCCATTGCCGTGTCTGCGGGCTGTACCAGCCGGCCTCGGCGTCACGGCACAGGTCACCCAGCACGGCGCCGGCCTCCACCGACGCCAGTTGATCCTTGTCACCCAGCAGCACCAGCCGGGCATGGGCCGGCATCGCGTCGAGAAGATTGGCCATCATCTCCAGGTCGATCATCGACGCTTCGTCCACCACCAGCACATCCAGCGGCAGGCGATTACCGGCGTGGTGGCGGAAATGCCGGGTGCCGGGACGGCTGCCGAGCAGGCGGTGCACGGTGGTGACGTCCGAGGGAATTTTCTCCCGCACGGCTTCGGCGACCGTCAGCGAGCGGACCTGCTGGCTGATGGATTCCGTCAGCCGTGCCGCCGCTTTGCCGGTGGGCGCGGCGAGACGGATGCGCAAGGGCTTGCCGGCCTCCACCGCCGGTGCCTGGAGCAAGGCCAGCAAGCGCACGACCGTGGTGGTCTTGCCGGTTCCCGGCCCGCCCGTGACGATGCTGAAGGCGCTGCGGGTGGCCAGGGCACAGGCGAGTTTCTGCCAGTCGATCGGCTCACCGGGGCGAGCAGGGCCGAACAGGCCGGTCAGCCGTTGCGGCAGATCATCCGGCGTCGCTTCATGCTCCGCCAGGCGCAATTGCAGCGCGTTATCGATGCGTCGCTCGTACGCCCAGTAGCGTCGCAGGTACAGGCGCTTTGCGGATAACACCAACGGCCGCTGCTGCGCCGTTGCACTGTCGTCGACCGCCAGCGCCACCAGCTTGCTGCTGGCCAGCACCTTGCACCAATGGGCGCCGTCAACGGTTTCCAGCAACTGCGAAGGCAGCAGCATCGCGCCGCTGTGCAGATCGCCCTCGGGTGGCAACGACAAGGCGAAGTCCGGCGCCTTGAGGGTTTCGAACAAGTCCAGGCAAACGTGACCGTGCCCCAGTTGATGGCTGGTCAACGCCGCCGCCAGCAACACCAGTGGGTCATCGTCAGGGGCCAGTTCATGCAGGAAAGCGACGAAAGCCTTGTCCAACGCACGCAACCAACCGCGCTCGACCCAACGGGTGAGCAACAACAGCAGGTCATCGGCGCGGCTCAACGGTGCCAGGCTCGCCAGGCTTTGCGCCGCCAACGGCGTGGGCAGCAGGTCGGCGAAGGTGCGGCTCATAGCAATTCTCCCTGCTCCCAGGCCGGTTCGGCTCGGGGTTGCGGTTTACCCTGGAACAACCGGTCCAGACGCTCGATCAAGTCTTTTGGCGGCCGGGCGAAATACACGCCCTGGGAAGCCGCCCGGGTGCCCCGCAGGAACAGGTACAACGCACCGCCGACGTGCCGGTCGTAATCGTAATCGGCAAGCCGCGCCTTGAGCTGGCGATGCAGGGCCAGCAGGTACAGCACATATTGCAGGTCGTAGCGGTTGTCCAGGATCGACTGTTCCATGGCCTGCTCGGTGTAAGCCATGTCATCGACACCGAGCCAGTTGGATTTGTAATCGGCGACGTAATAGCGGCCGTCGTGTTCGAACGTCAGGTCGATGAAGCCCTTGAACATGCCGTTGAGCATCACCGGTTCGGCGGCGACACGGGCCACGCCGTTGTGGGTGTATTGACGCACCAGTTCATCGAGCTTGAGCACATCGACCTTGTGGCTGGCGAACCAGAATTCCATTTCGACCCGGTAGTGCTGCAACTGCGCCAGGATCACCGGCGGCCGGTCGGAACCGGCGGGCATCGGCAACGTGAGCAAGTGCTGCAACCAGTCGCTCAGCGTGCTGATCCAGCCTTCCCAGCCACGGCGGTTGCAGCGCCGGGCAATCGCGTCTTCCACGGCCTGCGGCGGGGCAGCGAAGCCTTCGTCGCCGGCCCATTCGAGCAAGCCATGGAGGAAGGTGCCGGGATTCGGACCACGAGGGAATCGATGGATATCGGCACCGCCGGCCACCACTTCGCGAGGTGCTTCGGGATCCAGGCGCTCGTCGTCGAACAGCTTTTGCGCCTGCGGGTTTTCCGGGGCTTCGGCGCTGCCGACGCTCAGGCTGTCACCAATGCGCAGGGCGCTGTAGGAGGCAATCCACCAATTCTCGCTGGCCTTGCGCCGGGGCGTCAGGGCCGCGAGCAGTATCGCCTGGTTTTGCGGCGGCTGGTAATGCTCGTCGGTGCTGTCCGGCATCTCGCCGCAGTGCAGCGCCGGGCAGTCCTGCTGCAGGTCTTGCAGCCAGCGCGTCAGTCCTGGCGACTCCGTCAGGGCAGCATCGCCGCCCAGCAGGTAACCCAGCGCCGAAAGGTGCAACACCGAGCTGTTGTGGTTGCCGCGCTTGAGGTCCGCGACCCCGAGCCAGCAAGCATGCTGGGCCCGGGTCAGGGCGACGTAGAGCAAACGCAGGTCCTCGGCCAGCCGCTCATCATCCGCCAGGGCGATCAGCTCCGGCGTTGGCGTCAGGGTCACCTGGGCATTGCCGTTTTCATCGTGGTAATGCAGCGGCAGACGGCTGCCGTCCACCGGTTTCGCCGAACACACGAAAGGCAGGAACACCAACGGATATTCCAGGCCCTTGGACTTGTGAATGGTCACGACCTTGACCAGTTGCTCGTCGCTCTCCAGGCGCAGGATCTGTTCCTCCCCCGCCTGACCGGACAACGCCAGGTGCTCGGCCAAATGACGGATCAGCGCTTGCTCGCCATCGAGCTCGGCCGCCGCCTGTTGCAGCAACTCGGACAGGTGCAGCAGGTTGGTCAGCACCCGCTCGCCGTCATTGCGCGCAATCAAGGCCTGAGGCAGCTGGAAGTCGTGCAGCAAACGTCGCAGCATCGGCAACACACCCTGCTTGCGCCAGAGCTCGCGATAACCGCGGAACTGCATGACCCGCGCTTCCCAGGCCAGCTCATCCTGATTCAAGCGCTCAAGCTCGGCCAGCGACAGGTTCAGCGTGATGCTGGCCAGCGCTGCGCGCAACGGGCGTTCGACATCCGGCTCGGCGCAGGCTTTGAGCCAGGTCAGCAGGTCGTGGGCTTCCTGGGCGGCGAACACCGAATCCTTGTCGGAAAGATACACGCTGCGCACGCCCCGGGCGGAGAGCTCGGCACGGACGGCCTGAGCCTCTTTGCCGTCGCGCACCAGGATCGCGATATCCGCCGGCAACAGACCTTTGAAATCCTTGCCCTGCTGGACGAAACCGACCTGGCCTTGTTGTCCGCCGTTGAGCAACGCGGTGATCTGACTGGCGCACGCGGCGGCCAGTTGCTGGCGGTAAACCGCACCGGACAAAGGCTGATCGGCCGACAGGTGCCAGATGTTCAACGCGGGCACCACCTGGCCTGCGACGCTGAGCGTTTCCTTGCGGCCCTGGGATTCGACCGGCAGAAACGGCACAGGGTTTTCACCCGTGCTTTCACGGAACAGGAAGGCGCCCCGCCCGGCCTCCCGCGATTCGGCGCGGGCAAACACATGATTGACCGCACCGACCATGCCGTGGCTGGAGCGGAAGTTGGTGCCCAGGGTATGTAATCGCCCGGTCGTGGCCTGGCGGGCACGAAGGTAGGTGTAGATATCGGCACCCCGGAAAGCGTAGATCGCCTGCTTGGGATCGCCGATCAGGAACAGGCCGCATTCGGGGTTATTGGCTTCGATGCGATAGATGCTTTCGAAAATCCGGTACTGCACCGGGTCGGTGTCCTGGAACTCATCGATCAACGCCACCGGGAACTGCTCGCGGATCAAGGTCGCCAGGCGTTCACCGCCCTCGGCTTGCAGCGCGGCATCGAGGCGCAGCAACATGTCGTCGAAGCCCATTTCTGCGCGACGACGCTTCTGCGCCTCGAACTGTGTGCTCACCCAACGGGCCGCGTGTTGCAGGACCGCCGCATCGGGGGTGGGCAATGCATCGAGGCTGGCCTTGAGGCCGGGCATGGCATCCAGTCCCGGATGGCGGGGAACATCGCCCTTCTTCCACGCCTCGGCCATGCCGTCGGGGGTCAGCCGGCTGAAACCGGTGCCGATGTCCAGTTGCTCGAGCGACTCGTCCTCGGCCCAGGCTTTCAGCTTCTCGAACCAGGGTTCGAAGTAGCGCGCCTGCATCTTGCGCCCGTCGACATGCTTGCTCGCCACCCCCTCATGGCAGATGGCGAGCAATTCGTCCGCCCACTGACACCAGGGTTTCTTCAAGTCGATCAAGGCGGTCCGGCGCGCGTGCAGGCATTCGCGGATCAGCTCGGCGGGCTCTCTGTCCTCATCGCTGCTGCGCGCACTGGCGAACAGGCCTCGGATTCGCGGCAACAAGGCTGCCGGACCGCCCCAATTGATCCGCACCCAGTCCAGTGCATCGCCTTGCATCGGGTAGCAGAACAGGCGCCAGTAATCACGCAGCACCTCGCCCAGCAAATCGCTGTGGTCGGTTTCCAGGGTCTGGGTGAACAGGCTGCCGCTGTCGAAGGCGTGCTCGCGCAACATCCGCTGGCACCAACTGTGGATGGTCGAGACCGCGGCTTCGTCCATCCACTGTGCGGCGATGTCCAGACGGTTTGCACACCCGGGCCACTGCTCCGGCAGATACTCATCGCGCAACTGCGCAATGAGGGCATCGGGCGCCGGTGTTTCATCACGGAAAAACCGCGCGGCTTCCGCCAGGCGCGTTCGAATCCGTTCGCGCAACTCCTTGGTCGCGGCGTCGGTGAAGGTCACGACGAGGATCTGCGGCGGCAACAATTCACGCCCGAAGCCACTCGCCTCGCCGCCGTGGCCGAGGACCAGGCGCAGGTACAGCGCGGAGATGGTGAAGGTCTTGCCGGTGCCGGCGCTGGCTTCGATCAGTTGGCTGCCGCGCAAGGGGAAGGCCAGGGCCAGCGGTGTTTTCGCCGTCATGAGCGCGCCTCCTCACCGGTCACTGAACGCCAGGAAGCGTCCACGATGGGTTTGTACAAAGCGTTGCACCAATCAGGGAAGGTCTCGTCGCCGATCAAGGCGTCGTAGCCAGCGAACTGCCGGGCAAGCGCAGGGCTTTCGCGACGCTCGCCGTCAGTGGTCAGGCCATCGCCCTCATAGGCCTTGCGGGCAGCGGCGTCAGCCTTCGCCGGATCGGTCTGGCCGAGCCAGGCAAACGCCGTCTTCACCGCAACCGGCAGGGGCTGGCGCATGCCCGTCTGCCAGGCCTGCAACAGGTCGCCCAGCATTCGCGAGGCGGCCTCCTCCTCCAGCGGAGCCAACAGCAGACTGTCGTCGCTGGCCACCAACGCCGTGGTCATCGCCAGACCACTGGCACAGGCCACCAGGTGATTGACCCACGGGCGAGTGAGCCGATGCCACTTGCGCGCCTTGATCGAGCCGATACTGTTGGGAATCGTGGTCACCGACAGCAACCCGCCGTCTGCACGTTGGTGCAGACCACTGAGCCAGCCTTCCAGGCGCACACCCTGGGATTCGAGATTGATCGGCAACGCACTGTCGAGCGGCGTCGGCCACAATGCCAGCAGTTGCTGATAGCGTTGCAACAGATCGGGCAGCGGCTCGATCAACTCGCGTTGCAGGCATTCGCCAAATCCGGCCATGGGCAGCAGGCCGCTGTTTTGCAGGCGCTTGGCCTGCGACACCAATGCCTCATCGGCCAGATCGATCCGGGCCAGCGCGGCGCCGAGCAGATTGTCGCTGAGGCTGTAGCGTTGCAGCGCGTCGAGCACAAAGGGTTCTTCATCGGCCAACGGCACTTCAGCCGCCTCAAAGAACACTTTCAGGCGCTGACTGAAGAAATGCCGCACGGGGTTGCGCAGGAAATCCTGCAACTGACCCAGGCTCAACGGTTCCTCCTGCACGTAGGGCGGCAGCAGGCCGCCGTCGCTGACGGGCTCACTGGTTTGATGCAGCGCCTGCCATTCACTGGCGTAACTGAACAGCTCATCGCCCTCATGAAAGTAACGGGCGCTGAACGGTTGCAACGGATGCTCCTGAGTCATGCCCTCGAGCAAGCCTTCGTCGGCAGCCTGCAATCGCCAGCCGCTGGCGAGATGGTCACGCAGTTGCCCGATCAATACCGATGCGGGGCGCTCGCTGTTGTCGCGGATACTGCGCCCGACCCAGCTGACATAGAGTTGATCACGTGCCGACAGCAAGGCTTCGAGCAGCAGGTAGCGGTCGTCTTCGCGACGCGAGCGGTCGCCGGGACGGTAGTCACTGCCCATCAGGTCGAAGTCCAGCGGCGGTTGCGCACGCGGATAATCGCCATCGTTCATGCCCAGCAGACACACCAGTTTGAACGGGATCGCCCGCATCGGCATCAAGGTGCAGAAGTTCACCGCACCGGCGAGAAAGCGCTGGGACAAACGCCCCTGATCGAGGCCGGCGAGCCAGGCCTCACGGACAACGGTCAACGGCAGATCATCATGCAGGCCGACCGATTCACAGGTCTCCAGCCAGGTTTCGCGCAGCTCTTCGAGCTGGGCCAGCAGGTAGTCATCATGTTCATTGCTGGCCTGGAAAAACAATTGCACCAGCGCTTGCAGGCGCTGGCCCCATTGCTGTGGGGGAGCCGGTTCAGAGAGTTCGCGGTGCGCAATCTCCAACGCATCGAGCAATGCCACCAGCGGGCCAATCAGCGCGGCGTCCAACCCGCCGATTTCGTCATACGGCTCGATACCTTCGCAAGCATCGCCGCTGCCCGCGGCATAGCCGAGCAGCATCCGTCGCAGGCCGAAGCGCCAACTGTTTTGCTCCAGCGCCTGCGGCAAACCCAGGCCAGCACGTTGCCCGGCATTCATGCCCCAGCGGATACCCGCCCCTTCGATCCAGCGGTGCAGGGTTGGCAGGTCACGCTCCTCGACACCGAAGCGGGCACGCAGCGCCGGAACATCCAGCAGGTCGAGAATTTCACTGACAGGGAATCGACTGTCGGGCAGCTTGAGCAGGTGTTCGACCGCGATCAGCAACGGATCGCGACCGCGCTGGCCCTGGTCGGCGAGGGTGAAGGGGATGAAGCGCGTTTCATTGCGCTCGAGCTGACCAAAGACGGCACGGATATGCGGTGCGTAGCTGTCGATGTCAGGGACCATCACGATGATGTCGCGAGGTTTCAGGTCAGGGTCGGCACTGAAGCGCGCGAGCAACTGATCGTGGAGGATTTCCACTTCACGCTGGGCGCTGTGGGCGATGTGAAAACGGATCGACTGATCCTTCTTCAGATCGACCGCTGGCCAGCGTTCACGCGTTTCATTGAGGGGACGCAATTCGAGGATGTCGTCCTGCAGTTGATTGAGCATGTTCAAGGGCAGGCTGTCACTGAACAGATCGATGCGCCCATCGCGAAACGCCGAGCGATAACTGTTGGGGTCGTCGTAGCTGTCGAGCAGATTGATGTAGTCCCGCCCCTGCTTGCCCCAGGCGGCCAATAGTGGATGAGCATGCTGATGCAGGGTCTGCGAATCGAGCACCACCGGCATGCCGCTCTTGCGAGCCTGACGCTTGTATTGGTGGCGCAACAGGTCCTTGTCGGCAACGATATCCGCCCAATGGTGGCGGCACGGGTTATGGACACACAGCAACACCTGGCTGAATCGAGCCAGGCCGGCGAGGGCCTCCAGCGCCTGAGCGGGTAGCGAGGAAATCCCGAAGACGATCACTCGCGAAGGCAGTCCGGCAGGCGCAGTGTCCAGGCTGTTGATGCGCTCGATGAAGCGTTGATGAACACCGGCCCGGCTTTGCGCCATGCCCTGCTCCCCCACATCCAGCAGCAATGCCCGCCACAACTCGGCTTGCCAGCAGTTGGCCGCCGTCAACGGCTTGGGTTCACCTCGAACGTTGCGCAATTGATGACGACCTTCTGCCCAGTCCTCGAGCCAGTCGGCGCGGTAGACCTGATACTGGTCGAACAGGTCAGCCAGTCGCTCGGCCAGTTGGTAGCGTTTGCGCAGATCACCGTCATCGGTCAGGAAGCGTTGCAGTGGCTCGAAATGCGCCTGGTCGATCAACTGCGGAAGCAGTCGCATCAGGCGCCAGGTCAGGGGCGCTTTATCGAGCAAGGATTTGACGGGAATTTCATCGCGGCCGAGGACCATGCGATAGAGCTGCCACATGAAGCTGCCCGGCAACTGCACGTCGATCGCTGCGGCGATACCGCAGCCGCCCATATCGTCCTCTTCCGGATCTTCAGCCAATGCCAGCTTAAGCCACTGGGCGATACCGTTGCTCTGCACCAAGGCGATTTCGTTTTCCAGGGGAGCCAATGGGTAGCGCCGCATCCAGCTGACCACCAGGCTGCGCAACTCGTCCAGGCGATTGCCGTGAACCACCATAAAACCAGCACTGAGGGACGTTGCGTCCGGCATAAA
>Ga0247742_10001831_pt1 | contig 14313 bp, 23 predicted proteins | sample UWRJL208509C2_FD_180944 | JGI IMG/M metagenome (GOLD analysis project Ga0247742, IMG submission 180944) | Plant litter microbial communities from Arlington Agricultural Research Station in Wisconsin, United States - UWRJ-L208-509C-2 | ecosystem: Environmental > Terrestrial > Plant litter >...
GCATCCGGCTCGGATAGCCCTCCTTGGTTCACCAAGCGCTTAGGCCTCTGGCGGTTCGCCTTCCCTGCAACGCGGTTCTCGTAGCGCCTATTCTGAAGCGCCCATGCTGAACACCGCGTTCGGAAGTCACGTGGTCCCTCTTTTTAGGCATTTCTTGTGCCACCGCCAGAGCCCTCCGCACACCAAACTATTCGGAACCCATCTGAACAGTTTGTCCTCACATCTCACATCTATCAGATTTCAAGTCAAGCGACAACTTCTTATCACACCCATGTGACTTGTCGGCGGTTGTCGGCTGACTATTTTTTAAAGATTCAAAGACAGAAATAACGACCTCGGCAAAGTGCGTAAATGGTGGAGATTAGGCTTTCGACCATCCACTTCTCGTAAAAAATCCGCAAGGCTACTGGGTCCAAGTAATCTTGTTGAGAAAATCACACTGAAACTCGTCGAACTGACATAAATTGGCGCCGGGGCAATCTATGCAAAATCACAATATTCTACAACAGGGGACGGGATCTAGATAAAAATGGCACTACAAGGATAATTCTTGGGCTGCTCAACAGCGCCTAATGATATTTACTGATTGCACTGAGATATGTTCTGCCGGATTCACTGTAGCAAAGTTCGTCAACTACGGCTGGCGATCACATGTTCGGAGACCTTACCTCAACGAATTACCGTTCATCATCGGCCACACATCCCCAAGTCCTTCGCCATTGCTGTAAGCATACGCAAGGACCCTGCTGTCCGATTCCAGGAGAGCGACGATATCTTCAATGTAAGTGTTGATTTCACCCTGGTCGATGCAGGGTACGAAGCCGTTGACATCTGTTCCAGAGGTAAGGGTGGTGAGCGACAGACCAGATCACTGTCGAGAAGGGCGTACCATTGACGCAGGCAAATTCAGTCACCCAGATAGGTCTGTTATAGGTCTTGGAATAGTGATCCTTTGAATGAAACTTAAGTTTTGTGCGATTACGACCAATAGTATAGTCGGACTTACGAGATCCTTCTTGATCCCATCCATATTGTTCTTGTTAATATGCACGGCCGTGAAGTCGAAAGGCGTGGTGCTCGCGGTGACAAACTGCTTCAACCATGTCTCATCTGCCTGCTCTAAATTGAGATAGACGTCAGAACCATCAAGGCACAAAGAAGAAAAGCGTTACGCACTGCACATAGATGGACTCCCCAACTTAGCACCTTTCTTACCCATTGGGGCGATCAACTCTTCCCATTTCTTGACCCCATCTTCTACGCTCATACCCGCAGAACCCGAGCCACTAGGGCAATCCGGTTCCTCGTAGCCCAGAACATACATTGGGGTGGTCGAAAGGTTCTCGAATGCCTGTAGACGTTGCGCGTCCTGCGCGTCGGCTGTACCACCTCCCCAGAGCATGGGTACAGCGATGGGTTTACCTGCTTTGGAGGGTGTTGGAGACCTGCCAAAGAAAGCGAAATTAGCTACTTAACCCCCACAAGAGAATGAAAGTCGTACCAATCATACCACCAGCCGATATGATCCTTGACAAAGGGATATGAGTCGCCTCCTGCGATGCCAGCCTTGATTCCGTTGGGAGTCAAAGATGAGGCAAGCGGTGCAGATACTTGCGTTGTTGTTGTGGTGGTTGCCTTCGTGGATGAGGCCGGTTTTGTGGATATAGGCGTCGTCGTCGGATGAGACGTAGTCCGGGCCTGCACGGACGTAGAATGAGAAGTTGACAAAACGGTGCTGGTGATAGACTTGGTCGGTGGGGAGTGATATGCGCTCGAGGGGATGCTATGCGTGCTGGCAGCCGCAGTTTCGACAACCAAGACCACGGACGATGCTGGGTGTGAATGGAGGGGGTATTCGGAGGTCAAGTTCAGACGAGGTCGACACTCGTTTCGATGGTGGGGGAAGCGGTGTTGTCTTTTAAAATGGTTTTCTGCGTTGACACCCAGTGCAAGGGCGACGACGAACGCACAGAGGAATTGCAGACCGGCAAGAGAAACCATTGGAACCGAATCAACGGCAGGCACAAGCAATAGAGACTGAAAAAAAGGAGGAACGAATAGACAAAAATCGCGGCGCGGAACCTGCTTTTAAGCAAGGGCGGGTGGCTGAGAGAACACCACCACCATGCTTCGAATGCCTACGAGTGAAGTTTGATGGACAGCCAGATATCCTGTTGGCTTGCAATATCACTCCATGCTTCGTGGACATCGGAGTGGTGGTAACGCGTCGATTTCACCCTACAGGACGAGAGGACTCAAAGTTTGATCGTTTCTGGATCCTTGGACATAGTTTCCGGGCCACAGATACGCGGCTATGTCACATCGCTCCTCGGAACTCGAACGACCATCCGCAACGAAGCAACATCCTGCAGGTGGACGACGGTCCGATGAAAGAGTATCACATTTCTTGCTCTAGTTTGACACCGCTGGTGGCCTCCTGAAGAGTAGGTGTTACTAGTTCCTCTTCAACAGGCACTCCCAGCCGCGACAGAAACAAGAGCAGCACCGCGTCCAGAGGGTCTCGCGATGCGCCACGTCCTCGCCCACGAGTCAGAATTCCAGATAGAATGTGCGTTGGCGTTAGCAAGCGACTCTCCTTCGATGAAGTGGCGTTTGTCTTGTTGCGGCTCCGTTTCCGAAACGATGAAGAGGAGGACAAGCCGATGGCAATGGTCTTGTCACGATTCGCGACTTCCAGGCCGCGGTCCACCAGTGCACGGATGAAACGCTGGGTGAGAATGGCCAGAAGTGCATGCGGAGCAAGCGTTTTCTCGACGTCTTTGCGACTCGTCCCAAAGTAGTCCAAGGGCATTCTTGTCAGAATAAGATCCGTAGGTGTTGCTGAGAAAAGGAATGTGCGAAAATGCCATCGTTGAGTCAGGTCATGGATTTTCGAAGCAAGGCTGGGATCGGCAGCAGACAGTAACAGTCTATTCTCCATGTTGAAGTTCGGAGGACTAATGTCAACATGTATTGGCGCTTGACTTGAAAATGAAAGTCGTTGAATATTGAGTCGCGGAAGCCGGAGAATCTGTAACTCCTCTGGGACAATTGGGCAGCTTGAGGACAATATTTCAGTTGTGAAAATGTTCAAAGAAGTTTTAACGTCGCTATTTTTAGCCTTATGCAGGTCCCCAAGATCCTCCTTCTTGAAAGTATTCGCATTTTCATGCATCCTCATTTCCAGTCCGCATATTCGGCACCACTTGGGTTGTATATTGCCTGCAGGAATCTTATCCTGGTTTTGATTCTGCATCAAATCGATTATCTCCTGTTTAATTTCTGTGGATTTTCCGAACTGCCGGGTTCGTGGGTTCTTCAGGAAGTGGCCATTCTCTGACAACCAGACATATACATCCACTACGCCGAGTGGTATGAGATGCGAGTTCGATGGTTGGGTTCGCAGCTGTTCGTAAGCACCTTGAATGGCTCGTGCTCGACCCCACTGTGTGCGTATGAGAGGGTGCTCAACTAATCAACAGACGACAGACCTCAATTGCTTTTCGTCTCCCCATTACTAGTGTCCAGAATTGCTCTGGAGATGAAGGCAGCCTATAAGGCAGGGATGAAGCCTTGGGCCGCCTTCCTTTGAAATCTTAAGATGAATCAGCCACCCGTCTATGATAACTAGCATTGCACTAACCTCTGAGAGTCATCGGAAAACGCTCGAGCAAGGCGACAAGCTCTTCTTTGTATTTCTCTATATTCGTCACGGTCAGCGATAGAAGTCCTCGAGAGAGGATGGCACTCGCCATCGGTGGAAAGCGGAGGAGTGGGCAATATTGGGCCTTCCACTGTAGCTTCGTGGAACGCCTCGTGCCAATGAGATCTATGCTCAATAGGCGTATATTTCAGCTGCGGAGGTTTCAAGACGGTGTCCTTATCGAGGTCAATGTCGACGACCTGATCTTCTCCTTTCATTACGACGGGTGCTTGAGTATAGAAAACTTGGGCAGGATACAGCTAAGTTAAACATAATTTGAGCGAGTGGGTCTCGATGAGAAACCACGCAGGGACGTACGTCAACCCAGTGCTGGAAGATGAGCTTTTGGTCCAAGGCTGAACTTGTTCCGGAAAATGATAGCTCTATTTTGGCTAGGAAAGGTCTGTCCGCAACACCAATTACGATGAAAGGTGGACCGGTCCTTATGGGTGGTGTCGGTATTGATGCATTAGATTCGGAGGGTACAACTTTTACAGAGCTCAAAATGGTCGTGATATGGTGTGTCTGTTCCGCATACATGAGTGGGGTACTCTAGATCATAAGGTCGACTTACGTAGGAAGGTGAATCAATTGAAATCATCCACTTGTGAGTATAGCGACTGTACTCAGGTGACCTTCGCTCTGTCAAAGTGAGATTATCAACAACATTCTTTATTTGGACAAGAAAGACATGCACACCTGGAGGCATCCACAGATTCCGATCTGTGATAACGATTCGAGAAACCAAATGGAATCTACTTTGGGAGGTGACGGAGGTTTGGGCTATGGTTGAGGAGGGCTGAATGGTTTAGAATGAAAACAAGAATCTCTTCCAAACAGAGTAAACGCATACCATTGGGACGTCTTGTATGCTCGTGATCGCTAGACTCTCATCGTTTTCAGCAGAATTTGTAGAACCGATCTCCGACTCAAGTGTCGAAATTTGACTGAAGTTGCGTGGGGCGAATGGCATTCGCCAGGGTCTGCGCGTTGATGTCTCCCAACGAGGCGCGACTGCGTGCATAATATCCACTTCGACATCGTCCTCCGCGATTTTGATTTGGCGACGAGTTGTAGCTTTCCCAAGAAAAGGTGCAAGTGCAGGTGTCTCTTCGTGTATCCCAAGGGTTCGATTCAAGTGACCCGCGACTGCAGGCATAGCTTGAGGTTGGTCAGTGTCATCCATGAGGTGATCGCGAGTTGGGTCTTTGTTTTCTTGAAGTGTATGGGCATTGACTGCCATCTGGAATAATGTTCGTAGACCTGGAAGAACGCCCATGGGTCCCAGTCCAACCTCGCTTCCACATGACGTGTCTAGATCGTTGTCCTGAACAGCGCAAGCTTTGATACACTCGTCGTGAGTGCCCCATTCGAGGTTGTGTGTTAGACGGGCGTGATTGAGAAGACCCTGAAGGGATGAAAATTTGGTCCGAGAGCATGCTGGGCATCGCAGAAGATATAGATGGTTTCGCTGCTGGTCGCCGTCGCCATTGAGGAGCGCAGGTGATCGCACAAAAAGGAACGACGGCTTCAGTCCTGTGCTGGTTTGAGGGACAACTTTTCGGGGAAGTGGTCGAGAAATAGAACTCCTGAGTGGTGGAGGCGGTGGATCGCGGGCAAGGATGAACTGAGAAGGGAGGTCCGCAGCTTGAAGAGCATCCAACGCAACCCGCCGAAAACCATCAGCAGTAGCACCTCCATTTCCACTACCTAATCTCTGTCAGCAGGCTAAGGGGCAGAGGAAAGTGGTACGCACCATTTTTCAAGGATTCTTTCAAGGCAGATGCCCACACAATCCTGGATTCGAGTGTGTCCGCTAGACGTTCCCTCAGCGCAATATCTAACTGGACCTCCGCGTTGACCTCTGAGAGAAATGACTGGGAAAAGGATGCTCCGTATGCTTCCCCGCTATCAAGCTTGAGTTTCTTGGAAGCAGACATGAGCCCAGCTGCTTTCACATAGCCAAGCTTGAGATGATCAATCTACAGCGGACAGAAAGAACATCACTGCGTGGAGAACTTTTTGGATGTGAGCGCCTGAGCACGGCACAGCCACGCATCAGAAATTGTTCGGACCGCATGATGCTCCAAAATTCAGTCCTCCTTTCTGCTACCACTCGGAATGTCGACCTCACTCGCCAAAGTCTGTGGCTGCTTTCAAATGAGAACTAAAATACCAATCTTACTTCAGTGTTCAGGAGAAGACTGCCTCGAAGAAGAGATATTTGAAGTGTAAAAAGGAACGCAGAAAGCATAAAGCCAAACCCACTCTGCAAGACCACCCCGATTCCGACGAAGAAGATGGAGACATTGTCGAGGACATATTAGGAATCGAAGAGTTTTCAGGGGATAACGAACCTAACGAGGACTCCGATATCCACAAGATCCAACCACCTGTGAAGCGGCCTAAGAAACGTCCAAGACTGGCCGAAGATGTACGAGAGGAAAAGGCCGAGATGGATTTGGATGAAGAAACTGTAAAGCAGGAAGTACGAGCGGAGACTCAGAAATTGGTTGGAGCTTTACCGTCCTTTCCACTACCTGCGCTACCGAACGCACCGTCGAAGTCTCTCCTCGCACTTCAGGGCTTGGATCAAGCTCTGCTCGATGCAGAACTGGTCTCTTCGAACACCGTCTTTGCAATACCTCAAGGGGAAGACGATGGAGGGACGAGACTTAGTGAGAGGATTAGGAAGCGTTTATGTGATATTGGGATAACTGAACTGTTCGCCGGTATGTTCTACCGACTTGAAGTTCAAGAAAGAATACTCATATTCTTCTAGTTCAAACGGCTCTTCTTCCCTTTTTGCTACCAGAAAATGATGCATCCAGGGCTCTGTACCTCCCGTTTAATCCTCCACGGGATGTCTGCGTTTCTGCGCCAACTGGAAGCGGCAAGACTTTGGCTTATGTTCTGCCTATAATTGAAGTAAATGCTCGGTATGCTGCCTAAAGGTATTCTCTAACATATTTTCAGATCCTATCCCAACGGGTGGTAACAAGACTACGTGCTTTGATTGTTTTACCAACAAGAGATCTCGTCGCTCAAGTAAGAGAGACCATAGAGGTTCTGAGCAAGGGAACGAATCTCAAGGTGAAAACACCCCCTACTCAATCAATCATCTGTTAAATTCTCTCAGGTTGGAACGGCGACTGGCCAACACTCATTCTCTCAAGAGAGGTCACATCTTGTCCACGACCAAACATCCAGGTATGCCCATGCCTATTCCTCATTTATCAATCTCAACCCGCTTAATAGCCTGCAAGGAGGTTCCAGTAAAGTTGATATTCTAATCTGCACGCCAGGCCGTCTGATAGACCACATCGTCGGCACACCAAATTTCTCTCTTCAGCACCTCCGTTTCTTGGTGAGATTCACGCGAACAAGGATAGCAATTTACTGAAATATTGACTAGGTGATTGACGAAGCAGACCGATTGCTAGCCCAATCCTTCCAAGACTGGTTGGCTCAAGTTCTTGCGGCGACGCGTGCCCCAATGGATGATCGCTCCAAGGCCATACTTTCACCACCTGGCGTTCCCGAGGAAAGCGAAAGGATGAGACAGAGCAACTCAAGTGCCCTTGTACCTGATGGTCTTTCCCCGACCCTTTTGTATGGTCTAAATCAGTTGACCGTCACGCCCTCATTCTTCCTGGAACAGAGAGAGTCGTCCTGTCAAAAACTGCTGTTCTCCGCCACGCTTACGCGAGATCCAGGGAAGATCACGGCTCTCAACCTACGAAAGCCGAAATATTTTGTCGTCCAAGGTAGTGAGAAGGAAAGTCCTGCTTCTGGTGTATTGGATGTTGTAATGGAAAAGTTCTCTATGCCCTCTACGCTTTCTGTGAGTAGCCAAGATGGACTTCATTGCAGGGTATCGGTGCTCATCTCTGGACAGGAACATATGGTTGTCACTGACTCGTCACAAAAACCGCTCGTCTTCTTCCATCTCACACACGCACAAAAAATGACGAACGCTCTGGTATTTACGAAGTCGGCCGAATCCACAGCAAGACTCGTACATTTATTCGAATTCTTCGAGGCCGCTAGAGCAGAAAATCTTGCCACATCGCCCCTCGTCGTGCGAGCCTATTCTAGTGATCGTCCGGCGAATGAGAGGAAAACCATCTTGGAGCAGTTCAAGAACCAGAATATTAACATGTAAACAGCACCCTCTCTACCTTGCGACTTGATATTAACACCTTCACCTACCAGACTTGTGTGCTCCGACCTGATATCTCGCGGCATTGATATTAGCCACGTATCGCATGTGGTGAGCTACGACGTACCAGTTGATATGCGCAAATATGTCCACCGTGTGGGACGCACTGCGCGTGCAGGAAGAGCTGGGGATGCCTGGACACTGGTGGAGGAGCAGGAGGTTAGTTCTCCAGCGCATATCGTTCCATAAGCTCGACTTCTGATGGTGGATCAACGTCAGGCACGTTATTTCAAGCAAATGCTCAAAGAAGCGGACCATCTAGACAAAGTCAAGAGATTACGGCTTAGTGAGAAGGACCTTGCACCGCTGGTGCTGCATTATGAGGTATGTCTAGGAATCCTCATGTCGTGTGATACTTGACTAACCGCCTATCAGTTGGCCCTCCGCAAGCTGAAGGGTTTATATAGTCGACAGGGATAAGTACCAGCGACACTCCAGCTAAATTGAGAGCAGGTTTATAACGTAGATTACACAAGGGCAAGATTTAGCCTATCATTATCCTAGGAGTCCTTTCACATATCTGAGCAGGTCTTTGCCCTGTACAAAATGTCAGGGTTCGTTCTATACACAAGATGCGGGAAATAAACTCACGCCACGCGTCTTAACTCCTGTTACCATAGCTTTCACGTTGTCGACATCCATCTTATCAGAGTCGTCGCCTGTGTCGCCGGAGTCCTTAGGAGTTAAAAAGTTGTATTCTATCCTCTGCTTCTCGGCCATCCCATAGCGAAGTACCACCGTCAAGGCCGCTCTCCAACCCTCAAGAGCACCAGGAACACCAGCACGGCCGTTGAACTGGGATAGAGATGTCGCAGACATTGAGTGCCCTTGTGCGCTCCCCGATTTTGCTGGCGTTCCAGGTGTTTGCGATGGGAGAGGTAATGAAGGTACCACTGTCGACTTAACCACATAAGGGCAGTACGATCTATGTTCCTTTAACAGGTCGAATGACCTCTGAGGCAGTGGTTTCCTCGGTCGCACTGAAGAAGGCGTGCCGAGAACACCTGAGTCTGCTGACGCTGATGTTGAGGTTACGTCAGGTGTTTCGTTGTCGTTGGACTGTGGCCGTGAAGTGAACGCCCACAACCCTATCCGTCGTTGACACAATTCACATTGGAGAAGGGAATTATCTGGCTTGTTGACCAGGTTGCTGGGGAGGCGAAAGACCAGTTCTGATGGCTGTCTGGAAGGTTTTGGAGGAGTGCGGGGTAAGGAAACCGTGGAAGCACGCGACCTAGGAGGACTGGGTGGTGCAGAAGACACTACGGAACTTGCGCGAGTGGTCGAAGCCCGACGGAGAGGTTCGGGAGCGGCAGGAGGTACAAGCGTCCATCCAAACAAGACAGTGAGAACCGCAGTTTCTGATGGCTCAGAGATCGATGCTTGTGACGCTTCGTCCACTTCCATAGATGTTGATGCGGCTGAGTGAAGATCAGGTGGTGTATAAGATGCCACGGTAGAGCGTACAGCGTTGAGTTGTGTTGCTGTCTGCAGAACGGGTTAACGAGATGTGGCTTGAAGGTGGTGATGAGCTCACTAATGGGTGTTTGATTAGAACCTCTTTTACAACTGGGTCCAACGTTGCAGCATGAGCCTTAATCTCGCGAATCATTGCACCTGGTGACTGCAAAGGAATACAGTATATAGAATCTAAATCACACGTCAGGAAAGTAGTACGAACAGGATTCAAGGCTCTCACCATCGCACTGCCGTGTTTTCCAAGGGCAGCCATGCTTGTGCGCTTCAACAAGCGAAACGCGTTGTTTTTCAATCAGAGCATTTGCTATACGGACGGTTAGACATCGCACTTGACAGAAACCCACCTGACCTTACCAGCATCGCGACCCAACCCTTCACGTCCTGCCACAACCCAAGAGGCATTGCATAGACCGCATACCAAGCGATCTTTACCGTCATTCACCCAACCGCACTTTGACGCCGCGACTGCATCAATTGAAGAAGGCTTATTGGCGTATGTCGTCAACTTGTAAGTTGCAAGACGCGACAGAAAGGAAGGAAGTGAAGAGGGGCGATACTCTGCTGTCGTAGGGAGCAGAGGTGCTGGTGTGTGTGATTGAGAGGAGAACTTGAAGGAGAATGTGCTTTTTGTCTTGGACGCGGCTCGATTCAGAATAGCAGTAAGGTGAGGAGTGGATTTTCCGTTTGGGAGACTTGAGGTCTCCCTCCTAAATCAAAGTGAATAAGGGCCATAGCTCAGGCGTGGCGAAGCTTACGACGGTGTGCCTTCCCTGGACTTAATCCCATATTTCGCTAGAGTGGAGTAGAGTGAACGGATTGTATTGCTTCGTTTTGGCGGAGGCGGCCTCTCAGATTCCTCGAAATCCCTTTCATTATGATTGACAGCGTTGTCTAGGACATGGAACGCATCGTCGAGTTTACGCTGGAAGCAAAAGTTAGTCGCAGTTCACAATCCACGGCTTGAATAGGTATAAGTACCTTTGTACTCCTTATTCTACTCTCATTAGCAGAAGGCGACTCGGACTCTGATATGGTCGCAAGAAGTGGGACAGAGTCAGTCATTATTCAGTCCAACATGTCCTGAAGCTGGTTTTGGGAACGACTCGCGCTTAGTCATCAACGCCTGACCCACCAAAGTTCGTCTCATCACCTGCCCACACAGGAGTTGATCGCGACCGAGTCTCATCAACGGGTATCGGAGTCTGCCTCCGAGAGACTACATCACCTGAGCTTTCACAAAGAAATTAGTATTCGGTCTTCGCAACGATGGATCCTATAGGCGATGAATGACCGTCAGATGGTATAAAGCCACTCGACATAACATCAAGTAACAAGTTAGCAAGACCTCTCACACAACACCTCAATATGAAAACCCAGCTCGCGTTGTAGATACCCTTTCAATCCGAACAACAACAACCAGCAGCGACACGATGAATACATCAAAACTTCTTTCTTTGCCTCCTGAACTCTTGGAAGTTATCTGTAAACATGTCAGTGCGAATTAATCCATCTTTGTTGAGGAGCTGGCGCTAAACGCGATACTCTTCTCAGTTGAACGTTGAGGTTCTCAAGGAACTGCGCCTTTCTTGCAAACACCTCGGCCATGCGCTGCTTCCTAAAATTTTGAACCCGATGGCCCTCAACGTGAATATGAAAACGTTCAAGATAGAGATGGAAAAACTTCGTGCAATGGCGTTTGAGAACGGCCGTATCTCGTTTGCAGTCAAAGAGTTCACCATTCGTTGTCTTATGCCGACTTTTGATCCTTCATATCATCCTATATGGAACTCCGAGAGCGATCGTATAACGAAGAGTGAATCAGAGCCAGCCACTCTTTGCGATGCACAACAGGCCGCAAAAGATTTGACACAAAACCTCCTCAACGCGTTAACGTCGTTAAAGTTTGTCAGAAAGATCAAGTAGGTCTCCATGCTTGCCTACGATCTATCTAGATCTACCCCTGATTCAGCAAATGCTTTAGCTGGGTTCCTCACGAATCCGACACTGCTGAGACCCAGTCCATCGTCATGTCCGCGCTCAAGACTCTTCCCAATCTCGAAACCCTGAAATTCGACGCCCTCCACTGCAAGATCCCTCTTGCTCTCAATGAAATCACTGGTCTTAGCGCCATTTCCTTGGAAACCGACTACAATGATTACTTTGCAGGGATCTTGGATTCTCTTGTGAAGATGGTGGCCATATCTCCACGGCTCACATCAATCGATTTTCTACCAGGCGAACCCGAATCGAGCACGGAGATGTCCCCGACCCATAGCCTGCACCATCTCCTCAAACACATCCCGAAAAATGCTGCGCCCCTTCTCCTACACCATCTCGGGATGGACGGATGTTTCCTTCGGCTAGATAATATCACTATTCCCCATCTGAAGTCGCTCAAGTCGCTCAGGCTCACTAATATTGTCGATCCCAGCGCTCTATCTGACTATGACGCCAAGAGACAAAAGCAGGTGGGAGCCTCTACTGAGCACCTGTGGGCGACCTTGGTGCATGAAGGCATCTGGCTAGATGACATTGTCTGTGAAAATGTATCTCCGCCATTTCTCGACTACCTCTCTGCGTATTCCGGTCTCAAGAGCCTAAATTTGGTACCTGACAAATGGGATAAGGGCTCGGTCTATTCAGATACGCAGGCAGGACGATTCTTTGCAAACACTGGGCCGCTTGTGCAGCACAGAGGGACGCTTGAGGAACTTGTGGTCAGGCCAAAAAACGAAGGGCGCTGGTGCTTCGACATGAAAGCCCCACCAGAAAGTCTTGCCGCCTGCCCAAGACTCAAGAAACTAGGTCTAGGTGTTCTTGGAGCCCAAATAAAATGCCAAGCTTTAGTATTCTACGGCGCCAATGCCATGGTGAGGAAATCGAGGCCGAAAATGCTATCGTGAGTGACTTTTCCTTGAGCCAGCTGATTACTTGATTTGAATGCTAATTGAATCTTTTCAGAAAGCCCTCATTGACACCGTAGTTGCAAATTTACCACATCTGCAGGATCTGGAAATGTCCCCTGCAGATTCGGTAACTAGGTATAGCCCTATGGCTGGAATCAACAAGCAGGAAGAGAGGGGCTTCGTACATCGTCGGATGATCCGAGCTGCCCTGCAATACAATGCGCGATTACTCGATCAGCATTTACCGTCGCTGGCTATACGTCTCAAGGGTGCGTTTGGTTCCGACGCGTTATTCAAGACGACATGGAAGGTCACTGACGCTGGGAATGATCTGAGCTTGGTGTCTGTAGCCTCTGACAAATGAAATTGTACAGTAACCTTTGTTCAATTTTACATCAAGGATTTGAACGGCGTCTTCCAAAAATCTTTTTGGTGCTATCAAGCTCCAGAACGGAAAGAGCCCCTCTCGCCATTGCACCGAGACAACACAACGCGCAGAGTTTGACCTCCGAGCTGCGATCCTGAGCTTCGCCACTGTATAGGCTGCACTTTGTTTGGCCATGATTGAATCGGTTGATTGTGAAGAGGTATAATACTACAGTTTTGGGTCAAGTTGAAGTCTCCCTGCTTCTCGAAAAACAAGCGCCCAATACTGGTCGTCATGTTTAAATCTGAGTTTGAACTCAAACCTTATTTTACATTCCCACGGCACTCATCCACACAACTTTCTGCGATCAAAGACGATTCCGTCACAGACACTCACAAGTCGCCTTTAAAAATCCATTGGCACTACCAGGTAAGCTTTAGAAATGCGAAATATGGCAGAATTTCTAATGAAATTGCCTCCAGGAGCAGAGGTCAATCGGGAGGCACTCGTTAGGACTAATCTTCAAACCACAAAACTCGTAGGTGTTTTCTACCGCAAAGTACAGCATCTAATATACTGACCATCAACGAACCAGAATCAACAATGGGAGCATCTCGTGCTGAAAAGGAGATCTACTTTGAGAAGCTCAAGGAGCTTCTCGCTAAATATCGTGAGCAGCCTCACGCGAGAGGACGAATGGTCCAATAGCTAACCAAGCATCCTACAGCCTCCATCTTCTTGGTCAACGTCGACAATGTCGGATCCAACCAAATGCATCAAATCCGTGTCGCTCTACGTGGCAAGGGTGTCGTCCTAATGGGCAAAAACACCATGGTTCGCCGTGCTCTGCGCACCATCCTCGGCGACAACCCTCAATTCGAGCGTCTCCTCCCCTACGTCAAGGGAAACATTGGCTTCGTCTTCACTGACAAGGAACTCAAGGATGTCCGTGACCTCATCGTCGCCAACAAGGTCGCCGCCCCCGCTCGTGCTGGTGCCTTTGCGCCCAAGGACGTCACCGTCCCGGCCAGCAACACCGGTATGGAGCCCGGAAAGACCTCCTTCTTCCAGGCTCTCGGTATCCCGACTAAGATCGCTCGTGGTACCATTGAAATCGTGTCCGACGTCAAGGTCGTCACTGCTGGTACCCGTGTTGGATCGTCCGAAGCAACGCTTCTCAACATGCTTGGCATCTCTCCGTTCACGTACGGAATGACTGTTGTGCAGATCTTTGACCAGGGCAATATTTTCTCGCCCGAGGTTCTTGATATTGATGAGCAGGAGCTGATCGACCGCTTCTTGTCGGGTATCAAGACAATTGCTGCTATCTCGTTGGCGCTCAACTACCCAACCATCGTCTCTGTCACCCACTCGCTCGTCAATGCGTACAAGAACCTTATCGCTATTTCTCTGGCGACCGAGTACAGCTTCGAGGGTGCCGAGAAGGTACGTTTCTTTTATGTCGGTGCAGTGTCTAGAATGATAAAACAAATTACACACTGAAAATTCCGAGCATCTAAAGGATGCAAGGCGGACTTATCCTATTCATTTGACTTTGGCAGCACACAAATTGCGTCCGTTCTAATGCTAACCCCATCCGCAGATCAAGGAATACCTCGCCAACCCAGACGCCTTC
>Ga0247742_10001832_pt1 | contig 14311 bp, 12 predicted proteins | sample UWRJL208509C2_FD_180944 | JGI IMG/M metagenome (GOLD analysis project Ga0247742, IMG submission 180944) | Plant litter microbial communities from Arlington Agricultural Research Station in Wisconsin, United States - UWRJ-L208-509C-2 | ecosystem: Environmental > Terrestrial > Plant litter >...
ACGGAAGTGCACACCAGCGCCGCCGAAGCGTTTGCGAGCAAGGCAGGTGTTTGTCAGGATCACACCCATGCTTTCCTGGCCTGCGCCCGCAGTCTGGGCGTGCCGTCGCGTTACGTGTCGGGGTATTTGTACAGCGAAGACAGCGAACACCTTGCCAGTCACGCCTGGGCAGAAGCCTGGATCGATGATGCGTGGTACAGCTTCGATGTAACCAACCAACTGGCTATTCCCGAGCGTCATTTGAAGCTGGCAGTGGGTCTGGATTACCTGGACGCCTGCCCGGTACGCGGTATGCGCCGAGGCGGTGGCTGCGAACAGATGCACGCCAAAGTGCTGGTTTCGCCAACGGTTATTTCGGCTGCATCGCCGGATGCCAAGCCGGTTGAGAAAGCGCCAGTGGCGGCGCCCATGATGCAGGTGCAGCGTCAGGGTTAAAGCGCGCAAGACGTGCTTTTGTAGGAGCTGACGAGCGGAGCGAGGCTGCGATGAGGTGGGTCAGACCGACCGCTATCGCAGCCTCGCTCCTCTCGTCAGCTCTTACAAGTTCTTCATACCGCCGACGACTGTTCATCGCTGACTCTCCCTCTACGCCATATGCCTCAAATACGCGATCACCTGATCCAAGCCCTCCGTCGCTAACACCCCGCCTAAAAAACGAAAGAGTGAAACGTTAGATACACGGCTCAAACACGCATATTTGTTCGTGCAGGGTTTGTGCGGGCGACTACTATCAGTCAGCCAAACAGACGGGTCATGTTCGGCAATATGAGCAACAGGGTGGTGGCGAAGACGATAAGTCCGGCCTGACGTACTTTCGAATGTTTAAACATGACGTATGCCTTCTTGTTGTTATTCCTGAGCGACAAAAGCTTGCCGGCCTCCTGGGAGACGGAAGCGGGCTGCTGGCAAAGGTGAAATCAAAAGAGCAGGTGCCTGGGCCATCCGCCGCAAGCGTGAGCGCTATGGAGAATCGTTTTTATGTGCGCCTCTGCTACAGACTTAACCTTAGAGGCCACGTGCGATGCGGCTTAGATCCGTTAGCTATGAGCGGTATGACAATTGGCGATAAAAATAAAGGTCTGCGCCCCGCACCGATAGGTCGATGGCCTTTCTAGACACGTTGAAGGTAAAGGGCGTCGATCCGGTAGCTGACTACCGTTCGTCCGAGGTTGAAACATCTGGCCATCGGCTACCCTGTTATCAGCCAATACGCTAGAACACTTACTTCATTACAACCGGTTTGATGACCGTTTGAGTATCACAGCACAAAAATAACGACAGGCAGCGAGGGATGCGATGACCGAGGCTTTTATATTCGATGCGGTGCGTACACCCCGAGGCAGGGGTAAACCTTCGGGCGCGCTGTACAGCGTCAAACCAGTGAACCTGATGGCGGGGTTACTGAGCGAGTTGCAGCTGCGTAATCACCTCGACACCTCCCAAGTGGACGACATCGTGCTGGGGTGCGTGACGCCGGTGGGGGATCAGGGGGCGGACATTGCCAAAACCGCAGCGCTGGTCGCCGATTGGGCGGTCACTGTTGCAGGCGTGCAGATCAATCGGTTCTGCGCGTCGGGCCTTGAAGCGGTGAATCTGGGGGCGATGAAAATCCGCTCCGGCTTCGAGGATCTGGTCGTGGTCGGTGGCGTGGAGTCGATGTCGCGGGTGCCGATGGGCAGCGACGGCGGCGCCTGGGTGCTGGACCCTCAGACCAACCTGCACACGCAATTCACCCCTCAGGGCATCGGCGCCGACCTGATTGCCACAATCGAAGGTTTCAGCCGTCACGACGTCGACGCCTACGCTTTGCAGTCCCAGCAAAAAGCCGGGCTTGCCCAGCAGTCAGGTGCGTTCCGCAAATCCCTCGTGCCCGTGAAAGACCAGAACGGCATGTTGCTGCTCGACCATGATGAGTTCGTTCGAGCCGATTCGACGCTTGAGGGGTTGGGCAGGCTCAAGCCCAGTTTCGAGTCCGTTGGCAAAATGGGCTATGACGCCACCGCCCTCTGGGTTTACAGCCACGTCGAACGCATCGATCACGTTCACACCCCAGGCAACAGCTCGGGAATCGTCGACGGCGCAGCGGCAATGCTCATCGGCTCGGCAGAAAAAGGCCGTGAACTGGGCCTCAGACCGCGGGCGCGCATTGTTGCAACAGCCGTCACCAGCACCGATCCGACCATCATGCTGACCGGCCCGGCGCCGGCCACACGCAAGGCCCTGGCGCGCGCGGGCCTGTCCCTGGACGACATCGACCTGTTTGAAGTCAACGAAGCGTTCGCCTCGGTGGTGCTCAAGTTCATCAAGGACCTGAACGTCGATCCGGCCCGGGTCAATGTCAACGGCGGCTCCATCGCGCTGGGCCATCCTTTGGGCGCCACCGGCTGCCTCATTCTCGGCACGCTGCTCGATGAGCTGGAGGCACGTCATTTGCGCTACGGCCTGGCCACGCTGTGTGTCGGCGGCGGCATGGGCATCGCAACGATTATCGAGCGAGTCTGAACTGCGCCAGCGTTTGCTTCATTTATAAGAACAGTCCCAGGAACAAGACCGTATGACTGACGCCATTGAGTACATCACAGGACCGGATCAGATCGTTACGCTGATCCTCGACATGCCCGATCAAAGCGCCAACACCATGAACGCCACGTACCGCGAAGCCATGGGCGGCATCGTGGACCGGCTGACCGCAGAAAAAGATCAGATTGCCGGAGTGATCATCACCTCCGCCAAGAAAACCTTCTTTACCGGCGGCGACCTGAACGAGTTGATTCAGGTGGATGCCTCCCGTGCGCAGTGGTTTTTCCAGATGGTCCTCGGCCTCAAAGCCCAGTTGCGTGCACTGGAAACCCTTGGCAAACCGGTGGTAGCAGCGATCAATGGTGCCGCGCTCGGGGGTGGCTGGGAGTTGTGCCTGGCGTGCCACCATCGCATCGCCCTGGATCAGAAACAGCTGCGGGTCGGCTTGCCGGAAGTGACGTTGGGCCTGCTGCCCGGGGGCGGCGGGACCGTACGGCTGGTGCGCATGCTTGGGCTGGAAAAGGCGCTGCCGTTACTGGTGGAAGGCAAAACCCTGAGCGCGCCGCAAGCGTTACAGGCCGGCCTGATCGATCAGCTCGCCACTGACGTGGATGACATGCTGGACAAGGCGCGAGCGTGGATTCGTGCCAATCCGGCGCCGCAAAAACCGTGGGATTTGCCTGGCTATCAGATCCCCGGGGGTACGCCGTCACACCCCAAAGTTGCGCAAATGCTCGCGATAGCGCCATCGGTATTGCGCGCTCGCACACAAGGCTGTTATCCGGCCCCGGAGAAAATCCTCTGCGCCGCCGTGGAAGGCGCCCAGGTGGATTTCGACACTGCGCAGCTGATCGAAGCGCGTTACTTCACTGAGCTCACCACCGGCCAGATCGCCAAGAACATGATCGGCAGCTGGTTTGCCCTCAATCGAATCAACGCCGGGCACTCGCGGCCCAAAGGCCCGCCGCCCTACACCACGCGCAAGGTCGGAGTTATCGGGGCGGGCATGATGGGAGCGGGCATTGCCTACGTCAGTGCGTGTGCCGGCATCGAAGTCGTGCTCAAGGATGTCAATCTCGCTGCTGCGCAGAAGGGTAAGGATTACTCCATCAGGCTGTTGGATAAACAGCAGGTCGCCGGGCGCATCAGTGCCCAGCATCGCGACGCGACACTGGCGCGGATCAAGACCACCGGGCGCGACAGCGATCTGGAAGGGTGCGATCTGATCATCGAAGCGGTGTTCGAAAATCGCCAACTCAAGGGGCAGGTCAGCGCAGCCGCCGAGCAGTTCGTGCTGACCAATGCGGTGATCGCATCCAACACCTCGACGTTGCCGATCTCCGGTCTGGCGACGGCGGTGGTGCGCCAGGAGCGTTTCATCGGGCTGCATTTTTTCAGTCCGGTGGACAAGATGCGTCTGGTGGAAATCATCAAGGGCGCCCGCACCAACGACATGACGCTGGCGCGGGCCTTCGACTTCGTGCAGCAGATCAAGAAAACGCCGATTGTGGTCAATGACAGTCGCGGTTTCTTCACCTCCAGGGTGTTCGCCACCTTCACCCACGAAGGCATCGCGATGCTCGGCGAGGGCGTGTCGGCGGTGATGATCGAAGCCGAAGCGCGCAAGGCGGGGATGCCGGTAGGGCCGTTGGCCGTCTCGGACGAGGTATCGCTGAGCCTGATGAGCCACATTCGCCAGCAGGCGCAAATGGACCTGGCGCAGGAGGGCAAACATGTTCCCGAGCACAGCGCTCATGGGCTGATCGATTTGCTGGTCAACGAATACAAGCGTTTGGGCAAGGCTGCGGGTGCGGGCTTTTACGACTACCCGCAGGGCGCGCCCAAGCACCTGTGGCCAGAGCTGAAAACCCGCTTTGAGAAGCCGGGTGTGCAGATCAGCTGCCAGGAAATTCGCGATCGGCTGTTGTTCATTCAAGCCATCGAAACCGTGCGCTGTGTAGAGGAGGGCGTGGTGCTGTCAACGGCTGATGCCAATATCGGTTCGATGTATGGCATCGGCTTTCCAGCCTGGACCGGCGGCGCGTTGCAGTTCATCAATCAGTATGGGCTCAAGGCGTTCATCGCCCGCGCCCAGTATCTGGCGCAACGCTACGGCGAGCGTTTCGATCCGCCGGCGCTGCTGCTGGAAAAGGCACTCAATGGCACGCAGTTTTGAGCGGGGCGTAAATCGACGGGCGCCACAGCGAAGGTTCAGCCAGCGGTGCACCATCGCCCAAACGGGCCTTGCCTTGACGTGACGATTCAAGGCAGGCTTGGGCGTGTGCATTTTCGCCTTCAGCGCTTCAGGTATTTTTATGTCGTTACGCATCTGCATTCTGGAAACCGACGTCCTGCGCCCGGAACTGGTCGAGCAATATCAGGGCTACGGGCGGATGTTCGAGTTGTTGTTTGCCCGCCAGCCGATTCCCGCCGAATTTACTGTTTACAACGTTCTGCAGGGTGATTACCCGGCCGATGACCAGCAGTTCGACGCGTACCTGGTCACCGGCAGCAAGGCCGATTCCTTCGGCACCGATCCCTGGATTCAAACCCTCAAAACTTACCTGCTCGAGCGCTACAAACGCGGCGACAAACTGTTGGGTATCTGCTTTGGTCATCAGTTGCTGGCGCTTTTGCTGGGCGGCAAAACCGAGCGCGCGACCCAGGGCTGGGGTGTCGGCACACACCAGTACACGCTTGCGCCGGCGACCCCATGGATGTCGCCGGCGGTGGACAGTCTGACGCTGCTGATCAGCCATCAGGATCAGGTCACCGCGCTGCCGGAAGGCGCCACGGTGATTGCCTCCAGCGAGTTCTGTCAGTTCGCGGCATACCATATCAACGATCAGGTGCTGTGTTTCCAGGGCCACCCCGAATTCATCCATGACTACTCGCGCACGCTGCTGGATATTCGTCAGGAAGCACTGGGCGAGCAGGTCTATAGCAAGGGCATCGCCAGCCTGGAACAGGAACACCACGGCACCACCGTGGCTGAGTGGATGATGCGGTTTGTCGCTGGGGGTTCAAAGGCAGTTTGACGTTAGGTTTCGCTCGTATTGAGCACACCGCCTCTGTAGGAACGAACTCGTTCGCGATGCGGTGTACCTGACACACCTCGTCAAGCGCTCGCCAACAAGTTGGCTCCTACAGAAGCGGCGGATCGTTGCCATGCTCCGCATGGTAATAAATCCCCTGACGCTGCGCGTGACCACCGCGATGCCGCTTCTGCGCGGAGCGCGTAGGAGTTCGGCTCGCCGACGATGGATGCGAAGCGGCCCTAACCCGGTACCGTGCTTGCATCTGAAGTACCGCATTCAACGGTTTGCTGCCGGTTCCCGGCAGATCGTCAGCAAGCTGGACTCCTACGGCCTTCGGCCAGAATCAAAAGCCGTCCGAGGATGCAGAATCAAAAGCCCTCCGAAGATGCAGAATCAAAAGCCCTTCGAGGATGCAGAATCACACGTCGTCCAGGTCCGCAGCGAAAGACTTCACAACCATCCCGAACGCTTGAAGCTGGCGAACAGGATCGTGCAGCCGCCTACGATCACGCCCAGCACTGCGAAGTAGCCGTAGTGCCACGTCAGCTCCGGCATGTTCTGGAAGTTCATCCCGTAGATCCCGGCAATTGCGGTCGGGAACGCCAGAATTGCCGCCCATGCCGCAAATTTGCGTTGGGTCAGGCTTTGTCGTGATGACTCCAGTAACAGCCCGATTTCAATGGTCTGGCTTGCGATGTCCCGCAGGTTGGCGAGGTCTTCCATCTGGCGCTTCACGTGAATTTCCACATCGCGAAAGTACGGCCGCATGTTCTTGTCGATGAACGGAAAACTCAGTTTCTGCAGTTCTTCGCCGATCTCCACCATGGGCGAGACATAACGTCGCAAGCGCAACAAATCCCGGCGCAAGCTGTGGATGCGATGGATGTCGGCTTCGTTCAGTTCGGTGCTGAGTACGCTGTGTTCAAGCTCTTCAAGCTCGCAGTGAATGGCCTCGGTGACCGGCTGATAATTTTCGGTGACGAAATCCAGCAGCGCGTACAAGACAAAGTCCTCGCCGTGCTCAAGCAGCAGCGGGCGCGCTTCGCAGCGCTGGCGTACCAGACCGTAGGATTTGGAATCGCCGTTGCGCGACGTGATGATGTAGCCCTTGCCGGCGAAGATGTGAGTTTCGATGAAGATCAACTTGCCGTTTTCACGAATTGGCGCGTACGTGACGATGAACAGCGCGTCGCCAAACGTTTCAAGCTTGGGGCGGCTGTGGACCTCGAGGGCGTCTTCGATGGCCAGCTCATGCAGGCAGAACTGCTTTTGCAGCACCCCCAATTCCTGGGCGCTGGGCTGCTCAAGACCTATCCAGACAAAATGCCCCGGTTTGGCTGCCCACTCGGCGCCCTGATCGAGGCTGATATTAGTGACTTTCTTTCCGGCGCTGTAAACCGCAGCAGCAACGACTCGGCCCATGGTGTATTCGCTTCTTCTTGTCGGTGGCAGGCGCGCAGCTTAGCGCGGATCTACCTGTTCAGAGTCGGCAAAATTCCACGAGTTCGCGCAAGCTTCAGGCGTTAGACAGCTGCCGATCCAGGTCCTCGATACAGCGCTGCATCTGGGTGCGACATTGCTCGATCAATTCGGGCACTTGTTCAAGGGTCAAGTGCGACGTGGCAATGGCGGGGAGGGTGCGGATCAGCACGTCGCCGCTGTCCCGGCGATTGAGCTGCATGTGTCTGGAGTAAGTGCTGACGCACACCGGGACGATGGGCACGCCGGCTTCGATGGCCATCTGAAACGCGCCACGCTTGAATGGCAGCAGGCCATTGCCCAAATTACGCGTGCCCTCCGGGAACACCCAGATGGAGGTGTCTTGGTTTTGCAGAGTGTCGGTGGTCTGGCGCATGGATCGGCGCGCCTTGAGCGGGTTGCCGCGATCGATCAGCACGTTGCCCGCCAACCAGAACAGCTGGCCGAACAGCGGCACCCATTTCAGGCTTTTCTTGCCGATGCACACTGTGCGCGGCGGCACGATGTTGCCGAAGATGAACAAATCGTAATTGGATTGGTGATTGGCGATGACCACGCAGGGATGAGTCTGGGCGAACACATCACCCGGTACATTTTTCAAGCGCAAACCAAGGATATGCATGGCCGGCCAGGCGTAAAGCCGGGCACACCATCGACTGTTATCGGGATTGAACGGCCGACAAAGGCCCAACAACACGCCCAGCACCCCTGCCACGATGAAGTGCAGAGCCATTAACGACATACGCAGCGCAAACAGCATTCCACCGGCCCACTGGACAAAAGGGGGCGCAGTGTACGGATGCGTCGGCTGATCGGCAATTGTCGGACAGAAATGCGACGGCGGGATGTTTAAGCGGATGTTGCTGGACAGCAACGATGGTACCCGTCGGTTAAACGTCGGACCCGCTTCTGCAGGAATTGACGAGCCCGTGTGAGGCTACGATTGCGGTCTGTCTGCTACACCGCAATCGAATCCTTCCCAGGCAAGTCTCGCTTCTACCAGCGTTTGTACCGTTACAACGCCTGATGACGATCTGCTTCAATCGCTTGATCGAGCGTTTCGAGAAAGGCCTTGCGCACCTTCAGCTTGGTTTTTCTGTGAGCGTTCATATTGATTTTCTTCAACTGCAGTGCGGCGGTTCGGGCGGCCTCCTGAAGCTCTTCCGGTGCGACGACCCTGTCCAGGAATCCGGCCCGTACCGCGCCTTTTGGGTCGAACATTTCGCCATTGATCACCGAGCGGCCAAAGGCTGAATGGCTCAGGCGATTGCGGGCCAGTTCGATGCCGGCGTGGTGCATGGTCATGCCGATCTGGACTTCATTGAGACCGATACTGAAGGCACCCTCGACGCCGATGCGGTAGTCGGCGGACAGCAGTAAAAAAGCGCCTTTGGCGACGGCATGACCATTACAGGCAACCACGATGGGGTAGGGATGAGCCAGCATGCGTCGCGCCAGCGTTGAGCCTGCGAACACCAGGTCCAACGCGGCCTGGGGGCTGGACGTCATGATTTTCAGATCGTACCCACCGGACAGGATGCCCGGCTGGCCGGTGAGGATCACCACCGCGCGGTCTTTCTCTGCCTGATCGAGGGCATCATTGAGGGCTGTGACTAGGTCGTTGCTGATCGCATTGACCTTGCCATTGCTCAGGGTCAGCGTAGCGATGCCATCGTCCAGTTGATACGAGACCAAATCACTCATGACGCGAATCCTTTTTTGTTTTGAAGTGCGCAGAAGTTACCCACCCGCAAGGGGCAGGTAAAGCGCTAAGAGTGACTGGTAAGTCAGGATTACCGGCCCGCCGGCCAGCAGAAGCGGGGCCCGGTATGCAGTACGACAAGCGGGGGTTGATCAGTCGTCGAGTTCGTTCAGCTGGCGGTACTCATCCCAATCCATGCCTAATGCTTCAGCGGCCTGCTGATGTGCCGCCAGACGCATCTCTTTCAGTTGTTCCGGGCTGTCGGCAATGAATTGCAGCGCCAACTCCCAGGTTTCAATACCCTGGCTTTCCGCTTCGTCTTCGAACGCCCAAAGGGTCTGGTTTTTCTGCTCTTCTGGGCTCAGGTCCTGGATTTCAGCCTGCAGCACAGGATTGGTGACGATGTACTTCGCCAGTGCAGCTTCGTTCCAGTCGTTTGCGTTCATGCGGCAGTTATCTCCTGTTATTAGATCGAGCTCACGCGTGGCAGGCCATGGGTGGCCGTAAGGAAGTCCGGATTGTGCTGGATGTGCGCCAGGCATACCAGCCACTTGCGCTCCGTCTGTCGATGACGTTTGCGTCTCGGGCAGGGCGGCTGCACGAGGCGCGCAAACTGATAGTCTCGGTTTGCCTGTATTAACCCGGATGACAATATATTCATTTGATAGATTTAGACATAGCCCCCTTCAAGAGAGGACGGTTGATTTTGCTCGCATTCTTGTCGACCGCACTTATCCATATGGCTGGAATCCCGAAGTCGGTATCTATTCGCAGGGGTCGCGCCCATACTCGTGCCACTAGCCAGGCCGTAAATGAGGTCAAAGACTTCTCCCTCATAGTTGTTTTTAGAGGCCGCCGGCAAATAACCAGGCGGATTCTTACGCAGTTATCGTAACAAGGCGCATCGGCATGAACACGTTTAGCAGCAGGCTGAAGCAAGAGCGATTGAGAAACAAACTAACCCAGCACGCGCTGGCGGAGCTCGGTGGTGTGCAGCCCAACGCTCAGGGGCATTACGAAAGTGGCCAGAGAATGCCAAAGGCTGATTATCTGGTCGCCACTTCCGGAACGCTCGACATTGCTTATATCATCACCGGCAAACGCACTTCAGAAATGCTGGGTGATTTGAGTGTCGAAGAAAATAATATGCTTGTAGCGTTGAGAAAGATGCCTGATGCGGATCAGAGTGCATTAGGTCATTTGATCAATGTACTGGCGCGGAACTATGAATAGTTATTGAACGTTTTTGTAGGGGTTGGTGAATAGTGTGAAGTTGAAAGGGTGATAAATAACGTTGAACTATTCATTGGATAAAGTTGCACCGCTTTTTAATCTGGTATTTGTATAAAACAATATTGTAGGTTGCACGCCCGGAGCCCTGCTAGTAGCGGGCTCCGGGCAATGGCGTGTCACCCGCGGCCTTCGGCTGTACACCCCAGAAACACAAAACCCCTGCATTCTTGTTAGAAGTCAGGGGTTTCGTTTACATCGAATTTGGCGGTGAAGGAGAGATTCGAACTCTCGATACAATTTCTTGTATACACACTTTCCAGGCGTGCTCCTTAAGCCACTCGGACACTTCACCGTATCTCTCCAAACATGTTCCGTCTGTCGAGGCGCGCTAATGTAGTCGAAACCTTTGGCGAAGGCAAAACTTTTTTTCAGAATTTTCATGCGCTTAAGCAGAAAAGCCTTCAGCCCTGGCGTCTGCGAGAGGCCAGGGCTGAGGCGTGCGCAAGGGTCAGTCCGTATCAGGCGCCGAAGCCGCCATCGATGGTCAGGCTGGCACCGGTGATGTAGCCCGCTTCCGGACCTGACAGATAGGCCACGAAGCCTGCGATTTCATCGGCCTTGCCGTAGCGAGGGATTGCCATCAGCCCCATCAACGATTCGGCGAAATCACTGTCGGCGGGGTTCATGTCCGTATCGACCGGGCCCGGCTGCACGTTATTGACGGTGATGCCACGCGGGCCGAGGTCCCGGGCCAGGCCTTTGGTCAGGCCGACCAGGGCGGATTTGCTCATGGCGTACGGACCACCGCCGCCGAAGGGCATACGGTCGGCGTTGGTGCTGCCGATGTTGATAATCCGCCCACCTTCTTTCATATGACGCGCGGCTTCCTGGCTGGCGATGAACACGCTGCGCACGTTGATCGCCAGGGTCCGGTCAAAATCTTCCAGGCTGAATTCATCCAGGGGCGCAATGGCCAGCACGCCCGCGTTGTTAACCAGAATGTCCAGACCGTTGAAAGTGTCGGCAGTGGTGCTCACGGCGCGGCGGATATCCTCGGCGCTGGCACTGTCAGCCTTGATCGCCAGCGCTTTGCCGCCTGTGGAGGTGATGCTGTCTTGCAGCTCCCGCGCCTTGGCATCGGAACTGACGTAGGTGAAGGCCACGGCGGCGCCTTGCTCGGCGAGGCGCTTGACGATGGCCGCGCCGATGCCACGGGAGCCGCCTTGAACGAGCACTACTTTGCCGGTGAGGTTCGTTGGGTGAGTCATGTCGATCTCCAGAACAGTTGAGGTTTGAGTGGATGGATTGAGTATCCGCCTCCGATTGCATGCGCAGTAGCCGGTAATCGCTATAGTCTGTGTAAACCAAAAGTTGTGAATGAGTGCGATGGAAAACTTCAGCAGCATCGAATGCTTCGTGCGCAGCGCGGAGGTCGGCAGCTTTGCCGAAGCGGCGCGCCGTCTGAGCTTGACCCCGGCAGCGGTGGGCAAAAGCGTCGCCAAGCTTGAAACGCGACTGGGCGTGCGGCTGTTCCAGCGTAGTACGCGCAGCCTGAGACTGACTGAAGCCGGCCAGCGATTTCTGGAAGAAGTCAGCGCCAGCCTCAATACCATCCAGAACGCGGTGGCCAACTTGGCCAGCGCTGAAGGCAGCCCGGCGGGCACGCTGAAGGTGAGCATGGGCACGGTGTTTGGCCGGCTGTATATCCTGCCGATGCTGGGCGAGTTCTTGCAGCGATTCCCGGCGATTACCCCGGATTGGCATTTTGATAACCGTCAGGTGGATCTGATTGCCCAGGGCTTCGATGCGGCCATCGGCGGTGGCTTCGATTTGCCTCTGGGTGTGGTCGCCCGCAAGCTGACCCCGGCGCATCGGGTGCTGGTTGCCTCGCCGGCCTGGCTTGCAGCGCGCACGCCCATCCTCACCCCAGAGGATCTGCACAGCTGTGACGGGATACTGATTCGCTCACCGCAGACTGGGCGCATACGTTCATGGCCCCTGAGCAATCAGACCCAGCAGCAACGCCCCTTGAGCCTGAAAGTGCGCATGACCATGAGCGATTCGGAAGCGGCCTGCGCGGCAGCGGAGCAGGGGCTGGGGGTTGCGTTGGTCAGCATGCCCTTCGCGCTGCCGTATTTCTCCAGCGGCGCATTGCAGCGGGTGCTGCCGCAATGGTACGTCGACGACGGCAATATCTCGATCTATTACAGCGAACATAAATTGCTGCCGGGCAAGACCCGGGCATTTGTCGATTTCGTCATCGAGCAGTTTGCCGAGCAACAGTTATCCCGTCGTTTCAGCGCGTACTGATGCACAGCCCGTGGACAGCGCACCCATGCCCTTCGTACATTGGCGCGCTGCTTATCGATAGGAGAGAGCATGAAACTTCAGGCCAATGCCGCATTGATCGTGATCGACATGCAGAACGGCATCAATCACCCCAAGCTTGGGCCCCGTAACAACCCACAGGCCGAACAGCACATGCTTGCATTGCTCAGCGCGTGGCGTGAGAGCCGCCGCCCGGTGTTTCATGTGCGGCATTTCTCTCGGTCCCCCGACTCGGTGTTCTGGCCGAAGCAACCGGGGGTCGATTACCAGACGGCGTTTGAGCCGTGGGAGGGCGAGCAGGAAATGAACAAGCAGGTGCCGGACGCATTTTGCCATTCCTTCCTTGAGTCCTGGCTGCGCGCCGATGGCATTTCACAAATCGTCATTGTGGGTGTGGTGACCAACAATTCGGTGGAATCCACCGCGCGGGCAGGGGGCAATCTGGGGTTCGACGTGATCGTGCCGCATGATGCGTGCTTTACCTTCGATCAGACGGATTTCTTCGGCACACCGCGCACCGCAGAAGACGTGCACGCTATGTCATTGGCAAACCTGAACGGCGAATACGCCCAAGTGTTGTCGACCGATGAGGTGTTGAGTTCGTCCGGAAGATAACCTGCAGGCGCGGCGGCGAACGGAAACGCTGTAGGAGCGAACTTGTTCGCGAGGCGTCCTGCCTGACACGCCGCATCAGGCGTCTCGCCAACAAGTTGGCTCCTACAGACATCCTGCGGCGAACGGAAACTCCGTAGGAGCGAACTTGTTCGCGAGGCTTCTTTCCTGACACGCCGCATCAGGCGTCTCGCCAACAAGTTGGCTCCTACAGAATGAACCGGCTCAAGCGTGTTGCACGCCCGCGCGTTTGAGCAGTTGCTTGCAGCGTTCGGACAGGTGAATCACTCGCAGGTGCTTGCCGGCTTTTTCGTAGCGCTCACGCAGGGTTTTCAGCGCGGCGATGGCCGAGTAATCGACGAAGCTCAAATGCCGGCAGTCCAGCGTGACGACAGCCGGGTCCTCAGCCGTGGTGAATTGATTGAGGAACTGCGTGATCGAGGCAAAAAACAGCGTGCCATGCAGGCTGTAGACCTTGCTTCCATCCGCTTCAATGTGGGTATCGGCATACAGCTCCCGCGCCTGTTGCCAAGCGAAGTTGATGGCCGCAATCAGGATGCCGAACAGCACGGCGGTGGCCAGGTCCGTCAGCACCGTCACGATGGTCACGGCGATGATTGCCAGCATGTCGTTCAACGGCACTTTATGCAGCACCCGTAACGACGCCCAGGCGAAGGTTTGCTGAGCGACCACGAACATCACCCCCACCAGCGCCGCCAGCGGAATGCGCTCGATCAGGGGCGAGAGAAACAGCACGAACATCAGGATCATGACTCCAGCCACAATCCCGGACAGCCTGCCGCGCCCACCGGAACTGAGGTTGATCACCGTCTGGCCGATCATCGCGCAGCCGCCCATGCCGCCACAGACCCCGGACGCCATGTTGGCAAACCCCAGGGCCACGCATTCGCGGTCGGGGTAGCCGCGGGTTTCGGTGATCTCGTCGGTAAGGTTCAGGGTCAGCAGGGTTTCCAGCAAGCCGACCAGCGCCATCAGAATGGCGTAAGGCGCGATGATACGCAGGGTCTCAAGACTCCACGGCACGTCCGGCAGGGCCAGCGCAGGCAGCCCGCCGGCGATGTGCGCCATGTCCCCCAGGGTGCGGGTGGGCAGATCAAGAAAGTACACCAGCAGCCCGACGCCCAAAATTGCAATCAGCGCAGGGGGGATGGTGCGGGTCAGGCGCGGCAGCACATAAACGATAACCATCGTCAGCGCCACCAACCCGACCATCAGGTACAGCGGTGTGCCGTTCAACCAGGATTCGCCCGTTTTGAAGTGCTCCAGCTGGGCCATGGCAATCACAATCGCCAGGCCGTTGACGAAGCCGAGCATCACCGGATACGGCACCATCCGCACCAGTTTGCCCAGCCGCAGCACACCGAAGATCACCATCAGC
>Ga0247742_10001833_pt1 | contig 14310 bp, 17 predicted proteins | sample UWRJL208509C2_FD_180944 | JGI IMG/M metagenome (GOLD analysis project Ga0247742, IMG submission 180944) | Plant litter microbial communities from Arlington Agricultural Research Station in Wisconsin, United States - UWRJ-L208-509C-2 | ecosystem: Environmental > Terrestrial > Plant litter >...
GACATATCGTCTTGGTCCCCTTCTTCTTGTCGAAAAAATGATGAATGTCCTGAGCACCTTTGGGAGCCGCAGTGGACGTTGCAGCTGTTGCAGCCACAGAACTGGTTGATGGAGACGCTGCCCTGGGAGTAGGTTCAGCATTTGCGGGAGTACGGTTTCGCCTCCGAGTCTGTGCAGGAGGGACCGCATCCATCTCGCTGTCATCTGAAGATCCAGAAATATTGTCGATATCAATTGTCTCGCTGCTATCTCGCCGGTGGGTACGACGCCGAGGTTGAGCAGATGGAGCTGAAGCCATAGGTGGCTGAATTTGTGCTGAGGGCTCGGCCTGTGCTGGAGGTGGTGGAGGTTGGGCTTGTGCTGGAGGTGGTGGAGGTTGGGCTTGCGCTGGAGGTGGTGGAGGCGGGGCTTGCGCTGCAGCCGTATTCTGTCGTCTTGTTCGTCTCATTGCTGGATAGGCAAAACTTGGGGGTGTGCAAGACGATATTTGTACAACTAGCCATGAGGATGATCGCTGGAAGATCAAGATTCAGTATCGACGTATAGACCACAAATTACACATACCAACCTACCGATCTTCCGCTACACCACCTCAAACATGTTGCAGGGCAAATATCTAGGAGTTTGATGTTCAGGAATCACAGGCAACGCTAGATAGTGCCATTACATACCTGTCGTCTTGTGTTCGCGTGCCCTTGTTTTCTTGAATCATCCTTGATGGGACAGGGATCCTGAACACTATGAGCCGCTTTGTACCATGTGTTTTTTGGGGGCACCAAGAAGCGAGGGCTACGTTCTTCAGTGTCGACACCACTGCATTTTCCTTCGAGGTGAGTGGACACTTTACTTTTGGTCTTCACTTCTGGTCTTTTACTTTGGTTATTACTTTCAACCTACTACACTAGTTAAGACATACTACATTATTTAAACAATACTACATATTATACATAGCGCCCCACAACGAGCGACAATGGAGGGCGAGGGAGGGCGAGGGAGGAGCAACGGGAGGGATGGTTGTGGTAACGAAGAAAGAGAGAAGGTGTGCGAAAGCGGTCGGGCCCAAGATGATATTACCCAGAATGTTTGAATGTCAGGTAAACCAGCCCATAAATTCATGTGATTTATGGGCCAGTTTACCCGACGTTCAAACATTCCGGGTAATATCATCTTGGGCCCGACCGCTTTCGCACACCTTCTCTCTTTCTTCGTTACCACAACCATCCCTCCCATTGCTCCTCCCTTGCCCTCCATTGCCCTCCATCGTCCGCCTCGTAAGTTTATTTCTCTCTTAGCGTATCACAAGCTATGCTTGCCCGCGGCGTCGCCGCGGGGGTGGGAACACAAAGCTTGTAATTTACTGTCTTGATATGGCCTACTCTTCTCGTCATGCATCACAGGTCCCTTAAAAGAGAAGGGATTTTTGGCAATATTGCGTATCCCAGTCCAGTTTGAAGAGCGGGTCAATTTTTCCTCCCCTCAGGGCGGTATATTTGATTTTGAGCTTTGACCTGTAGTGACCTATTGCTTACCTTTATATAGACTTTGAGATCAGGATTTTACAGTAGACTATACCATTTAATTGAATTTGGCAGGTGCTCAAAATATTTTTGTAAAATTTCATAGCCTCCAGCAGTAGAGTACTGATTTTTTTCTGGTGATGACTTATGGCCACTTTTCAGCTTGTCCGTTAACCTGGCCTGTCATGCTTCAAAGTAATTAAACATCTCAGTATAGACCAATTCAGAGAGTCCTTAATCACAAATGTATATTATATCAGTACTTATATGTAATTGCAGTCTCGAACCCATCCATATTCGTTGCTGCGTGAAACACCTAATACGGATGGGTTCGAGACTAATGTAGAGGGATAAAAATAATTTCATACCACAATTCATGCACAGACCTGTTGAAACACCTATATCTCCACCTCAGCACCCTTTTTTTTGAGTTATCTTATGCTATTTTGACAACCCATGCTTGCGCTGCACCACTTGTGCATTCTGACGACACGCGGGCGCTTGTTTGCTGAACGACGGCAGCCGGGCAGCAGCGCTGATGCGCGTATTTGTTTGTTCTTAAAGGCGTCGCCTCCAGCTCCGCGGATTGTGTTCCGCGTGCACGTGCATAATTTGTCAGTATTTGTCAGCATTTGTAATCATTTCCCAGGCATTCTCTCTTAAAGTATTAGATAGTCAGTAAATAGTAATAAGTATAATATGTTCGAAATGGTATAAGTCGCAAAAAAAATGCGTACACCATGACGAAGTGAAGCAAATGAAGCACAAAAGTGCATCGCAGCGCAGTGCATCGCCTGCTGTTGTTGCAGGGTAGTACACTGCCTGCGTATCATCACACTGCAAGGTGCTGTAATATTGAAGGGGAGGAGGGTGTTTCGAGCGTCTCGGTGATCACCAAGCTCATCAATCTGCCATAGGGCATTCACCAATCGAAGTCATGCAACACGTACGTGCATTTTGAGCTCTTTGCCTCCGTTGTTTAATATCCACTTGCCAGGTTTGTACCGATATCTTACGTTTTCTTGATCTCGAGGCCGAGGTAGATGAGGATGAGGAGGAGGAGGAGGAGGAGGACCCCCAAGGTGCATACCCTATGCTCTCCAGGTCGTATGTCCGCTCTAATCATATATTAACAGACACTTTTATTGATGATGACGAGGGTCTTGAGCATGAGTCTGACTCTCGTCCACATGTATCCCTACGCGACTATGAAGACAACGCACACAATTTCGATAATATAGTGCAAGGAATTCACGATCGCACTAGATCCTACAGGGCAACACCTGGAGTTTTTACATACACCAACGGTCATGACGAACACATGCTGGCCAGAATGCCGGCTGCCCAAGACTTTCCGATTTGGCGGGTTGCTTGTAGGGTGCACCGTTATCACTAAACTTCAAGACATCAATGATTCTTACAATACGCTTAGGTGGGCCTCGAGGAGGAGGCGATATTTTTCCTGTTACAAAGGGCAAGTCCCAAACATTGTTTACGATTGGCCTTTACTCGAGGGACACTACGAGGCTGGGTATATTTGGAGGCCACGATGAATCCAGCTCTTATTCGCCTCCTCAAATGGACACCTGGAATCATCCGGACTCGACAGGATCTCGTACGTGGAGAGATTGACCCTTCAGAATTTACACGACTATTGACAATGACGGATCATACGTGCAATTTGAAGGAGGGAGAATGGGCCCAAGTCCACAAAGGGTTATACAAAGGAGATGTTGGCCTCGTTGTTGCGGTGGAGAACTGGGGGGTGGAAGTCTTGTTACTTCCTCGCCTAAATCCCCCCGTTAGTAGCTCCAGTCTGGAGAGGAAGCGATCTTCGATCCCTCCAAAGCCCGCACTGTTCGATCCGGCCAACTCCTCGCGCGCCCATGAGATTGAACCCAAAAAATCACCAGAGGAGAACTGTTACACCGTCAGCGGTCTCAAATTCGAATATGGCCTCCTTCGAAAAGAGTATGACTTCCATTCTGTATCCTCGACCGTGCTGGATATACCGTCAGAGTTTTTCTTTCTATATGAAAGCAGTGGACACCCCGCTCTCAACTCAATCTTCTGCCCTTGTCTTCGCAAATGGTCGTTTGAAGAAGGCGAACTGGTCACCATCCTCACTTGAGGCTACTGGCGATGGGCGACTGTCTGTGCAAGTGGTACATTAACAGGCCTCAGGGACAGATACGTCGAGGTGGACCTGGGTTCGGAGCTGGGTGTTCAACAATACCCTTATCAGCGAGTGCGGAAAGAGATCAAGATTGGCGATTTTGTTATCGTTGGCAATGGGACTCATGCGGGAAGAACTGGGTGGGTTCATTACATCGACCAGTTGGATCACAATGTTGTAGGTATTGTGGAGATGTCCACGATCGATCCTGTCATTGGTTCTAATCCACCCAGGACAGTATGTGTAAGTCCTTCAAGTTACTTAATCACACTTATATTACTAACGCCACTCATAGACATTCAAAGCTCAAGTCAATTGGCTCAAAATTGTTGAGGTCCCCTTTATCCATGCATCCAATTCAACCCCTCGGCTGGATGCCCAACTCAAGACGACTGACTCTGTTCCCTGGCGTGGTGTCAATGTAATTGTGAAGAAAACTGGACGTGTTCATAAGGGGGATCTTGGTGTTGTGAAGAATGTTCTCCATGGCCAAGGAACAGCCAGTGGACTGAAAATTGAAATGCAGCTCACAGCCTATAATCCCTCACTTCCTAACCATTCCGTTGTTGTCGACTATGATGATGTTGTTGAAGTCAGGTAAGCACAATTTTAATTATGAAGGCAAGTTAGAATATTAACGATCACCTTCAAGTACTCGTTGAAAGCTGAACGACTATGCCAACGCATCCAATAGTCTATTTCGTCCTCACTCACAATCCTCCTCAACAATGCCTTTGACATATGTCCAGGATTCCTGGGCCGTTCCGAAGGATCAATCTTCTCATACGCCCGCCTGGGACCCTTCATCACTCACTCCGAGAGACCCACTGGCTCAAACACCCGCCTGGGACCCTTCATCTCGAACCCCACATTCTTTCCTTGGTTCCCCCCTTCCAGCAGCTAGTTCTGTAGCCACATTGCAAGAAGAGCCACCACAACACGTCCTTCTGTCATCACGTCTTGCTGGGTTGGAACTGAAGGTTGTATCAGGCAGTAAAGACCAGCAGGTTACTATTGCCAATGTCGATGGTCACCTCCAAATTCGCCACAGGGTCTACAGCACGATATGCAACCTTGACCCCAAATCTGTCACACCCAAATATCCTAATCCTACTTGCGATAATGGACTTTTGGTCGTGATCAGGGGCGACCACTGTGGCAAGTATGTTTGTCTGTTATCTGTCATCTAATTTGATGTGCTTTCCCAATCTAGTAATTATTTGATGGCACCACTCTGCTGAACAATATGCTGGCTCCTGGCCTTCTACACACATGGAATACCTCAGGATAAAGTAGGTAGTTGATTAGAGATATCTAATAGCTTCAAATAGGCATCATAATAATGCAAATATATGGTGAAATGACATATATAGATGTATATTACCATATTAGGTCAAAATAGCGAAAATGTGCCACTTAGCATTCCATTGTGCTATTATCACAATGCGTCTAGGGCATCATCTATATCTCAACCAGTTTTTACCAGAATTTTGTCCAGCTGGGCTTATTTTAAAGCTAAAATATATCCCTAACTAACTGTCTCCTTCAATTTTCCAATATGTGATTGTTGAAACCACAATTGAGCAAAACATCTCTCTCTTTTGCATTATCTCTCCCTCTAGCCAATGTTTCATCATTATCTTCACCAATATTCGCCCAAATATCACGCTGGAGGGCGGGTTTTAAAGCTGTAGCCTATTCGGATTTTATAGCCAAGTCATATCTCCCAAAATATTGGTATGTAGACCATGATTACATGACGCATTTTGGCTGTTTTTAGCCCAGAAGTAAAGTGAGAGCTTTCTAACGTGCTATAGAGAGCAAAATTTGAGTGACATTTGGGTGAGTTACTGATGAATATCTACTTCTGGGCTAAAAACAACCAAAATGCGTCATGTAATCATGGTCTACATACCAATATTTTGGGAGATATGACTTGGCTATAAAATCCGAATAGGCTACAGCTTTAATACCCGCCCTCCAGCGTGAAGCCTGCTGCACACCACATACCAACATCCCAGTTATGTTCAAACGAGGTTGACATTGTGCTTGCATAAACACTGCAATTCTGAAGGGCTTCGTGAAGACGAACGATCTCAAGATGAAGTAGAGGACAGTTAGAGCACTGTGCTTGCCGCTCGGCTATGCTGGCTAACTCCTTGCTTTTGGCGGTTGAAGGCATCGTTATGGTAGCAATGGCCAATTCCAATCCTGACCCCAATGCCAATGCCAATGCCAATATTGGCTATTGAATATTTGCCAATCTAGTTTGGGAATTATGATGCACTTCCAAGCAATAAACCACCGTCTCTGCACAAAGAATATATTTTCCCTTGGGTTCATCTGCTTGATCCCACCAATTGCACACATATTGGGTATCAATGCATATGGGGCTTTGACTGTCAACCCCAGCATCCAAAATCTCCAGCAAATCAGTTTCGATTGGCATCATGAAATCCTCAGTGATTAGTCTGATGCTTTCAGCTATGGAGCGGGTGATAATTGGGATATCCACTACATGTCTGACGGCTACTGCCAGTCCAATGATCAATGTGAGATAAATCTGAAGGTATTATTAGTAGATTATGTGGAGTCCAATCAAGAGCACCTCACCAACTCTTTTTTCAGTCTTCTCTGTGCCTATGCTACCTTGGCTGCTTTGGCCGTGCTGATTGTAAGCAGAGCCACTCGGAGTCAGGAATCACCATAGTAGATGATGTCTTGCAAATTCTCCCTACTATTTGGCCACCGATCACTAAATGGATTGAATGCACAAATAGTATGATGGGACATGATATCACTCGAGCAGATGGAAGATGAAGAGGAAGCATAGTTGTGATAGATGATGGTATATAAGGCTTATATAATAGCTGACTATATTGGGGAATGGTAATGATTGGTAACATGCTGGTATTGTCTGTCAGCCATGAATGCCAACTCTTGCCACATGGCCATCTTCCGCTGTCCATAGGCGGCAGCCCCAGCAGCAATTCCGACTGATGCTGATGCCGACTTCCACCAGGTGCTTTTGAACAGAAAGTAACATACTGTCCAAACCATCTCATGGCCAACTAATGTAAGTTCTTCCTTCCAGCAATACTGTGACTCATGTGGATCCTGGTCACACTAAGGTCTCCGCTGGATTACCCAGCGCTAACGACACCTATTAACTAATAAATTTAGCGGTGTATGCTCTACACCTTTCACTAGCATAATATCAATTTTTAGAATTTTAGGTGAAGTATTTCCGCCTCTGTGAATATTTTGCGAACGCGTGTGGGTTTCTGGCCAAACCTGGGAACCTGGTCACGCGTGGGAAGCTCAGCCAGCAGCTATGTTGAGGCTAATCTGTGCCATCGATAACTCGATTCTCTCGCTTCAACAACACCTATGCTTGTGATCAACGGTTGAGGTATGTAACGTACACCCTATACTTTGATAAATACTAAAAATATTGTTCATAGGACTACCCAAAACATCACGAAGACGTAGGAAGTGCCTTGAACCGTGCACTGCGCCTGGGTTGCGGCTCGGGCTTGTTTGATGATGCTGCTGCAGGTGTACCCATGGCGGTGTCTGTAGTTTTCGATCGTCCTCGTCGCTTTTTGGGTCTTGTGGGAGATGGAGGAGGGCTGGCCTCACCCTCTTCTGCGAAAACGTGAACAATGGGTTCAAGACGGAATCGGAGGTTGCGTTGGGGTTCTGATGGCCCAACATTCGGGTTTGCTATGAGAGGTGATGTTGTCCAGATGGAGAACGATGTTGGAGTTTGGCGTGAAGGTGTTCGAGGTAGAGCTGGTTCTATGGGGGTGATATGGTCCCATAACCGTCGACGCCTGGGATGCCATGCTGGTGTGGAGGGCGATTTGTCTTGAACTCGTGGGGCACTTGATCCTGGCGGTAAGTCATTCGTTTTTGGGACTTTTTTCAATGGACGAGGACGAGGACGGGGCTTGGGTTGTGCAGGTGTAGTGGGTGCTGCTGCAATCACTTCGGAATTGGCAACAAGAGCAGCATCACTGTTTGCCTTCCGACTTCTTGTGGGACGAGGTCGAGGCGGCGTCTGTGTTTGGGGTGTGGATGGAGTACTCGGCGATAAATTCGTAAAATCGAAGTACTCCTGATCAGAGGATTCAGAGTCAGTGAATGGATGCCCGCTGGTTCCTGCGCGATTCCGTCGCCGACCTCCGAATCCTGCATGCTTCCTCTTTGGTGTTTCCCCCTCCTTTGCCCGTTGATTGCACTCACTTTTCTCATGCAGGCGTGTCGACTTTGCGGCTCTCGTTGCTGCTCCCTTCCTAGTAGGTGGCTTCTTTTTCGATTTCTTCAACTCCTCCATTGCGTATTTTCCCAGCGAGGCCATTTCTCGTCGCCACCGTGCCACCTGCTTCTCTGCCTCTGCCTCTGCCTTCTTCATCTCTGCTGCATATCGTTTGTCAAGAACTCTCTCCCGCTTCTCCTGCTCCAGCACCTTATTGTGGTTAGCAACTTCCTTCTCTTGTGTTTTACCGCGCTCTCTGATCAGTTTAAAGGTCCCTTGCATTTCTGCTTTCCAATCCGAACGAGCCAGCTTCTCAAGATTCTCCATAGAAGTCATGTGGCGTGCGTCAGAAGATTCCCGTTGATCTTTCCCTTTCTTCTTGGCTTTGGCGTAGGCGCGTTGACGTAGGCGCCCGTTTTCATCGTCCATCAACCGCATCTGTGCGTAATCAGCCTGGATCTGTTGATCTGCACGATATAGAAGATCAAATAGTGCTGAATTTTGGAGACGAAGATCTTGTCGTGATGCTGTGTGGTGGAGGGGTGTCGGAATTGCAAGGCGGAAACGAGCACGGATAAGATTTGTGGCAGTGGAGAGATCTGTAGCTGATGTGGGATCGGAATTGGATGTCGTAGGAGTAGATGGGTTACCATTGTCATCCGATGTAGGTAGTATGAGTTCAATGGGGACAAGGTCTGGGATAATGGCAGGCAGTGGTTGAGCAGACTTTGTTGTCGTATTTAGCGAAGGCTCGAAGACAATAGGATCAAGGACATCCCGATCCGTTGGCCAGATCCCAGTCTGTCTGAAGGCTGCCTTGATTGTCGACTGCTGAAACGCCTTCACCCGAGCTTTAGCATAGTGGCTGATAAGATTGGACTTTGTTATTGGAACATGTCCACGAGCAGCCTTGTTGACCTCGCTCTTCCAGCAAGATGCAAGTGGACCAAAGACACCAACATCGCATGGTTGGAGGACATGAGTTGTGTGAGAGGGGAGGCAAATAATGATGATTTTGTGTTTCTCTGCGAACCGACAGAATGAGTAAGTGCAGTGTGAATTATGCCCATCGAGAATCAGCAAGCGATAGCCATCCTTGTTCTTCATGCGGGCCGCGCTTGCAGGCTCGAAGTCCTTCTCCAACCACATAGTTCCTAACTCCTGGTCTGTCCAGCCATTTGGTGAGCACGAGACGCTAGATTACCATATCAGTTATGAGCTATTTTTCAAGCATTACAGATTCACACCTTGCATGGCAGGGGTTATCGCGACCCCATTCAAGATTGATCCTTGCTGCCTTGAAGATGAAGGAAGGGGGTAATGCCGTTCCGTCAGCACAGACAGTTTCGATGACAGTCACCAACTCACGATTACCGTCTTCAAGACTGTAAACCTCCTTCTGGTCTCGGTCTATAATTGCTGCTACTGAGAGGGAAACAGGTAGCAAATTTTTTTCAATGCCAAGAGACCACCTCTCCATCGATATAACTGCAAAAAAAACCATCCAAAAACCTCATCTCCTTGCTGTAGAGCTGTCGTGACCAGCTTCCTAGTGTGACCTGGTTCCTGATTACGTACAGTAGTACTGCGCTTGTGCACAGAGCCAATGAACACATTTGACTATGAGAAATGTAAGCTCATTCAGAGAAGGCGGGGATGGTTGTACACACATTCAAGTAAAGAGGCGGGATCCTGAGCGAAGTCGGCATTGGCATTGGCATTGTGTCTGTTGAAGACTATTGGCTCTCTCGCAATGTAAGAGCTCCTCCATAACCAAGATAGTTGAAGACAGGTTGACCCAGAAATGTTCAGATTCAATACCACTGAGCTAGCCTTGATGTGTTCCTTAGTCAATGTTTGGAATTTACACATTGTGTTGGCATTAGCACCGAGAATAATGAGTTGGCATTGGCATTGGCTATAGAGTCAGCAATAAAACAATATTTCCGTGTTGAGTGTTTTGACCTTGGTCTGTGCACGCGTCCAAACCTTCATTGTGGGCGCATTTTGGATGACATGAGAATATTGAGAAGATTTGTCAGCAATGAGTCCATGCAGACAATTGAGCTCATTTGATGCCTGTTCTTTTTGGAGAGCAAGTTCTATGGCAGAGAAGTGCTCAGAGACATTATGGTTTGATGGCATGGGAAGGATTGTACCCTCCACAAAACCAGTGACCGTCACCATTGGCTGTAGAGAGTCGGCTCCGATGCCATCCTCCTTGGTGTTGGCATCATCATCCCACACTGCCTCATTGTCAAGCATGATGGGGGACAAAGGTATGTCTGGAACATCTGCAGCTGTTTGCAATTCTTTCAATTTGACCATCTGAGTTGCTAATGAGAGTTGTAGAGAGTTGATACAATCACTATCAGCAGTGCCAATCTGACGGCGGAGTCAGCGAACAGTGTGTTGAATCTCTGGTCTGATGAACCAAGTTGTAATGTGAGATATCATGGTGCATGGATGTCACATACTTTTTTATTTCCACCATAAGGGCATATTCCATCCATTTTCAACAGGGTTCAGCACTCTGTCCGACCTCGGCATTGGCTGATCAGCCTGGTCTGTACAGGTTTTAGTCAAGTAGATGTCCATAGCTGATATGTCAGCAAGACGCTGCTTTCCAGCCTCGGATATTGCACTCTCCCACTGTTGAGCAGCCAGTCCCACTGACATTGAGATTGCAAGCGCAATGCCAAGCAGTTTTTTGTGGTTGGAGTCGGATGCATGGTCATTAAGCATCTCGGCCTGATGAGAGAGCAAGGCCGTTCGAACAGTCGACAAGACAGTATTCAATGCCAACCAGAGAGATTCTAAGATTTTGCTGCAGACAATGCCGATGCCAGGAATAAATGTCAGGGCAAATCTGAAAAAACACTCATCCTTATGAGCATGTACATGGAAAAGACCAATGGCCATATCTACAATCAATCCAGCAGGGAGATGTTGGCCAATCTGTTCTTGAAGGTGAACTGAATACTGGCAAGCAATGTCATATATCAAAGTGACCTTTTGTTGGACAGCTACACCAGTTGTTTTGAGGGCCTGCAAGAATGCAAAATCAACATTTTTCTGCTGTTCTCCCTTGAAAAGCAATGAAAAGATCTGCCATTGAGTTTGGACAGTAGCAACTGTGTCTTGCACAGGCAATCGCAACAGATCCTGTTCTGTCACAAGATTTTGAGGCAACCATAGCTGCAATAATTGCTTTGAATGTGTTTTCACATGGCGCTTTCTAAGGGATATTAGGCATTGGCATTGGCATTGGCAACAGATAGATGTTGATGATTCCATTGCTGTTTTGAGAAAGTCAAAGTAGTCTTGTTGCTTTGGTGCCATACCCCCATCGTCATATAACCATACATTGACTTCTTTTTGAGAAATGGGATCAGCCTTGAAGTTTCTGTTGGTGACAAAGGTACACCAATATACAGGATTAGAGGCATTGGCCAGCCAGCTTTCCTCGAGATTGATTCCTGGCTGTGGGCAAGCAGGACAGAAGTTGGCTAGCTCACTGGCTTCAGGGTTCGTAGCATCTTTATTGTTGTAGCCATACCCTGCCCATTTCAACTTCTTTATCCATCTCCATAGATGTGACATACAATGCAGTTCATAATACAAATTGGCCACAGATGCAAGAGCTAGTGGCCAAGTCATGTGGCAAATGAGCTGATAGAACTGATATGCCAATGCTTTGAGTTCCAGATTACAAAGACAAAAGTAATTGAGAACAGCAGTGGAAAAGAGTGTTTTGATGTGGTCAAAACTGGCAGGCATCAGTCCTCCAAGGAGATCCAGCGGGACATTGGCCAACCCACAGCATTAGCAAGCAACCATTGCAAGATGATGGACTCCATTTGTATGAATGACACAAACATAGGTGTTATCCAACACGTCAGAAGTTGGTACAAGACGATCTCCGACTGATGTAGCAGCCTGTAAATATGGCTGGAAGTTATCAAGATCATTGTTGGCCAATGGCAGGTCGGCATTGGGATCAGCATTGGGGTTGGCATGGGTTTGCCCAAAAGGGTCAGTATCTGTGCTCTGCTGTCTTAACAATAGGTTGAGTTGGTGCAAAAGTCGCTCATTTTCAATCCCATCTTGTTCCAGACCAATGTCTGTCGGCAAGTCCACCTCTATTATCTCCTCATCTTGGAAACCCGTAGTCGCAGGAACCACTCAGCCTGACCTTGGTATTCCCGCTTGCATCAGTGCATTTTGCTCAGCAATATCTTTCATTTCCTCATGCCTCTCCAGATGACTAATCTGAAATTGCAGTCCTTTACAGCATGTTGGGCCAGCCGATGAGGCCAATCCCAATCCCAATCCCAATCCCACCGTATGTCAGACAAGTATATAACTACCAACTTCCCATAGCTCAGCATTGCAAAAATAGGTGCCAGTCCACCATTCAATGCGATGAAATGGATTATGCTGATGCATCTGACGCATACATAGACGATATATAGTAATGCCTACTGTGCAATCTTGGCATTGCCAAATGGCCTAATGATTATATGTGCAATTGGAGCAGATTTGTTTGTCAGTTGGATGGTGTTCTTGATACAGTGTGGCTTGCAATAGTTCATCAATGTGACTGACAATTTCTTTCAGATAGTCTTGCTGTGTCTATGACTGGCTTAGATATCATCTTTTATCAAAGAATTAGCCAACCTTGGTTTGCCGACTCAGCATCAGCATCAGCAGGATCTCATAATTGCCCCAATTCTCTTGATAACTGTTGGCAGAACTGTGACCAAAGGAGCCTTCATTTTGTGTCTCATCCGGCAATTGTTTTGGAGACTGCAGAGGAAACTCTACAGGAATCCTTTTCTGATGCTTTTGTCCACATGTTGTCACTTCTATCGTTGTTACGATTTTTCTACTTTCTTTACAGACTATACATTCCTCTACCACATGACCCAACCACGTGTGCAGCTGCGTTCACCCTTTCCTTTTCATTACTGTACTTTAGTGACTCGTTCTGACTCATTCTTCTGGTTCCTCTTATGCTTGACTCACATGGACTCATAGTGACTCCTATCTTCTATCGAATATGACTTCGTCACTTACTATAAAATACAGTAGAGAACAAGGATGTACTTTAGCTAGTTCTTAACTCGCAAACCTTGTATCTTCTCCAACACAGACAATACCTCGTCTGAGGCATTCTGTTTATTGAGATAAGGCCAGACCCGACCCCTCTGACTATAGACAGCATCTTTCGACCTAAGTCTATTGTCTCGGTCATAACAATCGTTTCGTGTGTAATTGTGTTGAGGAGAGCAGGATCTCCTTCAATTAGGGTATAATTGTCTCACCCTCTTTTTCTGCGACGAGATGTGGACTGAGTTCCAGATGGAGTGCTGATATTTGGATTGATCAGGGGGGATAAGAAAAAGGAAGTGTAGCAGAAATATGGCTTGTGTTGAACATATGTAGTTTTCTCATGGTGTCCACATGTAAAACATGCAGCCTATGTGCACTGTCAAAGCATCAGCCATATGGGCTAGTTTATTCTTCCCACATCAGTATCATCTGTCAAAGTCATTCCCATGCCAGATCTTCCTATGCCAACTTTTGCTGTACAGAAGCAGAGAAGAACACGATGTGATTGCAAATATAATGCAGCTGAACATAGTGTGCTGGAATCTTTCCAAGTTGAATTCCGCACACAGACTACAATCCATGGCTGTCTCCAGGTCCTGAGAGCGAAAATACTCCCAGCTATGTTCAATTACTGGTGGTCTATTGGCCAAAAAGCAAAGACTGAAGATGAAAGCCGTCAATGAACAAAGGTTAGCTGACACATTACCTCAAGTTCTCCTCTCAATGGGGCAACCAATCTCATTGTTAGGAAAGAGACACTGTCTATAGTCAGAGGGGTTGGATCTGATCTTTATCTTAATAAACAGAATGCCTCAGAGGAGGTATTGTCTGTGTTATAGTAGATAGAAGGTTTGCAAGTTAAGAACTAGCTAAGGTACATCCTAGTTCTCTACTGTTCTTATAGTATATGATAGAGTCATTAACATGAGTCACTAAGAGTCCATATGAGTCAAGCATAAAGGAGACGAAGAAATGAGTCAAGATGAATCACTAATGTTACAATAATGAAAAGAAAAGGTGAATGCAGCTGCACACGTGATTAGATCATGTGGTAGTAGTGTTGCCGCGACTCCAACTCGGAACCAACTCGGAGCCATAGTCGATGCCGGCTCCAAGCCGAGCCGGACCGAACCGGTACCATATGCCGACTTCGGCTTGGGAGCCGACTCGAGTCGACTCAGGGTCCCCAATATGGGCAAGGATTGACAGGTGATGCGTATTTACATTATTTCACTAAGTAA
>Ga0247742_10001834_pt1 | contig 14308 bp, 10 predicted proteins | sample UWRJL208509C2_FD_180944 | JGI IMG/M metagenome (GOLD analysis project Ga0247742, IMG submission 180944) | Plant litter microbial communities from Arlington Agricultural Research Station in Wisconsin, United States - UWRJ-L208-509C-2 | ecosystem: Environmental > Terrestrial > Plant litter >...
GCTTGCAACGGTCGGAGCTCTTCTTGCCGTGCCCATGTCGGCATCGGCGCTCTCTGGAGCAGACTTCGATCCTGGGTACATAATCTCGGACGCCAACTTCTATGACGCGAACGCAATGAGTCAAGCTGAGATCCAAAGCTTTCTGGACTCGCAGATAGGACAGTGTCAGAACTCGCTCTGCCTGAACGTCCTTCGAGTCGATACCAGCAGCAGAGCAGCCGATCGAACAGTCTGCACGGGATATTCCGGCGGGTCTCAAGAGCTGGCCGCTGCCGTCATTTACAAGGTGCAGCGCGCGTGCGGAATCAGCGCCAAGGTAATTCTGGTCACCCTTCAAAAAGAACAGGGATTGATCACGAACCGAGCTCCATCCTCGGGCGTTCTCGCGCGGGCAATGGGATATGCATGCCCAGATTCTGCAGGCGGCGCTTGCGACTCCAAGTACTACGGTTTCTACAATCAGGTGTACTGGGGCGCTTGGCAACTCAAGCGGTATAACACTCCGGACCAATTCGGTCAGTATCACCCGGGTCCCGAAGCAATCGCCTATAAGCCGGGGACGTCATGTGGCGCTCCAGTCGTGAACATTCAGAATGACGGCACCGCAGCCCTTTATAACTACACCCCATATCAACCAAATGGAGCTGCACTTGCGAATCTTGGCGGGACGGGCGATCAGTGTTCGTCTTACGGGAATCGAAACTTTTGGGTTTACTACAGCAACTGGTTCGGGTCCCCCGCGGGCAAAGTTAACCCGTTTGGAGTCGTCGATTACGCATATGGAGTCGCGGGCAAGATTCACGTTCAAGGATGGGTCATGGACCCCGACACGGCCAGCCCAATTCCTTATCATGTGTATATCGATGGCGTCGGAACAGCGCTGATCGCGGATCAACAACGACCGGATGTGGCGGCGGCATATCCGGGTCAGGGGCCAGTCCATGGATACGTCGCGGATCTGCCTGTGAGCGGCCCGGGGCCACATCAAGTCTGCATCTACGGCATAAACATTGGGCCCGGAGCCAATACGCTCGTTAAGCCGTGCTTCTCCGTGGCGACTCAGAGCGGAGCGCCGTTCGGAGTCATAGACTCCGCGGTCGGCACGCCGACCACTATTGCAGTCTCAGGATGGGCGATTGATCCCGATACGACTTCGCCTATAAGCGTGAAGGTGTCGGTCGATGGAGCACCTCAGACGATAAGCGCGGACCAGCCTCGCGCCGATGTTGCTCTGGCGTACCCAGGCTACGGGCCCGGGCACGCGTACTCATTGTCGGTGAATGCAACCCCAGGGTCTCATCAGGTTTGCATCACCGCTCTTAACTCCGGCGCCGGTACAGATACATTGCTTAGTTGTCGTCAGGTAGCAGTGTCCGCTGTCACATTCCCCGAGTTGGGCCGTCCACCGTTTGGGGTTGTGGATTCGGTGACGGTGGCGACTAATGGGGCAGTGACCGTTGCTGGTTGGGCGATCGATCCGGATACTTCCGCGTCGATTCGTGTGCACGTTTACATCGACTCGGCGGGAGTGAATATCCCTGCGGATGGGGCTCGTCTGGATGTTGCTGCGGCCTATCCAGGTTACGGGCCCAATCATGCCTATTCGACGACGGTCGTGGCGGCACCGGGTTCGCACTCGCTTTGCATTTACGCGATCAATGCTGGCCCTGGCCCGAACAACACTCCTTTAACATGCCGCCAAATCACAGTACCCGGTGCGGCCACGACATTCCCCGAGTTGCGCCGTCCACCGTTTGGGGTTGTGGATTCGGTGACGGTGGCGACTAATGGGGCAGTGACCGTTGCTGGTTGGGCGATCGATCCGGATACTTCCGCGTCGATTCGTGTGCACGTTTACATCGACTCGGCGGGAGTGAATATCCCTGCGGATGGGGCTCGTCTGGATGTTGCTGCGGCCTATCCAGGTTACGGGCCCAATCATGCCTATTCGACGACGGTCGTGGCGGCACCGGGTTCGCACTCGCTTTGCATTTACGCGATCAATGCCGGCCCTGGCCCGAACAACACTCCTTTAACATGCCGCCAAATCACAGTACCCTGACAGCCGTTCAAGAATGCGTTTGCTAACCTAAGTCGGCCGCGGATCCGGAGCGGTCAAGCCCTCTTGCAAGGACCCACTCTGAATGACTAGCACACGGCATCAAACTGGCTTGCGCGAAAGATGGACCCTGCTATTGCATTGGTATGGGCGCACTGTCGAACCCCGCGCCACTGGGTTACCCAATTGGCGAGTCGTGACGTGGTTCCCGGCGCTTGTTCTCTTGGGAGCGGCTGTCTTGATAGTTCTTCATATCAGCGGCACCTCTTCGGGAGTGGAATGGTATTCCTTGGGGAGCGGAACCGATCCCCGACTGCTCATCGGGTCGCCGCGTGCGATCAGGTCCGATGAGTGGCTAGTACAGCAATCATGGGTTGTCTCTCAGGCCGCGCACGGTTACCCCGCGATCAATCCGACCTTCCCCGGTGGCCTAGATATGGCGGTGCTAAACGAGCTGCCTTCCTGGGATTGGTCTTCGGTGTTCCGCCCACACCTCTGGGGATACCTCTTTTTCGGGGTGAATGCAGGAATTGCATGGCATTGGTGGATTCCAGCCGTAGCAATGTTCATCGGCGGCTACTTACTCGTCGTCTCCATACTCCCGCGTCGACCTATCACGGCGGCCCTAATCTCCGTTGGTATTTTTTTCACCCCGCTTTTGCAATGGTTCTACACGCCGAGTAGTGTCTGGCCAGTCGCATGGTCTTTCATCGCCATGGCGGGTGTTGTATGGACAATTCGTGAACCCCGGTTGTGGGTCCGAATAACTTGGGCCGTAGTGATCGGCTACACGGCCGTCACTATGGGAATGGGCCTATATGTTCCCTTCATGTTCTCGGGGATCCTGGTGGTCTTCGCCTTCTCCTTGGGCTACGTATTCAGGACACGACCATGGGAACCGCACGGCGCAGCGGCGTTCTGGCGGCGTCTTATACCCATTGGCCTGGCCGCGCTCGCTAGTGGGGCAGTCATTGGGGCCTTCGTGGTCACCCACATCAAGGCGTTCGAACGAATTGGAGCGACGGTCTACCCGGGCGCTCGGTCTGTCCCCACAGGGGCCCTGCTGACCGTTGATCCATACCTCACTGGAATAGGCAGCGCTCCCTGGAGCCAGGCCCTCAAGCTCGGACAATCAAGCATTCTCGGACCCAACTCTTCGGAAGGCTCCTCCGTTTTTCTGCTGGCCGTGTTCTTGGCTGGGGGCCTAGTCTGGTTCGCGGCTCGTTCTTTTCGGAGACCCAGGCGCCCAGATTGGCTTCTCGTCGCTTGCGTTGCCTGTGTCCTGCTCGTGGCCGCGTATCTGTTGGTGCCCGGGTGGGACCAAGTCGCTCGGATTTTGCAGTTCGATCGCGTCCCTCCGGAGCGGTTTCGCATATTCTTCGTGATGCTAATTCCATTGTTCTCCGCGCTCGTAATTGAGCAGGTCGATAACGGGGCTAGGCGGATAGACTGGATTCCTGGAGTGATTTCGACCCTCATCGGGGTTCTTATTATCGGGGGCCTATGGCTTCGGATTCGAGCACTTGACCCTGTGGTTCTGTCCTCGGCACCGACCTGGATTGCCATCTCGGCGTGCTTGCTCGTGTCAACGTTCTTGCTTTTCTGGCGAGGGATGGCACCAGCCGCTGCGCTTCTACTCTTGTTGGCTACCGTGGCTACCACGGGGAACGTCAATCCTCTCTATCGCGGTATTTTCGATCTGCGGGACACGAAGACAGGACAGCTAATTCAACAGCTCGACAATAAAGATCCCGGCGCGTGGGTGGGTGTTGGCTCTTACTCCACGATGGCACTCCTCGTGGAATCTGGGGTGAAGTCCTTCAGCGGTGTGCAGACCTATCCGCCTAAAAAGATGTGGAGCGAGATTGATCCCTCGTCTAAATACGCGAGAATTTGGAATCGACTCGGGCACGTGCAATGGCAATTCGGCAAGGGAGCCCCGAAGCTGAGTAACCCGACCCCCGACGTTATCCAGGGAACGTTCGATGGCTGCTCAAACTTCGCACAGAAGTATGTGAAGTACGTCCTGACGGATGTCAACGCATCAAAATCATCGTGCGTGAAGCAAGTCGCGCGGGTGCAGCAGGGACATGATGCTATCCGAATCTTTGAAGTTGTGCCTCGATGAGGTCCCGTGGATCACACAACTAGTTCGGCACGAAAAGGCTTTTCGGGATTTGTCCTTCTCCTCGTTGCCACGGCTATTGCGGGCCTGATCGGTTACGTAATCACCTGGCTTGTTCCGCGAGAGATCGGTTTTGCTAGCTACGCCCTTTACGCGGTGTACTGGTCGTTCTTGTTCCTTGTGGTGGGCAGTCTTTCCGGGATTCAGCAGGAGATCACCCGCGCTCAAAGGGCTGCCGCGGAATACGCGCTCGTGGTCGTTGATCGAGTGAACGATCCCAGGGCCAACCTGTGGCGTTTCACAGCTGTGGCCGCCGCGGGCGTTTTCGTGCTGCTCACGGCAACCTCACCGTTGTGGGCGACCGCGGCTTTCGGTCGCGATGGCTGGTCATTTGTCCTGCCGCTCGCTTGCGGCGCGTCGTTTTACGTCGTTGTGGCAGCAGTAGGAGGCACACTTTACGGTGCGTCACGCTGGGGTTTGCTTTTTCTACTCATCTCTATTGAGGCCGTCCTTCGCATTCTCGCGATCGGTGTAGTCCTATTAGTTGGCGGGGACACGGTCGCATTGGCTTGGGCGGTGTCGATCCCGTTTCCGCTTACGCTCGCGATCCTATGGCGGGGAATTCGGAGAGCAGCGCGGGGAAGAGTCGCGCTGGACGTGAGCTACGGTCGCCTTATTTGGAACGTCGCGCGTACTATTGCGGCCGCGGCCTCGCTAGGCCTAATGGTTAGCGGATTTCCCTTCATACTGGGGCTTGTTTCAGGCGGTGCCAACGCCGAGTCGCTCGGACTACTGATTCTCACGATAACTCTCACTCGAGCCCCACTTATCGTTGTCGTGATGGCCCTGCAGAGCTATCTTGTGGTGTTTTTTCGAGACCGAGTTAGCGCATTGTTACGGTCCATTCTCCTAATCGGCGCGGTCATCGGGTCGATCGCCCTGCTATTGGCACTAGGACTTGGTCTGATTGGTCCAGAGCTTTTTGGTCTGTTATTCCCAGGAGATCCAACGCCAGGTTCCACGCTACTTATCATCCTGGTTCTGTCGTCAGCTCTCGTCGGACTACTTTGCGTGACCGGTACTGCTCTTCTTGCCACTGGTAGGCACGGTTATTACTCGGCGGGCTGGGCGACGGCGGCGGCAGTCTCGGTCGTCATATTGTTGACCCCGGTGCCGCTAAACGAAAGAACGATCGTGGCGCTGTTAGCAGGGCCCATCGCGGGGCTGATCGTTCATGCCGTCGGCGTGATCGTCGCCCAAAAGGTTTTGGCACTCACTAATTCTCGTTCCAGCTGATGACTCGGTCACGCTCGCTGCGCGGAAGCACTCGCTCTAGTTTTTCCAGTACCTGTGGCGCGACGATTATTTGAATGCTTGGCTCGTTCTTCAGAATGTTTTCGACGGGTCTCGCTACGTCTCCAGTGGCGAACCCGCCGGCGTAATCCGGATCATCCAAGTACTTGCTGAGTCGGTCGGAGGACATGCTCCAGGTACCGCTCAGGGAGAGATGCCACTGGTTGGCTAGGTGTGGGAGCGGGTCTCCGGGCATTGCTGCGACGTAGACCGTCTTGCCAAAGGATGCGTGACGGGCGAGAGACGAAGCCCGGAGTAGCCGGGCGGCCTCGGGAGTGCGGTGACTAAGCACGGTCCTGGCGGCTGACCAGTAGTGGAGCCCATCCGCTTCGCCTGGAACGGCCCCGGCGAACGTTGGACCGACGTAACCGAAGAGTTGAATTGCTGCGACGGCCAGAAGACCTGACGTTACGAGTTTGCGGCCAAACCTCATCGGAATGTGCCTCCGAGCCATTCCGACCACGATCATCGGCACAACTAACGCGCTAAGAACTAGGAGGGTGCCCGTGGCGAGCTTCGCGAAATAATACAGAAGCGCGTGCGCGGTTGTGAGTTGCTTATACCCGAGGGCAACCAAGATGAGGGCTGCCGCTATTGCGACGATTGCGAGCAAGCTGACGCGAACGGACTGTAGGCCCTTCCATGTTCTCCCCGCACCCGCAGTGCCGATACCAATCGCAATGCAGGCCGCAATAAGCGCGAAGGTCAGTGGGGCGGGGAAGCTTTCACTTCCGCCGGCCGCGAGAGACGAGCCGGTGAGCGAGTGGAACGTAATGAACACCGCTGTGCCTATGCCTATGACTGCCAAGCACACGATAGACGCAGACACGCATGCCCGCGTCCGTGAGCTTCGCCAACGCACTCGAGAAAAAGGTGCCAGGGCAACCAGCGCTGCGACTGATGCAAGCGGCAATAACAAGAGCCAACTGTGGGCGGTAGCGACCACCAGCCCCGCAATCAGGGCAAGCTGCAATGGCATCAAGACCCTCGACATCGTTACTGCTACGCACCCGACCATCGCGACCGCCGCGCAGGCGATGACGAAGTTGGGGTAGCCAGTCGAGATCGCCGTTGACCCAGGGCCTACAAGGTAGGCTGCCGCCACGAACGCGATTGGCGGGAGAGCGAGGAAGGGGCTTCGTTGAACTGCCGGAATCTGAATAAGTCCCGCTGTCAACACGGTGAGAAAAAACACAAGGAGTAGGGCGACAGCCTGACCGTAATCCTGTGCGTTCGGTCCAGTCGCGGTTCCGTAGGCTCCACGCAATGCCTCGGCGATCGCGACAACAAGTACATGAAAGTGCTTGGGATATGTGCTGCCGATCCATGCTGAGCCGTCTGGAGAGTTCCCAAATGTTGCGAGCACCGAGTCATGGGTACTTATGAGATCGACCATTGCCAAATGCGATACGTGGTCCCAACCGCTCTTAATCAGCAGGCTAAGGGCGCGATTGTTCGACGAGCTAAAGATCAGCGGGGACGTCAGCCAAAATGCGCTCAGCCCCACTAGCACCGGCAGAACGTCCGCGAGCCGAACATGAGGGCGAAGCGTCGCAAAATACTCGAGCGGTTTTCGAGCGACTAGCACCCGAGCGACCAGGCCGCCGCAAACAATAGCCAGGCACACACCAACACGGTCAAACCATAGAGGAAGTGGAACCCACCACGCGAGTGGCAACCACGTCAGACATAGAACCCCGAAATAGAAGACCCGCCGTGAGAGGCTCCGAGACAACGGAAGGAGAATTGCGAGCGCCACAAATCCGACAATCGCCGTAACCCCGGTCAATCCAGGGGAAGCCCGCAAGATCAATACGAGCATCGCTGTAGCTACGCCGCAGCCTAGCCCGACAGTCTTGTTCAACCCCGGATGGCTGTCCTTTAGCCTGGTCAGATCGGCCAAACTACGAGACAATTTATTCAGGGCTGTCGTCCATATCGCCGTTGTCTACTTTCCGCTGCATTTCGAGAGATCGGATTCGCAAGTCCTGAAGAGCGGTTCGCTCAGCGAGCGCCCGCGTTTTGCTCTCCAGCTTCGTAAGCTCCGAACTGTGTTGGAGACAAACGAGAAACAACGTGGCGATGCTGACGAAAAAAACTAAATTGATCGGAACTTCCACCCCAATCAACGCGGCGGCCCACGCTAACGTCGCAGGAAAAACGCCTGCAACCAGGGCGAGTATGCCCGCAATGATCCACCACAAAGCATGTCGCTCGCGTAAGTGCCCGCGGCGGAGCAACTCGATCACAACAATCAGCGTCAACAGTGCGGCAACGATACCGAATACGTAGCTTGTTACGGTCATTTGGTTCTTCAGCCCGCCACTCGATATGAAGCCGCCGGCCGAATGAGCGCAAAGATTAAAGCAACGGTCACGCGCCCGAGGTAGCCTGCTGCTTTAAAGGGATTATGTGACGGCGTACCCCCGCTGCGCACCCTCATAGCAACTGGGAGCTGGCGGACGATGAGGCCGGTACGCGCTGCTATAACAATAGTTTCTATGGTGTCACCAAGGTACTCTGCTGGGTAGTGATCGGCAAATACTCTGATTGCGCGAGGGCCCGAGGCTCGGAATCCTGATGTCGTGTCGGTCAAAGGATGCTGAGCGACAGAACTGAGAACTGTGGCCAGTGCGCGCATGGCCCACCGACGGGGGCCCCGGGCAGAATAATCTCCCTCGCCTGCAAAACGTGCCCCAAGGACAAGGTCTGCGTTGTCAAGGCCCCTTACTAGCGCCGAGACGCCGCGCGGATCGTGCTGCCCATCTGAATCAATCTGGACCACAATCCCGAACCCGTTCTCAACCGCATATCGAAAGCCGGTGCGCATCGCGCCTCCAACGCCGAGATTGAAGGGGAGCCTGGCGACCAAAGCGCCTGCGTCACGAGCAACCGCAGCGGTCTTGTCTGACGATCCGTCGTCCACAACCAGGCAGGCGACCCCGGGCAGGGCTGCAAAGACCTCATCAATAACCTTCGCGATTGATTCTTCTTCGTTAAACGCAGGCATCACTATGAGTATGCGTTCCGGTTCCAAGTCCACGAAGGGATACTACCTGCCGCCAGCACCGGCGGTGGGGACCGCTCGAAACCTGCCGTTCGGCGACTTGCGTTAGCATGAGTTCCATGACAGCCCAGGTCTTGATCCTCGGCGGGACCGGAATGCTGGGGTTTTCCATGCTGCAGGTTCTGTCTGCCCGAGGCGTACCCGTCCGAGCAACCACTCGAAATATAAACATCGTTCCAAGTGAGTTTCGCTCACGTTTCACGGAGTACGAGGCAACCGCACCACTGGATGATCTGGTGACAGATCTGGGCCCTGATGATTTCGTTGTCAATTGCGTTGGTGTGCTCAAGTCCTATATAAAAAACGATTCGTCGGTCGACCGTTTGCGGGCAATTGAAGTGAACGCGCAATTCCCCTATCGATTGGCGGAAAAAGGTGCCGAGCTGGGGTTTCGCACGATCCAGATCGGCACGGACTGTGTCTATGACGGAGTAGCTGGCAGCTACGACGAGAGTGCGCTGCACAATGCCACCGACGTCTACGGCCAAACGAAGAGCCTTGGTGAGGTTCCCGCCGAGCGTTTTCTCAATCTTCGATCCTCAATTATCGGACCAGAGATTCAGAACAAGGGTTCACTGCTCGAGTGGGTTCTCTCTCACGCCGCGGGAAGTGCTTTCAACGGCTACGTTGATCACATCTGGAACGGGGTGACTTCTCGTGCCTTTGCGAGGGTCGCTGCCGGAATAATCGAGTCTGGTAATGACCTGTCAGGTACGTATCATCTCGTCCCTGCGGATGTCGTTAACAAGTACGAACTCTCGCGTGTAATCCTCGAGGCCTTCAAACGCACCAAGGTCGCAGTCGCTCCTGTGAGAACGGCCAATCCGATCGATCGATCGATCTCGACAATGTACGCGGACGAAAACAAACGTCTCTGGTCTGACGCGGGATACTCCGCTATTCCGAGCATCTCGCAGATGGTGGACGAAGTGGCGGCGACAACCCCCGCCTTGATAGGAGACGAAGTATGAACGCTCGTCAGATAAAAGACTCAGTTGTTACAATCACGGGCGGAACTGGGTCATTCGGTTCGACGATGGCCAGGCACCTTCTGACCCAGGATGTCGGTGAGGTGCGCATCTTCAGTCGCGACGAGTCAAAACAGGATTCAATGCGTCACGAGATTGCCGATGAGCGCGTTCGATTCCACATCGGTGACGTAAGGGATGCGAACTCGGTCAACCGGGTTATCAAGGGAACTGACCTCGTATTTCACGCCGCAGCCTTGAAACAGGTCCCTTCTGGAGAATTCTTTCCGTTGGAAGCCGTCGCTACGAACGTCTCCGGCAGTTCGAACGTGGTGCAAGCTTCCATCGAGCACGGTGTCAAGTCTGTCGTCTGCCTGAGCACAGACAAAGCGGTTTATCCTATTAACGCAATGGGCATGACGAAGGCCCTCATGGAGAAGACGGCAATCGCATTCGCTCGGGAGCAGCGAAACAGTGACACGGTCATCGCCGTCACTCGATATGGCAATGTCATGTATTCGCGCGGGTCGGTGATACCTCTCTTCATCAAGCAGCTCGCCTCAGGCCAGCCGCTCTCCGTCACGGACCCAACAATGACTCGGTTTCTTATGTCGTTAGGTGAGTCCGTAGATTTGGTGAAGTACGCGTTCACTCAAGCGCAGACCGGCGATCTCTTTGTTCGAAAGGCGCCAGCGAGCACGGTTGAGACCCTGATGCGTGCGGTTGCAAGGTTAGTCGGAGTCGATGATCCAGAGATCAGCGTCATCGGTACACGGCACGGAGAGAAGCTCTATGAGTCTCTCTTGAGCACAGAAGAGATGGCGCACGCGGAAGATCGTGGAGGCTACTATCGTGTTCCCTTGGACACCAGAACCTTGGATTATCGTCCGTATTTCGAAGAAGGCGAGAAGCGGCTCCCGTCGCTCGAGTCATACACGTCGCATAACACTGAGCGACTAGATATCGACGGTGTTGTGACCTTGTTGAAGACATTGCCCGAGATCCAGGAGCTTTTGGGCGAACGTCGGTCATGAGCAAGCCGAAAATAGTCACGATCGTAGGCACTCGACCCGAAATAATTCGCCTTTCCAGGGTCATTGCGCGGCTAGATGAAGCCGTCGACCACGTAGTGGTACACACTGGGCAAAATTACGACCGTCAGCTTAACGACGTATTTTTTGAAGAGCTCAAGATACGTCCGCCGGACCGCTTTCTGAACGTCGATACCTCGAGCCTCGGGGCAGTGCTGGGGGACACGATTCGCAAGAGCGAATTGGTTCTGCGAGAAACCTCGCCTGACGGAGTCCTAATCCTGGGCGACACAAACAGTGCGATGGCGTCAATCATTGCCAAGCGCATGCAGATCCCCGTTTATCACATGGAGGCCGGCAACCGCTCCTTTGACGAGAACGTACCGGAAGAGACCAATCGGCGGATAGTCGACCATGTCGCTGATTTCAATCTGCCCTATACAGAGCATGCTCGACGAAATCTGCTGGCCGAGGGTCTTCATCCCCGCTATATCAGTGTGACCGGTTCCCCAATGCGCGAAGTACTCGACTTTTATCGAACTTCCATCGATGGCTCCAACGTGCTCGATAGCCTTCATCTTGATAGGCAAGGGTATTTTCTCGTAAGCGCGCATCGTCAGGAAAATGTCGACTCAGTGGATCGCTTGCAGGAACTAATGGCTACCCTCCGGGCTGTCCATAAGAAGTGGAATCTTCCGGTTCTTGTGTCAACACATCCCCGAACGAGAATCAGACTGAATTCATTGCCCGGCTTCGTAGAGGACGACGGAATAATTTTTCATGAGCCGTTTGGTTTCTTCGACTACATCAAACTGCAGATGAATTCGCGTTGTGTCATCTCTGATAGCGGAACGATCAGCGAGGAGGCGGCGATTCTCGATTTCCCGGCCGTAACTATACGCGATTCGATGGAGCGGCCTGAGGCGCTCGACGCAGGAACTTTGGTAATGACTGGCCTCGGCCGCGACGAAGTGATCGCGGGCATCGAGGAGGTCACGTCGGATCGGCGCGGTGGTGTTGGAACCATTCCACCGGAATATGAGGTCACAAACACCTCTGAGCGAGTCGTGCGCTTCATCTTGTCAACGGTGGGACGGCATCGTGAATGGGCTGGTCTCCGTCGAATCCAGTAGTAAGTCGAGGCGGAACAATGCGCATGCTCTTCGTTCACGAAGTGAACTATGAACACAAAGTCATTTATGAAATGCACGAGTTTCCGGAGTTATTCGCTCTCGCAGGGAACGAGGTAAGTTTCTTCCACTTCCCGGAAGGCCCGAATGGTACGACTCGCTCATGGAGGACACGGCGTGAGCGCATTTCTGGGCGGGCGTATCCTGAAGCTTCGATCGAACTGATATCGCCGCCCACCTGGGGTGGTTCTGTGATTGAGCGCTATCTTGCTCCGATCGTGAACGTCCCGTCGCTGCGCCGAGAAATCCGCTCGGGGCATTACGACGTTATTGTCCTTTATGCCGTGCCGACAACTGGTTGGCAGACAGTGAGTCTCGCGCGGCGAGCCGGTGTGCCAGTCGTGTTTAGGGCGCTTGACGTTTCGCACATGATTCGGTCCAGCGTCCTATCGCCTCTTATTCGGGCCGCGGAGAGGTACATCTACCCGCGTGTGCAACTCTTATCCGCGAATAATGGGGGACTCGCAGAGTACTGCGTGGCTGAATCAGGCAGAGTGGGCCCGGTATCCATCAACCTGCCGCCTCTGGACCTATCTCATTTTGCGGGCGGGGATGGTGCCGGAAAGCGGAATGCTCTAGGAATCCCGGAAGAAGCGCGCATCATCATGTATATGGGGAGTTTCTTCGATTTTTCAGGCCTCGATATTGTTCTCGAAGAGCTGGTTCCCCACTTGCGAGCTGATTCGACATTGAGGTTCGTTTTGGTTGGCGGAGGCGATCTGGATAGTCGATTGAGGCAGCGTGTGACAGAGCTCCGGCTTGATGACCGGGTGGTCTTTACCGGTGTTGTGAAGTATGACGAACTTCCTTCTTACTTGGCTATGGCCGACGCCGCGATTAATCCGTTTGTCCCTCAACTCGTCACGAATGTTGCGCTTCCACACAAGGTTCTACAGTATCTGGCGGCTGGTCGACCCACCGTGTCCACTGACCTCAGGGGTCTTCGCAGCGTGCTTGGCGAAGAAGCGGGGGTGCTCTGGGCTGCGGACCCGCGCGGGGTAGCTACTCGCGCGGTCGAGCTGGTTCGCAAGGATGAAGCGAGCTTGGCGGCCATGGCAGCTTCTGGCACGGCCTTCGTCAATTCACGGTTCTCGGCGGGCGCCTCGCTTTCCTCCTTCGACGAGTCGATCCGGTCCGTTGTCGGGGCTAGCCGGCAGTCGTGACGCCATGAAAAGCTACGTCACAGCTCGAGACTTAGTGCGTGTGCGTGTGCCATTGCTCTCCAGGGTCGGTGCCCCAATCGATGTGGCCGAGAAGTTTAATAGAAGTCCTGTCGGGATTGGGAGAAGCGGATGTTCCAGTCGATCACCGTCGCGCTAGCGGTTTTCGACGGCGAGCGATACATAGCCGAGCAATTGGGCAGCATTCTTGGCCAGACTCGAGCGCCCGACGAGATCATCGTGGCTGACGACGGATCTACCGATCGCACATTGGACATCGTTCGCGAAGTCTTCGAAAGCCGCACGTTTGGCAGTCCGGTCTTGCGAATCCTGACCGCTGATGGTGCACGCGGGGTGACTCGTAACTTCGAACGAGCCGTGCGGGCGGCGACGGGTGATCTCATCGTTCTCAGTGACCAGGATGACGTGTGGCACCCTGACCGGCTCGCTCGCGCGGTCGAGTCGTTCGAGCGCGACCCAAGTCTCCTCCTCCAGCATGCTGATGCCCGGTTAGTGGATGCCCAGGGCACATCCCTTGGCGCATCGCTGTTCGAGGCGCTCTACGTGAGCAGCGATGACAAAGTGGCCATCGCAAACGGGCGAGCTTTTGACACCTACATGCGGCGAAATTTGGTGACCGGCGCAACGGTCGTGCTGCGCCGCGAGCTTCTCGAGTGGGCACTGCCCTTTCCAGACGAATGGGTGCACGACGAGTGGCTGGCGATCATCGCGGCCGCCATGGGCAGGGTCGAGCTTTTCGACGAACCGCTGATCGACTATCGCCAACACGGCGCGAACGCCATCGGGGTCACCGTCCCCACGCTGAGGAGTCGAATCGGGCGCATGCTGCAGCCGCGGGGCGATCGCTACCGTGAGCTATCCGCGCGCTCCGCGAGGCTCGTCGAACGGCTGGAGGCCGTGGGCGCGCCGCGCGAAGCGCTCGTCCGCGCGCGAGAGAAGGCTCGTTTCGAGGGCATCAGGGCTGGGCTCTCGAACTGGCGACTCGCCCGAATCCGCACTGTGCTCGGTGAACGCCGCCGCGGCTCGTATCGTCTGCTCTCCAGCCAGGGCAACCTCGACGTGCTGCGCGACATCCTGCAGCCCCGATGACGGTCTTTCACCACCGGACAGGCGGCCCGGCGCGCCCGCTGAGACGAACTCGGTCGCGATATGCTCCGACCTATCCCGAACAGATAGGCGGTATGCCGTGACCCGTGCCCTCATCACTGGAATTACGGGCCAGGACGGCCTGTATCTCGCTGAATCACTCCTTGCCAAGGGGTATGAGGTGTTCGGGGTCGTGCGCGGGCAGGACAACCCTAAATATCGGATGGTGCGGGACCTTATGCCAGAGG
>Ga0247742_10001836_pt1 | contig 14303 bp, 18 predicted proteins | sample UWRJL208509C2_FD_180944 | JGI IMG/M metagenome (GOLD analysis project Ga0247742, IMG submission 180944) | Plant litter microbial communities from Arlington Agricultural Research Station in Wisconsin, United States - UWRJ-L208-509C-2 | ecosystem: Environmental > Terrestrial > Plant litter >...
GTTTTCAGAATCTGACCCTTCATGTTCTTTGGAGTTTTTATGACGGAAGTTTGGAAGTGAAAATCCTCTTGGAAGGGTGTCGTCTGTTTCAATGTCGGTCTTGGCTGGATGGAACGCAACCGGTTCGCATGTGAGGTCAACAGCGAGTTCGTTGAGGGACATCGTCCCTAGATGCGTTGGTTAGAGGAAATTCCGCAATCAGCGGGGGAAGAAACGTACCTCTGATAACAAGAACGACCTGCTTGCGATTGTGGTCAGTGAGAACCCAAAAGCGTGGCATAAGGTATTCGTCTCTGAAGACCTGAGGACGCCGCGAAACACATGAGTAATGTATAATAGTAAAAGGATAGATAAACTTACTGCTTCAGCTTTCATCCTCGTCGCATTCGCTTTCCGTATCGCATCCTCTTCGGAGTACTCCTCATGAGCGTTGTGGGCGATGTTGAATAATTCTTCGTCGTGCTTTCCCATCATCAAATCCCACCAAGAGAACTCTTGAGAAGTAGGACTTGGCTCAGGCGGAGGAGGGAGACCCTCTGAGTTGGCTGCATCGGCGGCTTCGGCTTCGTCAACGGCATATGCGAGAGTAGCTTCCTCCGATGTCTTTTCGTTTGCCATCGCAGAGGCTTCGCAGGTTGGCACTGGCATAGAGGCCTTGTTGATTTTGCTCTTCATGAAGATAGAAGGAGAGACGCCGAAGAAGAATAGAGTTGCTCCACCATAACCTGCCAGGACCATCTTCGAAAGACGACGGAGGTTGCTCTTGAGCTCGGTATCATGGCAAGGCCCGCCTGGCGGCACAGCCCTGGAATTCCTAGAGATAGTTAAGGACAGAGGTCTTGATCTCAGGATTGAGGATGAACGTGACTTTGAGAATTCGGGACTTGGAGATTGGGGTTTTGGCGATCCGGGCTCCCCAATCTCTGCAGCGATGATCTGTTGGCCCTGCTCGCCTGGAACGATGACATCTGAGGTGACATGAACTCGAGAGGACCTAATTTGGATGTAAGATAAGAAGAAGATAAGGTTTAAAGATACGCACTTGGGGGCAGGCGCCGCAGCCCAGGTGGGTATTGGCGGCTCTCGCACGTCGATCTCCCTGACATGCTTCAACCACTGCGCCTCTTGCCATTCCTGCGTTATGCCCTGTAGTGTAATCCACCCTACCATCCCGCGAGCAGCTTGTGTGACTGTAAACCGCCTCTCCGGTTCATCAGCGCCAGTTTGGTTCCATTCCTTTTGAGCGAGCTCAATGAAAGATGCCAGGGAGAAAGATGCGTCACTGCTGCCAGGGAACACCACGGATACAGCATTTATGGAGCTATGCGCAGCTTGGAGTGAGCTGGAGGTGATGTATTCGCTGATTTGAATGGGTGCGAGCGCGATCTGCTCGGCCATCGTTAGGACGGTGGCCACGACCTTGCCTCCAACTGGGCGAGAGACTGAGCATCCTCCAAAGACTGCATGATCGAGAACAGCTGTTGCAGCTCCGATTGTTGATGAGGCAACCCCTCTTGCGATAGAAAACTGCAGGAAGATGTGAGTATGTTGTCTGGAAATGTCGCGATGAGACGAACCCCTAAGTGTGTGCTGAACCTTGCAGCTGAAAACCCGACTGTTGATACTGAAAGAGCTAGATCAAGCCCTTGTCTGCTGTAGATATCCCAATTGTTTGCCATTGAGATACTTTAGATTGCAGAGGAAATAGATGGACGAACAAAAACAAGGGACGTTTCCGAGCAGGCGCATAATATACGAACGCGAAATGAAGATTCCAGTTGCGCGTGAAAATGCACTTTGGCCTCGGGTTAGGGTTAGATTACTCACACCCCTGCCTCGCCTAAATCTCTAGTCGGAGGCTTTCGCTCTGCAGACTGTGGACTTGGGGGGTGGGGCTCCCACGATTTTGCGTTCCAAATTGCTCGATATGACTCCCTGACTACCCATTAGGTGTTTACGTTGAGCAAGATGGACGGGCGCTCATCAGAATGGCCTCTCGAAGTCACTATCGAACGGTCTTCGGGCATGCTCTACCCAGAATTTTACTCCTAAGGTCTTAGTTTCTAGGGCTCTGTGTTCTACACTTTCAAGGATGACGGCTCGGAACTCTGACTGCACTCTGACTGCACTCCTCGACTCGAAGCCCGAGGACTTGTTATCTTCCATTCTTGTGGGCGAATGGCTAGTTTCTGTAGTGTAAGCTCGTGTATATGCAGCGAAGCTTCACTCAGATCAATTGCCCATAAGTATAATCTACCCCGCGTCTGTAATCTCCGGGAAGGCGATAACGGCTCTGTTTCACAAATGTTCGGCCAACCACGCCTACTCTCAGGATATTTGTATCTGCTCAGACTGATCATACAGTCTAGAAATATCCGAGGATATTTGATTCTAGTACTGTGCAATGTCGTGGTTTATGACCTACGCTATTATAACGCTGATGCGGTGCCAGTGCACGAACATGGTGGCCAGTTAACAAGCTGGCAAGGCGTTGATGATGCGCCTCAACCTACAACCATATATTTTTGTTCATTCTCAGATACCTAAGTACGCAAGGAAACGAACCTACTTGTTGAAGCCGCTATCCATATGGCCAAATAGAACCTGAAGGTAATAGCTCCAGGCACATCTCGATTCTACAAACAGACCCGTCTACTATCCGCCCTTTGCCTTCCGTTCCGCGACGACTCGAGCTGCACTGCTTCTCAGATTCGGTCATGCATCAGCGCTATGACCGTGTTTTTCTGATCGACCACCAACTCAACGGTCGAAAAGTAGCCTTTATTCTCGGGTCCCCGAAGATAGTCACTGTAAGCAGTATATGTCAACTGGTCACGTTCCCCATGCGACTCCGAGTCTGCCTGAAACTTCGGGAACGCCATGGACGTCCCCGGTTCCGGAACGTGAGAAAGCGCAGTGGGCCTCAGGGAATCGGCGCAAGATGAGCATAGACATCATCTGGATTTTTTGTGGTGTATGAAGCGGGTGGATAGCAACCGACTACGTAATCTAGGCCTTGATGCTAGATCATCGAGTGCGTCAAAAACGCATCAACATACACCACCGACTCATTGGAATCACTTTTCGATAACGCGCGCTTAGCGGCGAATCATTCGGGTATATACGCTTATTTGTTGACTCTGACGCTTCAAGTGGGAAAATGAGATAAGAGCATTACAATAGCAGAAATCTAGTTGAGGATGCATCCTGGAGAGATCGATCTACTCTTTTTTGCATAATCTAGGACCACCATCAAACAAAGGAAACACATTAGCGCCCAGCGACGAACCTGTTAGGGACGTTAAACACTTACCTTTTTCGGAGATAATGGAGTTGCCGATGCTCGGCAGACCAGCTTCGATCAACGATGCCATCACATCTATGCCTCTCATTTGTCCCACCTCTCATGCGTAAATTCGACCGCTTCACCCCCCGGTGTAGAAGAAGAGCTCGTTTGTTCTGGATAGGAATATTAGCTGACAGCCGTAACTGTGCGGCTCATAGAAGCGACTAGGCAGATCTAGAGCTTCGGATAGGAACCAGGACCGTTTGGATTACTTATGGCTCTCTCTCTCGAATGAGGAAATGCTTATCGAATACTCTAGGATAATCGCGTTTAGAAATTTCTTGGATGATTGGCCTGAAGAGAATGATCGATTTCATTGCGGACTGACAGGCCAGGAAGATAGGGCGTGCGAGAGGCAAACGGTCCGGTGGTCAGCCAACGCATTTCTGCGTGTATAAAATCCCCCCCCACCGCCTATTCTTCTCTCCATCAAGCCACTACCATCTCGCATATTCCATACCCGCTTAACAGGCATCATCCCCAAATCTCATCGAAACTCTACCATCTCATACCCCAACTCCCTCGAGCTTACTCTGAGCGTCATCACGATGTGGTGGCCCTCCGCCTTTCATGCTGACCCCGTTGTGGTAAAGACTGAGTTCATGGAACCCGTTATCCCTCCGGTGTCTTTCTGTACTACTGGGATCGCCGTGCTCTCCGCCAAGGTTTCCCACCACGCCAAGGTCAACAAACCTATCCACGCCAAGAAGACTCTCTTCGGCGTCGCTCTCTTCATTCTCGGTCTGGCTCTCTCGTCTGGTATTTTCGATGACAACATCATGGACATCAAGGCTTCTGGCAGCGTCGCCATCGAACACATCAAGGCCACTGCCCCGGTTTTCAAGGATTCGCTCAGGACCTCAGGCGTTGTCGTCCTCAAGAAGATCCAGGGTGCTCCTGCCTCACTCAGAACTTCTCGCCGACTGGTTATCAAACGGGTTCAAGTCGCCATCGCCGCTGCTCCGGGCGTCTCAGAGTCGATCCAAACGTCTGGCGGTATCATGATTAGCAACGTTCAAGCTAGGATTGAGGCTTTCTCGCGGAGCTGTGAGTCGTTCTGTCAACTCACCTTGTGATATTCGCCGCTAACGAGTGTTTCCCAGTCTCTAAATCTAGGAACACGGTGCCTTCGCTCCCCGCTGGACCTGTCACTGTCTTGAGCAATGATCCGAGTCTCGTCATCTCCCGCCGCGCGTCTCGTATCTACCATGTCGCCTTCTTACCTCGCCCTGTGGTACCGCTCAAGAAGATTTACCCTACTTCGCCTGCTCGCGATTCTGCTGGGTGGCTGACAAGTAGGCGGGATATCTTGCAAGGCGGTGTAAACATCACGAGCTATGGTTTTGGCGACGCTGGTGAGTTCTCACTTCTCTACTCGGCGTCATTGCCTCTTCTAACGAGATGAACGCCCAGTTGTCTGCCCCTACAAGTTGTATGAGCCGATTGCCGAGAACTTGGTAGAAGGCAATGTCAAGCTTCTTTTCTGGGAGACTCTAGGCTACATCCTTATGGCTATCTCTACCTGCAAAATGGTCTCACAAATCTATCGCTACTTGGCCTCGTCTTGGAAGCCGTTACTTCACTGCTGCACTTTCCTTCGTGCATGCGGTGCGCCTCGTGAGCTCGATCCCAAGAGCGAGTTCACTTTCTCGAGCAGGCGTTGCACCAAGACTGGCAACTATTACTTCACCCCCGACTCTTTTACGGCTACACTATTGCCTGACCTTCCGGACTACTCGTGGGTGTTCTGGAAGAAAGCCGGACCCGTTGTCGGTGGACATCCTTTCTACCTCACTCTGGATTCCACTATCTTCCCAAGGCTTCCGAAACCGCCTACCTCAATCTCACCTTCACCGACGGACGATGTGCCGCTCCCTGTCCTTCCTATTGTTGTCCAGGAGGTCAGTACTACTAAGGAAGTCGCAGGGGAACTCACCGAGCCTGTCCTCTTTGTTGAAGAGCCTGATGTCGAGCCCCAAGCTGCTCCACAGGTTACTACCAAGGAGGCTGTCGAGGTTCCTTGGAGCGGCGCGCCGCCACTTGTTGAGGAGGCAGATGTTATTGTCGAGTCGTCATCTGTATGTGAATTTCCGCTCTTTGCATCCGGCTCAAAAATCTGACTGTTCAATTAGACCAGCTCGGAGGGATGTGGTCCAAACCCTTCTGTCGGCGAATTCATCTCCGAGGGACTCCAGGCTTCGATTCACGCCTCTCCCCCCAAGGTCACTGTCGCTCGTCGTAGCAGTGAAATCGGCCGTCGTCGTCGTCAGCGCACGCGCCAGAACAAGCGTGCTCGCAGGGACTCGGACGAGGAGGAAGTAGTCGACGAGGATGCCGTGCCCAACTGGGCCACGGCTTAAGTTTATCTCTGGTCTTACTCTGGTGACTCTGGTTTTGGATTGGTTTTTCTGGTTCTCGTGGAATGTGGTTTGGGGCTTGGACTACTGGGAGTTTCTGCGCTTTGCGCCTTCTATTTTGCTGCTCGATGATTGGGGTTTTTATCCAGCTCGATCTGGGTCTGGTGGTGGGAGGCTGGTCCTCCTGCTTTACTACTGGCATCCAGGATCTCGTCGGGAGGGCTGGCTGACGAGTCGTAGCCCTCCAATCTGTGGCCTGGAGGTGTTGGTGGGACGCTTCCCTCACTTCTAGGCGACGGTGTTCGACGTTCCACTATATTCCGTCGCTAGTGGAGCGTCGTCGGCGCAATTTACAACCTGGTGAACGTCTCGGCTATTGCTCTACTCTTCGACGGTCGATCTCGACGGTGTTGCCTCAGGAAAACTCTCACTCGAACTTGGACGCATGCACGCACTCCTCTTAGAGCGGAATAACCAACCTGCCTTCGACACTGGCTTTTCTTGTGACCGACATGAACACAATTGTACATCAGATTTAATTCTCGGTTTCTCTTGCATATATTATAACGGATTTTCTATGAAATTTTCACTAGGTCATTTTTAGATATCGTTCTCGCCTACATATACCTATGGATTCTTTGCACATATACTTGTAGATACCAGCCCAATTTATCATTGAATTTACACCATCCGAGTCCGAGACTAAGTACGACTGTGTGACTTCAAGTAAGTAACCATGGTGGTAGCTTTGCGTGCATTTTCAGATTGTGTAAATCTGAGGCACGCACTGAATCAGAGCCCGCCTTGCCTCCTTTGAAATTAAACGACTCGGAGACTCGAGAGAGCTTGGTCAAGGCTCTCCTGCGGCCCGAGCAACCAGAATATAGTCACATGACCGTACACCAATCCAACATTGCGTCGAATTTTGACGCTTGCCACCTTACTTGGACGTACTTTGTTGGCCATTGACGTGGGCTTAAATTCTAGGTCTTACTCCAACCTCATATAGTCTGAACCATGAGTTACGAGCGTCACAGTCGTGGAGGGGGTTACCGCAGACGGTATCAGCGAGACAGAGGTGAGAAACTAGTGCCATTACAGCTCAACTTTTGATACTCTCCGACCATCGAGTAACTGTTATATAACAGACGACTACGACGAGAGGAGATACGTTGAAACTCCGGACGACAAGCTGAAAAATGCTATCATCAAGTATGGAGAAGTGGTGAGCGCTTAAGCCTATATTCGTATTGGAATCAAGCATTCATGCAGAACCGTTCAGGATCCTTTGGAGGAGCTCCCTCGTCTAGAACAGCAAATAAGGGATCATGTACCCAGGAATGTCCCCGTCGTTGCGGAAGCGTTTAAGATCTCGTACGTATCTTCAAGCTCTAGTGTTGAAAACAGTGCTAATTAGTCCTTTGGACAGCGTAACAGAGCAACCATACAAGATACCATACTACGCTGCTCTAATGAGGTTGTTGCACAACCCCTCGGAGCCTCCACTGCCTGAACAACCCCCTGTCGGCCGTGTAATTCTGGAGGAGTTCTGGAAAGGTTTTCAATCGTATCTAGACAAGGTGGCATGGCGAGAGACGCGTCTCTGTGTGAGTTTCCAAACTTTCTCGAGGGTAAATCATTAGACTTACATTTCACAGATTCAATTCTTTGCTCATTTGACAGTCGCTAAAGTGATTTCGGTGGAGTCTCTCATAACTCTACTGCGCTCTTTCACGGCGGTCTTGGATGAATTCGGAGTGTCACATGGACGGGCTAAAAAAGCGGCACTGTGCGCTGGGGATGGCTTGATCATAGTCTGTTCCTTATTGCGGCTCTTTCTGTCCGGGTGCACTAAACTCGCCTCTAGGCCGGTCCCTTATTACATGAACACTCGCCCATCATTGCTGATGAAATTTTGAGCGCAATCCAATCGTACAATGACACTACGACGCAGCAAAAATGGCTAGTTTCCCCAGCTACTCGTATCTCAAGCCAAGCCATTCCGAGCGATAATTCTGTTGAGGTATGTCCCTTCGACCCTTTTGTGCCCTTTCGTTTATAGGACTCCTAGCTTCTGGACATCCTCCTCAACACCCTGACGACTCTGAAAGAATCCAACTTTGACGGCACCTCCAACTGCATTCCCCAGCCATACACAGCTTACCCTGACCTTGATTCATCCGCCGTTCCTACTTACGACCTTCCATTGGTCCTAGTACCTCCTGAAGCAATTGAAATCGATTCTATGTCTGCAGACTCGGGTGAAGAGTCGCAGGTAAAGAAGGAGGAATGGCCGGAATTCTTCATACGCCTTTTCCCCAGCGATGTGAGTTTTGCTTTGGGTCCAACTGGCTTGTCTCTGATTCACAGACAGGTGTCTCCCGACTATAATAGTCCACCGGGATACGTTATTCGGATGGCTTTACTGGATATCATCGACATATTTGAAGTGAATCGCAAGGAGTGTGCGCGGTTATTGCTCGAATATGCCAAATGGAACATTCCTGGAACATTCAAGCCTAAGCCAGGGGCAACGGCGGCTGTCGATCCAGTGCCTGGTAAAGATTGGCAATTAGAGAGCACCATCGTCGAGGTACGCTTGACTTCGTTTGCGAGACTAATCTAATGTCTGTATAGACTATCCTTGGCTCCTACTTGCTCCTGCCTGAATCGACCAGAAAGCCAATATACTACATCGCTCTTATTACAGAGCTCTGTAAACTCTCGCCATCGACAGTTGGTCCTGCTGTTGGAAAGTCAATTAGGAAACTCTACACATCATTATCGGATGGGTTGGATGTTGAGTCGGCCCGACGGTTTGCGGAATGGTTTGCAACCCACATGAGTAACTTTGGATTTGCTTGGGTGTGGAAAGAGTGGTGAGTACACTTCCTCAGTCAAAACATTTCAGCACTTACTAGACATCCAGGGTTCCTGATCTCGCTCTGACTGTCCAACACCCTCGCCGCGCGTTCATGCGCAGGGCAGTTGAATTTGAGATTCGTCTTGCATATCACGACCGCATTATGAAAACCCTTCCGGAGTCTATGCAAGCTCCTGATGGCTATGTGATAGCTGAACAAGCGCCCGGTCCAGCTTTCGAGTACGAGGATCCCAGTGCGTGAACATTGTCTTTATTTATACATAAAAGTTGACACCCTTGTAGCCAACCCACATCATGACGCTGCCCAAGCCGTTCTGAACCTTCTTCGTGGCAGGGCCAAAGTTGAGGATGTCATTGCTCATCTCGAAACTCTCAAAAGCACTCTCGAGACGTCTGACGAACATATCCACGTTGACCCCCTCATTCGCTCCATCGTCGTACATTCATTACTGCACATCGGCTCCCGTTCCTTCTCCCACTTCCTAAATGCAATTGAGCGATATCTCTCACTCCTCCGGAACCTCGCAAGTGGAAGCATATCTTCCTCTGGTAGTGGAGGCAACCCAGAAGCCAAGTCAGATATTCTGACTGCCGCTGCAGCCTTTTGGAAATACAACCGCCAGATGGTCGGAATTGTGTTTGACAAGTTCATGCAATATCAGATTGTGGATCCAACTGATGTCGTGGCGTGGACCTTCATGAACGGCGTAGTCGTTGGCCAGATTCCGGAACTTTCTGGGCCCATGAACCTCAGTGCATTTGAGTGGGATCTGCTTCGGGGAGCCTTGGATAAGGCGAATGGACGGGTTACGATTGCGAGGAGGAAGGTTATAGCATTGAGGAAGGAGGATGATGATGCTCGTGCTCGAGTGAAAGCTAGCGAGACGATGGAGGTTGATGTCGAACCAAAAGGTAAGTCCTATGCCTTATCATCTTTGAACGATGATTAATTCTTGGCCTTTGTCTCTAGCCGAGCCCGATACCCCCGTGGTCGACAACCCTGCTCTAACCACTGCTCTCAAGGCATCCTCGAGTCTCACGAAGGAACAAAAGACGGCATTCTCAAGGACGCTGGAAGGCTTCGTATCGTGCCTCGCACCCTCTGTGAGCGACCCTCATGCGAACCCTCATGCCCGAACTATCATAACAGAGGAGGCTTGGGACAACCGTGCCAGTTGGGGTCGTGATGAATGGAATGCATGGGAGACATGGGGTTGGTACCGGCAGTTCTGCCGAGTCGTAAGTGCATCTCTAGCAATGCTCAATATCTGTGCTGAAGTTCAAATACGTTTAGTACTCTCCCTATCTCCGAACGTATACGAACACGCTATACGCAGTCTCGTTTGCGAAGTTCGAGGGCGTCAATGATCCAGCTGCGGATTTGCTCAAGATGGTTTGGAACATTGCAACTGGGCAGGAAGCCTGAGTTAATCGTGTACAAACTCGGCCTAGCGTGTTGTCTCTGTTGCCCTTCTCGTTCAAGTATATTGCGCATATGCTCGATGTATCTATGTAACAAAAAACGGCTCTATCATATTAGTCACTTAGAATTAGCACATGTATGTCCGTCTTGTGGCTTAACCGCAGTGTCTTACTGGCACAGTCAGCGAAAAATATCGTGTCAGTGCTGTCACAGCGTCACTGACTGGGCTCCTTGTTCACAGGGTTTTCTCTGCTTTTCTCCACTCAACGCCAACTTCTCCACCCAAGTTTCTTTTCCACCCAAGTTTCCAGTTATAAAGCGCTCTGTTTGCGCTCGACTTTCCGGTATGCCACCACTATAGCTAGTATTTGATACTGACAATTGTTGACGCTGAAACTTATAGCTTCAAGTTGTGCGGTCAATCTTGGGAGTGAACCCCAACCTTCGATGAAAACCAACCACTATGAGGGGGTTGCATCCAGTACTAGTGCCACAACCCGGGAGCCTCTACAATCACCGATTTCGGTCCTGCCTCCAGAAGTTCATTCTCTCGTGTTTGAATTCGCATTTACATCTGAAGGCATCAAGGCAAGTGTCATCCTTTGCAAAGTTTCTAAACTTTGGCATAAATTGGCACTCGAGAACCCACTTCTCTGGACACGCCTGACTATCTCGCTCCCTTACGACCTTGAAGCGATTGCGAAGATACTGGCCAGGTCAAAAAGTTGCCTCATCGATCTCCGCCTCATTGTCCCATATTCCCACCAAGTTCACTCAAAACAAACCGTATCCCCGCCTCGGATTTATGAGCGTCTTTCAGGACTTCTCTCTGGCCCATACGGCCGATGTCGCATTCCATGTATACAGGGGATATTCAGAAACTCCGATTACACGCTGGTGGAGCTCCTATCTCCTCTTCGCACGTTGTCCATGCCACATCTCGAGCAATTTGAACTCAACGGCAAGGACGTTGAATGTGCCGAATTACCCGAATCCGCAACTAGGCTATTCACTGAGGCTCCAAGATTGCGAAAGGTTGCTCTTGGAGGTTACGGTCTCCTCAACTATACTGTACCCCTCAGTCAGGTCACGACACTTCACCTAATCGCGCCTAAAGCCCGTTATACCTACGAGGCCCTCACACCTATGCTGCAATCATGCCCCTTGTTGACCTTCTTGGCGATTTACGATGACTTACTTCCAGCTGATTGGCATAGTGCACACAGTGGCGCCTGTCACCTCCCTCAACTTCAATCGCTTTTTGTATTGGGAACCATGATGCATGTGTCCGAACTTCTACTCTATCTCCGCGCTCCTGACCTTCGTGAGCTTGTAATTTCCCCCATGACCACGGACGATTTGGGTCTTTTCCATTCCGATCATGATCCCAGTGCCCCTCGCTTTCCACAGTTGCAATCATTGACTTTGTCGTGTACAAAGGCGGAATTCCTCCCGGTTGTCGTCTTAGCATCTGCATGCTTTCCAGGAGTAACGCGCCTCGTATTGCCAGACATATACCCAAAGAAGTTTGAGAAAGCCTTTGGCAATCCCGAAATGCAGCTCTTCCCGAGCGTCCGCAAACTCGCAGTTCAAAATGTCCAGAAGAATTTCTTGTCGTCAATGAATCTGGTTTCAACTCTAAGAGGAACAAACCAGCCGTGGATAGACACACTCTATATGGATATAGGCTCCATCCTGCGAGCTGATCCAGAACAAATAAACCCAGACGGACATTATAATCTAATCGAGGCTGACATATGGGAGGAGCAACGTCAGAAAGCTCTGTATACCGACGGCGTATCCCGGTTCGCTAGCTCTATGAGCTGGGAGAATACGTGATCATGGAATACTAGTAGCCAGTTACGATGACTTTGCAAGAATGGATTGCTGTACTGTATAATTACCTACAACCAAACATGGTGTAGCGATTACTGATTAATGTAGTTCAAAAGGAAAAAAAGTCCCGTCCTCTATATTACGCTATGCTTACTTCAAATTGCTTTCGAGTGAGGTAGCCGTCACTCTTCGCTTGTAATGTTATCTTGCGCGTCTGCCGAATTTTCAGGCCGTTGCGTCCATAATACCGATCTGTCTCGTAGCTCCAAGCATCGTAGCCACGTACGCAGCGCGCGATCCTGTCGATGTATATTTTAACGGCCTTGTCGACATCGACTCCCCATGAAGGGAGGGCTTTGCTATCAGAAATGAATTTGGTGATGGTCTTCGCGGCGTAGCCTGATAGCCAATACAGGGCTCCCTGCAGATCCAGATGGTGTTCGTGCATGATGGTTGTTAGGACGTTATGACCATCCAGGCCTCTTGAATATTCCAATCCGTACGAATGCATATCCTAACGTGTATGTCAGTCTCTGCGGGAGGCGTATGAGAGGACAGCACTTACGTTGGTTATTGCGACGAGGTCCGCGGCGCATTCGATGAGAGATTCCATCAGCGGATGATCGAACACCGCTTTTGGCAGGTTCAAACCAAGTGCGAAAAAGGAAAAGCTGGGCTTTGCGCCACAGGTGTCGCGACGAAGGACAAAGTAGTCGTCGACGTTTCGTATCCGGTTGTATACTCGGTCGTCTGCTTCTTGGGAAACTGATTTCACGTAGGCGTCAAACTCAGTGATGAAATGCTTAATGGCGATGGTGTCATCTCCGACTACGTCTAGGGTGCGCAGGAAGAACCAGGTAAATGGAGAAATGTTGTGTAAAGCAGGTGCTTTAAAATTTGAGAAAAATCTTACTGGCGTGCCATCTCGATAAGTTTGCTGGACGATGGTAAAGTAGTCTTTGCATTTCTAAAAGCGTCCATGACATCTTCAGCGATCTTGAAAGCTTCATCCTTGTTGGCTAGGTCCGTGTATTCATCGAACGCGAAGTAGAAATGCATCAAGTCGCAACAAACGCGAAGGTGATCTGTCATAGCAACGTGAATATAACAATATCAATCGAATAATGGAGATTTAGAAATTACCATCGCTTTCTAAAGGACCAACCAAGGCTCCAAGAAGACATGAAATTTGCTATTAGACTTCAGGTCATTGTAAAATATGTGCACGCACTGAAATTGCAGGATTCGAATTTCTGATACTGCCTGGGTTCGAATAGGTCTAAAGATTTGACCCATGCAACAGCTTCGGTCTCTACTTCGTTCAGATGAGCGTTCTGAGAAGGTCAGGAATAAAATACTGAGAAGATTCGGAGCTGGAGGACATGGCTGAGACTGAGGTTGTTGCGGAAGTGGAAATGACTTGGGTTGTTGACCTTGACCCCTCCCGAGTATAAGTAGTGGTCCATCTGTTCTGTCTTTACATGTCGAGAAATTAACAACAGATAGGCGCTGCACATGCGGGCTGTCGGTTGCTGGGTGTTTCCGTGTTTCATTTTTGGAAACTACACCACTTCTGGGCGAACCACCTAGATCGTCGCTGTGCCCATTGGGAAGTACTGTGCGTTGCTGTCATTTGTCAGTGTATTTTTCGTGTGTTTATGTGCCTCTTACAGTTCGGCGCCCTATTTTTCCGATGACCTGAACGGACATTTACAGATTGCCACTGATTGTGGAGGACTAAGACTTGCTTAGGATGAGAACAATAGATTTGTTGGACATACGTTGACCGGTATATTAATCTTCAAACATACTCAAACGCACAAGCAGCGCTTAAGCTATATCTCTAGTGACAGATTCCAAACGCCACTCGGACAATGCAAAACATGATCTGCAATCGCCAACGAGTAAAGGTCTCCCGTAGGTTATATCGAACCCGTGGCTGGTCAACGGTGGTAAATTTCTCAGTATAAATCACTCTCGATCACCTCACTAACTGAGGGGAGGTGGAAGATTGTGTTTTTTCCACTGCTTAATTGGTTGCGAGCGTCTATTTAGTATTACTAGAGGGGTGAAGCGCCTGGACAAACAAACCAAAACAGGATGATACCTCCTCGGCAGGGTGAGCTTGCGAGCCTCACAATCGTTATGTATTAACTCTGTTTTCGTGCGGCGTTCCGGCCATGTATACTGCTTGATTTATATCCTGAATTTAGCACGTTTGTGCGCGTCAAATTGGCGTCTATTTCACTGTGGGTGCATTTCGCGTGTTAACCTCAGGCTGTAGCTGTGATGGACCAAGTACTCGGCACAGCATACCATTGGTTTCGGGGTGGCGGCTCAGCACTCATCAACCTCAGCAGAGACCTTGCACCTGCTTCAGTCCAGCTTATATGGGCAACAATGCATGTATATTTCTATAATCGCTGAAAGCCTACTGACAACTGTACCATTTCATTA
>Ga0247742_10001837_pt1 | contig 14298 bp, 19 predicted proteins | sample UWRJL208509C2_FD_180944 | JGI IMG/M metagenome (GOLD analysis project Ga0247742, IMG submission 180944) | Plant litter microbial communities from Arlington Agricultural Research Station in Wisconsin, United States - UWRJ-L208-509C-2 | ecosystem: Environmental > Terrestrial > Plant litter >...
CGATCCACAATTTGTCTGAGTGAGGGCACATCTGCTTTCATCTGGAAGGCGCCTTTGATCAGACGGCATTTACCATATTCTACCATGGGGTTCTAGGACGGCGTCTTTGTCAGTGAAGGAGGACGAAGATGGGTCGGAGACCACATTACCGAAATGCCATTCAGCTCTTCATATGGAATTTCTTTCGTTGTATCAACCACGTGCTCTATATGGAGGTAAGAGTCAATCAAGACACTGTAAGAAACCTCCAGCTACTTACTAATATCAAAGAATGCTTTGAAGTTCTCGCGACCTTCTGCTTCGGTTCCATTGTAGAAAAAAATTACCGCAATTATGGCCTGAAAAGGAGGCTGTTTGATCAGGCTCGAGTCATTTTTACAGAGGCTAGACACTGACGACAGGTGGTCCGTGAGGCGACCTCACTAGAAAGTGAGAAGTAGCCTCCTTCTCAGTTGCATTCTGCCACCACGCTTCGTTCACTTCCATCAGCTTTTCCAGAGACTCGGCTGGATAAATAACCTTTCCAGCATAGACAGTACGTCTTTGTGGGTAAACCTTGAAAACGAACTGAGTAGCGACGCCGAAGTTGCATCCACCACCGCAGATGCCCCAGAGCAATTCACGATTTTCACCTTCGCTGGCTGTCAGAATCTCGCCTGAGCTATTGACGATTGTCGCCTACGCCATTTTTCAGCAATTTAAGTCGATGTAAGCAATAACGTGCAAACCTGGACTATGTTGTCAACAACCAATCCATGTGCTCCGGATTGCCACCCAATACCCCCGCCAAGGGCCAATCTAAGTTGCTAATGAGACGAGAGTTGGAAGCGTGGCCAGTTTGCTCACCCGCCAACACCTGTCTGTAGGGAATAGCAGATGTCAATTTTTATCTAAATGCGCACATGTCATCCTTACATGATTGACAGTCCCTGCTACGCCAGCTAAGCCGTGCAGAATCGTAGCCTTGTCGACGTCTGCCCAAGTTGCGCCTCCGCCGACATAAGCCAAATGCTTCTCTTTGTCAACCTCCACACTTTTCATGTGGCGCGATAGGTCGATGACCAAACCTTCCGATGAAGAAGCACCTGAGGTACTGTGGCCGCCACCTCGAATTCCAATGGGCATCTTGTTCTCTCGAGCGTATGCGATCGCGAGAACAACGTCTTCCGGACCCTTTGGGAAAGTGACCACTTGTGCATTCCTTTGGGCATTCACTGCCCATCGGATGATAGATGCATCGTAGTCCGCATCATTTGGCGTATAGATATCGCCTGTGAACGAGGTCTTGAAAGAATCGAAGTTAGACATGTATAGTCGCTGAGGAAATGTGCGGATGACCTGCGAGTCTTTATAGCTATCTAACTTCTGTCATTGGGCCCTTCCATATCAACACGTCGAATTAGGGGGCTGTACGCCCAGATTTCTCACTTCAGAAATTCCTGAGACAAGGTAAGTATCATCGATATCATCAACAGCGCTCTGATATGATTCGTCTATAAATATCTGGAGATAAATGACCTGAGCTGAAACCTGAAGCTTTGAAGTCTTTCAATCAACATCGTGGGTAGGATTCTCGTAAGCGCTGAGCGTTGACAGTGAGCATCCAAAGTGAAGACAAGTTGCTCTCCTATGAAAACGACGCTTTTCGGATGCTGACAACTTTACTTGTCAAATCTCGATACGCGTTCCAACGATCAACCTATTAGAATTTTGTCGAACAACTATTCGATAGCATCGTCAATACTCTTACTCGATCTTCGATTGTGAGTTCGAGAACCTACTAGTATTGAGGATTGTTCCAGACTCCAGACAGAGGTGTGATTGAAAATAATAGACATCTTATGAATCAGACTATGATCTTTGAACTGCCTATCAGTGTACTACCCGGAATACAAGTTGTCGGAGTGTGGAAGAGATAAAGCGGAAGGGACCTAATACAAGCTATACAGCAGTATCAGAGAAAGGACGAGGACGGAACTAGCAGAAATCGCACCCTAGGCAGGTTCCAGAGCCCGCAGCCGATCCTGAGGCATTGCAAGTTGGCCAGGGTTCTGTGGGGAACACTGCTACATGGTTGCAGAACCTCTGTTCTGCCGAAATTCCAATCTATTCCCTGAGTATGCCCCAGGAATCCAGAACGTCACTTCAACAAGAGTATGTCTGACTAAAGAGATAAACCTGTTACCAGCTGTGTTATGCTCTCCTTCGCTTTCTTTCTGTATGCCCCTAGTGCCTACCTGCGTATCTCAACGTCGAGGCTGCCCATGTCGGCGCTGTTGCCGACAATCGAAGGCGAGGTAGGGACGTAAGTATCATGACTCAGATGAAAACCACATTTTCGACATTACATGCGGAGAGGTAGATCCGTCGATTGTGTCGACGCCACCCCCGCAATGTGTCCTCAGACCTTTCCAAAAGATAGACATAATATGGTACCTGCACAACCCGACATGAAGGCCAATCGAGATGTCAGTCCAGACGGCGTCCGGGGCCAACTGTGCCACCCACCCTCTTACACATGTCCAATTGATATGTGTTGCGTTTCAGCATCTCCTTCCGCAGTGTACGACGAGAAGTTTGAGTTTGACGGAATTGAAAAATGCAGGTGAAGTCGTTGAGGCTTGTTTCATGTCCTCTTCAACGACAGACGCAAGGTCAATCCTCCTCTGGCAATTGGAAGAGCCGACAGAAATCATTTCATCACGATAACCTGTTCAATGCAAGTTGCTCCTAATGACAGTCACCGCAGCCTTGAAGGAGGATAGCAAGAGTGCAATTTCGGAAAGGGGATTGCGCATTTAGCGCACAGCATATCGTCTATGAAAAGACGACCTGGGGCTGGTGCATACTTGACAGTCGTAGTGAATTCAAAAGCGCATTCGTTTGAGAGCAGTCAAGACCTGGCAAAATCATGGCAAGCTTAGTAGGTTTCACCGTTGAGGCGCAAGACTATGCTGGATGGCCTTATATGATTGATCGCAGTCCAAGATCCACGGAAGAGCGACAGAGGTTGTTCACGAAGCAAGCAGCACTCGGACAATGTATGACCCCAGAAATAAGCACCAACAGACAACAATGGCAGACGTATTGCGGAGCATCTTAGCAGACCATGATGAAGGATGAGCGAGCCTAAGACTTAGGGCTGCGTATATAATTCCACCTTGGGCATAAAATTGGGTAATTTACGGGGCAAAAATTTTGGCAGTGTAAATAATGTAATATTTTGGGTAAATTATAAAAATTTCCCCAGTGCATGTGATCGGTTTGGGGAGACACGCAAGCGCTCTAGTACCGTTCAAAGTATGATAAAACATGGTAATATGGACCTAGGACCACTCTCCCAGCTCACTAAAGCTACCAACGTCTTCCTCGATCTCCAACAGCGGCTTTGCCAGGGTTGGCCTCCCCCTTCTGACGATGCCGGGCCGTCTGCCAGCAGTTCTTCGATTTCAGCAGCGGCAAAATTAACCTCACTGTCAACATTCACTTCGGGGAGCGAGTCATCCGGAGGGGTGGTTGTCACTTTCTCTTTGGACAATGGGGAAGTTTGGGGGTTATCAGGCGTTACATCTTCATTGTCAGATTCATGATAGTTGGGGTCCTCGTCGCGTTCATCATCATCAATGCCTCGAAGAAGACGCTTGGTATCAAAGAAACGGAGAACGGGGTGAGGATGGGCACAGCGCCGCCTGGTCTATAACTGCTATCAGCATCTGTCTGCGGGTGAACTGAACAGTTGCATGGCGGAAGAACTGCACGCTGCAAGCTAGCCGCGCCTATCAAAACATCGGACAACTTCAAGGAAATTCGGTTTGCTTATTAGAAATTATATACATATAAATACATGCCCCAAAATTCTACTAGTATTTTATATGTAACTTACAGTAACTTACGCCCGTAATATACACTTTGCATATAATCGCCGATTAGATACGCAGCCCTACTAAGACTTCTCAGAATTTCTTTGTTGATTGTCCTCGTGATTATAGTTGTTGTGGCATATGTACGCGTCTCGGTCTTCCTCCTGCCATATTGCCGTATCCTCTTAAATATCTGCTCCGTACAACTCCGTCATGAACGATCTGGGAACCTATATATGAAGACAGGATTTTTTGATTTCATTTCCTTTGATGGTGGTTTCTCCTGAGGAACTCAACGCAGGCGGGAAATGGTTGACATCAGTTGAGTGCGCGTCTGGTCGTTGCTGCAGGCGCATGGTCAACGCGCGGCAGTCCCTTCCTTCAAAGTCTCTGCGCGACAATGGCTACAAAAGGTCTTGCATCCACTGGCAAAATCCCTCTTGACATTTCGCAGAAGCAGCCCACTCGCGTCGATGAAGATATCCGTGCCGAGGTTGGCTACACTACCCACCCTCAATAGTTCTGCACTTCAACCAAAGTTCCTATTGACGTAATCTTTCTTTACGCGTCTCTTGTGCCCATTGCCATGCTCCCGTGCCTGTCCATCCGTGACCGAGGTTGGCCCAGGTAGATCGTTCATTCGATGGGTTCTGTCAACGGACTGATACTTCTGACCGAAAACAACTGCTTCTGGACTCGCTTCTGACATCACACTGCGAGGAGATCTGTTGCCCCGGAATACCTCATGCATGGTAGGACATGCCCCTTGATGGAGCTAGCAGCCAATCAAAGTGGGTCTGTATTGCACCCTATTCTGTGCGCGTCTTATCCTTGAGGCAGAAACCCCCCGAGGCATGGAAACAACTCGCTGCCACTGCACTTCATATAAAAAGACTCTCCTTGCAAGCCATTTGGACCTCAACCCTACAGTTGTTTCAGCCCCACTTCACAAACCATCGCAATGGCCTACCAGGAAGGATACGAGAACTACGACCCCTACTCCCGACCCATGTCGCGATCCATGTCGCGGTCCATGTCTCGTCGACAGTCTATCGGATATCCAGGAACTCCTTACCCGCAATCTATTTACCCAGAAGGACTGGCCGGGAGCGATGTGAGTAGCATGGACCCCTTTCAACACGATCCTTCTGACCGTTAGCGTAGTACCACCAACCACAGTATCAGGCATATGGACATGCTAATAGTGCCATTGTACCAATGTCTCGTCGATTAACCGGAGCGGGTGAGTGGTATTGAGCTTCTTAGTAGCTCCCTTTGGCTAAACACATTTCCTGTAGGTTATGACATGGAGGAGCCTTACTACGACGATCGAAGCCAGATGGGCATGGGCACCATGCATGCAGCAATGGGTCATCCTGCTTCCATGGGCTCCATGATCATGCCCAGAGCCCGCCGCCATTCGCAAGTGTCGTTCGCTGCTCGACCTCCAGCACTCGATCCATACCGCGTGCCCAGCGCCATCCACATCAAATTCAAACGCAAGGCTTCATTCACCTCGGGGATCGGCCTCGACGAAGCACAGCAGCGTATCAGACTCTCTAACAACGATACCTACTCGTTCCATGACTTGCATGCAGACAGCCGTCGGCGGATATACCTGAGAATCAAGGTAATTCTTTCACTACCCTCTAGGGAAACTAAGCTAACTCTATTCTTCGGGGATAGTGGACAGGCTATTCGTCTCTCACTTATGAAATACCCCTGGACGGTTACGATAACCGTGTCGACCTCCAAACACTTGCCAGACGGGTTTCGAGAGCCTGCGTTCACTACCTCCAGGTATGTCTGCCTTACCGAATGTGCTTCAGATTCTAGCCGGCTAACATGTGTATTCCTCCTTCCAGGCAAACGTCATCCCAGTACCCTGGGACCGTGTTATTCTACATCATCTGGAGGAAGTCTCATACGGAGTGTGGCAGCCCATGCTCTCCACGCGTTGAACGTGTGGCTAGGGACGCTGGATTTCCTGTGTCTGTCGCTTATGAAGAAATATTCTTCTTAAAACGTCTGGGGTCCATTTGACATTCTCCACTTCTAAAGTGCGAACCTTTTGACAAGCGCAACAAGATTGAGAACCCAGTTTCAGAGCTTGCGTCGGACATCTATAATTCGTCCTCACATTTCGTTCCATTAGTTTTTCCTTGCACTTCGAGGTCAGGAAGAAGCGGCGGGCGGGGCATCAAGGATGGCTGGAACCTATGCTTTGATACTCGTCGAGTCCATTGTAAATTATGCAATTTATCTATTTGTACGATGCTAGTTGGTTCGTCAAGCGCCTGTGTTTGTGCTAATATGAATACAACTTCTACTGGGTACAGTTAGACCCGATCATTTCACTCGCTAAAAGGGTTGCACCCGCAAATAGCTGCTTTGACAGCAAAACTAGCGAAACTCCCCAATGCCAAACCGCCGACTAGACAGAAGCTTGCCACAGTCGCGGCAACATCTACGTCCTCGGTTCGACCCTTGAGCCGAGGGTTATGTTCTACAGATGCAGCAGACATCATGCATAAGCTTGAAACATAACCATTCGAAAATCCGAAAGCGAGGAGAATGAGCATGAATAAGAGGTCGGAATTAATAAGAGGGGTATAAGGCACTGTTGAGATGCCCCTCTGGATATTGCACGATAGGAACAGGGGTATAAAAAGCGTTCGAGCTGCCGATAATGTCACGAGTCGCTTCGCAGACCAAATGAGGAACCTCGGGTATGAGCATATGTAGCGGCCAGAGAAGTCGCCAATGTTGAAGACTAGGAAATGAACGGCACTGAAGAGCAGGGGGTGCGTCGCGGGGTTTGTTGGTTGAATTGACGTTGTTATAGGAGGGAAGACAGCCTGAACACAGAGAACATAAGTTGATGAATGTCGACTATATTTTTGGAACGCACCAAAGTGGTCAGAAATACATAAGCAACCGCAATTTCGAACGGCAGATTCTGCTTCCCTACTCGGATAGCATTTGCTTTCACGTTACTTGCAAGGACTTCGAGAGGCTCGCTGGAAATCAATCCTAGCCGTTCGTCTTCGAGAGAATCTTCATTTCGAGTTTTCCTCTGCTCTCGCTCCAGAGATGCGGCAACCCGCTGATAGGCCGGTGTTCGAATAAGCCATCTATGCGCCACCCCACTGGCAATGAGGAACAGCGTTGAAAGTGCGAAAAACATGAACGCCGATCGTTCCTCTGCGGACCCATCACTAGCAAAGGTGCGTGGTTTCCCCCAGATCGATGCAGCTGCACTGATCACCTGCACCCCGCTAACAGCAACAGCAACAGCTGCTTGGCCTGACATCATTGCTTGCACTGCTGGGGGACCGAACAAGGATGCAACGGCGATGACAGACGTCTGCAGATACGCGCCGACGGTTGCTTGGGCCGCACCGTTGAATATGATAAAAGCAAAGAAGACGCCGGGGGAGGGTACAAAGAAAGTACTGAGGGTGAGGAGAAAGTTGAGCCCAGTAAGCCAGATGATCGAGACCTCAGTCTGCCGGGATGGCTTTGTCTGTCAAATCGTTAGCCTGATCCACACCGAAATTCAAGCGGCACACCTGTTTCGACGTGGCAGTAGCATGGGCGAGGAATAGAAAGTTTGCAAACGTGAAAGACGTCGTTAGATACGAGGCAAATGTCGATCGCAAAGGTGATTCGGAGAGTCGGGAAAGGAAGAATGGCATTGCGGTGATCACGACTACGCACCCATTAGTATTCACAGGACGAAACAACAAGTCAAGAACGCACCATTCCATGGGAGGAGAACAGAGCACCCCAAGATGAAGTAGACCCAATGAATTCGAGAGTCCACGAGCGCTGGTGGTGGGTCCATTGGTGGTGGGACAGGTTCTGCTAGAGTCTCTCCGTCCAGCTCTATTTGAGACTCGTTCACAACAACGTTGTCAGAAGGAGGCACTGCATGGTACAGTGCCTCCGGTGATCTTGGAGGTATGGTCATGTCGACTCAAAGAGAGTCAACAGAGGAAGCGAACAAGCCACTATGTGGCAGCAGTAGTTAGAAATAGGCCACGCCTGGCGTCGTGACGCAGTATCGTAATATATTTAGACACATAGTAAGCACTACATATGACTGCACTCAACGAGTTATTATTGTCTCAAACAAATTGGCAGAAGCGAGTGGGGGAAGTATTACGACAGTAGATAAGAGTAGAATGTAGGTTTCTATAAAGTCTTCGTCTTCGACCTTTCGGCGCGCTCCTTCACTGAAGGAGGAACGAACTGGTTGGGCTCGTCTGCAAGGACCAGTTCCGTAAGGCGACGTCTCTGTCTCTGCTCTTTCGTAGCCTTCTTCGCCGACTTCCTTTGCCACTTGATCATCTGGGCGGAGTGCATCCATCTCGCTTTCTTCTTCTTTGCACCCTCTTCCTTAACAAGCTCTCGCCACTTGAAGGCGGCATCTGCTTTGACCTGCCTCGTGGAACGACCGTCATGATATTTGAGCTCCTCATCCGTGATCTTCTTCAGTGCTGCATGGACGCCGGCCTGGTAAGACTTCCACCTCTCGTGTTTCTTGGCACGAGAGTGAGGATTGGCGAGTTCCATTTTGAGGTACACCTCGTAAGGTGCAGCGGTATTGTAGACGCCTCCGTGGTGTGGGTTGTATAGTAGGTCCAGATATTCTTGCTCAGAAGGCGTTTCTGGAACAGCTGTAGGGTTTTCCGGGTCGAAGGAAGGGAATTCATATGTGATTTTTGACACCTCGTCAATGGGTGTGTCATACAAGCCACCTGTAAAGTCGATAATTAGACACTACAGCGAAGCAAATGCTGGTAAACCCCACCTTCCGGATACTTTCGAGGCTCTATATTAGGCCAAGGGATGCGTATCTTCTGTCCACTGTACCAGGACGGAAACTTAGGAATAGTAGCAACAGCATATCGCTTCCAAACCCAACGATTCTGATGAGGATCCCAAGCTGGCTCGGAGGTACCAATTCGTGAGGCAAAGACGCTGGTATAACGTCAGAACAATAGAGAAAGAGGAAACCCAACAGCCAGACTTACCGATGCATCTCTCTTGGCCCATTTGGGTCGTTCTCTGGAGGAAGGAGGTACTTCCCTATGTACAGCTGACACCTCGAATAATGGAAGCTCTTGCTCTGAGGAGCTTGTTCACCTTTCGCTGGATGCTGTAGTCACGTCAGTGTGTATCCGACGATGAAAGCTGGACGCGTACGGTGACACCCTTAAGGAAAACCTGGTTGCTGAGGCGGTTGATACTGAGAACGTCGTGGAGAGTACCCTCCTTGTCACCGCGTAGACGAATTTGATCACCAGGCACGACATTCCACCATTTGATACGGTCAGAGTGGCGAACAGACTTGAGCTTGGGGTCGTGTTTCGTCTTGCGCATCCGCCATGCTCGAGGAATGCTCCGGAGATGGTTGAAGTTGGTAGTGACTGGGTTTTTGGTAGTCGCGTTGAGAGCGGTCCTCCGAGTCAAATATTGCAACGACATTGGGACTAGTGTTGTAGTTGCTAACTTAGTCGAGTCGCATAAGGAAGTGGCGGAAGCTGACGGACACAAAGAGCGTCGCGTCGGGAAAGTAAAATTATGGATGATCACGTGATGTCTTTGTCGGTCCGCAGTTAACTGTTCAGATTCTGAATTTAATATCTTCATTGAACTTACACTTGATCTAACGCATGCATGCTATGACTCTCATGACAAGAAACCAAAATAAATTATTCTTCAACACACCCTTTTCACCACCGGAGATCATACAAGTTGGTGATACACAGTGCTGATACAGTAGATACTGGAGATAAATTACTCGACTCAGAGCCTACACCGACGTGAGACATCCCTAGGCGCGAATAGGTTCACCCAGCAGGTACAGGTTTCGTACCACTCCATGCTATTGATGATGAACTCGGTTCCTCCGACTCAAGCGTCTGAATGGCAGAAATGAGTATTAGAACTGGACATGAAAAGACGAGAGAGCACGTACCTCAAGCAACATTCCAAGGACCGCGTCGACTTCGCTAGGAGGGATGCCTCCACATCCAGCTCCAATTAGCCGCCTATAATCACCCATCCTTCCGCTAGTACCAGCCTCGGCCTGAAACGTAACTAGTTCATCAAACATGACCTTTCTTCTTTTGCGGTACTGGGAAACCTCTTCGCGAAGCGCTTCACAACTTTGGCGAAGCTCGTCCGGGTTGCTAGGAATGTTGGAATAAAGTGCAGTCAGGTCCGAGACATCCTCCATAGTCTTTGCCTTCCGTTTGCCTTTCGTCTTCTCACCATCGGGCGAAACATCCATCTCCCCATCGTCGTCGACGCTGAACGATGCCGTAGCAGGTGTCAAGACCAGCTCTCCGCCAGCAGCGTCACGAATTTTGTTTTCCCGAGCCTCCTCCTCTTTTACCCATTTCTCCCAACCAAGTCGATATCGACGACCCATCTTACCTTGGAGATCTGCTTCGAGCTGCTTTAGTTGCTGCTTTCCATGAACTAAGCCTTCCGCTTGTGATTTGAGTTGACCTACTGCCCTAGCACTCTCCAAAATTTCGGCTTGAATATTTGATAATAAAGCGTGGGCCTGAGTCATATCTCGTTCCTTGTCTCTAAGTTCTTGATCGAACGATGCAGCCAGGCTGTCCATCATCGAAGCAATGTCGTTCACACAGCGCGTACTGGCTTTCTGCGCAGCGACAGAGTGGTGTAAAGGGGGTTTGTCACCATTGGCCGGGGCGTAGACGTGACCAAGATGTGCACCTGGAGGTGGAAATGCGGCATGGGCGTTTCTGAAGGACATGGAAGCGAGGCGGGAGGTAGGAACAGGTGAGTTGCGTAGTCGTTCATCTTCGAGAATATAATCTTCAGAACTTTTTCCGTCATTGTTCATAATTTTAGGGTTTGCGCCATGATCAATGAGTATTTTGACTAGACGTTTGCTTCGACACCTGGCAGCCAGAGTGAGAGGCGTCTCGCCATCCTCGTCCTGGAAGTTCATCACGTCCGCCAGCTCCCTGGGGTATTCCGAAAGTCGGGTGAGGACTGTCTCCATGTAATAACGCGCCGCATGTGTTTTGCCTTTCGACATGGCCACATCAACAATGTGATGGAACACTGTTCGATTGTAGTTATCAATGTTGAGCGTCGACCGGTGCAAAAGTTCGTAAAGTTCTGGGAATTTGCGGACGTCATAATTGTTGGCGAACATAACGCTGCGCATGAGTGGCGTCTGTCCAGCCCTGTTGACCTTGAAAATATCTGCACCTGCGGACAAGAGAAGTTTGACAATCCGAAGGCGTCCCATTGCACACGCCCAGTGAAGCGGCGTGTGTCCGTCGTCGTCAATACCCATGTTGGGGTCGAAATCTGGGGGAGGATTGACGAGAAGATCAGGTATCTGGTTGGTATCGGAGATAAAGTATTCAAGCACTTGGTCGGCGTAGGTGCGGGTGTCTTCTTCGTCCATTTCGGACAGACGTTCGTCGATCGATCGTCGATGTTTGCTTCGTCTTGAGCCTGCATGTCGATCGATACCATTGGATTCATATGGCCCAGGACTCCGTATGGGGGACGGAGTTCGCGAGCTCGAAGAGGCTTCCGACGGGGAGGGGGTCATCGACCCATCCTCCGAGCCACGAATGGACAGTGTGTCGTGATCAGAATCTTCGTCGATAGGGTCAGCAGCATGTCTCTTCGAAGATCTAGTGGCGACAATCGCACTCGAAGCCGAAATATCCCCCACGGGTGGTTTACGCGCTGGCCGAACTGCTGCGTTCGCGATCAGATGTTTCGGCGCCAGAGGTGGACTCTTCGCAGCAGGCTGAAACTCGATGATGGGACGCAAGAGAGCATCGCAGCCGTATTGTTTTGCGAGGTTCAAGCCACGGTCTAGTGGGATCCACGTGCCTGGAAATTCTTTGTTGAACACGACACAAATCAAGCAGGCGAGAAGGAAAGGGGCTCACCCTGATACTTCCCGTACCCTCCTTGGACCTTCTCATGTTCGCCCTTTTGAACTTCGCGTTCCAAAACGCGAGTACGCTGCGGCTTGTCAAATCCTGCGACTTTGAGTATCTGCGTCGCGTTGAGCCAGGAATCGGAGCGTCGTCTCATTACCGCGACCCCCTTGCACATCCTCCACGTGTCATGTTAGCCAATACCGTGCCAAAAGCGCGCAGATTTGGAGCTTACATCTCGTAGACCGGTATCCCACTGTATGTGGCCTTGAAGTTTTCAAAATAGACGTGTTAGGCGTCTACGCGGCGAATACAAGGGAGAGACTGACTTTAAAAATCTGTGAGTCTGGTGGCGGCATGGTGGCTTGACCTTGCGCGATATATGCGCAGAGCGCTGGATGTGTCGAGGAGAATGCAACAACCCGGGGTGGAGACGGCCTTGGGAGGGAAGGTGATGCTCAGCGTTGTAGCTGTTCACGCCGGAAGCCCGTCTTGACGCGTGAAACAACAGTGCCAAACAACTTGCACGATGGTCTGAGGCCAAATTGGCAGAAGTGCTCCCATCCACTGGAAACAACAAATCCGACATCTGCAAATATCATCACACGTTTCTGCTCTCATAAACCCGCTTGTAGGGTTTCTGATGTTTCACTTTGTGTGCGGCATACAAGTTTTGATTCTACAGATTTATTCATGTACGATTCGGAATGACCGTGGTTCTGAAAGACGCGAACTTATTGGATAAACCCCGGTGGAAACACGCGTCAATATTTGACACTTATACTTATTGTCGAATACAAGCGCTAGCTAATGAGGACGGCGTTTAGATTTATATACGATATGCTTCCCCGAACATAACCTCCGTCCCAGTACTGTTAGGGTCACATGGAAGCAGAATAAATTCCGCTGTTTTTCTGGCAGTTTCGTCGACAAAAAATAATCGTCCTAAATATGAGGATCAAATTTACAGTTATATTGTACTGCTTATATCAGTATTAGTATACTTAGCTGGAGATATCTTGAACTTCCGTGTAGGTCATGTGATGCTCGGCCGGCTAGTGAGCGCTTCATCTCATGGGCGCCTAGTACTTACTAGTACTTACGAGCGTCAAAGGGTTTCTTGCTGCATAGGCCCTTCAGAAGTACATAGGTGCCAATATAGAGTATGTATCATTTAGCCGTATTCGTGCGACCAACTCTAAATATGTACCAGACCGGCTTCATGGAATTCTCTACATGCGTCCCTGATTTTCACCGCATTTGGGCGCTCTAGCCTCCTTAAGGCCATCACATGAAATATAAGTAAACAGGTGTTCATGATTGAGCAAATTATGGAAGCGTCTGTAACTTTGAGCTCTCTCTCAATAGTCACTCTTTTTCGTCGCTCGTTTACTAGTCCTCTTTCTCTACGTCCAGGTCTCCTCCATACCCCCTTCTTCGATCCAGCGCCATAATGCTCAAAATGTGCAAAGCTGGAGCTTTACTATTCCTTGCTCTCCTCAATGGACTAGGGGTTCTTTCCAAACCGGCAGTCATTCAGAAGCGGTCACCATCACCTGTATCTCTCGAAGGACTGACGACGAACGCTAAGCGCTTCGCTGCAGGGCTTCCTCCTCTTTCTCCCGCAAGGAGATGGACACGTACTGGCAGTAAGAAAACCCGCTGGTGAATCAATGATATCATGATTGACCTCTCGCTTTCTCGCTTAGCTGCTAGGCGAGCCGAAATTTCGAAGACTTCGTATGATCACACCTCTGTAAAGCTTTGGAACCTTTCTCATGCGTTTGAATAGGATCACCGGCCGCATTGAAGTGAGAAGGGCATCTGATAGTGTTACTGTTGGCCAAATCTCTGAGGTCAACTGGAGCTTTCGGAAAGTGCGTGCTGTCGATTTTTTGTCAGTTCTGATGGCGTTTGAGCATTATCCCATGTAGGTTCTTCCTCAACTCTGGCTCTATCACAAATTCCAACAAGTTCACCACCACTGTCCAAGTGTCTGGCACAACCACTCAGGTCAACCTCAAGGACACCGTAAGTCGTTAAAGTTCTCCCTTCTGATTTCACTCATGAAACTCAAAACCCTTTTTTTTGGGCAACGAGAAACGTTTCTCGCTGGTATTGAGAACCCACTTCAACCACTCTCAACGATGTCAGGTTCTGTGGATCCTCTCGTTTATCAACTGCCACTACGCCCGGCTCAGCTCCCCAGCCCGGAAAAAATCCATCTGGCAACCCTACTTATAACTCCGAAACCGCTATATGGTCATACAATGCTGCGAGCTTTGAGGTTACTGCTCGGTGAATCACGGGCAGCGGTCCACCCCTCACCTTTTTTATGTACGATCCTAGCGCCTCGATATTCTTTATTACCTTGAATCCAGCTTCCGCAATGGAAACTCGAGGAAGCGCTTACCTAGTTGTGAGTTCGAATTCTACTTCCACAATTTTGACGTGCTCATTTATGTTTCTCGCAGAGATTCTTCTTC
>Ga0247742_10001838_pt1 | contig 14297 bp, 16 predicted proteins | sample UWRJL208509C2_FD_180944 | JGI IMG/M metagenome (GOLD analysis project Ga0247742, IMG submission 180944) | Plant litter microbial communities from Arlington Agricultural Research Station in Wisconsin, United States - UWRJ-L208-509C-2 | ecosystem: Environmental > Terrestrial > Plant litter >...
GCCGAGCTAGGACGTACAAAGGGAGTCTTAACAAACCGCCTAACCTTGGCCGACGAAGAAATCGATGCTCTGAAAGACCAAAACGGGGAAAGGGAATCGCGCATCGATAATCTCGTGGAATCGTTTTCGAGGACTGCCAATGATGCGCAGGTCCTTCGAGAGGAGGTTACCGGTCTCCAGCATTGTGTTGCTACCTACGAGGCCGAAGCTCGTACGCGGCGCCTTGTGCAGGAGGATCTTGAGTCTCGAATGCAAGAAAGAGAGGGTGACGTTTCTAGGTTGCGCAAAGAGCTGGAATTCTCGGAAGTCTCCCTTCGCGAATTATCCGAACGCCTTTCCGAATCGGAGTCTGCCTTGGCTTCAACATCGCTTGAACTGGAACAGGCGCGTGGTAACGTCGGGAGCCTAGAATCGAAGTCGGCGGATGCTATGATCCGATTGAGGGCGGAGGAAGATAAAACTCTTCAACTTACGAGAGATCTGGCAGAACGAAACGCGGAGGGACAGCTCGCCAAAGAACTGGCAATCGAAGCCCAGTCGGTCGTCGACGAACTCAAGGCTGAACTGTCTCTCCAAGCCACCACTTCTAAGCGCCAGAAAGAAGATCTTTCTCACATCCGAGAACGTTTACAACAATCTGAAGCCGCCCTCATCGAAGCCCAGGGAGGTTACGAGGTCGAGCGGGCAGCGACCGCTTCCGAAATATCGCAGCTTCAGGCATTACTTGTTTCCTCGAAAACAGATCATGATCGCGTCCAAGCTCAATTGGTCGAGGTTCAAAAGGATAGGGTTCTTCTCACGGAGAATATGTCAAAGAAGGAAGGAGATTTAGCGGCCCTACAATTCAAGTTTGACGAGGTGCAACAGACGAAAATGGCTATCGAAGCTGATCTGGTGTCCTATGTCGGAAAGACTCAGCAACTAGAGGAAGCGCTCCGTAACTACGAAGCTCTTAAGGCCGACGATCAAGCGGCTCTATCCAAACTACGGCACTCCTTTAAAGGGTTCCAAGAGGCGCAGCTCCAAATTTTTGGAGACCTGGATCACGCAGTAAGTAGATAATCTGCTTTCAGCGATTAAACCCTGATACTCTGTGTGACCCACCTTCTAGGGTAATCATTCCCGTTTAGACACCGTATCTGATACCGTTTCCACATAACGGATTAGATTGTGGCGTATTGTATCATGATCTCGATTCCTTCGTGCTCCGTGATTCTTGGACATATATCTGGCTTGAGTATATAGTTCATCAAAATTCTAATGTATGCTTACATTGAAATAATCTACGAACTTATCGCATCATCTGCCGAATTGACGAAGGAGATCTTGGGCGCTCTATTAATTCGGTCCGAGCGGCCCGTTATTATTGGAGAACCTATGGAGATCAAAAGAAGCGCGCAGAACTGTATACTAATTGTTAATGGCGGAAAGTACATAAGTACTAAGACGGAAAAATATTGCAGACAGCTATAAAATATGCCTGTTAGTCCCTTGGCTTCATGCACCGGCCTAAGAGTACTGGAGTACTCTCACATTCTTCTAGAAGTTGGGCCAATCTGAGTTCGATTTCATGCAGGCGTACTAGTACTATAACATAAGTATCATTACTCATCTTGAGTCCTCGGTACCTCATCTTACAGTCCAGCGGAAATAAACCCGTTATCTTAAGGCTATTTTCTATAAACCGCATCCGAACAATTGCGTACACCAGGTCGTCTTGAGCGCTCAATGACAACACCAGTGATAGTCGGCGGAAGATGGAAGTTTCAACCTCCAATTGCATGCGCAATGTCTCCTATCGCGATTGTAAAGCTTAAAATAACAGTGCATACCGCCCGGAGCCGGCACTCTCTTCTTGATCGCGTGGAATGACTAAAGAATGACTACATCCAGGGCGCTAAAATAAACTGCCCTTAACGATGAGCGACAGTACTCAGCGCAAGACTCAGAAGGTAAACATATGTGAATACCGGCTATCGCCCGATGGGCAGCGCTCGTCTCGGTGAGACTAGCAATGCGCCATGGGGCATAGTATTCGTATTTTCTGCCAAGATTGCGTTCATGCACTGATCGGCATGACATCTTTACTGAGTTCCCGAATGCAGCGTATCTGTATCATGATGTTTTTCCAGAAGAGTGAGAATAGCACGTCTGGTGAGGTGCACAGGACTTGCAGATCGCGTATTCATGGCATTCCGAATTAGTAGTGTGATTTCGAGGAGAATACATTTGACGGAACAAGCCACGCGACCGGAGCGACTTGACAACGTGGACGACGTCAAAGACATGTTTGTTCCGTTTTGACTATTCAGCGCCTGAATTATTCCACTGGATGTTCTTTTCTGACAGAGTCCCCTTGGTACCTATGCTGAGCCCGGCATCCCCACAAGCACGTGCACAGCGGATAGCAACGATGTGGCCGAGCAACTATAGGGGACGCGATCCCCTACCTAATGCAATGACATTCCGGCTAATCAAAACCCTCTGTGGTCGATCATCCGCCACATGGCGCGTGAAGTTCGAACTCATCATTGAAGCTGACAGCAATCTGGACGGATGCATGGGAAAGTTTCCATAACTCGACCGTGGATGGAGCTGAGGCACTCCTGAACCACGTCCGAAAAAAACCAAGGACTTTTTGTCCACAAACCGCGCAATACTTTTAAATCTTGCAGGGCTACCTAAGTACGTACATCCTCGTGAGTATTGAGGAATGCGTGGTCGGAAACAAAAAGAATTTGGTGGGAGTATCTGAGTTGGCCCAATTTCGAGTTCCACATGAAAAATTCCACCGATACCAACCGATACCTACATGATCTTATCGTCTCCAAGCCAGCGATCTCAGCACTGCTGCAGATGTCACTACCCATATGGACATAGAATTTCATGGACAGAATGTGCCTTAGCAATCCAGCTTGGAGACGTCTGCCACGCGACGAAAACCAGAGATCTTAACCTACCTCTTTCATCTGTGTTCTGAATCGAATCTAGGCAAGTCTATCACGCTCAATGTGGCAGGGCGAAGGGCGGGATTTATTTTATGACTTTTATTGTGTGTCATCATGGAACAGTTATAAACGAGAGGTTCTCAGACTGGCACAACTCATCACATCATGGTTTTCCGCCTTCCCTCCCATCTCGAGTCTATCATTCCTGCCCCTTCCCAGCAGCGTCCGCAGCCACCGCCTTGGAGGGGCAATTTTTTCGTTATTGGAATGAGACAGTCGGATAGGAACAGCGCTCTTCCATTATCGGTCACCGCAGTTGAGACTGACGGCGAAAAGTACGTTGGCCCACTCCATCTGCTCTACATACTAATTTGCCACTCATCCTAGCAGGGCATCACAGTGGCCAGACAGATTCAATGTCCGTGTTCTGTACGAGCGTCAAGTCCTGCGCGACTTTGAGATGTGGATGAGAACATATATGCCTCCCCTCCCGCTTTGCACATTTATGCCGAATCGTCTCCGGGATAATAGCGAACACACTAATAACAAAACCAACTTCCACTCTTTAGCAGCCTACCTTTATACGAACCAGACGGTATGTCTCTGCTCAGATAATGGTTAATCAGTTCATTCAGCCTTCCTTCTAGGTCGCGGTCGCGTCGTGGGCTCCTGGCACGTTTCCGGGTGCTGGACTCATTATCTATCCTGCTCGAAATTCCAGTGCCGTCCTCGTTGGCGCCCTCTTCTTCGACAACGCGTTCCCGGATTTCATCCTTGGAGGAGTTCCGTCTCCCATTTCGCCTGTCACCCCTCTGGGCCAACCCTCTCAGCACCCCCATTACCAAACCAATATCATCACCAACGTTCCTTATGGCTCTTCTCCCCTTCACCATGCACCGTCTTTGTCCCCACATAACTCTGGCCCTAGCAGCCCCACAGAGCAGCCGATCGCATCTCACAGGCAGGATGCCTATCGCTATATAATGCCACGCTCAGGCCAACAGCCCTATTCGAATCTTGGGACCGAGGAGGATACGACCTACGGATCTTTCACTCCGTCCCATCATAATCCACCATACCCTTGAGCGATTTCGACACACTCAGAGAAGAGGATCTAGACACCCTGATCCCCAGATCAACACTTTGTGCAAGGCATAAGAACAGTATCTCAATTCTCCAACTATCGCTCCTTCCTTACAGCCCACTCATTATATTATACGGTATCTTTTCCAGTCTGCTGCTATCTCGCCTAACTGTATCATTTAGTCACATTTCCGTTTCGTTAGACATCGCTTTCGTTCTTCTGCCTCCCATCTATTATTCTCCCATAAACCCAATGTAGCCACAGCCTGGTTCCGATTTATTGTGTATCTATAGCGCCTCTGGTCTATCTGGTTGTATGACACCCTAGAAATATTTATTCACCGCACTACGCGGTCTTTTTATTATAAAAGAAAGTCACTTTATTCAGCTGTATCAACGCCCAGTTGGTCCGCTGAGGATACTGTAAACCCCCGACATGATGAAATTTGATCGTTCAGCCACATGATCATATCATCCCCTGGGCGCTAAACGTTCAGCAATTAAATTACCAAGTGCCATTTAGACTTCCCGTCCGCACATAAGGGTGTGAGTGTGTGATAACTTGCCTAAAGGATTCAATGAGATCGTCGCACAAAGCAGCTGATTTTTACACCCATGATCGAGCACGATGCCGAAATGCAAAGGAGTGCATATGCATGGGAACGCTTCAACTGTAATCGGCAAGGAAGATAATCCAAATATAATTCATGAACACCCTCGACCGGGTATCAAACGATATTGACAGATATGCAAGTATGCAAGAGAAAAGAAAGCAATTTACAAAATAACAACCCTCTGCTAGAATTAAGCGGCATAACATCTACAATACGGCCTTCTGTTGACTCTTCCTGGCTATAACTGGAGGTTCCATTTCGTCCTCGGAACTGACGCTGACCACCGGCGTCGATGCTAGAACCCGTTTCTGCTTCTTAAGTGGAGTTTGGGTCGGGAAATCTTCTGCATCAGTGAAGGAGCGCTTTCCTCGGCTGGGGCTGTCTGTATTGGTGACCTCCATACCGAAATTCGTGGAAGGCCCCATCCGGTAATCTTTGCGGTGCTCGCCAGCCTCATGGTCGTCGACGTCCATAGCATTATCCATTGCCAGGTTCTCGCTGTTCGTACGAGTCTTGGTCTTCTTGGACTTGGGTTTCCTCACAGGCTTGGGAGATGGAACGTACTCCTTATCATTCTTGACAGCCCATTCGATTTCGATGATCCTATACCCATGGATTACCATCCAGGGGGGAAGAGAAGAGAGAAAAAAAGACAAACATCAGATATGTGTTCGCTTATAAGACAGTTTAAGGAGGAAGACGTGAATAACGAAGAGTATCCACCTCTCTTTCAATTTCATGTTGTCAGGGACGTATGTCTCCGCCTTGCGATAAAGATCGAGAGCAACATGGAGGTCTCCCCTATGGAAAGCAAAATTTAGTTTGACCTAGGCAATGATCTTGTGAACTCACTTCTCGGAATGAGCACGCGCGAGAGCAACGTACGCCCGACCCGTCTTCTTCTTGGAGACCGGGGAGAGCACGTCGGCAAGCTGGGTTTCTTTGGTTCCACGTTCACTAAGATACGGCTTGAGGACCATGACGCAGGATGAAATAATAATGGCTCACTATTTCTTCTCGAGTTCCTGGAGGCGAGACTTGAGTTCGTCATCGAGGTCTCTATGGCGCTTGAGGAGTGGGGTCAAAACACCGGATGGGAGACTGGACTCCTTGGCTGGAGATCTGGACCTAGTCCTTGCGACTTGTCCCTCCCTGCCAGCCGTCTCCTTAGCTCGTTCTTCGTCGTCTTGCCGCTGGCGCTCAGCCAACCTCCTGGTAACTTCTGCTTCCACTGCCGCTTCAACAGCCTTAGATATCTATTTAAAGTTGTAAGAATCTTTGATGAGGCACGAAGCAGAAGAAAGCTACCCGTTCGTCTATCTCCTTCTCCGTTAAACCAGGACCAAGACTACCAGATCGGTCGCTGTCGTCGTCCTTCTCGTCTGTGATAGCTTGAAGTCTTCTAGATCCACCAACAGGGAGTGCAAAAGGTTGATACGCATTCCCACCTCCAAAAGCGGACATCCGTCGTGGTCTGGATACCGGGACCAGAGATGGCCGAGAGCGGCCCGCTACTGTTCCTGTTCCTGATGTTGAAATGGCTTGAGTGATCGCTGGTGCTGGTTTGGCCGCTGGAGGTTGAATGGAAACCGCAGCGAAGTGGGGTTTAGATGTAGGTCGGTTATCTGTGATTGAGGTATGACATATAGGGTGAGCAGAAATAGTATCTGCGTTAGAAAATCTCAGCTTACCACGTTCATTAATCACAGGACGATTTTCCACATTCTTCGTACGGACCGCGAAACTTTCAAAAGTTTAAAAAACGCAATCAGTGATAGAACGACCGAAAGGTACATATTAGATGAGGGCTTACTTGAGGGTGTTTAGGGTATCTTGCCGGAACTTGAGGCCAGGAGCGAGATTGCAGATCAGGAGACCAACGGAAGAACCTCCAAGCGCGTCTTGCAGAATACGCGTCAATTTGGAATTGCGGTAGGGTATCCGTGACTGATGGAGCTCAGCTCAGACCACTTATGCAAGAATGAATACCACTTACTGCTCCCTGGTTGAGGGCGTGGACGACCTGACCAAGTACACTTAATGACTTATTAATTGCAGCAGATTCCGCCATTCGAGATGGGTCATTGCCCGTTAACTAAATAAATGAGTTCCTGGTTGTGAAATCCTTGATCATGTCACATTACCTTGTTATTCTCCGAACCAGCGAGGTCAACGAGGTTGATTTTGCCAGAGAGCGCTAAAAGAGACATCAAAAGAAATATCAAGGATAACGGCCGGTGAAATACATACTCATATTAGCCACTGGGTCAAGCATGGTGGCCTCAATGGTCAAAACAGCATGGGATCGAGATGAAGCATGGTTCAAATTTGTTGCACCAACTGAACGATGTTTCGTAGCAGCGCTAAGAGGAAACACGGGTAAGCGCGTAGATGAGGTCAGAGATGTGGATAAGTCTGACTTGTAGAGGCTGTCGAAATCCTCGAAGCTAGCGATTGGAATGCTGCTGAGGTTGGCAACGAAAACCTGACCACTGTCGTTTGACCGTACAGGAAGTTTGGGAGCCTTTTAAGTTCACGTCAGTGTCTGATTTCAAGTGATATAAAGAAGCGCACGTTTTCTCTCGTGACGAGAAGGTCGTAGACATCATCCTTGTAGATCTCCATGTAGGAGACCGACAGACTGGTTTGATACTGAAGCCCCCGCTTCTTCTCGAATAGCCCCTAGACGGTAAGGTTCAGAAGGTACAAGATTTTCATCGGTGCCATTTCGCGTACCCTGACCACCCTGGGGATAACTCCTGGTTCCGTCTTAGTGCCCTGCATCGTGTGGGTCTTTCCCGATGAAGTGACTCCATAAGCAAAAATAGTGACGGTCTACATGGGCCGTCAAATGGAAAAACGAGCGAAAGGATTTTTTAAAAACGCACCACTCCACTATACACAACGTCTATCAATGGCTCAACATCATTATGATATATTTCGTCCTGGGTGGAATCCTGGTCGTAACAACTTGTAAACCTACACGGAATATGAGTGACAAGGGAATGGAAGCTAGAGACACAGAAGACTGACGGAAATTTGAAGATCTGGGTCGGGTCTCTTGGATTGGGAACCGTAATGAAACTGCCACCAGAGGCTGAACTGGAAGATCCTCCTGTGTTGTCGGAGGGGTGAATGATTTTCACAGATTCATCATCGAGTTCTCCTTGTAGGGTTGGCCTAAGACGCGCAGCAATCTTGACCTTGTGTATTGACATGGGGGTAGAAGAAAAGAGTCCTCGTCGCGGTTCAGTAAGAAAGAGGCGAACGATGCTTTCAACGTTTAAGTCGCAGTTGAAACCAGTCGCGATGGTCACGTGTTTGATGCCACATATGTCACGGGACCGCGCGTCACCCAGGAGTCTTATTCAAGTTATTGAAGTTATTCCCCGATTCAAGTGATCTTTTGACACTGAATTTATCTGTGCCAATGGTGACCATGGCGTATGAATTAAAGAAGAATCTTCGCCAAAGCTAAAGACACTGCGAATTTTGGAATACTCAAGTCAAGTCAGGGCAAGGTTTGGTAGGGTTTGGTCCAGATGTTCAGACTCCGACCTAATCGTCCTCAGCACTCAACATCGCAAACGACGTCCGTCTCACTGCGCACGATCCAGCCACAAAGTTCATCAGGATTTCCTGACGAGCTAACTGTTACCTCATCACTTTTTTGAACCAAAAGTCCTTGGACTACATCCAACATGAAGCTTGTACGGTGAGTACTGGTCTTTTCCTATACATTATGGTTTGGACATTTGTCCTTGGAGGCTCCAGAAAGTAAACCATGGTCATGATCGTTTGGCTGATCAATACATCTCCTTTGATTTTGGCATCGGCAACTTACTTATCTGGTGCATTCCTAGTTGAATATAAACTCATTCACCATCTTTTTACTCCAGGTTTTTGATGAAATTGAACAATGAAACCGTGACCGTCGAGCTTAAGAACGGATCCGTCGTGCATGGCACTATCACAGGTGTGTGTTGGGGTCGTTTTAGAGCGTCATGTCCTTACGATTTTATCTTTCTCTAGGTGTTGATATGCAGATGAACACGTTCCTAAAGACCGTGAAGATGACGATGCGCAACCGGGATCCAATAACGCTCGATACGTTGTCAATCCGTGGAAACAACATTCGTTATTTCGTGCTCCCTGATGCTCTCCCGCTCGATACCCTTCTGGTTGACGATGCACCGAAACCAAAAGGAAGGAAGAAGGATGATGCTCGAGGTCGCGGAAGAGGACGAGGATTGCCCGATCGTGGACGGGGTGGCAGAGGTGGTGGCAGAGGTGGCCGCGGGCGAGGACGAGGATTCTGAACTGAACTGTGAACGAAACTTTGGTGCGTGTTTTGGAACTTTGCTGTTTCGTGTTACTGATTGTTGTCGGTAGATGAGATTTGATAAAAGTTCCTGTACATATGCAGGACACTCGCCAGAGGAATCTTCTACAAGCAAGTCCAGAGTATAACTACGTACTCCTTCTGGCGAAACTCATGGCTCTACCCTTGTTTGTAATTCTGTACGTCCATAATCATCATCTTGTTAGCAGCGTTCAGCGTTCAGCTTTTGAGATGTCTAACCCACCACCAAGACCCCACCCAGATCAGACTGCAGGTAGGTCAAATCACCTTGTGTTTTGTGACTGACTTCTGACTGGCCACTCGTGTCCAATCCCTGGTTTGCCCTTATTTGAATGAACGTTTGAAGACTAGTCACCCCTTTCCTCTACTCCTTATCCTGGGACTCCAACCTTCTTCACCAAGCAGGACATGTCACCAAACTGCAGCAGTCCCAGGGGTTGCATATCATGCAAGAAGCAAGAGAAAGAACCATGGATTTGGAATGCTTTATTACTTCAATTTGACTTCAAGGACCGCGACTATCCACTGATTGCGTTTCAGCCCTGCCTTGTGGCTTAGAACTTCTTGGTAGGGCGCTCACTCGGATAGATACGTTTCCTGGACTTGTTGCCTTGGAGGTTGGTTTTGACCAACCGCATAGGTACACTACACGTGCTTTTGCCTATTTCTGCATACTGAAGTTACTTTTAGTTGTACCAGTTACCAGCGCTCACCAGGTCGAGGTCGCAGATTCTAGTCAGCTCCGACCCTACACCTTTTGTGACCGCTCTTATACTGGGCGGTGTCCGATGGATATTCCTGCTTATTTGTATTCCCGATTCCTCGCCCGTACACTAGTCGAGCTAACAGATCAAGGAGTTTACTCGAGCCAAATTGTCGCCATTCCCGATGAACAGGAGGGTTGTGCTATTTTTAGAGCCAGGAAGCCCCTACGATAACACAGCCGCAAGGCAGGTTGCAACCGATAACGACTGCATTTGAAATCGCCATTCTTTCGCAAATTATCAGAAATGACTGAATCTATGTGCTGCGTCAAGGATTTACCAGAACCAGGGGGACGAAGAAGAACGGTTTACAGTCCTCTGGACATGCGAGTGGGCAATCGCAAGATTTGCGTTTCTCATACATGGCAAATCCATCAGCGCAGATCAGCGCCCACTCGGCACATCCTCAATTGGTCCCTGCAGCGATGTAATGCCGCACGGCATGGGTCAAAGTACCCGTTTCAAAGTTGGCAACATTCATTCAAATCTGCCAGAAGACACCGCCTTGTGACAGACCAACGTAATGTAGAGATGGCGCTCAGGAAGTATAAAGCTTCAAGCCATGCATCTACATTCCTCAGCTGGTCTCACTCCCACATCTTCAATCTAACAGCGCACGGTCGCCTCAAGTAAATTCTACTCCTCCTTTATATACTCCAGTCAATATGGTCAAAATCGCCGCCACCTTCTTTTTCGCTGCCCTCGTTGCTATCCCTGCCTTCGCGAACTCAGCTCAACAGTACCAGTAAGTTTTTCGCCATATTTTCGACCACCATATTATTTACAAACCTATCTCTCAGGCGTGAATTCGACCTGGACAACATCGTCGTCACTCGGGAAGACCTCAACACCATCTTTGGTCGTGAGTTCGTGAACGACGTTGAAGCGCGCAGCCCGTTCGGGCTCGGTCTCCTGTTGTGAGTTTCATGTCAGCTGCTTTAAATGAGGAGATATTGACGCACAATACTTTCTGTAGCAAAGGGGTCAAGGCTCTCACCCATCTCGGTCACCACCACCATAACAACAACCAGAGGCGTGATTTGATTGACGAGGAAGACTTTTACGCTCGTGACCTGTCCACCGATATTGAGGAACGCGAACCCTTTGGTCTTGGTCTTCTCTTGTAAGTTCCAGTTTTGAATACGACGTTCTAGTCGATGGCTGACGAATTTATCACAGCAAAGGAGTTAAGGCCCTCACCCATCTCGGCCACCATCACCACAACAACAACCAGAGGCGCGATCTGACAGAAGAGGAAGAATTCTACGCTCGTGGCCTCTCCGGTGACCTCGATCTCGAGGAGCGTGAGCCGTTCGGACTAGGCCTCCTCTTGTGAGCTTCAGACATAAACATATTACGCTAGCCAAGGTCTAACAAGTTTGTCTATAGCAAAGGTGTCAAGGCCCTCACCCATCTCGGCCACCATCATCACAACAATAACCAGAGACGCGATTTGGCGGAAGAGGAAGAATTCGACGCTCGTGACCTTTCCGGCGACCTCGACCTCGAGGAACGTGAGCCGTTCGGCCTTGGACTTCTCTTGTAAGTGCACTCGACATTCATTGATGTATGCCCACCGTTCTGAACTATATCGTGTTTGTAGCAAGGGCGTCAAGGCTCTGACCCATCTTGGCCACCACCACCATAACAACAACCAGAGACGCGAGCTTGATTCCGAGGATGACCTTTTTGAACGCGAATTCACCGAGGAGCTGCTTGACGAGCTTGATTAGATACTTACTTCCGACGTTAGATGACATGTGGAATGCAGGCTTGATAATATGATACTTTATGTACTATTTGGAGTGTCCAGGTGTACACTAACATGCGCGTTTCGTGAAAGCATGGCTAGGCAATGCATATGTTTACCTGTAAAGGAATATCCCTTTTTTTAAATCGCGGTTTGGAATGGTGTCAAAGGTATTTTATGAGAAGGGTTAAAGAATTGCACTGAAAGCTCCGTACACCAATCGACGAAGTATGCACAAAAATAATCAAACACAGGTGCTCCAGGCCTAAATTGGAGGGGCATATGCACCGCAGCATCTTCTTCAATTGAGCATTGGCGCATTCTACGAATGGTAAATGCAAGCGTAGATGCTTTTATTGTTTCTTTATTGAGTTTCGGGTCAAAGCACTGACTTATTGTAACATGAGAGCAGTAGACGGCTGAGCAAACTTACCACCTCCCCCCATCGCCACTATTAATCTAGTGTCTAGTATTTAACGTCTGCTGCGAGTGTGCTCGTGGCATGTTCAAAGCAGTTGGTTTCAGAATCAGTGCGCCATAGTGGGCGTCTTGGCTTATGGGGATAGCGGAACCGTGGAATCATGCCACAATAGGTAACTAACACGGGTTGCTCGCGACCAACCGCTTTGGCCAATGGGTAAAATGGCACGGCACCCATTCTTGTGCCACTGACCAGGATTTTATAAATCTGGGCGATGAAGTAGACATGTTTCACCAACAGTCCTCATCCCGATCCAGTCAACTGCATCCAGCGCATTTTCGAACCTTTCGTTCTTCTCATAGCCAAACCTCCTCCAATATGGCACCTCCTCACATTGGAATGGATTGTTCTCTCTGTGGCGGTGCTAAGTGCGCATCGGCAAAACTCAGACTTGCGACGATGTCGCCTGCCCTGGCCGTCAAAATTGCTGGTAGAGAAGGCCCGAATAGTTGCTTCCTGTTCCAATTAATAGTGGCGAGTCACTCCGATCCCCACTATCGCCACTCTGGAATGGCGGATATGTGTATTCGACATATAGTACAAGAGCAGCAATCCGTGGACCTGCGCCATTGGGAACACCCGATTACAGGACTACTCACCATCTTCGCGTCAGTCGATCACATCGACTCTCGAGATGCTGCCATACTTCAGAAAATACACTCGTCTTATCCCAGAATTTTCAAGGTTATTGCGGACGACATTTTGAACTCGTCTACTATGGTCAGCAACATTGCGAAAATGATTGCGTGTCAGTTCCTCCAGCGATGCCTTAAAAATGTCGTCAAGCAGTATGTCATTCCTTCCTGTCGAATCATCTTATGTGCTCATCTCATCTACAAAAGATCAATGTATGATGAGTGCACTCTCGGGCTTATCTTTCACTGCTGGCTGGAGCCAGATATATCCCAACCGAACCCTGAGGCTTCGCAAGCCCGAGTGACCGCTGCGCGTGTTCTAGCTCATTTGCTCTCCATAGAGGACTCTGATTCTAGGGTGCTTCGTGATTATCTCGCTACTGCATTTCAAGCGGTCGATATTTTCTACTTGATTTCTCGAGTAAAATTTGCACTCATGCAGAAAGGTCGCAGTAGCGAAGATCTAATGCACGATATTAAGGTCTTACGATTGTTGGCCCAGGATCCCAGCCCCTTCACACCTCATTTCCTTGCTAAAGAGATCCCTAAACAAGTTGCGCTTGCAATGCGTCGTCATATAAAGAAGGGTCAAGCAAACGCGGACGATATCCTGCGAGAAGGGGAGTTGTTCTTCTGGTACGTGTTTCTCGTTATATGACTATTCTACTTACTAGTCGCCGAATTGAACACTATTTCACAGTAATATCGTGGAAGACTCAATACCAGTGATGATTGAACTCTTAAAATCCACCTGTATCGTCGATGTCGCCGCCACCGGGCTCAAGGTCGCACACAAAACTTGGGAACCATGTTCGGTGACAACACATCCTGGCTGCTTCTATGGATTTTTCGGGAAGATAAGACATAGTATGGATTCCGAGGAATGCGCCTGCGGCTTTCGTGCTACACCCGAGTTTCTCCACGTAGTTCGGACCTCCATCGAACGACGCTTTCTTCCTACATTAGCTTACCTCCATCAGGAAGTGAGCGCCGATGCAAGATATCTCACCTTGTGGTTGGAACTGGGCAAGGATCTCGGAATTACCGAAGAAACAGTACGCATGCGTCATCGCCTTGATCGCAGGTGTGGCAACCTCGCCTGTCCTGCACGTATTTCTGGAGCGCAAGCTCAGAAGAGATATGTTTGCATCCAGTGCGACACCACTTATTACTGTGATCGTACATGCCAGACGAGGTACTCCAGACCTATTCCTTCTTTTGTTTATACACGTGTAACTCATCAGATAATTTATCTAGTGACTGGCATTACCACAAGAAAGAATGCAAGATGCTCGGGCTGGCCAACTCCGAGCAGTGTACTCCGACCCATGACGCGGCGGCAAACGCATAACGATAATCTCATACAAGAATGGTAAATTATCATATAATATAGACTAAATACCTGGTTGCAAAACGATATTTGCGGTATTTCTGAAGAGCGCTTGAGGGAATAAACATCACGTGAAATATTGATACCGAACCCACGCCTCATTTAGATATCGAATTGTTGTGTTTAGGCCACAAAGGAAGTGGAATTCTATAGCTACTGCCCCAAATGGAATGAATCATTGACCACCATTCTTTTTGTTCCTCCTCCTTCGATTCCGTCAGCCAACTCCCACCTTCGACGATCAGTTGAAAACATCCATCGACTCTCAT
>Ga0247742_10001839_pt1 | contig 14292 bp, 28 predicted proteins | sample UWRJL208509C2_FD_180944 | JGI IMG/M metagenome (GOLD analysis project Ga0247742, IMG submission 180944) | Plant litter microbial communities from Arlington Agricultural Research Station in Wisconsin, United States - UWRJ-L208-509C-2 | ecosystem: Environmental > Terrestrial > Plant litter >...
GCTTGGTGTAGAGAAGCCTCCTATCAAGGACTGGTTCAGCCTCTCACAAGAAGAATACGAACATCGTTGTAAGGAAGACGTCAAGATTAACGTCCTTCTTTGGAACCGTATGCATCAGTATCTCAAGGCCATCTATGGCGCAGATAAGGGTGTCTGGAAGTTGTTGGATTACCTCACATTCAAGCTTCATTGTGCCATGCTTCAAGAGAAGTCACAGTGGAAACTAGATGTGGAGAACACACAGAATGCAGTCGACGAACTGCTAGGACTGCAGCTGGAGAAGATTGAAGCACTTCGAGCAGCTATGCCAGAGGTCCCTGACATCGTCATTAAGAATAAGCCCAAGAGGTTTATCAACGCAGACGGCAACTATTCCAAACTTGGTATGGACTGGATGGCTCTTCTCTCTGAGAGGAAGTTACCCATGAGTACTGAGAGTATAGAAGTCGTAAGGGGTATGGAGCCCGGTAATCCTAATTCACCCGACCAGCTTAAGAACTGGTTGAACAGCCTTGGGTGGAAACCGGCGACCTTCAAGGAGGTTAAGGATAAAGAGACTGGAGACATCAGACGCATCCCTCAGATCAACCTTGAGCATGGCAAAGGAATTTGTCTTAGTATCAAGAAGCTGTATCAGAAGGAACCGTCACTCGAACTCCTAGATGGATTGTCTGTCCTGCAACACAGGATCGGTATCCTCAAGGGGTTTCTTAGAGACCAAGAAGATGGTTGGATCAAGGCTCAAGTAGCAGGTCTGACTAACACACTCCGTTTCAAACACACGACTATCGTAAATCTACCCAAGCCGGGTAAGCTACATGCAGAGGCCATTCGTGGTTCCCTGACTGTCGAACCCGGTTACATTCTCTGTGGCTCTGACATGTCCTCACTTGAGGATCGTATCAAGCAACATTTCATCTATCCATATGACCCCGACTTCGTCAAAGAAATGATGGAGGAAGGTTACGACCCGCACCTTTCCCTGGCGCTGGCTGCCTCTGCTGTGACTCTTGATCAGATAGGTAAGTATAAGTCAGGAGAAGACAAATCGATCTCTCCGATCCGTGACGTCTTTAAGAACGGTAACTATTCGTGTCAATACGGTGCTGGAGTAGCCAAGCTTGCTCGTACTGCTGGTATCTCTATGGAGACAGCCAAGACAGTCCATGAGGCTTACTGGAAGAAGAATTGGGCTATTAAGAAGATTGCTTCGGTCCAATTGACAAAGGAAGTAGACGGTCAAATGTGGCTGTTTAATCCTGTGTCTAAGATGTGGTATTCTCTTCGATTCGAGAAGGATATCTTTAGTACTCTAGTTCAGGGTACGGCGTCTTATGTTTTCGACAGATGGGTTCAGTTCATCCTCGAAGAGAGGGAACAACTTACAGGACAGATGCATGACGAATTCATTCTGTGTATCCGTGAGGGCTTCGAAGACGAATGCACCAAGCTGGTAAACAGGGCGATGGATCGTCTCAATGAAGAACTTAAACTTAACCGAGAACTGGCATGTGGCATTGCTTATGGCCACCGCTACTCAGAAATCCACTAAAGGTGTAATATGGACATTCTAGTTAAGAGTGTACTCGACTACATCCAGTCACAGGCTGGACATACTAATGCAATCCTTGCAGGAGGTGCTGTCCGTGATGGGCAGCTAAACCTTGAACCTAACGACTATGACATCTGTGTACCGAGTAAGTCACCAAAGGATATCGACCAGCTCCTCCTTGGAATTGGGGAAGAGTTTGGTGTCGAAACCCTGATGAAGTCGAAAGACTACGGGATCACTTCGAAGTCCTCCAGAAAGAAGTCTTCTCGGAGACTAAAGACTGACGGACAGAACCTGACTTCGGTCTATGGGTTCACCTTCGAGGGTAAGAAGATTGACATCATCGGTCACTTCTATGAAGACGACGAGGAGTTCGCAGACAACGTCATCGATAACTTCGACTTCGGTATCAACATGGTATACGACACGGGATCGTTTGTCTATGACAACAACCGTAACTACCGAGAAGATCGTGACTGGGGACAAATCTCCCTGATCAATCTTCTTGATATCACACAGTTGCCGAATGCCATGGTTCGCTTCAACAAACTGAACGATCGATTGAAGGCACAACACGGACGATCCTATATATTCCGTGCACCATGCCTTCTTCTGAATCACCCTAAGAAGGAGAAAGAGAGCCTTAAGTTTTCTGAGAAGATGATGTACTCTGACAGCTTCGATGCAGAAGAAGAAGACCTCCTTCCCGCAGGTCCTCCTGTAGGTTGGGCGAATGCACCATCACCAGCAGCAACACCAGCGACTGGACAGTTGTCACCTCAGGTATGGCATAATGCCGTTAATCAGCTGGGTGAATTCACACAGGCTCAGTCCACACATACACACTCTGTCACATTACCACCACTTACCATCACGGGAATTTAATTAACTAAAGGAGAACTACCATAGCAACTCGTTATTGCACACTCAAGGGTCACATCAAATGGGCCAAGGTTTACGATCCGGACGCCTTCATGGGCGCAGAGAACTGGAAGCTTTCTTTCTTCCCTGAGAATGAGAAGGAATGGGAGAAGTTCAAGTCCACTGGCCTACAGTTGAAGGTCAAGAAGGATGAGACAGACAACGCGGATTACTTCCAGCTTCGTCGTCCCACCAAGAAACTCATCAAGGATGACCTCATTATCTTCTCTCCACCTGAGATTACCGGTAAGGTACAGGTCTCTTATGTCGATGCAGACGGCAACAAGGTCCGTCAGTATAACAAGGCTGACAAGCTCACAGTGACCCGTCAGGGCGATCCGATTGAACTCGGTAATGGCACTCAGGTCCTAGTGAACTTCTCGTACTACGACACCATCAAGGGTCCGGGTCATCGACTTGAGAACATCACCGTCCTCGATCTTGTCGAATATGATCGTGATGCTCCAAAGGCAGAACCTGAGAAGAAGGAAGCACCTAAGGAAGAAGCCGAAGATCTCAAGAAGGATTTGAATGATGACATTCCTTGGTAATCTATTTGTAGGTTCATGTGTACTATTTCTAGTGGGGGCTTTCTTTGCCCTCATGGTTTATTTGACTGTAGCCCTGCCACCAGAAATTGGTCTTTTGGTTGTGGGTGGTACAATCTTCGTAGTTCTTGCGGCAGCCATTGGGGAGAGTATTAGAGATGGGTAATATCTATTCTGAATATCTCGTAGAGTTCGACAACGTCAATCTTGTTGTCTATGTCTCTGGCCTTAATCCAGACGGCTTCTGGGAAGAAACCGCAGTCATCGATGATGCAGAAAATCCGGAGAACTTCGCCGAGGGTTATGCCCAGAGCATGAGGGACGCCGGACTGTCTGCAAGCGTCGTTGAGATTACATTTGAAAGTGACAATGAAACTTCTGATTGATGCTGACGTTCTTATCTATACATCAGCAGCGACACACGAAGTGGCAGAAGAAGTCGAACCCGGTTATTGGACTTGGCATGTCGAAGAACGATTAGTTCAAAAGACTATCAGGGACAAGATCGATTGGCTCATGAAAAATCTGGAGGGCACAGAGTACCATCTGTGTCTTTCAGACGTCTCTAACTTCCGTCGTGATCTCGCTGGAACATATAAGGGGAAACGCTCCAACTTACGTAGACCGATACTACTAAAGAAACTCCGTCAAGACTTCATTGACAGGGGTGCCATTGTCTATCCTAATCTGGAAGCAGATGACGTCATGGGTATTCTTGCCACGACATGGGAAGACACAATCATTGTCTCTATTGACAAAGACCTCAAGACAATCCCCGGAAAATATTTCAAAGATACAGAACTAGGTATTCAAGATATTTCCGTGGAACAGGCAGACTACTACCACCTCTACCAGACACTCATTGGTGACGCTATCGATGGTTACGGAGGGATTAGGGGAGTAGGACCTGTAGCAGCCCATAAGATCCTCAAGGAACCCTCGTGGGAGGCTGTACTGAAAGCCTTTATCAAGGCAGGCTACACAGAAGACTATGCCCTCCAGCAGGCTCGTATGGCCCGCATCCTTAGGGCATCAGATTGGAACAACGAAACAAAGGAACCAATACTATGGACTCCCGAAACAGCACTAGCGTCTACTACGAAGACGACAATCCCTACATCATCCTAAAGGATGGTTCACAGAAGTTTTTCCCCAATCTCCTAGAAGCCATCAGTGGTCTCTATGATGAATACCATGGAGGCGTCGATAGCGAAGAGGAAGTTCAAGAACCCGAGTGAAGAGAAGTGCTTTAAGCACATCCAAGCAATGGTACCTAAGGTAGAATACGAAACTGTTAAACTCCCCTACATCGTGAAGCATGACTATATCCCTGATTATGTCGTGACTAAGAAAGATGGCTCCACTGTTTATGTGGAGTATAAAGGTAATGGGAGAGCTTTCGACAACACAGTCAAACGGAAAATGATTGAAGTCAAAAAGCAACACCCAGAGATTACAATCTATATCGTATTCCACACAGATGGTAAGTGTGGTCCTAAACGTAAGGATGGGACCTTCATGAAACAAAGTGACTGGGCTATTAAGAATGGCTTCGGTTACTGCATTGGAAAAGATGCAATTCCAAAGGAATGGTTTGAATGATTAGATGGCTCATCTTTAACTCTGTTACGGCATTCATTGTCGTATACCTACTCTATTACCTCAATGCATTCTCATGGCTTTTGACTAATGACCCAACTCACCTATCTCTCGTTATTGCCTCTGTATATGTTCTTGTCAGCTCTTATCTTGGCTATGGGACTTTCAAGGGGCGGCTTGATGCTGGGTTTCTCAATTGGGTTCCTACTATGCTCTTGGGGCTGGGGCTTATCGGAACTGTTATCGGCTTTAAGATTGTATTCGGTGCAGTGAATTTCTCTGACATCAAGACTGCCATCATAGAGCTAGTCGAGGGTATGTCTATTGCCACAACTACGACAGCCATGGCATTGAGTGCAGGTTGGTTGCTCGACCTACAGACTTGGTTTGTCACAGGAAGGACGGGAGATGCGAGGTAAGTTTATCCTCAGTTACCTAGACTTTCTCAACTGTCTCACCCTCTGTTTTGCAGCCCTCTTTGTCCTAGCCTATCTCAAAATGGCAGACGACAGCCAGAAGGGCAACATCATCGATCCAGCCCAATACATCATCGAACTGACTTGGTCCGAAGGGTCTCAGTCTGACATCGATCTGTGGGTGGCTGGACCGGGTGGTAACATCGTCAACTGGCAACACACAGACAGTGGTGTCATTGTTCTAGACAGAGACGACAAGGGTGTCAACAACACTGTGGATGGGACTACCAACCCTATCCGTAGAGAGGTTGCCACCATTCGTACCATCATCCCCGGTACGTACACAGTCAATGTTATGATGTTCAAGAACAGACAGTCAGAGACAGAACACCCAAGGGTGACTATCAGACGCCTCAACCCATATGTAGAAGTCGAAGAGAAAGTGTTTGAACTCACTGGTGACGGTGAGGAACTGACTGTACTGAACTTCGATCTCGACGAGAAAGGAAACATCGTGTCTAAGGATGACACTTATACGACACTGGTGAACACACAATGACATCTCTGGTATTGATTATACTCGGCATGATCTCTTGTGTCCTCATCACTGCTTCCTTCCACTTCAAGGAAGTCCTCTTTGCACTCCTCATCCCTGTCATCTATGCGACATACTTCCTTGCTGTCACGACAGTCCCCAACCTACTCGGATACGCCATACCAATGGAACAGGCACAGTTCGAAGAGGCCAAGGTCATTCATGTGACACAGACTTCCGATCTCATCTACCTACTAGTCTTTGTCAAGGGTGAGAAAGAGCCTCGATTGATTTCTATGGACAACACCTCTGAGAACCAAAAGAAGGCTTCTGAAATCTCCAAGAAGATCAAGCAGGGTCTCGTGGTCGTGAAGAAGGCTGCCAAGGGTAATGGTGGAGAAGCATCCAACAATAACGGTGAGGGAGACGGTGACCTAAATATCGTCCCTATCCAAGAACAAACAATAATTCAAAAGGATACATGATTGAGTAAAATCCATTTGGTCATTCCTGACCCACACGCCCATCCAGACTTCAACAACGAGAGGGCAGACCACATCGGGAAGCTTATCCTAGACATCAAACCTGATGTAGTCATTAACCTGGGTGACCAGTGGGACATGGCATCTATGGCTGGTTATGACAAGGGTAAGAAGTCCTTCTGGGGTCGAACATTCCGAAAGGATATCGAAGCAGGTCTGGACTTTGACGAACGTCTCTGGGACCCTATTCGTAAAGCAAAGAAGAAGCGTCCCTATGCAGTCTTCCTAGAGGGTAATCATGAACACAGACTTAAGAGGGCTATTGATCTCCAGCCTGAACTCGAAGGTACTATCTCATTTGGTGACTTTGATCTCAATCGAAACTATGATGAGGTTGTAGAATATACCGGAGGTACTCCGGGTACTACAGAGATTGATGGAATTCATTATGCTCATTTCTTTACCTCTGGTGTTATGGGCCGTCCTATCGGTGGTGAACACCCTGCCTATTCTCTTATCACGAAACAGTTCGTTTCAGCAACTTGTGGACACATTCACACTACAGATTATGCTGTTCGTACTGACCCTCGTGGTCGCAGGCTCCACGGGTTGGTGGCAGGCGTAGCACAGGACTTCTCTAGCCCATGGGCAGGTGAGGTCAATCATCTTTGGTGGAGAGGTGTTGTCGTAAAGAGAGAAGTCTCTAACGGAACGTATTCACCACAGTGGATCACACTAGACGCTTTGAAGAAGGAGTACGGAAATTGAGTAAAATTAAAGTCAAGGAAGTCGTCCGTAGGGTTGTCTCTAAGGATGGTCATGAACAGCGACTGTCGAATGTCACATCTGTCGACAACACAGGGTCTTGGACACGACTAGAATGTGATCAAGGATATGCCATCATCAATAATGCAAACGTCCTTATGTTTATCGTAAAAGGTGAAGTGAAATTCTGAAATGAATGACGATTTCGAAAAGACACGAAAAGACTTCAAGAAAAGAAATCGATATGCAGCCATTCTTAAGGATCAGGGGGACTTCAAAGGTGCCTTTGCCCTTAAGGTGGTAGACAGTAGGAAACAAGAATATAAAAGACAGAAACTCCGAACCAACGAGGTCCATGATGATCAAGACGAAGATTATTGATTTCGTCACCTCGTCTCTAGAAGAAATTTCATTCGAAGAACTTCTTGCACAGTTCGACCTGACTCCCGAGGAAGTATTTAATCTCCTCTATGAAAATGGCCACATCGATGAGGACGTCCTAGAGACGCTGAGTGACACGACATATGAATAACAAAGACCCATTCTCGGTCCACCTTCCTGTAGAATTGTTTGAAGACTGGATCAAACAGAACGGCGTCGATGATGGACAGATGACAGAAAACCAAGACGTCAACCTTAACAATATTAAATTTGATACAGACACCGGATATCTAATTGTAGAAGGTGATCTCAACACACGATTGGACTCATAATGAAACAGATTATTGGTACAGTGATTGCTCTAGGTGTTATTCTAGGTGCTGCATTCTATTCGATGCCAGCCAAGGCAGACACTCCACCACCTGTCACAAAGACACGACTAGTCATCAAGAATGACGGAGGTGGTGAACTCAATAAGTATATCCAGTCTTTTGCAGCGCTCAAGAATGAGAACATCGCTGTCAAGGTAGATGGTATGTGTGCCTCTGCATGTACTTTGGTGTCGTCAGAAATCTTTAGTCTTGATTGGTGTGTCACTCCGAATGCAGTCCTTGGCATCCACCATCCGTTTGCTTTGGATCAGGGTGGGGAGATTGTCTATAGTGTACCGGCCGCCGTCCAGTCTTACAAGATCTGGTCTGAGGTATTCTATCAGAAGTATCCCCAGTGGCTACGTAAGTTCATCGATGACAAGGGTGGAGCACCTGACGTATACAATGGTGCAGAGACCTCTGACATTCTCGAAGTACCATTCGATGAACTCTCGAAGCATGTAGGAGTCTGCAAATAATGGAAGTAACCTATGTAGAGGGGGCCGAAAGGTCCCCTTTTCTGTCTGAAAATTACGCATGGGCAGCTGGCCTCTTAGAAGGAGAAGGGTGTTTTTCTTATTTCAAAAAGAAGAATAGGAAGAATACATACACTTGTGCTATTCATTGTGAGATGACAGATGAAGATGTAATCAAAACTCTAGCAGATACGTTTCAAGTCGGTAATTGGTATCCTATCAAAAAGAGGGCTGATGACAAAGTACGAAAACAGTCTTGGAGATGGACCGTGTATAAACAAAAAGATGTCTTTGGAGTATTGCTGAAAATCTCTCCCTATATGCACGGACGACGGAAAGAAAAGATTGCACAATTGATTGAACACTTAGAGGAGAGAATTCTTGGCAGTTAAAGTTGTAGCATTTACAAAACCAGTGTCAGAAGAATTTGGAAATAATCTTTCTGAATTTATCGCATATGTGGCTCGTGTATCTAATCCTAGTAATCAGGGTAGTCATGACACGGCACAGAAACTCTTAGATTATCTTGAGAAGCATAAACACTGGTCACCATTTGAAATGGCAGATATCGTTTTGGAAATCGAAACGACTCGTGACATTGCAAGACAGATGTTGAGACATAGGTCATTTTCTTTTCAAGAATTTTCTCAAAGATATGCAGAGGTTTCAGAATTCTCTGAGACTAAAGAGGCTAGGTTCCAAGATAAAAAGAATAGACAAAATTCCCTAAAAGTCGAAGAAGAATTCCACTGGGTTAATGAGTGGTGGGATGAACAGCAACGTACCCTTCTAGATCAGATAGAGACTGTCTATAGAGATGCTCTTGATCAGGGGATTGCCAAAGAAGTTGCTCGTGTAATTCTCCCAGAGGGCTTAACTAAGTCCCGACTTTATATGAAAGGTAGTGTCCGTTCGTGGATGCACTATTTGTCTGTTCGACTAGATCCATCTACACAAAAGGAGCACAGAGAACTTGCCCAAGAAATTTCTGAGGCAGTCAACTCTGTATTGAAATAAATGGAAGGAAAATATCAAGTGGTGACATGGTACCAGATCTACGTCACGACAGCTTTTGATTGCCCATGGTGCGCAAAGGCTAAAGAATTGTTAGATGTCTACGGAAAGGACTATGTAATCTATGACATACATACAGACGATACAGCAAAGGAATTCTTTCTGGAAGAAGGTCATACAAAAGTTCCTCAAATCTACCGTGAAGAAGTATTGATCGGCGGCCATGACCTCCTCAAGGAACATCTAAGGATTAACCACAGTGTTAAAGCAAGACAAGAACACATCATTCAGGGTGATAGTTAAGTATACTAATGGGACTACCCGTACACACTACATAGTTTCTCGTAAAGATGCACTAGACTTTATTCATAATGAAGGTGACCACGTAGTGGACTTTAAGATAATTGAGAAGGAAATATAATGGGATTTAAGAAGTATCATGATTTTGTCGACTCGTGCCCACTCTTTGACGACCCTGCTCTGGGGCTACCCGGTGAGGTTGGTGAAGTCCTTGAGCTTGTCAAGAAGGATCGACGAGAGGGTGAACGAAAGCAGCCTATCAACAAGGAGAACCTTACTAAGGAACTCGGAGACATCCTGTGGTACCTTACAAAGGTTGCATCGTTGTATGATATTCGTCTGAAAGATATCGCAGAGACGAACGTCGATAAGTTGACCAAGCGTCACGATTTGAAGGGTTAAGAATGGATTATTCAAACACAGAGAATTATGTACTCAGTGAAATCTCTAAACTGGACCAACTCATCGAGAAGACTGAACGAGAACTCCTAGAGGGTCAGAAGATGATACTCGCCCGACAACAGGCTATCGTACAGTGGAAAGAGATGAGAGTGAAGTTCGAACAGGACCTAGAGAAGCTTAATGGATAAGGATGAATTGGATGCAGCGTTCGAGGCTCTACTCGAAGCCCTTGAAGAGTACAAAGAAGAGGGGCTGGACGAAGACGAATATGCCTGGCTCGACGAGTATCCCGAGGAAGACGAAGAAGGAGAATAAATGACGGGTAAGTATTATACCTATCTACACATAGATCCAGAAACAGATGAAGTTCTTTATGTAGGTATGGGACAGGGTACTAGAGCTTACTATTTTGGTACTAATCCATCCGATAAAACTCGATACGGTCACAGAGATGCTGAACACTCTGCACATCTTACTAGATTGTACGAAAGCGGACTTCTTCCCCATGAGTGGGTAGAATTTGTAGAAAATCATGTAGATAAAGAAACTGCGAAAGCAACCGAAAAAGAATTTATTGAAAAGTGTAGTCCGAAATACAATAAGAAGGCAGGGATAAAATCCCTCTTGTTTAGTGAACAAGAGGTTATTGCTATCCAACAAATGAGAAATGATGGTATGATTTATAGGCATATCGCAGAAGAGATGGGTTGTTCTACTATGGTTATCTATAGAATTTTAAACAACCAAAGTCCACGATATAAGGAGATGTTGATTGAAAGCAAGTAATACAGAAGGACCATTTAATAGTTACTACTCGGAGTTTGTGTATAAGTCGAGGTACTCTCGATGGATTGAAAGTGAGAAACGTCGCGAGAACTGGGACGAAACCGTCAATCGTTACCTCGATTTTATGTCTAATCATCTTAATACTAAGCATAAGTATGTTCTGGATAAGACCCTTAGGGATCGCCTATTTACTGCTATCTATAACCTAGAAGTGGTCCCATCGATGCGGTCAATCATGACTGCAGGACCTGCTCTACAAAGGGATAACACCGCTGGATACAACTGCTCCTACCTCCCGATTGACGACCCAAAGTCTTTCGACGAAGCTATGTACATCCTCCTATGTGGTACAGGAGTTGGGTTCTCTGTCGAACGACAGTATATCTCTAAACTACCGGAAGTCCCTGACACACTCTTTGACAGTGATACTACAATTGTTGTCTCAGATAGTAAGGAAGGTTGGGCAAAGGCTTACCGTCAGCTCATCGCACTTCTGTATTCTGGCGAAGTACCAAAATGGGACACGTCGAAGGTTAGACCTGCCGGTGCCCGACTTAAAACTTTTGGGGGACGAGCAAGCGGTCCAGGTCCTCTTGAGGATCTATTTCGGTTTACCATTTCTAAGTTTAGAGGAGCTGTGGGCCGACGTCTCAATTCCCTTGAGGCACACGATATTCTCTGCAAAATTGGAGAAGTCGTTGTGGTCGGTGGAGTCCGCCGTAGTGCAATGATCTCTCTGTCGAACCTCACCGATGGTCGTATGCGTACTGCCAAGGCTGGTTCTTGGTGGGAGAATGAGGCACAGAGGGCACTTGCCAATAACTCTGTCGCATATACGGAGACACCAGACGTCGGTGCATTTATGGATGAATGGTCTTCACTCTATCGGAGTAAGTCTGGTGAACGTGGTATCTTCAATCGTGTCGCTGCTATCAAGCAAGTCAAATCGCTCGGTCGTCGTGACCCTAATTTTGAGTTTGGTACTAATCCTTGCTCTGAAATTATCCTACGTCCCTACCAGTTCTGTAACCTCTCCGAAGTTGTGGTCCGATCTACAGACACTGTCGACACACTACGGGAGAAAGTAGAACTTGCGACTATTCTTGGAACGTTCCAGAGTACGCTTACTAACTTCCCGTATCTGCGCAAGGTTTGGCAAAGGAACACGGAAGAGGAGCGTCTGCTCGGCGTGTCACTTACTGGCATCATGGACAGTAGTCTCACCAACGGTAAGACCTCTGGTCTGGACAGCCTTCTTGAAGAACTTAAGAAAAGGACTGTGGAAGTAAATGCCGACCTTTCTGCAACTATTGGTATTAATGCTAGCACTAGTATTACATGTGTTAAGCCTAGTGGCACTGTTTCGCAGTTGGTGGATAGTGCTTCTGGCATCCATGCCCGGCATTCTAGTTACTACATTCGTTCTGTACGAGGTGATAACAAAGATCCTCTGACACAGTTTCTTACTCAGACGGGTATTCCTTATGAGGCAGACGTGATGAAGCCAGATCAGACTACGGTCTTCTACTTCCCACAGAAGGCTCCAGAAGGTTCTGTCACTCGTAATGAAATGACTGCGATCGAACAGCTTGAACTCTGGAAGACATATCAGCTTCATTGGTGTGAACACAAACCATCAGTCACTATCTCTGTACGTGAGAAGGAATGGCCAGCAGTAGGAGCTTGGGTGTATGATAACTTTGACCTCATCTCTGGCGTATCTTTCCTACCTCACTCTGACCATTCTTATCGTCAGGCCCCGTATCAGGAATGTGATGAAAAGACGTACCTAGAGTTTCTCGACAAGATGCCTAAGAGCATTAATTGGACAGATCTCTCGTACTTCGAGGCTGAGGACACGACTTCGGGTATGCAGACTCTTGCATGTAGTTCTGACGGGTGCGAGGTAGTAGACATTGGGTGAATGAAAACCTGATCTTGCAGCAATGAAGAAGGTTCATGAAGAACTTAAACATCTTCGTGAGATGATCCTTAGACCGAAAGAAGAGAGTATATTTGAAAGAATAAAGAAGAAATGAAAGTATTAGTCGCTTGCGAGATGAGCGGCAGGGTACGTGATGCATTCATCAAGAGGGGTCATGAGGCAATGTCTTGTGATCTCCTCGACACCCTAGTAGAGGGTCCACATTACAAAGGTAGTGTCTTGGATATCCTCTACGACGGGTGGGACCTAATGATTGCACACCCTCCGTGTACAGACATAGCCGTTTCAGGCTCTAGATATTTCAAAGAGAAGATAGCAGATGGAAGACAACAAAGAGCACTCGATTTTGTACGGACACTACTCGATGCCCCCATTGGAAAGATTGCATTGGAGAACCCTGTGTCAGTCATTTCAACAAATATTAGACCGCCAGACCAAATCATACAACCTTATCAATTCGGTCATGATGCGTCAAAAAGGACCTGTCTATGGCTCAGTGGTCTTAGGCCCCTCGTACCAACGTCGTTTGTTGAGCCGAGGATTGTCGATGGTAAGTGTAGATGGGGAAACCAAACCGACTCTGGTCAGAATAGACTTGGACCTTCCGAAGACAGAGCAGCAATCAGGAGTTTAACGTATCAGGGTATAGCAGATGCTATGGCTGAACAATGGAGTGATTAATGTCACAGATTAGAATGTGTTTCATGGGTGCGTTCCTAAGTCGGGACGAAGCCGAGATTTTCAGAGAAGAGTTCTTCATCGAAGAGACTCAGGAGGCAATCGACAATGGAGACCTTGTGGTTATACAGGATGATATCGTCTTTATCAATGCCCACTGGGTCGTCAGGATCATGGCGGAGAACCCGCAACAGGAGCTACCCCTTGAGTAAGTATAAGTACGAGACTGCTTTCGATATCCACAAGAATAAAGAAGTCATCGGATACTTTGATTTGACAGGAGTGTGGCATGAGAGGGAAGACGTGACAAAGGCAAAAGACATCCAAGTAGGTGGCGATCACTACAAGACCATGGCCATCCAGCCGGGTGAATATGTCGTCAAGAACAACATCGGTTGGTACGAAGGTAACGCCATCAAGTACCTCACCAGACACAAGGCCAAGGGTCAGAAGCAAGACCTAGAGAAAGCCATCCACTATATCCAGTTGGCGATTGAGGAATACTATGGAGAATAACACAGAAGACTTCATCCAGCTATATTCTGGAAGGGCATTCCATTTTGGAAATCCTCGTGTGGAAGAAGTTCATATTGAAGATATTGCCCATGCACTTTCCCTTCTCTGTCGTTTCGGAGGTCATTGTCGAGAGTTCTATTCTGTAGCTGATCACTCAATCAGATGTGCAGAAAACGTCCCTAAAGAGTTTCGACTAGAAGCTCTCCTCCACGATGCGACTGAGGCTTACATTGTCGATATGCCACGTCCTATCAAGTATGTACTTAAAGAGTATAAAGTAGTTGAAGACAATATCGATAAGGTGATCAGACAAAAGTTTGGTCTACCTGATACTATCAGTCCAGAGGTCAAAGAAATCGACGCAAGAATGCTTTCGACAGAACGACGTGATCTCATGAAACCGTCCGAACTCGAGTGGCACAAAATGTTAGATCCAATCGACCAGATTGTATACCCCCGAACACCGAAAGAAAGTTATAACGACTTCCTTGAGATGTTTAAAGAACTAAGCTAAAACGCAAAAGGCCCCGTAGGGGACTTCTACTTGTATCAGAAGATACAGGCGGAGGTTCCTTACGGGGCCTTTTTTTTTTGTTTATCGTCCA
>Ga0247742_10001840_pt1 | contig 14286 bp, 14 predicted proteins | sample UWRJL208509C2_FD_180944 | JGI IMG/M metagenome (GOLD analysis project Ga0247742, IMG submission 180944) | Plant litter microbial communities from Arlington Agricultural Research Station in Wisconsin, United States - UWRJ-L208-509C-2 | ecosystem: Environmental > Terrestrial > Plant litter >...
GGGGCCGTTGCCGATGAGGAGGATCCGGTCGGCGTCGGGCTGCCCCGAGCGCACGCGCGGTTCGTCCCGCGGCTTCGGCACCGCTCCGCCCGAGAAGAGCTGGAGTGCGTACCAGGCCCGCATCATTGGCCGAAACTGCTCGTTCACCTGAGACCCCCCGTCGCATAGTGCCGTGGGGCTTGACCATACCTGATATACCGGTTGCACCGGTGGGAGACTGGGGGGATGACTGAGCTCACGTCCCCGCCGCATCCGAAGCTCGACGAACTCATTGCGGTGCTCGAGCAGTTGCGAGCGCCGGGCGGGTGCGCGTGGGATCGCGAACAGACCCATGCCTCACTCGTGCAGTACCTCGTCGAGGAGACCTACGAACTCGTGGACGCCATCGAGTCGGGTGACGACGCCGAACTCGTCGAAGAACTCGGCGACGTGCTCTATCAGATGATCTTCCACGCCGACATCGCCGCGGAGGCAGGGCGATTCACCCTCGAGGACGTCGCCGCGCACATGACCGCGAAGATGATCGGGCGCCACCCGCACGTGTTCGGCGACACTACCGCCGAGACCGCCGACGATGTGATGGCGGTATGGGATGACCTGAAGCAGACCGAGAAGCCGCACCGCACGAGCGTGCTCGACGGCATCCCGCAGGGAATGCCCGCCCTCGCGCTCGCCGACAAGTTGCTGGGCCGCGCCCACAAGGTCGGGCTCATCGATGCCACGCTTCCGGGCGCGGTCAATGTCACCGATGAGAGCGAGCTCGGCCCCCTGCTACTGGCCATCGTGGCCTCGGCGAAAGCGAACGGGCTCGACTCCGAGCGGGCGCTTCGCACGGCTCTCCGCGACCTGCAGTCCGAGATCCGGGAGCACGAGGTGACGCTGGCCGCCGACGCCGGAGTGATCGGATCGACGGACTAGGCCACGAAGTCAGAAGAGAAGACGGTGCCCCCTCCAACCCGAATGGAGAGGGCACCAGGCACGGTTGTACCGAAAGGAAACCGTGCCGGGATCCGGCAGGATTACCCGACCTACCGGTTCACGAGAAAAATTGTACCCCGGTTTGGTTACGTCGAGGACGCTGTCAGGTGATTGTCGGGGTGACGAACGTCGATGGCCGTTGGCGCCGCCCCTATCCCTGAGGGTGGCGCCAACTGGTCCTTCGATGTGATGATCCCGGATCCCCCGATTCGGTCCCAACCCCCGTGAGAACACGGGCTATTCGAAGTTGTGCGGAAGTCCCCCCGCTGCCCCTCGTGGTGCAACTATCGCACATAACGTCCGTTTTAGCAAACAATCGTTTGTAAAATCTTTTTGGCAGCGCCGATAGGCAAACGCGCGTTATGGTTACGACATGGCCCGTCCCGTAGATACCGAGAAGAAGCCCGCACTGCTCGAGCGAATCATCGATCACCTCGAGGACAAACCTCTGTCGGCGCTCACTTTTCGTACCCTGGCGGCCGCCCTCGACGTGAGCACGTTCACCCTCGTCTATCACTTCGGCACGCGGTCTGAACTGGTGCGCGACATCATCGCCGCCATCGCGACGCGCCGCCGCGGCTTCGAGGGGGTGCTGACGCTGAATGACCTCACCATCGACAGCTACTTCGACGGGCTGCAGCATACGTTCGAGCAGACTCTCTCCCCACGCAACCGAGCCCTGCAGCGACTCGAGTTCGAGGCGCAGATGCTCGAGTCGCTCGAGCCCGCGAGCGACGCCGTCACCCGCGCGGTGCACGAGAACCTGCAGAGCAGCGGTCGTGAGGCGCTGGAGGCGCTGGGCCTCACCCCCGAAGACGCGGCGATCGAGAGCCGGCTGCTGATCGACACCTTCTACGGAATCCAGGTCGGCCTCGTGGTCAACGGCGACGACGCCCGAGCCACTGCCGGATTCGAGCGGGCAATCGACCAGCACCGGCAGCGCGTGCTGCTGCTGCGGGAGCAGGCGGGCCGGTCGGAGGGCTAGGGCGCCGCGGTCGGGCAGAATCGACTCATGGCTTCCCCGGTTAATCCCCCTCGTGGGATGCGCGATTTCCTCCCCGCCGACAAGGCACGCCGCGAACGCCTGCTCGGAGTGATTAGAGCGGGCTACCGCGCGCACGGTTTCGAGGAGATCGAGACCCCGGTGATGGAAGACAGCAGTCGCCTGCACGCAGGCCTCGGTGGCGATAACGAGAAGCTCGCGTTTGCCGTGCTGAAACGCGGCCTCACCGGCGACGACCTGCGCGAGGCCAGCGACCCGCTGGCCCTGGCCGACCTCGGGCTGCGCTACGACCTGACGGTACCGCTCGCGCGGTTCTACGCGAGCCACCGTTCCGGGCTGCCCGCGGTGTTCCGATCCATCCAGATCGCGCCCGTGTGGCGAGCGGAACGACCGCAGAAGGGCCGCTACCGGCAATTCATCCAGTGCGACATCGACATCATCGGCGAGGCCGGGTCGATGGCCGAGATCGAACTGATCACCGCCACCGTCGCCACTCTCGACTCGCTCGGGCTCGACGGCTCGACCGTGCGGGTCAATGACCGCCGACTGCTCACCAGCACCCTCGAGGTGTTCGGCTTCCCCGCGCGGGAGCACGAGGCGGTGCTCATCACCGTCGACAAGCTTGACAAGATCGGGCCGAGCGGGGTCGTGACCGAACTGCGTGAGCGGGCGTTCCCGACCGGCCCGATCGACGCTCTCGAAGCGTTTCTCTCCCGCGCCGTCACCGAAGACCTGCCGTTCGGTGCCGACGCGATCAGCGCCGCCCTGCCCGACGGCGTCGACCCGCTCGCCGTCGCGGAACTCGCGGCCATCGGCGACGCCGTCATCGCGGCGACCGGCAGCCCCGTCGTGCAGTTCGATCCCTGGCTCGTGCGCGGCATGGGGTACTACACGGGGACCATCTTCGAGATCGCGCACCCGAGCGTCGGCTACTCGCTCGGTGGCGGCGGGCGGTACGACGGCATGATCGGCCGGTTCCTCGGCACCGAGGTGCCGGCGGCCGGTTTCTCGCTCGGCTTCGAGCGGATCGTCGACCTCGTCGATCTGCCAGCGGAACGGCAACTGGATGCCGTCGCCCTCGTCTTCGCCGCCGATGTGCCTCCCGCGCTCGCGCTGGGGCTGCAGCGTGACCTCATCGCGCTCGGACAGCGCGTGCGCCTCGAGTCGCAACCCCGCAACCTCAAGCCGCTGCTCGCTCACCTCGCCGCGGCCGGGTTCAGCGCGTACGCCCTCGTGAACGCCTCATCAACAGTCGGCAACCTCGATTTCCGGGCACTCGAGCGCGAGTAGGCTTGCCCCGCACCACCGATACACACCACCACCACGTTCGTCAAGAAGGAGATCCCCCGTGGCTTTGATCGAAGCAGTCGGCGCCCGCGAAATTCTCGACTCCCGGGGCAACCCGACCGTCGAGGTCGAAGTGCTCTTGGAAGACGGTGTGGTGGCCCGAGCAGCGGTTCCGTCCGGAGCATCGACCGGCGCCTTCGAGGCGTACGAGCTGCGAGACGGCGACAAGGCGCGCTACGGCGGCAAGGGCGTGCTGAAGGCCGTCGACTCCGTGCTCGACGTGCTCGGCCCGGCAGTCGAGGGGTTCGAGGCGACCGAGCAGCGCCTCATCGACGCCGAGATGATCGCCCTCGACGGCACCGAGAACAAGAGCAAGCTCGGCGCCAACGCCATCCTCGGCGTATCGCTCGCCGTGGCCAAGGCGGCTGCCGACTCGGCTGACCTGCCGTTGTTCCGCTACCTCGGTGGCCCCAACGCGCACACCCTGCCCGTGCCCATGATGAACATCATCAACGGTGGCGCGCATGCTGACACCGGCCTCGACATCCAGGAGTTCATGATCCTGCCGCTCGGCGCCGAGACGTTCTCCGAGGGGCTGCAGTGGGGCACCGAGGTGTACCACGCCCTGAAGGGCCTCCTGAAGAAGAACGGCCAGGCCACCGGCCTCGGTGACGAGGGCGGATTCGCCCCCGAGCTGCCGGGCGCGCGCGCCGCCCTCGACTTCATCGTCGAGGCCATCTCCTCCGCCGGGTTCACCCCGGGCAAGGACTTCGCGCTCGGCCTGGATGTCGCCGCGACCGAGTTCTTCGACAACGGCGTGTACTCATTCGAGAAGCAGCAGCTCTCCCCGCAGCAGCTGACCGACTTCTTCGTCGAGCTGGTGCGCGAGTACCCGCTCGTCACCATCGAAGACCCGCTCGCCGAAGACGACTGGGAGGGCTACGCCCACCTCACCGCCGCCATCGGTGACAAGGTGCAGATCGTCGGTGACGACCTGTTCGTGACCAACCCGGCCCGCCTCTCGCGGGGAATCGCCGAGAAGGTCAGCAACGCGATCCTCATCAAGGTGAACCAGATCGGCACCCTGACCGAGACGATGGATGCCGTCGCCCTTGCTCAGCGCGCCGGCTACCGGGCGATCATCTCGCACCGTTCGGGCGAGACCGAAGACACCTTCATCGCCGACCTCGCGGTCGCCACCGACGCGGGCCAGATCAAGACCGGCGCCCCGGCGCGGTCAGACCGGGTCGCCAAGTACAACCAGTTGCTGCGCATCGAGGAAGAGCTGGGGGCCGCCGCGTTCTACGCGGGCGCCTGGGCCTTCCCGCGTTACTCCGTCACCGCGGAGTAACCCCGCCGGTGGGGAATCGAGCGAGTCGAGATCGATCATGAGATCTCGACAAGCTCGACCACCGAGGGTTTCTGCCACTTCGGTCGCTTAAGCTCTAACCCATGGCCCGGCGCGGAACGACGAAGGTAGCGGTATCGCTGCCCGAGGAGACCGCTCCCGAGCACTGGCTGCGCACGATCCGGTTCTCCGGGTTCACCTTCCTCATGCTCGCGCTCGTGGTGCTCGCCGTGGTCGTGCTCGCTCCGAACCTGCGCATCCTGGTCGAGCAGCGCCAGCAGATCGCGGCCCTGCAGGCCACCGTCGATGCCACCGAGCAGTCGGTGGACGAACTCGACGACGATGTCGCGCGCTGGAGTGACCCCGCCTACATCGAGTCGCAGGCGCGCGAGCGGCTGTTCTACGTCTTCCCGGGCGATGTCAGCTACCTGGTGATGGGCGACGCCGATACTCCGGCCGACACCGATGGGCTGCCCATCAGCACCGAGATCCAGACCAGCCAGGTGGACTGGCTGCGCACCCTGCTGTCGTCCGTCTACACAGCAGGGCTCACGGATGCTCCCGCCGACGAACTCGTCGCTCCGGTGGTCGGGGCACCCCAGTGATGAAGAACACAGTGATGAAGAGAACACAGTGACCCGCCCCCCGTTCGACGCTCCCTCCGCCGAGGATGTGCGGGTGGTCTCGCGCCAGCTCGGGCGACCGGCCCGTGATGTCGTCGGTATTGCCGCCCGCTGCGCCTGCGGCGCTCCCACCGTGGTGTCGACCGCACCGCGGCTGGCCGACGGCACCCCGTTCCCCACCTTCTACTACCTCACCCACCCTGCTGCCACCGCCGCCGTGTCGACCCTCGAGGCCGAGGGCGAGATGCCGGGCCTCGCCGCCCTGCTCGTCGACGATGTGGCCGACGCCTACCGGGCGGCCCACGAGCAGTTCATCGCCGATCGGGAGAGCATCGCCGTCGTGGACGAAGTCGCAGGCGTTTCCGCGGGCGGGATGCCCGATCGGGTGAAATGCCTGCACGCCCTCGTCGCCCATGCCCTCGCAGCCGGCCCTGGCGTCAATCCGATCGGTGACATCGCGCTCAGCCGCGCCGCCTGGAGTCCGGATGTCTGCCAGTGCGCCGACTACAGCGCCGAACTGACGGCGTGAGGCTGACTGCATGAGGCTGACTGCATGAGCCCAACCCGCGCCGTGCGCCGACGGTCGCGCGCCGCGATCGTCGCGGCGGTCACCGCCAGCCTCCTGGCCAGCGTCGCAGTCGGCGTGGCGCCGGCGAACGCCGACCCGGTGCGTGACCGGCAGTACTGGCTGGCCGAGTACGGCATCAGCGCGGCCTGGCAGACGACCCGCGGCGCCGGGGTCACCATCGCGGTGATCGATTCCGGCGTCGACGGTAGCGTCGCCGAACTGCAGGGCGCGGTCGTCGGGGGAGCGGATTTCTCGGGCAATGGCTCGTCCGACGGGCAGACCCCGGTCGGCGTGACGGGCAGCGAACACGGAACCATGGTCGCCTCCCTCGCCGCCGGGCGGGGTACCGGCGGCGACAACGGCGTGATCGGCGCGGCGCCGGCAGCATCCATCCTCGCCATCTCGATCGGCTTCGGCGACGGCGCCACCGACGCCGACGAGCAGATCGCCGCCGCGGTGCGATTCGCCGTGGATAACGGCGCCGACGTCATCAACATGTCGCTGACCCGCAACACCCTCGAGTGGCCGGTGAGTTGGGACGAGGCCTTCCTCTACGCGATGGACAACGACGTGGTCGTCGTGGCCGCGGCCGGCAACCGGGGCAGCGGCACCACCACGGTCGGCGCTCCAGCCACGATGCCCGGGGTGCTCACCGTCGCCGGCGTCGACGCCTCGGGCCAAGCCAGCTTCGACGCCTCGGCGCAGGGGATCACGATCGGGGTCTCGGCCCCCAGCGAAGATCTCGTCGGAGTGCTTCCCGACGGCAGCTACGTCACCTGGAGCGGCACCAGCGGCGCGGCGCCGATCATCGCGGGCATCGTGGCATTGGTGCGGGCATCCCATCCCGAACTCGACGCCGCCAACGTCATCAACCGGGTGGTCTCGACTGCTCGCGACGCCGGCGCCCGCGGGGCCGACGCCATCTACGGCTTCGGGCTGGTGGATGCCCAGGCCGCCGTCACCGCGTCGGTGCCGAGAGTGACCGAGAACCCGATGGGCAGCCTCGCTGAGTGGGTGACGATCTACCGGCGCGCGGCGAGCACGGCGCCCCCGATCCCCACGCCGACGGCCACCAATGTGGCGCCGCCGCCGGTGGCCGAGGGGCCGCGCAGCCCGCTCGGGTCGGTGCTGCCCACCGTGAACCAGCTGCGCAACGTCGGGGTGCCGCTTGCGGTCATCCTGCTGTTCGCCGGCATCCTGGCGGGCGTTCTCACCCTCGCCTTCCGCCGTTTCAGGCGGGCGCGCCAGAGAGAGTAGATTGGTCTCCTACTTCCACACCACTGCCAGGAGACCACCACACGTGCCCAAAATCCTGATCGTCGGCGGCGGCTACGCCGGCTTCTACACCGCACGCAAGCTCGAGAAATGGTTGAGGCGAGGCGAAGCCGAGGTGACCATGGTCGACCCGCTTCCCTACATGACCTACCAGCCGTTCCTGCCGGAGGTGGCCGCCGGTTCCGTCGACCCGCGCCACGCGCTCGTGTCTCACCGCGCGCACCTGAAGCGCACCCGCATCCTCACCGCTCGCGTCACCCACGTCGATCACGCGACGAAGACCGCGACCATCACCCCGCCCGTCGGCGAGCCGTGGCAGGAGACCTACGACATCGTCGTGATGACGGCGGGCGCGGTGTCCCGCACCTTCCCGATCCCCGGCGTCGCCGACGAGGCGATCGGCATGAAGACCATCGAGGAGGCGGTTGCCGTGCGCGACCGCATCCTGACCAACTTCGACAAGGCCGCCCTTCTGCCGCCCGGCGCCGAGCGCGACCGACTCCTGACCTTCGTGGTCGTGGGCGGCGGGTTCGCGGGCATCGAGGCGTTCGCCGAGATGCGCAGCTTCGCGTCATCCCTTCTCCGCCGCTACCCGAACATCGCGTTCGAAGACACGCACTTCCACCTCATCGAGGCAATGGGTCGCATCATGCCCGAGGTGTCGCTGAAGACGAGCCTGTGGGTGATCAAGGATCTCGCCGAGCGCGGAGCCCAGATTCACCTCGACACGCAGCTGTCGTCGGCCACCGGCGGCAAGATCGAGCTGTCGACGGGTGAGACCTTCGAGTCCGACCTCATCGTCTGGACGGCCGGCGTCATGGCCAACCCGGTGATTCGCAACACCGACCTGCCCATCGAGGAGCGCGGTCGCCTGCGCGCCCGCGCCGACCTGCGCATCATCAACGACGACGGGCCGATTGCCGACGCCTGGACCGCCGGCGACGTCGCTGCTGTCCCGGACCTCACGGGCATGGGTGTCGGCGGATTCTGCGTGCCGAACGCCCAGCACGCCGTTCGCCAGGCCAAGTTGCTCGCGAAGAACATCGTTGCCGACATGCGCGGCGAGGCGACCAAGGACTACTTCCACAAGAACCAGGGCGCCGTCGCCGGCCTCGGGCTCTACAACGGTGCGTTCCAGTCGGGCAAGATCGCCATCAAGGGGTTCCCGGCCTGGGTGATGCACCGCGGGTACCACGGTTTCGCGATGCCCATGTGGGAGCGCAAGATCAGGGTCTTCGGCAACTGGATCATCAACTTCTTCGTCGGTCGCGACATCGTCTCGATCGAGGCCCGGGTACACCCGCGTCGCGCGTTCGAGGAGTTCGCCAGCCGCCCGAAGCCCGCCGCCGGCCATGAGGCACCCGCCTCCGCGCCCGTGCCGGTGGGTGGCGCGGTCTCCAAGGAGTAGGCGCTCTCGAGCTGTTGCCCCGGTAGCCCAATCGGCAGAGGCAGACGACTTAAAATCGTCCCAGTCAGGGTTCGAGTCCCTGCCGGGGCACAAGTCGAACAGTGACGGCCGCGAAGCGCCGTCGGTGTTCAACTTGTTTCCCCGGTGTGGCCCCTCGAACTCTCGGGGTCCCCGCTGAGCAGTCCGCCGCATCGCGCACGGATAGCAGCTCGTCGGAGCGTGACCGCGATGTGGAGGCGGCTCAGTGGGGAGTCGAGTCCCTGCCGGGGCACCCGGGAACGGCCCACCATCCACCGCCGCGCACGAAAAAGGACCGGCCGGCTCTCTCGAGCCGCCCGGTCCCTCGCCCTTAGGTCAGGTCAGGCGAGCCATGCACCCCAGCGGGAGACAGCGAGCTTGCGCCACTGCGTTCCGAATCCCCAGGTGTCGCCCGCAGCGGTGGCTGCGATGACGATCAAGGCGAGGGCGTAGATGATGTGGTAGTCCACGAGCGGGTTCGTCGAGCCGGCGTTCGCGGCGAAGGGCCACTCCGCGAGGTACATCAGGATCATGACGAACGAGCCGGCGATCGCGCTGACGCGCAGGCCGATTCCGAGCATGACCGCGGCACCGATGCCGAGCATCGCCAGCATGAACAGCACGTCAGTGGCGGGGCTCGCGATGGAGGCGAAGAACGGCTTGAGCGGCCCGACGACCGAGTCGCTGTTCAGGAAGCCCTGGCTGGGCGCCCCACCGTTGACCCAGGCGCGCTCTGCCGGGGTGGAGAAGCCGAGACCGAAGGTCTTGTCGAGGAACGCCCAGAGGAAGATGAACCCGGTGCCGAGTCGCAGCACCGACAGGGCGTGGCGGGCGGTGGGCCGGGTGATCGTCAACGCTTCGGTGAACGCCGATGCGTGGGCGGGTGCAGCGATTGTGGCGGTCATGTCGAACTCATTCCATTCCGGGCGACCCTGGTGGGTCACCGCTGGTATGACTCCAGACTGCTCTCGCTGCCGGGCGCTCAGCAGAGGCCAAAGTCCTACCGCGCCTGAACCAGGTCCGCCATCTTGTCGAGGCACTGCTCGAGCCCTCCGCGGGAGAGGTCACGCGCCTCTTCCGAGGTGTACCCGTGCTCCGTCATGTTGAGTCGGGTCCGGCCACCCGGTAGCTCGGTCAGCACCACTTCGTGCTGCCCGTCCGCCGGTACCCCGTCCGGTATGCCGGCCTCACTGGGGGTGATGCGGTTCCCCGCTGCATCGGTGAAGTTGAAGACGTACCGCAGTCGGTGCGGCGGATCCAGCTCCGTGATCGTCCAGGCGCTGTGCTGCTCGAATCCGCCCCACTCGTCGGGCGCGCGCATGGTGACGGCGATCACGCCGCCGACCCGAACGTCTGCCTCCGCCCGCGGGCTGGTGAACCCGGTCGGGCCCCACCACGCCATGAGGTCGGCGGGCGTGGTCCACGCCTCCCATACCCGCTCGATGGGGGCATCGAATTCTCGACTGACGAACACGTCCAGCGTTTCAACCATCACTTCCTCCTCGAATTGGTAGTAAATTGCAACCGACAATAGTCACGGCGCCCCCAGTCCGCAAGGGATCATGAAGCACACAACCGCTCGTCGCTCGCAATGCCCGATCAACTACTCGCTCGAGATGGTCGGCGACCCGTGGTCGCTCCTGGTCGTCCGCGACATCGTCTACTTCGGCAAGAGGACGTTCGGCGAGTTCCTCGCGAGCGCCGAGGGGATCGCGCGCAACATCCTGTCCAGCCGCCTGGCGCACCTTCAGGAACGCGGCATCCTGACCAAGTCCCCGCACCCCGGTGATGGGCGCAAGGACGTCTTCGCCCTCACCGATCGCGGCCTCGACTTGATACCGCTTCTGCTGGCGGCCGCGGATTGGGGCGCCCATCACGCGCCGAGCACCGACGCGCCGGAGTGGTGGATCGAGCTGGCCAGGGCACGCCGCGGCGAGGTGACGGTTCTCATTCGCGAGGCGGTAGCGGAGGGCCGCTCGGTGTTCGTCGGCGACGACAGCGTGGTCGCCCGTCTGTCCGCCGCCGGCGAGCTCTAAGCGCGATCGACGGCGGCGAGGATCGCCGCGGCGAGCTCTCTCGGCTTCGTGAACTGCGGCCAGTGCCCGGTCGGCAGATCGACGATCTCGTAGTCACGCACTCGCCCGAGTTCGGCGAAAGCCGGGTGCCCGCCGGCGAGCATCTCCCGCACTGTTGCCGCCGGGAAGGTACAGCAGATGACCGTGACGGGCACGTCGTACCGTCGCGGGTCACGGAGCACCTGCACGTCTGAGGCGACTCCGGCGGGCTCAGGGATGGCGCGCGCCCGGACGGCCCGTCTCAAGTCCTCGGTCAGGTCCACGAGTTCTTCATCTTCGAAGAATCCCCAGTCCGGTAGCGGGATCTCGCCCTCCTCCTCGGGGACGTCGTCGTTGATGACTCCGCCGTCGCCGAGCGGCCCGCTGTCGACATAGACGACGCGCGCGATGGCGTCGGGGCGAGCATCCGCCACCGCGTGGGCGATTGCGCCGCCGCCGCTGTGGCCGACGAGCACGACCCGGCCGCCGAGGGAATCGACCACGTCGATCACCGCATTGACGTGGTCGCGCAGGCCGATTCCGCCGCGGTCAGCGTCGACCGATTCGAGACCGGGCAGGGTCACCGGGTGAACGCGATGGCCGGCGGCGGTGATCGCGGATTCGACGTCGCTCCAGGACGACGCATTGAGCCAGAAACCGGGAATGAGCACGATGTCCATGGCTCGACGTTAGGGCGGACCCCCGACACCGATACCCGGCCCGTCAGGCCTCCACTGCCGCCTCGCCCGCGAGGGTGCGCTCGATCGCCTCGCGCTCGGCCTGGCTCGACCGCACCAGAGGCAGCGCACGCGACACCGCCTTCGAAATGCGTTCCGTCAGCTGCTCGTTGCTGACCCGGTAGTCGGTGAAGTCGGAGTCGTGCGCATACACACCCACCGGCAGCGCGAGCGATTGGAAGAAGCTGAACAGCGGACGCAGCTGGTGCTCGATGATAAGGGCGTGCCGCTCGCTGCCGCCCGTCGCCGCCAGGAGGACCGGGGTGTCGACGAGGGCGTACTGGTCGACGAAGTCGAACAGGTGCTTGAACAGTCCGGTGAACGACGCGCGATACACCGGAGTGGCGACGATCAGGAGGTCGGCGCCCTCGATCCGCTGCAGCTCCGCCTCGGCGGCGTCCGGCAGGCCGGCGCGCGTGAGCGCCCCGGCGAGATGCGGGCCCAGTGCGTTGAGCGTGATGATGTGCGGCTCGATCGGGATGACCGTGCCGAACGCCTCGACGATGGCCGTGACAAGTGCCGTGGTCCGGGAGGGATCGGTGAGGCTGCCGGAGACGGCAACCACGCGGAGCGGACGAGGTGGTGTGGTCATCCCGGCAGACTAGGCACTGCTCGGCCGCCGAGGCCGAGCATGACGAAGTGTGAAGCGGGCGCTACCCGGTCGGCCGATCGCGTGGCAGCCTGTCCGCATGACAGTGCCGAGTCTCCTCCAGCAGCCCGGGTTCGCGACCCGCCAGCTGCACTCCGGCGCGGGCGACCGCGCCACCGGTGCACCCAATCCCCGCGTCACCCCGATCTACCTCACCGCGGGGTTCGTGCTCGACGACTTCGACCAGGCGACCGAACTGTTCAGCTCGGGTGACGGCTACTCGTACACCCGCGTGGCCAACCCCACCGCCGAGGCCGTCGAGCGCCGGGTCGCCGATCTCGAGGGCGGCGCGGAGGCCCTGCTCGTAGGCAGCGGCCAGGCCGCTGTCGCCGTGACCTTGCTCGGCCTGGTGAACTCCGGCGGTCGAATCGCCTCCGCCGCCAGCCTGTACGAGGGCACCCGCGGGTTTCTCTCGGACAACCTGCCCCGCTACGGCATCCACACCGATTTCGTGGCAGACGCGAACGACCCCGCAGCGTGGGAGCGGGCGATCGGGCCCAGCACCCGCGCCCTGTTCGCCGAATCGATTCCCAATCCGAAGAACGACGTGCTCGATATCGCCGCCGTCTCCGCGGTGGCACGGCGACACGGCATCCCGCTGATCATCGACAACACGCTCGCCACCCCCTACCTGCTGCGGCCGATCGAGCACGGCGCCGACATCGTCATCCACTCCGCGAGCAAGTTCCTGGCCGGCCACGGCGCGGTGCTCGGCGGCGTGATCGTCGACAGCGGCGAGTTCGACGTCGATCGCTCCGGCGAGCTATTTCCGCATTTGGTGAGCCCCGGCCGGCTCGGCAGCGCCAGCTTCGCCCAACGGCTCGGCGGCCGCGCCCGCATCGGCTACCTGCGTGACGTGATGGCGCTGCGGTTCGGGCCGACCCCGTCGCCGTTGAACGCGTTCCTCATCGGCCAGGGCATCGAGACGCTCTCGCTGCGAGTGCAGCGCCACAGCCAGAACGCGCTCGCGGTAGCAGCGTGGCTGCAGAATCAACCCGAGGTGCACTCGGTCGACTACGCCGGGCTGCCCGCCAACCCGTACTTCGCCCTGGCGCAGCGCTACCTGCCCGACGGCCAGGGCTCGGTCTTCTCGTTCACCCTGAACGGCGGGCTGGGTGCCGCCCGCGCGTTCGTCAACTCGCTGGTGACGTTCACCCACATGACCCACCTCGGCGACGTGCGGTCGCTGATCCTGCATCCCATGAACTCCAGCCACAACCAGCGGTCCGACGACGAGCGCAGCCAGGCCGGCATCTGGCCCGGCACGTTGCGGGTGTCGATCGGCATCGAAGACGTCGACGACCTCATCGCCGATCTCGAGCGCGGCCTCGACGCGGTGCGGGCGGTGTCGGAATGACGCGGCAGCAGCACTTCGGCTGGTTCTTGGCCCGCGGCTTCGGGCCGCAGGGGTGGGGTCATCCGTACCTCGACTGGAACTACCGCTGGACCGAGCCCGCCCTCTACGAGCAGTCGGTACGCGAGCTGGAGCAGGCCGGCTTCGACCTGCTGATCATCGAGGATGCGCCCTCGCTCGGCAACGCCGCCACCCTCGACCTGCGCATCCGACAGGCATTCGGTGGTCCCAAGCACGACCCGCTGCTGCTCGCGCCCTACCTGTTCGGCGCGACGTCGCAGATCGGCATCGCGCCCACCGTCAACCCGGCGGCATACCTGCCGTACACCGCGGCGCGCCAGTTCGCGACGCTGCAGCACCTGAGTGGGCACCGCCTTGCGCTGAATGTGGTGACGGATGTCGGCAGCGCCCGCCACTTCGGCGATGCACCACCCCTGTCGCACGATGCCGCGTACGACCGCGCGGAGGAGTGGCTGGGCGGCATCAGGCAACTCTGGAGCAGCTGGGGTGACGGCGCCCTGATCGCCGACCCCTCGAAGGGCCGCTATGCCGACGGATCGAAGCTGCGCACCGACCGGCATCGCGGGGAGTACTTCGCCTTCGACGGCCCGCTGAACGCCATCCCGTTCACCGACGGTGAGCCCGTGATCGTCTCGCCCGGCGGTTCCGGTCGTGGACTGGGATTCGCCGGAGCCAACTCCGACGTGCAGCTCGCGCTCGCGCCGCTCGACCCGCAGAGCATCCGCGACTACCGGGCGCGCATCCACGCGGCGGCGCTCGCGAACGGGCGCGAGCCGCGCGACGTCACCATCCTGTTCGCGGTGCAACCCGTGCTGGTGAGCAGCGCCGAGGAGGCCGACCGACTCGTCGCCGCCTCCGAGAATCCGGAGGATGCCGCCATCCTGACCATCGCCGAGCGGCAGTCCAGCGACCTGGAGACCGACCTCACCGCGCTCGACCTCGACCAACCACTGCCGCCCGGTG
>Ga0247742_10001843_pt1 | contig 14279 bp, 17 predicted proteins | sample UWRJL208509C2_FD_180944 | JGI IMG/M metagenome (GOLD analysis project Ga0247742, IMG submission 180944) | Plant litter microbial communities from Arlington Agricultural Research Station in Wisconsin, United States - UWRJ-L208-509C-2 | ecosystem: Environmental > Terrestrial > Plant litter >...
TAACTGAACGAAGGAGGTTCTAAAATAAAGGGTATGAACCAACGAAAGAGATATCGAACAATTTCAACGCCAAAAAATAACACAAGGTCCAAAGGAAGCTCAAATATTCAAAGGAGAAAAAAGATAAACCCATTTCATCCCACTTCATCTCGGACTCGGGCTCAAATTCGAGCTTCAACTTCTCCGACTCGAAACCTCGTGACGTGGTAGGAGGAGCATTTCCATGAGCAATGGACATGGGAGCGCGCAGCCCATTGCACGATAGAAAAACAGACAGCTGCCCATCGCGACGATTCGAGTCGATATATTTGAGTCGAGAGGTAGGAGTCCCACCATCGGAGTTGGACTTGAAAAGTCATACTTAAAGTTAGAAAATAATAATAATAACACTGGCATATAAAAAGCGGCATCTGGATGTCTGCCAGTGGGGAATAAAACAAACAGGAACAAGGAAGGTGGCCAACAATGTTGGAAAAGGGACATGAAATCGAAATCAGAACGTGGATGTGCAAAACACATTCTTCAAACACTGGAGTCACAAAGACCAACGCACACGGCGATATCACCGCCCACCAAAACCAAAGCGAAAGATGCGATAAGAACATAAATTCATGAAACAGATATCAGAGACGGGAAAAGACAAAGAGGAAGTACGGAGCTGGAAAGGTCTGCTTCGGGATTCGAATTGAAGACTGTCAAAATCCAAATCTGAGTCAACAGCGCAAGAGGGCGACGGAACGAAAGAGGCGAAGGATCGAACGTAAACGTAAACGTCGACGAGGACGATGAGGAGACGGGCGGGACTCTGCTAAAAAGAGGAGAAAGAGAAAGAAAAACGGACATATAGCACGTAACAGCCGTCAAGGTCTGTCACGGTACATATCTGCGCACACAAGAGTGGAATGTCGACCTTGCATCATGTATCAGGAACCGTTCCAGTGACCCGAGACGAGTAACGGGACATCAGGAGCATCTTCCCTTATCTCGACTGTGCTGATGTCAGGCAGAAACATAGAGGTACGTCTTGCTACCATCATCGCTCGAGCTCCTCAAAAGCCAGGCATGGCGAAGAGAAACACACTCGGGAGGCTCCCTGCTAAACCGCCGTTGAGCCATCAGCTTATATCCTCCTACCCATATAATCGCTAGTGGGCCCTATGCCACCAGCAGCACCACCACCTCCTCCAGGAGGGATACGCCGACATTCACCTACGACCATTGTTGCGTATCGAGGCTGATGAATTTTGTGAATCGGCGAGGAGTTGGAACCAAGGATTATCGTCATGTTTACACGGCGGGTGATGGGAGGACGCGTCGGGCAGGTGCAGTTGCGGCAGGAAGGAGGGAGGTAAAAGCGGTGGAGGGAGGCACAAAGGGGAGGGAGGAAGAAGCACGACGAGGCAGATGAGAAGGAGGAACGGTGATGTGGACGCATTGGGTACGATACCCTGCGATTCTAGTGGTGGTAGAGCAAGCTCAAGTTATAGAACGTTTTCAAATTCAATTTGAATCAAATGGGGTAGGCACATCACGTGTCCTCTCATGCCTCTCATAGGGCGGCCAGGGCGGAATTCGAACTATATTTCAAGCTCTCACTCCAACGGCTACTAGAATCACTCTGCTGTATCTCGAATATTGAACTGCCCAACGCACAATACTGCTTTTCTGGTATCGGGAGACCCTCATTGAGACATTTAGAGGTGATCCGAGTAGGTAACTTGAAAAGGCTAGTAAGTAAGCGCCCATCAAGTTGACACGCGCTGCCTTGTAATCTCTTCGCATCCCCACCATTTACGGATCGACGATGGACGGTAGCGATGGCAAGTCTAACTCGCAGCGAGCCACGAGGGATCCCGAATATTATTTCACAAACGTGGTGTTTCGGGTGAGTGCCAGGATCCCTGCTGATTTCCGAGGAGATTCTCAACCGTCTTCTTGTAGGTCGGAAGTAGCTTCTTCAGAGTCCCCAGGCACGGATTTGAGGTTCCAGGAACGCCCTTCGAGGAAATGTTCAAGCTACCCGCAAATGATTCAGGGCCGGAGGGATCCAGCGACGATAACCCAATCGTGCTCGAGCAGATCGATGAGCATGAGTTTCGAGGTTTCTTGAGGGTGCTGTACCCCCGGTGAGCCCCAAGTCCTCCTGAATTTCTCTTCCAAATTCCAATGTCGTTTGCACCTCAAGACTCTACTTATTGTGACCTTTTTGAAAATTAGCCCGGCAATATCCCCACAAGACTGGATCGGTGCGCTGACTCTTGCCACAAAGTGGGAGTTTGACGAGGTAAGCCGCTGATAATAACAACGAGGCTCGGCGTGGCGATTAGTCTTTCTTTTTGCATAAAAAGTCTAACTCCCTTTCCTTTCATAGGTCAGAATTAAAGCTATCAACAGTCTCAGCGAACGTCTCGTCCCAAAAAGCGGCAGCCACCATCATACTCGCCAAAAAATGCCGTGTTACGAGTTGGCTACGAGAGGCGTACGCTAGACTCGCAGCGGCGTCTTCATTGCCGCTTTCAAAGGTTGCTGAGCTGGATTGGCAGACGCAAACCTACATCTACTATATCAGAGATAGATTCAGAAGCCAAGCAACCACAAAGAGGCATTGTTCCCACTGCGCCACATGGCATTTGCCTGGAATCGTGTGTTGGGATACTGGAGCTTATTCCGGATTGGTGGAAGAGGTGTTTCAGGAAGAGTTTAGAGCTATGGATCCACCCCCATCTCTTCCTCAGCGAGCTTCCAGTAGATATGGTGATATTTAAGAGCTTGTGGATAATCGCAAAATCCGGACAACAAATGGTCGTATTAGGCATGAGGGGCGCATTATCTAGTTTGTCTGCAGATTTACCTTCTGATTTTTCTTTACAATAATTGTAGTATGTCATTTCTGTTGTCTAGAGAGGCTATTATTGGTAGTGCAAATAAATTCCCCGCTTTTAATGTCGTCTGAATCAGAGAGAGGCTCCGAGTTATTGGCCCTACATTCTTTCTTACAACTTTGCTTATGTCTTAGATCCAAGCTAACTCACAGCGTTAGCGGATGCGTCGAGATTTTAATGTTACCGTTAGTGAAATGCACTTCAGCTGTTGGCTGAAGTACGGCTGTGAGGTACCTAGGTGTGGATGCTCAACCTTGAATGATCGGCGTATTACTAGCCGCCATCCCAATCCAGATTCCGTCTACTAGTAACAGCTTTTGACCTCGAAGAATTTTAGGCGTTAGACAGATCTATATAAAAACGGACTGGCGAAAGACATGAACATGCCGAGGCATCATGCATTACCGCATGGAGAAGTTTAACCGAGTTGATCGGTTGGACGGGCGCTTATTTATTTTCCGCATATAGCGTATGGCATGAACAGACTGGCAGAATATGATTTGCAATAGCGGATTTCAACGAGAACAAACCCAATTGTCCTCGCTGAACCCTCAGCCTCTACGGCTCCACTAAGCGGTGAGATTACCCTCCCACTCTCCACAGTTGAAATCCAGGACATTGGAGCCAATAATCAAGTCCAGATTCTGGGACTGTAAACAGACCTATGACAGAAATAGGTATCTAATTAACAAAGTTCCGAGCATCGAGGATTTAGAACGGCGTCGCATGATATCAGTGGGTAGATAAAGTACAGCAAGAATTTTAGAGATAGAGGTACAGCCCCCATGTTAGCATCAACATTTTAAGCAACATTTGTAACATCGCTTCCTTCCATGGCTTTGAGTTCGTCCCCGAACACCTTGTCGATGGATGCCGTCTGTATCTGGCCACCATGAGTACACCTTTGTCCCGACGAATGTTGATATCCAGAAATACAAATGTAGTATGAGCCATAGTTTGACTGAATGTAGCTTTCGTATCCTCCACACTTGGCATAGTAGATCCTGCATTTAGTTTCCCAATCCAGTAGAGAGAGGTTAGATAGCGGCAGGGGCGTCTCGTTCAAAAGCCGCGTATAACCGTCACGAAGCCAACGTACAACGTTAAATTTCTTTGCGAGCAGCACTGTCTGTACAGCGTTTTGTGTTGTGACGTGCTGATCCAATGCTTTTATGGCTTTCGCTCGGACCTGTAGAGAAAATGTTGGTCTCTTCATTATTGTATTATAACTTAAAGCCTACCTCTTTGAACTCCCACATAACGGCAAGACGCAAGGCACCAATCCAATCGTCATAAGATATATCAGAGCTACTAAGACTGACAGTAGTAAGTTTACATTCGCCATAGGTTTGATAGCGTTGATAACTCACAATGGATACAGCACCCTCAGGAATCCACGGAAATCCTCTTCCTCGACCTGATGCAGCACGATCGGGCTGTCATCGCTGAGACCCTCACAGCGGGTGGCACCAGTATCCTCGGTTTTGACGACGGGTCCCTGAGGCAGCGCAAACATTGCTTCGAAGGGAGTTCCTGGAACATTGAACCCGTGTTTGGGCACTCGGAATAACGTGTTTCCGACCTAGCAGGTAATGAGAACGAGAAAGAGGAGCGATGCTACCACATTGATGCACTTACTCGGAAGACCACGATAGTGAAGTAATACACGGAATCCGGAGTTGGGTTCGTCTGCGTAGGAGCTGGGGTCTGAGGATCGGCAGGTTGACTTTCGGCACTCATCGTCAAGTTGCAGGTGGTGGACTGGGTACAAGATGGTTCTAGGCATTTCTCTGGTGCACTATCTTATATCTATCGAATGGGCGCTTATCACTGTATGCGGCATAGCTAACACGTGATCACCAAAGCATGGGCCACAGGCGGCGACAAGATGGTCATTAGATGTCAAGACTTGGATCTGAAATACGAGGTAGTCAGCAAAAAAAAAGTTTAAACACGATTGAAAAAAGATGAGAGGCCAGGAAAATGCACAACAAAGCTCAGTGCTGCGCAATGACAGTCTTTAAGGAGATCTCAGCTCGCACCAGCCCAGCATCGTCTTATAGGCTCCAACCTCATATATCTCCCTAGCACATCCAACACACCAAGCCCAGTGAACCCCACCGCACAACCCAGCTCCAGAATGGACTGAAAAAAGAGAGAAAGAGAGAAATAGATTTCAGCACATAACCACACGCACGGCCATTGGTCTCTTGGTCGCGAGCTTTATAATGGGCTAGAATATATCGACAATATGCAAATGCATATAAAGGAAAACCACGTCCGGTGACCACCATACGACTTCTTGAGAATGCACCAGAGGCGCGCGAAGTTGTTGGCTCGGCTTGGACGACTCCACCGCGTAGCGAGAGAGGATGTAGAAAGAGGAAGAAAAAGGGTCATTGTACGACCACGCCTTTGCCGCATGACCGTCTTTGTGCTATGGACGGCGCAGCCCAGAGTTGTTTGAGGTCGTCTCCCCTGCTAGAGAGTGGGATATCGGTCCTGCCTTACGATTCACCCCGTGGATCTCGTGGGGTGGATCGGGAAAAGGACTTGAAAGCGGGTTATGTGGATGTACGAATACACAAGACGAGATGAACAGTTGGGCACAGAGAAAGAAAGAGAGGAAGGAAGACGCGTTGGACAGTGCAATCGACCCTTTTACTAGGACATCTTCGCTTTGGTATGCACCTTCCCTGGCCTGGAGGAGCGAACAATGAGAGGCTTACATCAAATGAATTTTTTTCGCGTCCTTGTACGTTTTCTTTGTTGTTAAACATGAACCAGCATTTCCAGAGGATAAAGGTCCATCGAAAGGTCCATCGGCGCTTGGTCTTGACTTGCAGGTTGGAAAAGCGACTAGATCCTTAATGTGGAGACCTTTCAAGTGCGTTCAAGGCTTCAGTTGCAGCGGTGCGGTAATTTTAAGATGGAAGCACAGACCATAATCATCGAACTCAGTAGGCGTCCAAAGTTGAGACAGCTGGAGGTGAATGAGTGCGAACTTCTGCGTCGCGCAAGAGGAGCGGGGAATATTACCCGTGGGAATGCTTAGTCATTGCTCTTGGCCTACTGTCGACCACGTCTGTTCGTTTCGCAGCGTCACCGCTGGCTGCGAATACCACGAACACACGTTCTTCGTTCTCACCGCTACCTCTTGGTCTATTCTCTCCCGCGTTGTTGTAATCCCGCCACGCGCCTTTATCCTGGACGTTGACCTTGCCCGAACTTTGCACCGACTCCCTGTGTTTTCACCTCTTGAAGTTGAGACCTTTGACGTGGAAGGATGAATTTGTTCAGGTTGCTAGGTGCGTTAGTGCAATTTAAATGAAAGCATACAGCCTCACTAACGTCAGCGGTGCGCTTTGGTGTCCTCTAGGTGACCTGTCGCATTTGGCGTCGATCTTCATTCTCCTCCATAAAATACAGACGAGCCGGTCATGTAGAGGTCAGTGTGCTCGCCTTGTTAGACTTGCACTTGGCTCTTGCCTTCCAAGGGCTGCGGAACTACTCTTTATTCGCTATTTCCAATACGCCTTCACTCCGCCAATCGACCGAACTTTCGCTGACGTGAACTCTTCATTTGCATAGGTATCTCATTCAAAACGCAAGCACTCTACGTGGCGGTCTTCGTATCGCGCTACCTAGACCTCTTCTTCCGATACGTGTCGGTATACAACTCGGTCATGAAGCTTTTCTTCATCGCAAGCAGCTGCTATATTCTCTACCTAATGAAATATAAATACAGGTCAGTTTTCACGCAATTGACGCAGCCATACCCACTGCCGCCGTCCACCGCACCTGTTGCACCTCTTCAATAGAGCTCGTAAACTGATTCGTAACCTTCTCCAGACCAACCCACGACCCCTCGATTGATACCTTCAAAGTCGAATACCTTGCCGCACCGTGCATCATCCTCGCGCTCATCTTCAACTACAAGTTCTCCCTCTCTGAGATCCTGTGGTCCTTTTCCATCTGGCTTGAAGCGGTTGCTATCCTCCCCCAACTCTTCATGTTGCAAAGGACAGGTGAAGCGGAGACGATCACGACACATTACCTGGCAGCGCTGGGGCTCTATAGGGCGTTGTATATTCCAAACTGGATCTATAGGTGGGTATTTTTTACTAGTTGCGCGCTTCTAGGCGCATCATTTATGATGGTCCGACGGATGTGTACCTGGATGGATGATGTCATCGTCATTCTTTTTTTTTCCATTATTCTATTTGCGAACCATTCTGATGAACTGTTTCCCTAGGTACTTTACTGAGGGTCTTGTGGACCCCATTGCAGTGACCGCCGGCATCGTCCAAACAGGACTGTACATCGACTTCTTCTACGTCTACTTCACGAAGTACGTTTCAGCGTATCCCGCCCCATTCATTAGTTCAACATGCTGACCGATTCTATTAGGGTGTTGCAAGGACAAAAGTTCGAACTCCCTGCATGAGCCCGCCGGTGGGCTCGAAGCTTGGTACTTCAAGCTTCTAGATACTTCAAGTGTATGTATCATGTAGACTGCTTGCACTTCGACGTCTCCACACCTCAGTAGTAGCTATGGCTGCCCACGATTCATCCACGGTTACGAATAACAGGAACTTTCAAATGAGTTGATGGGAATTACATTTCTGAAAGTAGTGTACATATCTTCAATGATCCTATATTCTACACTCGTCTAGAGAGCTTGCGAGGGTATTTTCTCTTAAATCGGTTCGTCAAGTTCTCTTTGGAGGTCTGAGGATTTGGAGAGGATTGTCAGAAGGACGACTCCATTAAAGTGCTGACCACTGGCTTCGACACGCCGATCATTCATCGACAAGATGAGTACATATACTAGTGCTACGCACCTTGCGCTGAAACTTGTATCTGGTCCGGCCACTCCAGTTGGAAAAAAATGTTACGACCAGATAAACTCAAAACAGCTAGCACTGACACAAAAATTGCTGCCGCTGAGGGCATCCGGTCCAGCGGTCTGAAGGCTAGTTGCCAACTCCATGGTCATTTTTTTCAACACCAACTGATTTTCAACGACGCAGCCACCCTCACGACAGGACTCTCTTGTAATTCAACCATACTCGCTACGGAATCATGATTAGGTTGGATTAGCGGGTGCCTTCCCGTAAGGTTGGAACGAACTTTTGTTTCGGAGTCCATCCTCGCAGTCGGCCCATTTACCTCAATCGCAGAGGTGTCACACAAATATGGACCGAAGAGCACAAGCATCAGTACACCTTCGCTCGTGATACTTAACTATCTATGTGACTTCTATTAACCAGACGACTCCCAATACCTCATTTCGTTCACCCAAGGTCCGCTCCCCTGCCTTTCATAACAAGTGTTGCCAGCCTCAAGACCCATCACGCCGCTTTCTAATTTCCACCACCGCCTCGAGTGCATCGGCGTCGTTCGAGCGGCCCAGGGCCCTGTATGTGGCTGCTAGATTCTTCATGGTCATCAGGGTACGCGGGTGACCATCTCCATTGATCCGCTTCATCTTCTCGATCACGTCGACACCGAGCGCCTCTGCGTCCTTCAAGCGCCCCTGGTCCCTATATGTGTTAGCAAGGTTTGCCATATTTTCGAGGGTGTAGTGATGGTCTTCTCCAAGCGCCAATTTTGTCTTCTCCATTGCCACCACCTGAAGTACCTCTGCATCTTGCAAGCGACCTTGTTTCCAGTAAGTGTCCGCTAGGTGCGACATAGCCCTCAGAGTATCAGGATGGTCATCGCCCAGCAGCCGTTTCATCTTCTCCATTACCACCAACCCAAGTGCCTCTGCGTCCTTTAGGCGACCCTTCTCCCTGTACGTAGAAGCAAGGTTATCCATGGATATTAGGGTGTTAGGATGGTCTTCTCCCAGCAACTGCTTCATCTTCTCCATTACCATCAACTCAAGCGCCTCTGCATCATCTAAGCGGCCTCGGTTTCTATATGTATAAGCAAGACTTCCCATGGCTATGAGGGTGCTAGGATGGTCCTCTCCCAGCAACTGCCTCCTCTTCTCCATGACCACCACCTGGAGCACCTCTGCCTCCTTCCAGCGACCTTGGTACAAGTAGGTGGCAGCAAGATTCCCCATGCTCACGAGGGTGTCAGGATGTTCATCTCCCAACATCAACTTTCTCTTTTCTAACACCACGGTGTGGAGCGCCTCCGCATCATTCCAGCGGCCCTGGGACCAGTAGGCGCTGGCAAGACTCCCCATGCTCTCGAGAGTGTCGGGATGGTCATCTCCCAGCACCAACTTTCTCTTTTCCACCACCACAAGGTGGAGCGCCTCAGCATCACTCCAGCGGCCCTGGTGTGAGTACGTGTTGGCAAGATTTGCCATACTTCGGAGCGTGTCGGGATGGCCTTCTCCTAACACCCGCTTCCTCTTTTCCATAGCCATCGCCTCGAGCACCTCCGCATCCTTGAAGCGACCTGCGTCACCATAGATTTCTGCTATATGCATCCCCACTAATGGATCGACATCCTCAGGATTGAGTGAGGCCATGGAGCTGGTGGTATGTTTCAACAGCTTGTGCCGATACTTGATGTCCTCGTCGGTGCGTGTCAAAGAAGTAGATAGCCCAATGATAGTAAGAATAAGCTTCTGCATGTCATGTCGGCTTCCTTCCATAGTGGTGCTGCTCCAGTGATGTACCAGCGGATGAATGGTGTAGGTGTGATTCTGGTGATCGTGTTCAATGAGGGAGTATGAGCCGAGACACATTATGACCTTCTGGAATGTCCAGGAACTCCAGTCCGAATCTCGTTTCCCTAACTGGTTCAACAACTTCGTCACATCTTCCTGTAGCCCCGGATCCTCCAGCTGCATTTGAGACACCGCCGCTTTTTCGAACATTTCCTCTGAAATTCCTTCGTGATGCAGTAAGGAGCAAACTTGGAGGAAAGTCCTTGCCGATTCGTCAAGTTTCTCGTAGCTCAGTCTCCATGTTGAATAGACGGCTAATTCGTACGGATCCTGTCCTTGAGTCTCTTCGTTCTGCAGCAAATTGTCGCGTTCACGCCGGTAGAGTTCTCTATATTCGCTTAAAGACGAGTGGCAGTGAATAAAAGCCCCAGCCTGGGCGACGGCCAGTGCAAAGCTGTGAAGTTCCTGTATCGTATGTCAGCCTGAAAATCTCTACGATAAGGTATAAAAAAAAAAATTACCAGTACAATTGTCTCCGCTAGTATGTTATTTCCAATATTGCTGTCCGCCCGAGCCTGAATCAGTAGTAAATTTTTGGCGTCTTCGAGATCCATGCCTTTAACCTCTGCGTCCGCATCTTCCGCAGTGTAATGGCGAAGCTCTCGGTTGCGGGTTGTAATAAGGATATTTCCAGACGAGCACGAGGGAAAATATTTCTTCAGCTTCAGGTCAACATTGTCTGCGTTGTCCAAGACGAGGAGCCAGCTTCCATTGGTCTGGCTCGCAAGCCAACGCAGACTCGCATCCACGGTTCGCTTGGCGTTCATTGGGGCAATGGCCTTGAGATCCGTTTGGAGAGTCTCTTCACTCGTGGCATCAACATAGAAGATATCAGAGAAACTGAAAAAGTAAAGTCGTTAGTATCTCACTCATTTGCTATCTTGTTTGAGCGACTGGCGTACCGTTCGCCTTTGGATTCTTCAATGAATTTGAACGCAAGTTGGCTCTTGCCCGCACCACCGAGGCCATGCAGCACGAAGATGCGTTGACATGTGCTCTCCAAGTCGAAATAGCTGCGCATCTTATTGAGGATGTCCTTTCGACCTATAAACGAGGCCACGGGTGGCGGGCACAGCTTGCGTTCTTTTTTCCCTTGGGCCGACTCGTTTAGAGGGCCTGGTGAAGCTGGGAAATGATATTTCATGTAAATATATCGGATTTCAAACGGGTAGTGGTATACTTACTGAGTTGCTCGATTGTAAGCTGGGCTCTCGGGAAGTTAATCACGTCCACCAGCAACGCCAGCTTCTCTTCAACCTCCTTCCTTCTAAGATAATGTGAAGTATGAGCCTCCACATTTCCCAACCTGTCCCATTCCGAAAGTTTTATCCCCTGCACCCCGTGCTCTACGTTGAACCGAAAGTAAGTGGTCGGCAATTTTGCGAAAAGGCCCAGCATGGCTTCATGCGTAGCTTCACAATCAGTGGTGATCGCCTTCAACGTATCGAAGATGTCTGTTGGCACGATCTGCCAGAAACGCCTGGGCTTCTTGATACTGATCGTCTCGGCATATCCAGTACCAATGCTCACCAGGCAGCCGATGTGACGGGCGCCAAATAATGCCTTGGCTTCGTCGAGGACTACTCGACTGGGGTTATTGCGACCGAGTCCTCCGTCGATGTAAGGCTGCGCCCGCCCAATTTCAATGTGCTTGAAGAAGGTTGGTGCCGCAGATGTCGCACGAGCAGCCTCCCAGATCTTGCAATTCGAATGTGGTTCCCGAAACTCGTAGCTCCTAAAAAGCACTGGAATATTGGCGTTCATGTTATAGGCATTCATGGCGCAAACGAAGCTAAATGATAATCGATTTCAAAATCAGAATGATTCATATATGACTGTCAACCCACGTTCGGCAACCTGTAGTTTCATTGTCCTCCAATAAAAGGGATTCTGAATCACCAGTTGCGTCCCGAACCATCGCCTTCATTGCTTCTTCAAGTCTTGTCGCTTTGAACTTTCCTTCTCCCATCCATCGCTTCGGATGAGAGAAAACGTGTTTTGCCAAGGTATTATAGTCTTTTATTGCAGTGTCTACGTCCATCTGAAGACGCCCAAGCATCAGAGCGACTATACTGTAATGTCAAAATCAGCTACGGTAAGTGACGGTCAAAGCATGTAGCGCACCCTCCTGTACTGGTACCACCGATCAGATCAAAGTAATCGCACGGCTTGGGCAGACAAGTAAGAGGAGGTTTGCCATTCCGCTTCAATTTCTTGTTCTCGTCTACCATGACCTTGTGCATAAGTCCTTTGATAATGAGCAGCTCCGAAAGTCCGCGAATGCCACCGCCGTCTGCTCAAAGGTACAAGTCAGAAACTATATCTGCGAGCTAATATTATCAAGGCGTTACCTAATGCGAGTAGCTTGACAGGCCTTTCTTCGTTAGAGGAGTTCATCGTTACCGCATAGGCGATGGAGTCGAGGTCCTAAACTCGATGGGACAAAGCCTTCGAACTTGTTCACAGAAGTACATTCCACACAGTAAGTCTATCCCCACCAGAGCACTAGCACAGCCATACTTCTTACAGCAGATTATTTGTAAACAAACCAGTGAGCTTCGTGGGACGAGGCCTCGGGAGAAGATTGGGAGAAGGGCAATCGCGCTCATGATGCATCACAATAAGTAGCACCACAAAAGCCTAGATAGCCATGTCATCCTGGTTCAAAAAGTAATCAATTTTCGTACGACGTACAAAACTTCAACCAATAGCCAGACGAGAGCTGCAGCCATGAAAGTCTTTTATTTTAAATGGAGGTTGTGGTCAAAACCAACATCGAGTCGGAATATCATCGGCACGACGGTTCTGTCTTATTATAGACCAGCGCTGACGACAGCCTGCTTCATCTCATCTCAATATAAATCCTATATCTGCTGTACTCTGGAACTCACAGAGAATCACATTTTCTCTGTTCTCGCCATCAGCATTCAAGATCTCTTATGCCGCATGTAGGGCAGTCGATGGAGTTTGGACCTTTGCTAAAGACCAACGCAGCTCTATTTAGCGACTCAACTCGAACACAGGAGAAATTTCTCGATGGGTACTGAGGTTGAAGGTGTCTCTTTGTGTGCTCTCGCTAGTCCATTCATATGGCGCTATCAGGTGCAATTAGCGAATGCTGGCTTCAGAGTCAAGAAGGTCCTCCATTTATATAGACCGTACGACCATCTGACATACCAGAACACGCGCCTGTGCAGTAGCATTCTAAACATCGAATCTTCCAGACTCTTCCAGCGCCCACCCCTCCAGCCTCAAAGGCTCCCTGGATCTAAACATAGAATCGAGATCGCTCCCTCGACGATAATCGACTAATTGGGAATAACACTCCTGGCTTAATCTGCTCTGAAGGCCGAAGGCTTCATCCAAATTTTGCTAGGAAAACTCCCGCTGAACATTGGAAGTTTCGGTTTGGGTAATCAGCTAGTTTTACTGTTCAAGGTTAGATTATATTCCACCCTGGGCTCGTTCCAATCCGTCCATCAGCGCTCATACTTCCATTTCACCATTGGCGAAAGTCAAGACCCGGCTTATCTGCACTTGGGGCAGTGTATCAAACTCAAAGACGGAGCACTCAGCAAATATGCTAGGTTCGATTAGTCGTAGACGATCACCCTCCCGGAGATGATGTATGGTGTTGGAATAGACTTAGTAGTCTTCACTGCTCGTCGTTATAAAAATACAAAATAGCTATGTGCATAGAATTCATCAGTGAATTCCCGTGATACACTAAATCTGTTCCCAAATATCCTGCTCATTTTGCATTAGTCTTCGCTACCGCTTTCCATTTCTCCAGGAACCAGATACATCTCAAAGGCTGCTTTGAACTCCGCGCAGCCAATCACCATAAACATAATTCAACAGACTAATTTACATGTGAGCCACTCCATAACACACTCGACATCTTGGTGGTTCCTTAGGCTTAATGAAAGTGGATTTGTCTTTTGACGCCGACTTCAAGAGCAACTCCTCAAAGACTCCTTGCGACTTAGGATATCCCAGAAATAAGATACGGGATACGCATACATATTTTTATTAGTCTTGATACCTGAATATGAGTTTTTTAAAATATGATGTCTCGAAGGCCTGAGCCTCAGGAATACCCCGGTTGAGCCATACTAGAATATTCGCATCCAGGGATTTTATATTCCAAATATATGTATATGTCCATAAATCGGATATCTATAGGCTTAACTGCTCAATTTTGTTCATTTAACAACCCACAAAGGTTATCATAGGTCGAGTCAAACGTGTGGCTGTGCTGTGATTAGCGCCCATCTCTATCAGTTTCGGTCAGATCTTCCAAGTGTGGCGTGACTCTGAGAACAGCGGGGATGTATGAAGTGCCCCGATTTTTTCCCTCCACAAGATTTTTTTCGGGTGGAATCTGCACGAAACGGACATGATTCTGGCAATAATATCCGCGACCGGCGCTATGGCCTGACGGTTTCGGTTGCTTTCTGGTAATTTCTGATATCATCTGGTAGTTCAAACGACTTGTCACTCCTGATCCAACGCGTCTAATAGGGCAGTAAAGCCGAGGCCTCAAACGCGCTCCTCACTCAACTTTCTTTTTTTTCTTTTTTTTTTTTTGTGTCAATTTAGAGCCTAGTCGGAGCATAGCTCCATGTCAGGCCTTACGCTGAGTGTTTCGTACAAGAGTTGTAGTGCTAAGGGCCCCGAGTGCCTTTGTCCCCCCTACCCCT